>Ga0247727_10009867_pt1 | contig 17093 bp, 14 predicted proteins | sample WisWelCaveWW1625_FD_202498 | JGI IMG/M metagenome (GOLD analysis project Ga0247727, IMG submission 202498) | Biofilm microbial communities from Wishing Well Cave, Virginia, United States - WW16-25 | ecosystem: Environmental > Aquatic > Deep subsurface > Groundwater > Cave microbial mat | place...
TGCCAGGATACATGCAATGAAGGTGCCTATGGCCCTACTTTGACTCCACAAACCCCTGCTTCATTTAAGATAAGCCTTTTGAATAGTAAAACTTCAGAAGCAAAAATAGATTTAAAAATCAAGATTTATGAATGGGATGACACAATAGGATTCCCTGTTGATGAAGTAAGCCAGGAAATTTTGCTCTCTTCTGGAGAAGAAAAAGAAGTATCTGTTCCTTTCAATGTTCCTAGTAAGCCTACAGCATATGCAGTGAAAATTGAAGCGGCATTAGATAATGAAGCTGTTGCTTCCTACAAAAACAGATTTGTTGTCAAAGGAAAGAGCGCAAGAATAAGAGATCTTCACTTGAGTAAGGCATTTTTTGATGCCGGAGAAAAAGCAGTATTGCACCTGGAAGCGTCTTCTTCTGCTGATGGAGAAACAGAATTTGGAAACGGTAAAATAGTATATACTATCCTGAATAAAGATGCACAAAAGATAGATCTTTATGAGGAGCCTTTTTCTTTCACAGACTCAAGTTATGTCAGTGATTTCAATTTTGATGTCGCAAGAGCTCTAGGCACATACACTGTTAGTGCAAAAATATTAAACAATGACGGAAGCCTTGTTGATGAATTCTCATATGAGGTTAGCCCTCAAATGTTTACCGGGGCTAAAAAGATACATGTTTTAGTGAGTAATGACCCGATTTTCAAAGAGATACCAAGATCCTTTTCTGAGGGATTGCCTTTATATGTAAAAGCTGACCTCCTTGACAGAAACAATAAACTTGTAGGAGGAAAAGCAACGCTTTACATAAACTCAGATGGCTTAAATCTCGGGCCTTATGAATTCGACCAAAACTATGCCCTTGAAGATGCCCTCCCGAGCGGGATTTATTCTTTTGTGGTAAAGTCCGATAGTTTGGAGGGATCTAAACAAGTCGTTATATCAGGCCTTGAAAAACCTACTTATGATATAGGAGTAAACTGGCTTGGAATTTCACTTATCTGTGCATTTGTACTGATTTTGCTATCAATAATAATAGTTAAAAAAATGACAGTGAAGAGAAAATGAAGCAAACAAAACAAATAGCAATAATCTGTATCCTTATCTTATCTGTTGTATCAATGGCATATGCCCATACTGGGATAAAAAAGATATCCCATTGGGGATATGAGAGTCCGAATAGTCAACAGTCTGCAAGAAGGCAAAGTTGCGGGCCAGTAGAAATAGTGATTCCGAATGTCACCTATACTTGCGGCAACAGAGTTAGCAGGCTTGGTCCGATAACCCCTGCAATAAAGGTTTATGAAAACAATGCTTTTTTAGAAGACAACTGCCCTCTTGGCATTTGCGAATACAGCATGCTTGCCTGGGAAAGATATAACACAGAGCATTCTTACGCTAATAATATAAATTTTAGCTATAGGACTACAAGCTCGGTAAAGTTTAATTTGACAACAGGAAATCATAGTTTAACCTTTTATTATTTGAGAAATATCTATGCTGTGCAGTTTGATAATAAGAGCCAACTAACTGCTTCAAGAGACCTTTGCCACGCAAATGGTGATGCATATGCATACTGCCTAAAACCAGTTGACAAGGTGTTAAGAGCGTTTTACGGCGCTAATATGCCGCCACCTACATTATATGGGATAGGGCCTCTGCCTCCTGAATACAATGAATCAAAGTTTTGGAATGCATTAAATCTTGGCCCTAGTGATTCAAATTATAATGGCTCAAAATGGGTAAGAATGCCGGGGACAATAAATGTTGAGATCCTGCCTAGAAATGCAGGCACTATTTATCTTGACAGGAGCCAGTATAACCCCGGTGACAGGGTTACTGTAACCCTTTCCAGGATGTCATGTTGCGGAACCCAGGTTACATTAAAACTCATGAATAACAACAATGTTGTTGTAAATACTCAGACAGCTCCGATTAATGAAATAGGAAACACTGTCGTTGTGTTTACTTTGCCAAGTAACCTTGACCTTACAAAGACATACAGAATAGAAGTTTCAACCAATGTGGATTCTCCGAATTGCAAAGCAAGGACAAATATAACTATAAGAACTACGACAATAACATGCCTTGAAGCAAAGAATCAGGGCAACCTAAAAGGAAAAATAAATTATGTGATTGAAAGCTGCAAAGTGAACTGGAGAGGAGAAACAATTGCTTATGCAAATGTCAGCAATCTACTAAACCCTGCAGCTTACCCTAATGCTACTTTCCTAATAGGAATGGCCTCTTACAGGAAATACGATGAAATAATAGATAACCAAATAATATTTGACTATGACACAGATTATGTCGCTCCGGGAAGAAGTGTATATTTGCAAGTGAAAGTACCACAATGCAAATTCCAGGTCGATCTTTTCTGCGGACCGGTGCTATTTAGCCTTAATAAGACAAGGTATAATGACCTTAAGATAGACTGGGCGCATAAAGATGGCTGCTACCCTATAAACGGCTCAGCCAGTTATTGCAAGTATTGTGGGGATGGGGTATACCAGCAAAGAGACGGAAGCTGTGATTACAATGTGCCTCCAACTGACAGTCAATATGTTCCTGGATGCAGGAATGATAGCTTCGGAGCAAATTCCTGCAGTTACTGCGGAGACGGCATCTGGCAAAGAGACCTTGAGCAATGCGACTACAGGTGTACAAGCACCACCTGCACATCAGGAGGCTACATCAATGGTTGCACTCAGAACTGCAAGGTTTCAAATCCTGAAGCAGAGCTCTTCTGTGTAGGCCTATCTTTAGAAGGAGGAGAATGTGTTCCAGTGCCTACTGTAATTCCAACAGTGCCTACTACTGTTCCAGCGAGATGTAATGTCAACAGGGATGCAGGTATAGACATACTTGACCTTACAGCTATAACAAACCAGATTGGAAGAACTTATGACAGTATATATGATATAAATAATGATGGAAGAGTAGACATAATTGATTATAATATATGTAGAGGTGTGTAATTAATTTTTTATTATTTTTAATCTTTGAATTATAAAAAGAATTAATTGAATCAATAATTAAAGCAATATTTCTCCGTTTTCTTTAACAGTTTCCAGGACAATCATGCTGTCTGTCCTTTCAATGGACTTCCAGGACCTAAGCCCTGTTTTTGAATCAAAGATAAAAGTTGAAAGCTCTTCATTGTTCTTTAGCCTTACTTTAGCAATAATATCATATTGGCCGGCTGTAACATACACTTCTTCAACACACGCCCTTTTCTTTAGCTTTTGCGCTATATCATGAACACTTTCATTTGAAGTTATCACTATATGAACTAAGGCTGTTACAGGCAGGTTGATTTTTTTCATGTCTATTATTGCTTTATAATTGAGAATAATACCTTCTTTTTCGAACTTATTGACCCGATTATTTACTGTTGTCCTTGGAAGATTAAGGGTTTTTGCAAGCTCTGATACAGTCCTATTAGAATTTATCTGAAGCTCGTTTAATATTTTTTTGTCAATATCGTCCATAATGATAACTAAATGCAGTCATTATTTAAATATTTTAGCATAAAAATAGAAAAAATATCCAAATTTTAAAATAAATTAATAAAAATGACCGAATTATTATAGATATGTTTAAATTTTGCTGCTGCTTTTAGAGGAATATGAAACTCTCCAATATCCCTAATCCAAAACAAATTTATACTAATAGAATCTTCATGGAGAGGATGATGAAAAAATGATATCTATAGATGAACTCTCTATTTTTTGCAAGAAAAAAGGATTTGTGTTCCCAAGTTCTGAGATTTACGGTGGTATGGCCGGCTTCTTTGATTACGGGCCACTAGGAGTTGAACTAAAGAACAACATAAAGAATAACTGGTGGAAAGCTTTTGTCCAGAATAGGGATGATGTTTACGGGATAGACGGTTCATTAATCTCAACTGCAAAAATATGGGAAGCATCTGGCCATCTGTCAAGCTTTGCAGATTTACTTGTAAAATGCAAAAAATGCCATAAGAACCAGAGGGCAGACCAGCTTGTTGAAGAGAAGCTGAAGATCAATGTAGATGGTCTGAATGCAGAAGCAATCAATAAACTGATCCAGGACAACAATATCAAATGTCCTGAATGCAAAGGGGATTTTGAAGAGATAAAATCATTCAACCTAATGTTTCCCGTGCAGATAGGAGCTGATATCACTAAGGATTCTACAGCCTATTTGAGGGGCGAGACTGCCCAGATGATATTTGTTGCTTTCAAAAATGTCGCTGAATCATCGAGAGTAAAACTGCCTTTCGGGATTGCGCAGATAGGAAAAGCTTTCAGGAACGAGATTGCTCCCAGGAATTTCTTATTCAGGCAGCGTGAATTCGAACAGATGGAACTTGAATATTTTATCAAGCCTGACGGAAAAAAATGCTCTTTATTATCAAAAAGACAGCTTGAATTGGAGTTTTATTTCTATTCAGAACACGAACAGGAAAATAAAGCAGAGCATATGAAAGTTAAGATGAAGGATCTTATCGAGAAAAAAGTTCTGCAGGAATGGCATGCCTACTGGCTTGCTGAGTCTTATTTGTGGTTTATTGAACTTGGCATAAGACATGATCATCTCAGGATAAGGGAGCATGTAAAAAAAGAGCTCAGCCATTATTCATCAGGCACATTTGATGTAGAATATAAGTATCCTTTTGGCTGGAAAGAGATACACGGGAATGCAAACAGAGGACAGTTTGACCTCTCACAGCACCAGAAATTCTCAAAACAGTCAATGGAATTATTTGATGAAGATACAAAGACAAAGATACTTCCTGCGGTGATTGAACCATCATTCGGCGTCGACAGGGCGTTCCTCACTATAATTTGTGATGCGTATCATGATGACAAGGAAAGAGGCAATGTTGTCCTGAAGCTAAACCCAAAGCTCTCTCCGATAAAAATTGGAGTATTTCCTCTTGTAAACAAGCTTGAAGATGATGCAAAGAAAGTGTATGAAGAATTAAAAGAAGAATTTACGTGCACTTATGACAGGTCAGGAAGCATCGGAAGGAGATATGCACGGGCTGATGAGATAGGAATTCCTTTCTGCGTTACTGTTGATTTTGAAACGTTAGAAGACCATTCTGTCACTGTAAGGGATAGGGACACTACAAAACAGGAAAGGGTAAAGATAGCTGAATTAAATGCTACACTCGAAAAACTCTTCAGAGGGAAAAAATTTGAGAGTCTTGTAAAATAAGTGACAACTGAATTTAAACATCATTTTTTTATAATTGATTATATTTAACAAAGATAGTTAAATTTTAAATGGTGATAACATGAATAAAAAAATCTTGGTCTTGGTTATTGTAAGTATTTTATTGATATCAAATGTATTTGCATATAATGCAAAAGAAAAAGTAAGGGTAATTGCACATTCAAAAGAGGAAGTTTCTTCTGCTTTAAATGCTGGCTGTGAAATTGTTCGTGAGACAAAAGGCTTGACTGCATTAGTATGCAGCGAAAATATTGCTGAATTTCTTAAGTTAGATAAGGACATAAAAGCCTTTGCAGTTGACACAAATGCTAATAAACAGGTCAAGGCTGATGTAGTTCAGAATTCAGGGAATAATGGTGCCGGAAGAAAGATTGTAATTTTAGACACTGGTTACAATTACAATCATCCTGAATTGTCATCAAGTTACCTTGGGGGAAAGGATTTTGTCAATAATGATTTTGACCCTATGGATGATAATGGCCATGGGAGCCATGTAGCCGGCCTCATAACAGGCGATGGAATAATGCCCCAGGCAAAAGGCGTAGCGCCTGCAGCAGGAGTATTATCCGGTAAAGTATTAAATGCAGATGGCTCAGGATATTTCAGCGACATAATTGCCGCTATTTATTGGGCGGTAAATGGGTATGATGGTGTTTATGGAACACTTGATGATCCAAATGCAGATGCTATAAGCATGAGCATCGGTTCATCTGCACCTTACTTGTATAAAGGATTTTGCGATAGTGTCATTCCTGATTTAACTACTGCAATTAATTATGCAAGAAGCAAAAATGTCCTTGTTGTTGTTGCAGCAGGGAATAGCGGCAATGCCGGTGTTTCAATACCTGGTTGTGTCAGTTATTCAACAACTGTAGGCGCTGTTGACAGAAAAGATAAAGTTGCCAGCTTCTCAGGAAGGGGAAGTGCTGTTGATATAACTGCTCCGGGAGTAAACCTATTATCTGCATGGATAGGAAACAGTTATGTAACTGCAAGCGGAACAAGCATGGCAACTCCGGTTTTAAGCGGTGTAATTGCATTAATAAAAAATGCGCATCCTGCCTATTCTATCAACCAAACAGAAAACAAATTATTCACTACAGCAAAAGACCTTGGGACAGCTGGAAAAGATAATAATTACGGCTATGGCAGAGTGGATGCTTCTAAAGCAGTAATTTAATATATATTTTTTATATTAATTTCTCGCTCCAGAAAAAGATACATCCGTCTTTTCCGATAACTGCGCTATGCTTGGTGTTTCCAGGTATTATTAGTTTATCTCCTTTTTTCAGAGTGGTTTTTTCATTTTCTACTATTACTTTCATCTCTCCTTCAAGGATTGCAAGCAGCTTTGTCTCAGGATGTGAATGCTCATTATAGACATATCCTGGAGAATCAGATATTTTAATAGGAGTAAATCCTTCTTCTTTAATCTTTTTGTAGATCTCTTTTTCTGTTAAATCACTGTAGAAGTTTTTTAAGTGCATATCTTTCTAGATGTTTTTCCTAAATAATAAATTTTTTGAAAGGAAAAAAAGCAGGAAAATAGCAATCGCAAGCATAATGCAGAGAGTAATCTCAAAGCCTGTGCAATAAAAGAAGTATTGCCATGGATTTAGATAGGAAAAAGGGCAGTTAATTGTCAAAAGCTTGCTTGACTTAAGGATAAGATATAGAGACACTGCTAATAAAACAGATGCTAGCGGCACCAAGGTCAATATTTTTCCAGGGTGGATTTTTGCCATAAGCAATTGATGCTTAGCGAATATAAAAAGGTAGCTGAAATAGTCGGCGTAACATAATGTGAAATTTACTACTAAAAAATAGTAATATTTATATAAAAAATGCCTTTTTTAGGCCAAATGACGCAAGAAGCAAGCACGCTTGAAGGAAGAGTAAAGCTGCTTTTATCTGATTTTAAAAAATTAAAGAGTGCTTCTAGGCATCATACGAATCCCTACAATCCGCTTGAATTTTCCGAAGATATTCTTTCTGGCAAATTTGATGTGCCTGTGAATATAAGAGAAAAATCCATGATTATTGCACCTGAGTGGCTAGGGAAAGAAATAAAGAGATATTCTCTCCTAGATAATTATTATCATTTTAAAGACTCAAATTACCTTAACCCTATTACTGATGCATTATTTGAACTGTATTCTATTGGGCAAAAAAGAAAAGAGCAATTTCATGAATTTTTAGAAAAAGAGCTTAAAATATTCGATGGTGACAGGAGAGAAAACGGCTCATTGCAATACATACATCAGCTTCAGGTCGCTGCGACAGTTGCTGGATATCTAAATTATCATTTACATACAAATTACCTGCAAAAATTCTTTCAGTTTTTCAATAAGGGGAAATTAGCAATGCATGACAAAGAGAAACTTGTTGTCTTTTATAGCGTCTTAGGGCATGATACTCCTGAAGACGGATTTCCGGAAGGCTTGCCGCTCTCAAAAAGGCTTGAGGGGTTCAGAAGAGAGCTTTTGCTTGATGAAATAGTTGCTGGCCGTGTTGTAAACATAGTCGGTGCATTGACAAGGATTGATGAAGAAGGAAAAGAGATTGAATACCAGGCGACAGCAGAAAAAATCTCTGGCATGAATGACACAAAAGATAGAAGCGTCGCATTCATGATAAAGCTCGGAGACAGGATTGTGAATATGAGAACACTTGGAAACCTGGGAAAGAAAAACTATGAAAAAGGTGATCCAAAGCCAAAAGACCCTGAATGGCATATAAAAAATGTGTATAAAACATATGTCATGCTTGCAGAAGTAAAGGAACAGCTTGAAAATGGAATTCATAAAAAATTCAGGCCGGTAATTGAAGCCATGTATAATGACCTACTCTCTATTTCAAGAAAAGAGCTTAAAGAAATTAAGAGCCATTACATAAGGGCAAATCCATTTACAGTTGATACTGAGATAGAAACAAGAAAAAAAGATCCTATTGATTTTGCGCTATCAGTTGAAGAATTTGAAAGAGAGACACTAAATTGGACAGACAGAGTAACATATGATGACATAAATTACGCAGATGTTTCTGAATCAGGAGCATATGCACTAGTCAGTCATCGCAGGGCGTTTTCAGGTTATTTAGACAAGCTAAGGTCCCTTGTAAGGGCCAGGAGGAATTATAAGGCATATATATTAGAAAATAATGTTGCTGACAGGAATAGCTGGGAAGAAGTGCAAAGAGAGAACGAAGCTAAGAAAATCAAGTATCTTTTTGATGGGCTAGGCAGCGGCATCATGCTATTAAATGACTCTAACTTAATAAGTGATAAGCCAAATATATCTGACTCGTGCATTATTGACAGGTTTGATTCGCATTTTGAAGCAAAAATCCTGGAAAAAGGGAATGGAGAAATAACTTATAAAGATTTTTTTGTGCATCTCTTATCAGAAAAATGGATATATGCGTATAAGCTAAAATCCCAGGTAGAAAATGAATTCCAGGAATATAGGTTCAAAAACAACTACGCTAAAAAGCCTTTCTCCAATCTGGGTTATGAAGAATTGATAAGGCAAAATAAAAAAGGAAATACGCTGAAAATTGGGCAAATACCTGGCAGGGATATGCTTGAAGAGCTATATGATTCGCATGAAGAAATCAGAAAGCAATCTAAATCATTATTTGGTTTTGCACAGTGCGAATATCTTGATGACATGCTGCACACACTTAGAATACCCAATTAATCAATTCCTATAGCTTAGGTAACTTTCACTTTTTTGACAAGGCAACAATGTTTTTATAATAGGTTAAAATAGTTCTTAGTATGAAATACAGCTATTATGACAAATACATAAACAAAAAAACCAGGATAAGGAATGATATAACTCCAATCTTCCATAACCCTAAGGTTTTCTCAAGTCTAATTTCTGATATGATTAAGCCATTCAAAAAAACAGATTTCAACAAGGTTGCTGCCCTTGATAGCCTTGGTTTTATCCTGGGAGGAGCTATTGCCCATAAATTAAAGGTAGGTTTAGTTCCTGTAAGAAAAGGTGGGAAACTGCCGGGGATATCAGGGACTCTAATTAAGACTGCATTTATTGACTACACAGGCAAGAAAAAAATCTTTGAGATAAATAAGAATGCAATAGAAAAAGGAGACAGGATGTTGATTGTAGACGACTGGATTGAGACAGGCTCCCAGATAAAAGCTGCAATCAGGCTTATTGAAAAACAAGGTGGAAAAGTTGTGGGTATCAGCGCTATTTATGCTGAAAAGAACAGCAATACAAATCTCCTTTTTAAAAGATATAATTGCATAGCTCTTAATCTCGAAAATTAAAAAATAATGCTCCGAAACCCATATAAACAATATCTTTCTCCATTTAAAATTATGGGAAAAATCCTGATAACAGGCAACAACAAGAAATTCATCGTGAAAGACATCGATAAGGACATCCACACTAATTTCGGGATGATATCAAGTGAAGACATAAAAAAAGCTGCTCCAGGAGACATAATAAAGAGCAATAAAGGAATTGAATTTTCTGTCTCTGAATCTCTGTTCATTGATATGTACGCCAAAATAAAGAGAGGCGCGCAGATAATACCCCAGAAAGATATCGGGCTAATCATCACTGAAGCTGGCCTCGGCAAAGATTCTGTCGTGATAGAAGCAGGAGCTGGGTCAGGCGCACTAGGCTGCTTTTTGGCAAAGATATGCAAGGAAGTCTATTCATATGAGATAAGGGAAGATTTCTACAAGATTGTCCAGAAGAACATAAGTTTTCTTGAATTGGATAATATTATCCTGAAAAATAAGGATGCAAAACTTGGATTTGATGAGACAAATGCAGATGCTGTTATTCTTGATTTGTCTGACCCTTGGGAATTGATAGATGTATCTAAAAAATCCCTGAAAGTTGGCGGGTTCTTGATATCATATAGCCCGACAATCCCTCAGGTCATGGATTTTGTGGATAAATTGGATGAATCATTTGTCTATATCAAGACTTCTGAAATTATAGAGAGGAACTGGGAAGTAAATAAAAGAAAAGTGAGGCCAAAATCACAGGCTATTGGCCACTCTGGGTTCTTGAGTTTTGCTAGAAGGATAAAGTGATGTGTTTTTATATAAATCCTTGTTACCCGCCTTAAAATGAATGATATATCCAGATTACTCGTGCTCCCTGCCACAAATGGTGAAGAATTAAACCAATTAAAACAAGCGCTATGGCTAGCTACAGATGGCTTCAGTTCTTTAGATCTTTTTGTATTTCCATATGCTGATATATTACAACGAGAAGAATTGGTGCAAATTTTGAAAACCTGCAAACTTGAAAACCCGCATGTTTATATTCCTCCGGAAAGTGAAGATATTGTCAAAGCTGCAGCGCCTTATGACCGGCTTGGAACTTTTACAAACAGGAAAAGAGATGCAATTTATAGCGATTACTATAGAGAAGCAGTTGAGAAAGGAATTCAATATTTAATATTTCCCAGTATTGAAGAATGCGTCTTCATCAATCATTCTCTCTATCTAAGAGGCAGCCAGATTGGATTTGAAAATAAATACCGCCTGAATCCGCCTGCATTAATAGGGATAGATAAAAAACATTTTGCAATAGCGACAAAAGAGGAGATTGTTTACTATCATAATTCAAAAGTAAATGTTACATTGTGATTGTTTTTCAGAAATTAATTGTTGTATCTACTTTAAAATAATAACCTTTAAATATAGAAAATAATTTTCTTTTCGTTGAAGTAATGTGGTGGTACAATTTTTAAAAAGTATTGATTTTAGAATACCTTATGATGCTGTACATCTGGCATATCATAAAGCTCTAGAAACTGAAAAAAAGCGGGCACAGGCTTTTATTAAAGAAAGAGATAGCAAAAGATCAGATCTTGAAAAAATTCTTTTGAGAGAGGATCCAGCTAGTGTAACTGGAGAAGTGATATCTTTCATTGCAGATACGTTACACCGTGCTACCAACAACAATTCTCAAGCAGCAAATCAGTTGGAACATGTATTGAGGCAACTCGGAAATTTGGGGGATTATCAGACAAAACCTGCCACAGTTGGTGGAAAAATATTAGCACTATATGATTCTATTTTGCCTGCCTATACGATGAAAGCAGGGTCATTCAATGTTGATTTAGGATTTACAGTTACTGCAGGTGTTGTCAGTGTTGATTCTCTTGCAATCGGCAAAGATCCAAATGGAAACCCTATACCAGGCAAGCTTTACATGTCTGGATATTCGTTAAGTGAGCTATTAGATAAGACAGATTTTATTGGCTCTGTAGGCATCATGCTTAAAGGAAAGCCCTTGACAGAAAGGCAGCTTTCTAAATTCAAAGAGTATATGAATTCAAAAGCTTATTTGACTCAAGTGGATATAGATTCAATCTCAAGAACTATCGAAAACATAAAAGAAAAAGATTCTATGGGACAGGCTCAAGATCTCATGAGAATGGCCAGCCGTACAGTGTCAAGGCTTGCTGAAACACGGCCGTCTATTGATTTGAGACCTTTATCCATGAGAGGGAAAAGTGCAAGAATAAAAGCCGAGAAAGATTCTATGTTTTACGAAATAGCTGATGCCGGCCTTGATATAGGTGGGAGAATAATGGCAACAGCTGCCTATGCAGTAAGAGAACTCATGAAGCAAAAGGGAGGGTTTAAAGTTTCTGAAGAGATGTCAGGTTCGCCTGATTTAAATCTTAGCTGGGGAGGAAATTTTATCAGATATCTATACGGGGAAAAATTTGCAGCTGATAATAAAACTGAATTTAGACGCATGTCAGATGCAATGGATGATTATTTCCAAATTATTAGGACACATGGTGCAGGCAATGCCTCAACTCTTGCAACAAGAATAGCTGGTGGAGCCCACTCACAATTATATGACGCAATAGCTGCAGGCATTCATGTATTGGCAGGAGAAAGGCATGGATTTGCTAATTTTATGGTTTATACGCAATTAGAAAAAATTTATAAAAATTTACAAAAAACAGGCTCTCAAATTACAGATGAGGAGATTATGAAGGAAGTTAAAAAGGCGTATAGAAGAGATGGGTTATTATGACTGATATGATAAAATCATGGGAGAACCCTGAGTTAAATAAAAAACTAGAATTCTATCAAAGATGGGAAAAGCTTGCAGTTAAGTTGCTTGAAGAAAAAACAGGTAAGATAGGAAATTATTCTGCAAACGTGGATTTCTATAGCTCTTTCCTGTTGCAGGACAGAATTGGCCTTCCTGTTGAAGCTAATCCTTTGATGTTTGAAATCGGCAGGGCATTTGGACACCTGGCCCATTATATGGAATCAATACAATTAGGACTTTTAAGATCAAAATCATTGTATGTGGGCGAAAGGGATCGTGTCTTGTTAAATTAACTCTCTTTTTCTAAAATCCTTTCTATCGCACTTGTCTGCCTTCAATTTCAAAAGAATAATACAATCAATTTAAAAAATTTGAAGTAATTTCCTTGCAACATGGCTAACAGACTCATCAAGGAAAAAAGCCCATACCTCCTCCAGCATGCACATAATCCTGTTGATTGGTTTCCCTGGGGAGAAGAAGCTTTCAATAACGCAAAAAAAGAAGATAAGCCGATTTTTCTCTCTATTGGATATTCTACCTGCCACTGGTGCCATGTCATGGAGAAAGAATCTTTTGAAGATTTAGCTGTTGCAAAACTTATGAATAATGCTTTTGTCTCTATAAAAGTCGACAGGGAAGAAAGGCCTGATGTAGATAAAACATATATGGATGCCTGCCAGATGATGACAGGCAGCGGAGGATGGCCGCTGTCTATCATAATGACACCTGACAAAAAGCCTTTTTTCTGTGCTACATATATACCTAAATCTTCAAACTATAACCTGCTCGGCATGATCCAGCTCATCCCGCAGATAAAGAAAATCTGGAAAGAGGACAGGAAAAAGGCTCTTGTAATATCAGAGGAGATAGTTAAAAATCTAAAAAGAGAAAAAAACAAAAGCCAAAATCAAATAGATAATTCTGTTCTGGATAAAGCATATCTAAGCCTTGCTGCAAATTTTGATGATGAGAATGGAGGTTTTGGCCATTCGCCTAAATTTCCATCGCCTTTAAACATGCTTTTTTTGCTTAGGCATTGGAAGAAAACTAAAGATAAGAAAGCTTTGCATATGGTTGAAAAGACATTATTAAAAATGGGGTTAGGAGGCATATTTGACCATATTGGTTTTGGTTTTCACAGGTATTCTACAGATGAGAGATGGCTTGTCCCTCATTTTGAAAAAATGCTCTATGACCAAGCATTGATAGCTATAGCTTACACTGAGGCTTTCCAGGCAACAAAAAAAGAATTCTACAAAACTGTTGCACAAAAGATATTTGCCTATGCAATGCGTGATATGACTTCTCAGAGAGGAGTTTTCTATACTGCTGAGGATGCTGACAGCGAAGGAGTAGAAGGAAAATTTTATTTGTGGGCTGAAGATGAAATCAGGAAAAATCTGTCAAAAAAAGAAGCTGACCTGTTCATTAAGCTATATAACGTTAAAAAACAAGGCAATACACATGAATCAGATTTCTGGCAAATGAATATTCTTCATCTGGATGTGCCGATAAATAAAGATGGTGAAAAAGAGGTAGATGCAATCAGAGATAAGCTCTTTATGTTAAGAGATAAGAGGATAAAACCGCAAAAAGATCATAAGATACTTACAGACTGGAATGGGCTTATGATTGCCTCTCTTGCAATAGCTTCAAGAGTCTTTGACAGCAAAAAATATCTAAAAGCTGCAGAAAACTCTGTTTCTTTTTTCCTTGGCAATCTGAAAAAAAACAATGGAAAATTGCTCCACACTTACTATGAGGATGGACCGAAAATAAAACCAAAACTTGACGATTATGCCTTTTTTGTGTGGGCGCTCCTTGAGATGTACGAAACAACATTTGAAAACAGGTATCTTGAACATGCAGTTAAATTAAATGAAGAGATGATAAGATATTTCTATGATAAAAAAGAAGGTGGCCTGTTTTTTAGCACAGATGATGAAGAAAAAGTGATTGTCAGGCATAAGGATGCTGCTGATAATGTTGTTCCTTCTGGAAATTCAGTTGCGCTGGCAAACCTTATCAGGCTTTCAGTTATAACAGGCAAAGAGAAGCTTAAAAAAATAGCAATTGAAAGTATTAAAATGTTCTCAGAAGATATCTTGAAATACCCTGCTGAATATATCTATTTCTTGACTGTATTCAGCAGCTTAATTGATGATTTTTATGAGATAACAATTGCAGCAAAAAACAAGGATGATGCTCTTCAGATAAATAAATTACTACAAGATATGTTTGTACCAGGAAAGATTGTAATATTCAATGATAAGAATAAATTACTCGAAGATAATATACGAGGAAAAAAATTAATCAAAGGGAAATTCACTGTATATATATGCGATAATACTTCTTGTAAAGAGCCGATAACAGATATTGCTGAATTGAAAAAAGCATTAAGCCTGGATTTGCAAAAATAAAGTTTACATTATCTCTATAATATAGCTGGCAGTTACCAAGTATATGTTTATAAGATAAATTATAGCGCATACTATACAGAAGTTTTTCTGTTTATGATAGGATAAATACGCAAGATAAAATGTAAAAATAGTTGCAGGGATAGAAATATAGAATATATAATTCACTCTAGAGAAAGAGAGTATGAAACATAGGCCATAATAAATGAGCCCGTATATTGTATTAGGGAATAGAAATAGTTCATAATAGTCACTCATGAAGGCCTTTGTGCATGAAATTTTTCTGTTTATGTCGCATAGCGGCTTATAGTCTGGAAAATCAGTTTTTTTGTTCCTTACATATATTGCATAGAAGGTAAGGGCTAGTCCAAGAGTCGATAGTATTGTTATTCCCCATACCATAAAATTGATAACAGGGTTTTCCTATAAAAAGTTACCTATGCTTTCTATGATAATAATATCCGAAACAGGATATAAGCGATGCTTTGAGCATGGTAACTAGGAAAATAGAAAAAGCAATATCAAAAAAGAATTCATCTGGGAAAATCGCTTTCATGTTTGAGACATTTGGATTAAAAGAATAATTCCCTGTGAAAAAAATCTGGTGGAATTTCAAGAAAATAAAGTCAAACCCCGATGTAACGTATAATAATCCAAATATGAGGAAAACAGATAATGTAAACAAGCCTGACAATATCATCATCCTGAAAAAAAATGAGGTAAAATGTTTTTTATGAAAAAAATAATAATAGACCAATATACCCCAGAAGAGAATCAAACTGGCATAGTATAAAAGGCTTACATTTTTGATTAAATGCTTGACATCAGCAAGGTGGCTTATCTCACCTGCATTAAAAAAATTATTGTCAAGCTCATTTCTTGACTTGAAAAAACCCATTAGGTTTTTTGTGGCATTCAATGCTGTGTCTTTTGAGAACCTGTCGTAGATGTTGTATTTCTGGTATTCACTGTCATAATAATTCAGATTATATATATATGAGAATAAGCTTGAGAAAAGAAGGATTAAAAAGACAGAAATTACAGAAACTGCTAGAAAAATAAACTCATACCTGTTCTTATTCATAATAATATTTCCCCTTGCTCTTCTGTTCCCTGTCCTTAAAAGAATCTTCCTTATTTATCCTGGGCCTGCCTGAAACTTCTTCTCTTCGTAGTGTTATCTCAAGCTCTTTTAGAAGCGTGTTCATGCCCTGCTCCATCGCGTATGGCCCTGTCGCTTTTCCATGGACAGCAGGTTCTCCGGTGAAGACCATAAGCCTGTCAGACAGATAATCAAGGAACAATAAATCATGGTCAACAATCAAAGCTGACACTTTTCTTAATTCAACAATATTTGATATGACCTTAGAGACATTTAGCCTCTGCTCTGCATCAAGATAAGCTGACGGCTCATCAAGAAGATAAAGCTCAGCATCTCTTGACAAGCAAAGCGCAATAGACACTCTCTGCAATTCTCCGCCTGAAAGCTCATTTATCTTTTTGAAGAAAAGCGGTTTTAAATCAAGCGGCCTGACAAGTTCAATCTCGTATTTAGAGATTGCCTCCTGCAGGACAACCATCACCATCTCTTCGCTTTCACTATTCAAGTATTGTGGCTTATATGAAACTTTTACCTTAAGGTCAATCTCTGTTTTGTCAGGCTTTATCTCACTTGCCAATATTTTCACAAAACTTGTCTTTCCTATCCCGTTTTCTCCGAGGACTCCTATTTTCTCATTGTATCTTATCGCTCCTCCATCTGAACTTAATGTAAAATCCCCAAGTTTTTTCTTGAATGCGTCCCAACCTGCAAGTTCATGGGTAATAGAAGATTTGAAAGGCGCTTTTACAGTAAAACTGATCTTATGGTCCCTGAACCTGATATTCTCTTCTCTCAAGTATCCTTCAAGGAAGCTGTTTATCCCGTTTTTTGTCGGCCTTATCTGCGAAACTATTCCGTATGCGCCTTCTTTTCCGTACATTATATGCACAAGGTCAGTCATATAATCAAGTGCAATAAGATCGTGCTCTATGACAATCACAGCAGTTTTTTCATCTGCTAAATCTTTTATCTCCTTTGCGACTTTAAGCCTCTGTTTTATGTCAAGATAAGATGTCACTTCATCAAAGATGTAGAGGTTTGCCTTTCTCAAAAATGCAGCTGCAACAGCGAGTCTCTGCAGTTCTCCTCCTGATATATTTTTTATATCCCTGTCTAAAATCTTAGTCAATTCAAATTTTTCTGCCGTCTCTTTAAGCATATTTTTTTCATCTGCTTTTTTTAATAGGTCAATCACCTTGCCTGAATACTGCTTTGCTATCTGGTCAACATGCTGGGGCTTGTATGCGACTTTGATCTCTTTTTTTTTCACTTTCTCAAAATATAATTGGGCCT
>Ga0247727_10009868_pt1 | contig 17091 bp, 16 predicted proteins | sample WisWelCaveWW1625_FD_202498 | JGI IMG/M metagenome (GOLD analysis project Ga0247727, IMG submission 202498) | Biofilm microbial communities from Wishing Well Cave, Virginia, United States - WW16-25 | ecosystem: Environmental > Aquatic > Deep subsurface > Groundwater > Cave microbial mat | place...
CCTGATTCGTTATTTCCGATGAAGTCTATTGATTGTCAGGCGACGAAACCAGGTTTCCTGGCCCAAGAGGTGAGGTCACCCTCCGGCTCCCAAGAACCCCAATATCGCCGCCCAAACGCTTTCCCAAAACCCACCCGACCCCGCCGGAGTCCCCGCCACATTGCCCGAGGCGTTCGGCGTGGCTTCCGCCCTACCTTCAACTTCGATCTCAAGCGTCTGCGTCACCACTTGCGGCTGGTTAAAGGCATCGGTGTAATCAATGGAGACGGTCAGCCTCGTCTTCCCGCCTTGTTTCGGAATGATGGTGGCGTCAAGGGTGAAATAGTTTCCGGCATCCAGCGCGCCGACCAGCACCACATTGTTTTTAAGTGTCGCGCCCTCGGCGGTCACTTTCATGTTGCCCAACGTCACCGCATTGAGGCCTCGATTGATCACCTGCAGGGGTAGGGCGCTTGTCTCGCCAGCCACAAATATCTCCGGCTCTTCCGAGAAACCAATTTCCAGCGACGGAGGCGATTGCACTTGCAAGGTGATCACTTGATCGTCGGTGTAACTTTGCCCGCCCTCGTCGGTGTAGGTCAACGAGAATTTCAGCGAGTACGCGCCGGGTTTGGTTGCGCCATTGACAGTGAGAGGTTGAACAACCGAACGCATCTGCCCCGGCGAGAGGTCGCCCACGAACTGCAGGTTGGACGAGTTTTGCGGCGCGAAGGTGTTGTATTCACTGCCCGGCGTCCCACCGCTGATGCCGCCGAAAGTTAAGGCCACGCCTTTTGCCGTCGCCGCGCCCGCATTTTGCACCTCGAGGGTGAGGGCGAGTTGAGAGCCAGGGCGAATCGAGTCGACGTCCATGTGGTAATTCGTAATCAGCAATTTGGGCCGCAGGCTGGGCGTCGCCGTTGGGGTCTGAGTCGGGACGGCGGTGATGTAGCGAGTCAGGTTAAAGCTCAAGGTGAACGTCTCGCTGTACGGCTTGCCGTTCGCGTCGGTGTAATCCACTTTCACTTGCACGGTGCCGGTGTTCTTGCCCCACAGCGCCGTGCTGGCCGTGAAAGGCTGATAAAACCGCCACTTCTCGTTAGGCGCAAGCGAACCGACAGTGCGCACGCCGCCCGTCGCGCGCGGGTTAAAGTCGCCGGGCGTGAATGACACAACGATGTTGGTCGCCGTCGTCTGCCCCCAATTCACCAGCGTCATGTCGAAATCAAAATCCTGACCGGGCGTGATGATGGCTGAACTTGCGCCATAGGAATCGATGTTGAGGATCGGGCGGATGAAGGCGGTGGGTTGTGGGGTATTCGTTGGCTCTGGGGTTGAAGTGGGAGCCGCCATGGTGGGGGCGGCCTCCAGCCCGGTGACGGCCAGCGGCGCGCCAAAATCCTGGCATGATCCATCGCCGTTGATCACCCGGATCGAATAACTGCCCGGCGGCACGCCTGCCGGCAGTGTGGCATTGAGAATGTTGCCGTTGACGACAGTTGTGTTGAGGCCGCCGTAGCTTTGCAACACCACCGAAGCTCCATTCGTGAAGCCCAGGCCGGTGACGACGATGGCGACGGCTGAAGTGTTGGACACAATGCTTGGCTGAACGCCGTCAATCGTGAACGCGCCAGCACAGGCTTGGGCGTTGACGTTGGTCGAGGCAAAAAGCATCAATAATGCGATGCAGAAACAGAAAAGTGATTTGAATTTCATGCAGGAGTTTGTGTCAATGGATATTCAACGGATAAGCGGATGCGCCGTTCATCATCAGTTTATCCGTCCCCATCCGTTGACGCCGAGTCGAATACCTCTTGCACAATCCGCCCATCTCGCAGTTGCACCGTGCGCGAAGCGAATTGCGTCATGCGGGGATCGTGGGTGACAACGATGATGGTGCGTCCCGCGCGGTTTAGATCGGCGAACAGTTCCATCAGGCTGTGGCCGCTGGCGGTGTCGAGGTTGCCGGTCGGCTCGTCGGCGAGAAGGAGGGGCGGGTCGCCGACGAGGGCCCGGGCGACGGCGGCACGTTGTTGCTGGCCGCCCGACAGTTCACCGGGCCGATGGCCGAGGCGGTCGCCCAGGCCTACTGCTTCGAGTGCCTTCGTCGCTCGTATCCTTCGTTCTTTTTCATGCACGCCCGCAAACATCAGGGGGAACTCCACATTCTCCAGCGCTGTTTGCGTGCCGAGCAGGTTAAACTTTTGGAAAATGAAACCGATCTGTCGGCGGCGATAGAAGCACAGAGCTTTCGGAGTGAGGGCGGTGATCTCTTCGTCGGCGACAAACACTTTGCCGCTGGTGGGGCGATCCAATCCGCCGAGGACGTTGAGGAGCGTGGATTTGCCCGAACCCGATGGCCCCATCAGCGCCACGAACTTGCCGGATTGAATGGAGAGATCAATCCCGGCCAGAGCCTGCACGTGTTGGTCGCCGAGGTGATAGTCCTTGCCGACTCTTTCGATGCGGATGAAGGCCGTCATCGCCATGGGCCAACGAGTGTCGGCCCGCCGCCCAACAGGCCGCCGAGGGCGAACGAAATTAGCGGCGGCAAGGTGGCGAACACAAGGCTGACTACCCAATAGGCACTTACCGCGATCAATGCTTTGAACCAGCCAAATCGGGCCATGGCCGCCACCCCGATGACGAGCAGGATTAATGCCCAGACTCCATAAACGTCAATGGCGGCGAGCAACTCACTTTTGAAGAGGTCGAAGAACGATGGGCCGGCGAACACGCCGCTTGACCCGACAGTGATGAATTGAGGCCTTGGGCCTGTCTCGCCCTCAACATTCACATCGGCGCTGATCGGCGAGGCGGTATTGAACGCTCCCGACACGCCGGGCGCAGGAATGCGGCCGGCGATGAGCATGATGGCAATGGCGACGACGAGGCGGGCGATGCTGGGGATCAGCGCCCAACCGCTCAGCCGGAATAGCCCGCCGAGGGAGGGCCGACCGCCCAGGATCCATGCCAGCCCGAACAATAGTAAGGCGCAGACCAGCCACCCGGCCAACACACCCGCGAGCGGCAAGCCGAATTGAAAAACGAAATCGTTGGCCGGGGCGGCTTGAAAGTTTGCCCCGCCGGGGCCGCCGACGAATTCAAAAGTGCCACCCTGACTCCCCAGTTGTTCCTGCAACGCCGCCCTGGCGGCCTCAACTTGCGCCCGTTCAATCGGGGCGGCGATGATCCGCGAGATCAGCGTCAATGCCAATACCAAAGCCAGCGGCGCGAGCCACGTCCAGCTTCCGTGTTCGCGGAGATAGCTGAAGGTATCGCCAGGCTTGAGGAGGACGCCGAAAAAAAACCTGAAGAAGGTTACGGCGTTCGACAGGTGCAGGGATGATAGGTTCGGCAACGGAGAGGGGAGAGTCAGCTATGGTCATGAGTTGCTCCAATAGGATTTGATCACGACCAGCGTAGCCGAAAGGCTGTGAAGAACTGATGAAGATAGCCTCAAGGATTTATGAGAGTGCTCATGGGCAGGGGTTATAATCACGCCATCACTCTAACTCCCAACTCTAACTCCCACTTCCATGATCATCCTGCACAACGCCAAAGTCCATTCGCCTACGTCCGCCACCGCCCTCGCCATTCGCGGCGCCCGTATCCTCGCCCTCGGCTCAGACTCCGAGATTCGAGCGCTGGCTGATTCCAAAACCGAACAGATCGATCTCAAGGGAGCGCTGATTCTGCCCGGTTTTGTTGATGCTCACATTCACTTTGAGTGGACGGCCCTCAGTTTCGTCAACGTAGATGTGGAGACCGACACGCTTGAGGAGGCGTTGAAGCGGGTGGCCGAGCGAGCGGCGGCGACCCCGAAGGGGCAGTGGATTCGGGGACACGGCTGGAATTATTCGCGGTGGGGCACGGAGTTTCCTGCTGCTGCCCAATTGGATGCGGTTGTCCCGGATCATCCGGTCTACCTCACTGCCAAATCCATGCACGCCGGGTGGACGAATTCGCTGGGACTCCGCCTTACGGGCATCACCGCCGAGACACCCGACCCGGCAGGCGGCAAGATTGGCCGCGATGCGTCAGGGAAGCCGACCGGCATTTTGTTTGAGACGGCGATGGATTTAATGACGGCGCGGTCGTACACCACACAGCAGGCGGCGGGGGGCGGGGCCGTCCCGCAAGTGACGGCGGAGGAAGTGGCAGAAGCCATGCTGAAGGCGCAAGAGTCGCTATGGCGAGTCGGCCTCACCGGAGTCCACGACTTCGATGGCATCCGGGCTTTCACCGCCTATCAACTGTTGCGTGAGCGAGGGCAGTTGGGAATACGAGTCGTCAAAAACATCCCGGTGGCTTATCTGGATCATGCGATTGCAGTTGGCCTGCGCTCTGGTTTTGGAGACGAGTGGATTCGGATCGGCAATGTCAAAATTTTTGCCGATGGCGCGCTTGGCCCGAAAACTGCGGCGATGATCGAACCTTATGAAGATGACCCAACCAACTTTGGTATCGTCGTCACCGACAAGGAGGAGATTTACGAGCGTGGCTCGTTGGCGGCGAAGCATGGCCTGGCTCTCACCGTCCACGCTATTGGCGACAAGGCTAATCATGATTTGTTGGATGTGTTTGAGATATTGAGGGTGGAAGAAAAGCAACGACAAACGACAAACGACAAACGTCAATTGCGGCATCGGGCGGAGCATTTGCAGATTGTGCATCCGAGTGACGCGCACCGATTTGGGCAGTTGGGCGTCGTCGGTTCGATGCAACCCATCCATGCCACGTCGGACATGCTGATGGCGGACCGGTATTGGGGCAAACGGTCGGCGGGGGCCTATGCGTGGCGGACGCAACTCAACCACGGCACAGTTCTTGCATTTGGATCAGATGCGCCGGTGGAGCCGTTCAACCCGCTGTGGGGCATCCATGCCGCCGTCACCCGCCGCCGCCCGGATGGTTCGCCCGGCCCGGAGGGGTGGTATCCCGAACAACGGCTGGGGGTCGCCGAGGCGATTGACGGCTACACCAAAGGCCCGGCTTATATAGGAAACAACGAGGCCCATCTCGGCGTCATAGAAACGGGAAAGCTGGCCGATTTAACGATTGTGGATCGCGATCTCTTTACCTGCCCGCCGATGAAAATTCGTGGGGCAAACGTCGTCGGTACGGTGGTAGGGGGGGTATTTCGCTTCCGAGCAAATGAGCTATAATTCTGTCATAAGCTGGTTCTTATACGTGGTTAATCTATAGTCTTTATTCTTCGTCAAAAGGGATTATGCTAGCTACAGACTTTGATCAGGTTTATCACATGGCCGTCGCCCGCATTGAAACTGAATTGGGCTGGTCGGCCTCCACCGCGCAGACGGCGTTGAGCGAGTATGCGACGGCGTATGGCGTCCTGCCGCGCGAAATTGCCATGGCCGTCCTCACTGCCGACAGCCTCAAGCGCGGGCTGGGCTACGTGATGAGCAGCGTAGATTTCAACGACTGACGAAAATAGAATAGACAGCGACCGGGCCGGAGACCTCTCCGGCCTTTTTGTTTGCCGCACAGCGTAATCAATTCTTCACTTTCCTTTCGCCGCCGTTAATACTTCTCTTCTATCGTCTGAACCGAAAAGGAATCAAAGCGCATGATTACGACGCCCCGGATTACGCCCGAACTTGAAGCCGAACAACTTTATCAACGCGCACTCAGCCGCTTGCAGGCCGAGTTGGGCTGGTCAACCGGCAAAGCCTACGAGGCGCTGGCTGGGCTGGCGGCGGGCAACGGCGTATTTTTACCTGATGTGGCAACTGCTGTTTTAATGGCGCCCTCGCTCAAGCGTGGCCTGCACCATGCCTTACGGCGAGCGGTCTATGATCGCCGGCCGCTCGGCGTACGCTAACCACTCTGACCTTTTTTCCGTATAATTGTGCGGAGACGGCGCTAGCGCCGTCTCCGTTTTTTTGCCTCCATACTTTTTTCATAAATTGGCGCTATCCTTAAAGGCACATTTTCAGGCAAGGAGAATTTCAATTCATGTTCCGATCACGACGTTTTTGGCTGATCCTGATTGGGGGCCTCATCCTGTTGGCCGTCGCCGGGGTGGTCGCCTCTCGGGTGGTGGCCGGTCGTCAACAAGCGGCGGCGGCCCTGACGATCGGGGAGGTCACTCAAATCACGGCCGTGAGCAGTGTCGAATCGTCCGGGGCCATCGTTGCCCAACAATCAGCCCAACTGGTGTGGGGTACCACCGGGACGGTGGAAGCAGTGGCGGTCAAACCGGGGGACAAAGTTAAGGTCGGCGATGTCTTGTTGTCGCTCAATCCTCTGACTGCGCCACAAAATGTGATCCTCGCTCAAGCCGATCTCATCAACAGCAAAAAGGCGCTCGACGAACTGCTCAACCCGACCGATGTGGCAATTGCCAACGCCCGCAAAGCCGTGGCCGACGCCACCGACGCACTGGACAAAGCCCGAAAAGATTTGCGCTCGGTGGAGAACCCGGCGGGGAAAGGAGTCCAAACAGCGGCGTCGGATGCGAAGCTGGCGCTGGACACGGCGCAGGCCAATTTGGAATTGACCAGCAATAGCGCCGACGTGCAGGCTTACAACAACGCCAAAGTTACCACCGATCAGGCCTTCCGGCGCTATCAGGATGCGAAAGCCAAATACGACGAGAGCAACGGCAAGACTGAACTGCTTCAAATTTTAGAGCAGGCTGAGGCGAATTATCAGAATGCGCTCTCAAATCAAAACACGCTGTTGTTGAAAATTCAGACTGACAAGGCCAACAAGGAAGATGCGGTGACAAAGGCGCAGGATAAATACAACGATTCTGTCGCCAACCTCAACGCCGCCCTTGCCGGGCCGGACGCCAACAAGCTCGCCATCGCCCAGGCCAAAGTGGCGGTGGCCGAAGCCACTCTGGCCGATGCTGAAGACAAACTGAAGAAACTCCTCAATGGCGCCGACCCCAACGATGTTGCCGCCGCCACCGCTCGTTATCAAGCCTCGCTGGCAACAGTGGCCCTACTGGCCGTGCGCGCGCCTTTTGTGGGTGAAGTGCTGGTGGTGAATTATCAGCCTGGCGACACCGTCGGGCCGGGCAGCGTCGCCGTCACCCTCGTGAATCGATCACAACTGCACATTGATGTGTCGGTGGATGAATCGGACGTGAGCCAAATTGAATCCGGGGACCCCGTCACTGTGACCTTCGACTCGATTCCCGACCTCGCCCTCGACGGCGAGGTGGCCCTCATCAACCCCATCGGCTCGACGCAACAGGGCCTGGTGCGCTACACGGTGCGGGTCAATCTCATCGAAACAGACCCGCGCGTGTTGCTGGGGATGACGGCCAATGTGAACATTGTGACCGACACGAACGAGGGCGCGCTGGCTGTGCCGCTCGACGCCGTGCAGTTGGACGCGGATGGCGAGTTTGTCAACCGGGTGCAGGCCGACAACTCGCTGGAGCGCGTCCCGGTGAAGAGTGGCGACGTACAGGGCGATCTGGTAGTGGTGACTGGCGATTTGAATGTCGGCGACACTGTGGAAGTGGTGGAGCCGAAGCCGGTCAACAGCGGCTCGCCCTTTGGCGGATAACACATGATTGAAGTAGAAAACATCACCAAAATTTATCAAATGGGCGATACCGAGGTGCGGGCATTGGATGGCCTGAGCCTGCGTATTGAGAAAGGCGAGATGCTGTCCATCATGGGGCCGTCGGGGTCGGGCAAAAGCACATTGATGGCGATCCTTGGCTGCCTCGACGTGCCGACGGATGGCGAATACCGCCTCGATGGCCTCAACGTGGAAAAGATGAGCGACAACCAACTGGCCGAGGTGCGGAGCCGCAAGATCGGTTTTGTTTTTCAGCAATTCAATTTGCTGGCCCGCACCAGCGCCCTCGATAATGTGGCCCTGCCGTTGATCTACAGCGGCATACGCGGGCGCGATCGGCGCAAAAAAGCGGAGGAGGCCCTGGCGATCGTGGGCCTGGGCGACCGGATGCACCATCGCCCCAACGAACTGTCGGGTGGTCAACAGCAACGAGTCGCCATCGCCCGCGCCCTGGTCAACAGCCCGGCTATTCTGCTGGCTGACGAACCGACCGGCGCGCTCGACAGCAAAACCGGGGCCGAGATCATCGGCCTCTTTCAACGCCTCTACCGCGAGTTCGGGCAGACGGTGATTTACGTGACGCATGATCCCTTCATTGCCCGTCATACCAGGCGCGTTGTCCGCCTCGCCGACGGGAAGATTGTGGGTGATGAAATCATCGAACATCCACTGGAAGCCGGCGCGCCGAGGCCGAGTGAGGTGGCGCTGGCATCCGAAGCGCATTGATTTCCTGCCTTCCTTCTTTTCCTTGATTTCCGGAAAGGAAGGAAAGAGGGGAAATGAAGGAAACGAGAGATGAACTTTTCTGAAAATTTTCGCATTGCCTTACGGGCACTATCGGCCAACAAACTGCGCTCGGGGCTGACGATGCTGGGCATCATCATCGGCGTAGGGTCGGTGGTGGCGTTGATGGCAATTGGCAACGGGGCGACGGCGTCCATTACGAGTCAGGTCGAGGGCATTGGCTCGAATCTAGTGACGGTGGTGCCGGGCCGTTTCCGGCAGGGCGGCCCGCCCATTCCGGCTCTACTCTATTACTCGGATTACGAAGCGTTGGCGAAATCCATCCGTAACATTACCGACATCGTACCGTCCTTTCAGCGCAATGCAACGGTGGTGTATGGCGACGAGACGGTAGACGTAGCGGTGATCGGGACGAGACCAGAGTTTGCCAGTGTGCGGGCCTATACAGTTGAGCTGGGGCGCTTCCTGAGGCTGAACGATGGCTCGATCCGCAATCGCGTTGCCGTCATCGGCGGGCGGACCGCTAAAGATTTGTTCCACGGTCTCAATCCGGTGGGCCGCACGATCAAAATCAATGGCTCGTCGTTTGAAGTGGTTGGCGTCTTGCAGCTCAAAGGTTCCGGCGGTTTCGGCAGCGCTGACGAAGTTGTGTTGGTGCCGTTGGAGACGGGCTATGAAAAATTATTTGGCTCGTCGGCGACGACCAGTGGCAAGCTCCGCGTCACTGATATTTCGATGTCCGCCGACAGCCCCGAGGTGGTGGAAGATGTGATTTTGCAGGCCGAGCGCATCTTGCGCCGTGAGCATAAACTGGGCCTGGCCGAGACCCTCGACTTCACCATCTTCAGCCAGACGGCATTTCTGGGCGCGCTCGGCGCAATTACGGCGACGCTCACCGCGTTCCTCGGGGCCATCGCCGGCATCTCCCTCCTCGTCGGCGGCATCGGCATTATGAACATCATGCTGGTCTCCGTCACCGAGCGCACACGCGAGATCGGCCTGCGTAAAGCGGTGGGCGCGAAGCGCCGCTCGATTTTGATTCAGTTTTTGGTCGAGACATTGGTGTTAAGTTTGATCGGCGGGGTGCTGGGCATTGGGCTGGGGTGGGCGATTGCGGCGGCGGTCACGGCGGCAGACCTGGTGCAGGCCCAGGTGACGCCGGGTTCCATTGCCATCGCCTTTTTCTTCGCCGCGGCGGTCGGGCTGTTCTTTGGCATTTATCCGGCCTGGCGGGCGTCGCAGTTGCGGCCCATTGAGGCGTTGCGGTACGAATAGCGATCTCCAATTTGTAAAAACCCCGGCCTGACCGGGGTTTTTGTTTTCCATCTGGGACCGTTCTTATGGGGTGACGACGAAACTAATGGCCTCGCCACCCACATTTTGCCAGCCTCGCCCGGCATCACACTCATCGGGTGAGAGAGTGCACATGACGAGCCGCGCCGTGTAATAACCCGGCTCCGCATTATCCAGTCCGGCAGTAAATTTCACCGTCTGCCCGTTTAGCAACGTCCAACTCTCATTGGTGTCCGGGATCTGCCCCAGGACGTTACCCACTTGCGTCCACTTGAATGCTTGCCCATTTCGGGTGATGACGACGGCAGCTTGACCCCAGTTGAAGGTCACCCCGCCCTCCACACCGAACGTCCATGTAAAGAACAGCGTCTCACCCGCTTGCATCGTGGGTACGCAATCACCCACTTTGCGAATCTTGCAGTCGGCAGTGTTGACGGCGTTGGCAATGAGGATCGGTTCACCGACGATAACAGAGGCCGGGCCCGGATTGAGCGTGGCGCTGGGGGTGAGTAGACGGGCAATGTCGGATGGCACGATCGCGGAAGTCGCCGCCGTCGAGGAGGATGACTGAGTCGTTTGAGGAGCCGGTGTGAATTGCATGTAGGCTTGCGTCACCAACATGCTGATCACATCCTGGGTTGGGGGTGAGGTGCGAGCAGGTGGGGGCGTGGTAGTCGCCGCCGTCGTGGCCGGGAGGCGGGTTGAGACAGCCGTGACCGCGCGTGTTGGCGCTCCGCCTGCGGTGTTCCCGGTCACGGTTTGACGAGCGACGACCGAGCATCCAGCGATAACGATGATGGCGGATACGATCAAAATGGTGGTGAAAAATTTGCGTGTGGTCATACGCTCAATATACTGCGGGGTTGTGAAGAAGTTGTGCAGAAAATGCAGGATTGTTTGTTCGAGTTTTGTCTCCACCCATTGCAATAACATCTCCACACTTTCTGCACAACCGGTGACTACAGTAGTGGTTGTTACACGCAATAGTCTAAAGGAGAAAGTTCATGAAAGTTCGAAACATTATTCTGATCGTTCTTGGTTTGGTCGTAGCAGCGGCGGTCGTTGGATACTTCTTCTTTACGTCCAACTTCGTAACGAATACCAACTCTACTGGAGCTACTCAGACCGGCAATGCGACTGCCCAGGTGACGGCCATCAACCTCGTCACTTCTGTCGAGTCCTCCGGTTCGGTCGAGGCCATCCGGTCCGAATCGCTATATTGGAAGACAACGGGCACAGTAGCGACGGTGAACGTCGCTGTGGGCGACACAGTCAAGAAGGGCAATGTCTTAATGACGATTGACCCCGCCACCGCGCCGCAGAGTGTCATCCAGGCCTATGTTGATCTGGATACTGCTCAAGATGCTCTTGAGGCTCTGCTGAACCCCGGCGCCCTTGACATTGCCAACGCGAAACAGGCCGTGGCCGATGCGGAACAAACGCTGAAAGACGCCAAGCAAGACCTGAAGTATGCCCAGAATCCGGTTGGGCAGAGTCTGTATGATACGCTGAGCGACACGAAGTTGGCGCTCGATACGGCGCTGGCCAACCAGCAATTGGAGCATGTGTCAACGGATGCTTCGACGATCAAGTCTACTGAAGACGATATGAATCTGGCCTATAGCCGATTGCAGCGGGCGCAAGTGGAAATGGATGACTGCATCAAAATTAGTTGCGGCGAACGCGTCCAGAGAGAAGACGCTCTCAATAACGCGCAGAAGGCTTACCAGAAGGCCTGGGATGCTTTCCAGACCGCCAAGTTGAAGTATGACACCAATGTCGCCAACCAGACCGACGATGTGCGGAACGCACGGCAGGATTACGACCAGGCTGTGGCAAATCTCAATGCGGCTCTGGCCGGCCCCGATGCGCTCAAAGTGCAAACCACACAGGCCGCCGTCGAGGTGGCTGAGGCTGATCTGGCAGACAAGCAAGAGACCTTGAACAAACTGCTCAATGGCGCTGACCCCAAGGATATTGCGGCGGCGCAGGCGAATGTGCTATCGGCGCAGACGACGATTGACTCACTCATGATCAAGGCTCCGTTCGACGGCGAAGTATTGCAGGTTAATTTCCGGCCGGGCGATACGGCCACCCAATCTGATGTCGCAGTCAGGTTAGCCAACCGCACGCAATTGCATGTGGAGGTCGCCGTGGACGAGAGCGACATCAGCCAGGTCAATGTGGGCGACCCTGCCACCCTTTCCTTCGACTTTCTGCCTGACCTGTCACTCACAGGTAAGGTGTCACAAGTAGTGCCCATTGGCGAAGAAGTACAAGGCCTGGTGAAGTATACGGTCCGCCTGGATTTCGATCAGGCTGATCCCAGAGTGCTGCTGGGCATGACGACCAATGCCAGTATCGTGACCGACACCGTTGAAGGTGCGTTGGCGGTGCCTGTTGACGCTGTTCAACAAGATGATGACGGCGAGTATGTGAACCGGGTCAAGGTCGGTGGTGTTCTGGAAAAAGTGAGGGTGGTTAGCGGCGAGATTCAAGAGGGTGACTTGGTGGTGGTAACCGGTGATTTGCAAGTAGGCGATACAATCCAAGTGGCTGCCGCCCAGTCGTCTACCTCAAGCGGCGGCAACAATAGTGGTCCAGGTGGTGGGCCGTTCGGGGGACCGTAACGGGAGATTGATTAAACATGATTGACATTAGTGACGTTCACAAAATCTATCAAATGGGTGAGACCGAAGTGCGCGCACTCGACGGGGTGAATGTCCACATTGGCAAGGGCGAGATAACAGCCATTATGGGGCCGAGCGGTTCGGGCAAAAGCACCTTGCTGGCGATAGTGGGTTGCCTCGACGTTCCCACTCAGGGGGCCTACAGCCTCGATGGTATCAACGTCGAGAACATGACCGACGATCAACTGGCCGCCATCCGCAATCAAAAGATCGGCTTTGTGTTCCAGCAGTTTAACTTGCTGTCTCGTACGAGCGCGCTGGAAAACGTAATGCTGCCGTTGACGTATTCGGGCATCACCGGGCGAGAACGGCGTAAGCGAGCCGAGGCGGCGCTGGACAAGGTTGGCTTGCGCGACCGCATGCACCATCGCCCCAACGAACTCTCTGGCGGACAGCAACAGCGGGTGGCGATTGCCCGCGCCCTTGCCAACAACCCGGCTATCTTGCTGGCCGATGAACCGACTGGCGCACTCGACAGCAAAATCGGCACCGAGATTATCGCTCTCTTCCAAAGCTTGCATCGTGACTTCGGGCAGACCGTCATTTACGTTACCCACGATCCGTTTATTGCCCGTCATACTCAACGCGTGGTCCGTATGGCCGATGGGCAAGTGGTCGGCGACGAACAAATCAAGTATCCGCTGGTAGCGGGGACGCCACGACCAAGCGAGGTGGCACTGGCTGAAGAAAGTAAGAAGGATGGAAGATGAATTATGAATCGGGAAACTTGTATTCATCCTTCATAATTCATCCTTCATAATTTCCTATGAACTTCTCCGAAAACTTCCGCATTGCTTTACGCGCGCTGGTCGCCAACAAACTCCGCTCAGGCCTGACCATGCTGGGGATCATCATCGGCGTGGGGTCGGTGGTGGCGCTCATGGCGATTGGCAACGGCGCGACGGCCGATATTACCAGCCGAGTGGAGAACATTGGCTCAAACCTGCTCACTGTGTCCGCGGGGCGCTTGCAGTTTGGGCCAGGCAACCAGAGCGGTGCACAATCATTTCTTTACTATTCGGATTACGAACTCCTGGCCGCCAACTTGACCAAGGTAGCAAGCGTGGTGCCGGCGTATCAATCGAATAGCACTGTGACGTGGGCGAAAGAAACGATCTCGGTCAGCGTGACCGGCACCACGTCTGACTATGCGCAAGCGCGCGCTTATACCGTCGCCAAGGGTCGCTTCATCACCGACGCCGACAATGACCGCGCTGCCCGGGTGGCGGTGCTCGGCTCACAAACGGCGACCGATCTTTTCGGCCCGCTCGATCCACTCGATCGCACCATCAAAATTAGCGGCGTGACTTTCCGGGTGATGGGTGTACTGGAGAGCAAAGGCGGCTCGGGTTTTGGCAACGCCGATGCACTCAGCATCGTACCCATCCAGGCTGGCTACCAGAAATTGTTCGGCGCTAACGCGGTGGCCAACAGCAAACTGCGGGTGAGCAACATTTCGATCTCGGTGCAAACAGCCGACGACGTGGACGCCGTCACCGCGCAAACCGTGCTCCTGTTGCGCCGCGCGCATGGCCTCAAGTTGACCGACGACCTTGACTTCTCGGTGCAGAGTCAAACTGATATCCTTTCCACCCTGTCTTCTATCACCACCACACTTACCATCTTCCTGGGAGCCATTGCCGGAATCTCTCTGTTGGTGGGCGGCATCGGGGTGATGAACATTATGCTGGTGTCTGTCACCGAGCGCACGCGTGAGATTGGCCTGCGCAAAGCGGTGGGAGCGAAACGGCTGACCATCCTGCTTCAATTCCTGGTTGAAACGCTGGTGCTCAGCCTGATTGGCGGGCTGTTGGGCATTGGTCTGGGTTGGGGCGTGGCCGAGGGGCTGACCCGCGCCGGGTTAATAACGGCTCAGGTAACGCTGAGTTCGATTGCGTTGGCGTTCGGGTTCTCGGCAACGGTGGGCCTTTTCTTCGGGATTTATCCGGCTTATCGCGCCTCGCGCCTGCGCCCGATTGAGGCGTTACGGTATGAATAATCAGGAGAAGATCATGCCCGCTCAAGAAAAAGTTTCATTCAAAAAACTGTTATGGGTTAGCCCGCTGGCAGTAGTAACGTCGCTGATTGCCGTCCTCATCGTGCGGACGATCGCCGTCGCCCTGCTCAACCCTTCGCCGCAATTCACGCCGCTGGGCTGGGGGTCGCCGACCTTCCTCACCACCATGTTGGTCACGGCGTCCGTGATCGTTTTTGCCATCGTGGGCCGCTTCGCCCCTCGCCCGATTCGGACCTATCAAATCATTGCCATTGTGGTGTTGATCATTCCTTTCATCCCTGACATCTTATTACTATTCGCCCCGGCGGCTCCGCTGGGGGCAACGCCACCCGCCGGCGGGCCGCCGCCCATTGGCGGCGTCACCCTGCCCAACGTCATCGCTTTGATGGTGATGCACGTAACGGCCTGGGCGGTGAGTGTGGGTATTCTTACAAGGCTGGCGCGTGAATAATCGTGTGTTGACGGTGGCAGATGTACAATACGTGGCAATGGCGAAAACACTCCTTGTCGTGGACGACGAGCCGAAGATCGTTGAAATCTGCCGCGACTATCTCACCGCCGCCGGGTTCACCGTCGTCACGGCGGGCGATGGCCTCAAAGGGTTGGCCCTGGCCCGTAAAGAGCGGCCCGATCTGATCATCCTCGATCTGATGATGCCGGGCATGGACGGCCTCGATGTGTGCCGCGAATTGCGGCGCGAATCCAACACCCCCATCATCATGCTCACCGCGCGCGTGGAAGAGAGCGACAAACTGGTGGGGCTTGAGTTGGGTGCAGATGATTATCTGACCAAGCCTTTCAGCCCGCGCGAACTCGTGGCCCGCGTCCGCACGGTGTTGCGCCGCGCCACTGGCTCTGCGACCCCTGCCGAAGTGATCCGCGCCGGGACTCTCACCCTCGACCGCGCCCGCTACCTTGCCAGGCTTCCCGACCGCGACGTGCAGTTGACGCCGACCGAGTTTGAAATCCTGGCCGCCCTCGCCAGCCAGCCGGGCCGAATCTTCTCCCGGGCTCAACTACTCACTGTCGCTCGGGGCGTGGCTTTTGAAAGTTACGAGCGCGCCATTGATTCGCACGTCCGCAACCTGCGCCGCAAGATCGAGCCGGGCGAGGAGCCGCAATACATCATCACCGTGCATGGCGTTGGCTATAAATTTGCCGAAGACAAGATGACAGGATGATTCGATTCATCTTGTCTTCTTGTCACCCTGTCACCCCTCTGTGACCCACGCTCCCGATCTTCATCGCTCCGTCCGCCAAATCCGCCGCCGCCTGTTCCTCCTCCTTATGCAGGCATTCGGCGCTGTTGTCCTGCTCACCGTCGTCATCCTGCTTGCCATCGTCGTTTTTTTTGTCGGCCGGACACTGACGGGCAATGCCAATTTCAGACCGCCACAATTGTCACAGAGCAACACGGCCCAGGCTTATTATCTCGGCCACGGCGGTTGGGACGGCGTTGAAGCCATCGTCGCCGACTCCCAGACGCAGCCATCGTTTTTGGGCCGTGGTTGGGACGACATCCTGTTGCTTGACGAAAGAGGCCAGGTGTTGATTGACCGGGGCCGGACCGATACAGCTCAGATTGGTCAACCCTACAGTTTGACCGAAGGTGATATTCAATTTCCTCTGCGCGTGAACGACAAACAGATCGGAACGCTGGTGCTTCAAGGTTCGGTTCTTAACTGGCCGCGGAGCTTGATACGCGATCTGATTTTTCCGGTCGGCGTCATTTCATTCTTCACTGGTCTCCTCACACTTCTCATCGGCTACCTGCTGGTGCGCCGCGTCGTCACCCCGCTGGCCGATGTGATTGCGGCGGCGCACAGCGTGGCTTCGGGCGATCTCTCGACTCGAGTCGAAGTGCGCGGCCCCGGCGACTTGCGTAGTTTAAGCGACAGCTTCAATCGCATGGCCGATGCCCTGGAGCGCAATGACCGCGAACGCCGCGATCTGCTAGCCGATGTTGCCCATGAACTCCGCACGCCTCTCACTGTCATTCGCGGCAAGCTCGAAGGCATCGTGGATGGGGTCTATCCGGCTGACGAGTCGCACGTGGCCCCGGTGCTGGAAGAGACTTACGTCCTCGAAAGGCTGGTTGAAGATTTGCGCCTGCTCACGCTGGCTGAGACGCGGCAATTGCAGTTTGATCGCGAAGCAGTGGATTTAAACGACCTCGTCGGTCGGGCCGCCGATTTGTTTTCTGCCGAGGCCGCCGAAAAATCCGTCAACATAGGGGTGGGGGCGGAACCCGGCCTCCCGACAGTGACGGCTGACCCACAGCGCGTTGCGCAAGTGATCGGCAACCTGTTGAGCAACGCCCTGCGCTATGTCCCCGAAGGAGGGCGGATCACGATCACCACCCGCCGCATCTCCGAAGGAGTCGAACTGGCGATCAGCGACAATGGCCCTGGTGTGCCGGAGGCCGACCTGCCCAAACTGTTTGACCGCTTCTGGCGCAGTGAAAAATCGCGCTCGCGGATGGCGGGCGGCGCAGGGCTGGGGCTGGCCATTGCCCGGCAACTGATCGAGGCCCAGGATGGCACGATCACGGCCAGCAACGATCCTGACGGCGGACTAAAAGTCTCTTTTGTGTTGAAGTGAGAAAGCATCACTGACCTTTCTCACTTTTGTTCTCAGTGGGAGGTGAGTATGCTACAACGGCCTGTATCAGCGGGCCGTTTTTTAGTATTGAGAGAGCATTCGGTAATTCATCGAATAGTTTTGAGGGCCAAGACATGAGCGCGTGAGCCGCTCCATTCAGGACGTTGATAACGATGAGCCACCAGAGCGACTCCCAACATCACG
>Ga0247727_10009869_pt1 | contig 17090 bp, 18 predicted proteins | sample WisWelCaveWW1625_FD_202498 | JGI IMG/M metagenome (GOLD analysis project Ga0247727, IMG submission 202498) | Biofilm microbial communities from Wishing Well Cave, Virginia, United States - WW16-25 | ecosystem: Environmental > Aquatic > Deep subsurface > Groundwater > Cave microbial mat | place...
TTACCATGCTTCCAGATGCGCGCATTCTTGCGCGGTGGAATCAAGATCTTCACATCCGGTGAATGTGTGTTGAGACTGTCATACACCTTACGTTTATCGTAGGCGCCATCAGCGGTAAATTGGAGTATCTCCTGCTCAATTTGTTCCAGCAAAACTTCCGCCGCGGCATCATCGCTGACGCTGTTCTCGGTCAGGATCACAGCCTGGATTTCACCATCTTCCGGATTGGCGCCGAGATGTAATTTACGCCAGGTTCTTCTCTTCGAAACACCGTGCTGTCGCACCTTCCATTCACCTTCCCCATAGATTTTCAGACCCGTGCTATCCATGACAATATTCAGGCTTTGGCTGGTTTTCTTCGGCAGTTTCACTTTCAACTCCTTGCCGCGTTTGGATAAGGTCGAATGATCTGGCACGGGCAAGTTTATGTGCATCATCCGAAATAATGAACGCACAAAGCCCTCCACACCGCGATTGGTCAGATGAAACACTTCCTTGACCGTCAACATCACCAAGATGGCTTGATCACTATATTCAAACTGGCTGCCACGCTGTTTTTCTCCAGCGTGCATCCAGGTCTTTTCAAAATCGTCTGACAGCCAGAATGTGATCGAACCGCGTTGTACCAATGCTTTCTCGTATTCTGACCAGTTCGTGACACGGTATAATGCTTTTTGGCGTGACTGGGGCTTCTTGTTTTGTTTAGGCATAAACCAAACTTACACGGTCACGCCTCTTTTGTCAAATCTTCATGCACCAACGCCGATTCAAGTCGTAAGTGCGACAGATATGTGATAGAACACCTCAAAGGGTGTTTTGCTTTCTGGCATTGTTGCTTCTATAGTAGATTATACAACACCATGACCATCCTCCTCCGCGATGTAACCGACCCCAAAGCGGCGGCAATAGCGGCATTCCAAGCCTTTAAGAGTGAAACCGCCTAAAACGTGGAGTCGAACTCCACAAATTTTGACAAATTCATGGAGTGGGTGTATATTGATCTCATGTTCAAACGCGCCTATGAACCGCTCGACCAATTCCTCCAGCCGAACAAGGCATTGGTGATCTACGGTCCGCGCCGTGTGGGTAAAACCACTCTCCTGCAAAATTTCCTCAGCCAGACCGCCCTGAAATACAAACTCGATTCTGGCGATAACATCCGCACGCAGCAAATATTGAGTTCCCAGGATTTTGGTCAGATTCTGCCGTACATCGAGGGCTACGAACTGCTTGCCATTGACGAGGCGCAGAACATCCCCAACGTTGGCATGGGATTAAAAATCATCGTGGATCAAGTCCCAAACATCCGCGTGGTTGTCACCGGCTCCTCTTCCTTTGAACTGGCGGGCCAGGTCGGCGAACCGCTGACGGGTCGCAAGCGGACCTTGACCTTATATCCGCTGGCGCAATCCGAACTGCTTTCCGTTCACAATAAATTCGAATTGCGCGAACGACTTGCGGATTATCTGATCTTCGGCGCGTATCCCGAAGTGTTGCAGGCGTCCACCCGACAGGAACGCGTCAACACCCTGACCGAAATATCTGATTCGTATTTACTGAAAGATATCCTCGCCTTCGACCGCGTCAGAAACTCGCGCACCCTGCTCGACTTGTTGAAACTATTGGCGTTTCAAGTGGGGAGCGAAGTCTCGCTGACGGAACTCGCCACCCAACTGGGCGTGGACGTCAAAACCACGCAGCGCTATCTTGATTTGCTTGAAAAAGCGTTTGTCATTATTCGTCTCAGCGGGTTTAGCCGTAACCTGCGGCAGGAAATCACAAACAAGTCCAAGTATTATTTTCTCGATAACGGGATTCGTAACGCGGTGATCGCGCAATTCAACAACCTAAATCAAAGAAATGATATTGGCGCGCTGTGGGAGAACTTTATCTTCACCGAACGCCTGAAATATCATGAGTACAAACAACTCTACGGCAACCTGTATTTCTGGCGCACCTACAAACAGCAGGAACTGGACCTGGTGGAGGAACGCGACGGAAAATTATTCGGATATGAATTCAAATGGACGCAGAAATCCAGCGCGGCTCCCGCGCAATGGCGCGCTTTGTATCCCGATGCCGATTACCGGGTCGTACATTCGGAAAATTATCTGGACTTCATAACGTAAATGAAATCCTTCTACGCAACCTGACCGCCTCCGACTATCCAGCCTCTTCTTTTCACAACTATTTTAAAACGACCCAAACATCGCGCGACACTCTAAGTGTGCACGCAAAACATGTCAGGCAGGATGCTCTCTGCGCCGTCCTCGGCGCAGGATTTACTCGCAAAACGCCGCCGAGGACGGCGGTTGAGCGTTTATTGCTGACAACCTTTGCGTGCACACCACCCTAAAGATCGCTCCCATATAAACATGTCCAGGGTTACAATACCTGATATCCCTCAAGAAACGAGACTGTATGCTTGAAAAGCCATTCCCTGATCGCCACTCTCAAAAGCCTGCGTGGAAACCCGCGCGGCTGCGTCTACCCTGAGCCGTTGTGGGGGATTCCGTTCAATCTGTATGCCCCGTACGCTTCGATTTACATGCTGGCGCTCGGGTTATCCGATAAACAGATCGGACTGATCGTCAGCGTCAGTTGGGGCTTTCAGGTCCTTCTGGCGTTGTTCAGCGGCATCATTACCGATAAATTAGGGCGCAGGCTTACAACGCTCATCTTCGATATCGTATCGTGGAGCGTCCCCGCGCTGATTTCGGCTCTGGCTCAAAACTTCTGGTATTTCCTGATCGCGGGCGTCGTCAACAGCGTCTGGCGCATCACCCATAATTCGTGGTCGTGTCTGTTGGTGGAGGACGCCGAACCCGATCAACTGGCGGACATCTTCACCTGGATCTATATCGCAAACCTGATGGTCGGTTTTGTCGCGCCGCTGACGGGAATCTTGATCGGCGCGTTTTCACTGATCCCCACCCTGCGCGGGTTGTATATCTTCGCGGCGGCGATGTTCACCGTGAAGGCGATTGTCACGTATCAATTAACTGAAGAGACCCAGCGGGGAAAAATCCGTATGCAGGAGACGCGCGGTCAGAGTCTCTTGAGCGCGCTCAGTGAATATCGAGGCATTTTTCGCGACCTGCTCAACTCGCCTAAAACGCTATACACCGCGGGGATCATGCTGGTGATCAGCGTCTCGAGTTTGATCAGCGGAAGTTTTTGGTCCATTATCGTGACGGAGAAACTCCGCGTCCCTGCCCAGAATTTGGCGTTTTTTCCGTTTGTCAGATCGGCCATCGTCCTGTTCTTCTTCTTCCTGGCGACGCCCTATCTCAATAAACTACACTTTAAACTGCCGTTGGTCATTGGGTTTCTTGGCTTTGTTTTCAGTCAGGCGATACTCGTCGCCTCGCCGGCGCAAAACTATGGTTTTCTTTTATTCAGCGTATTTCTGGAAGCCTGTAGTTTTGCAGTGGTCTACCCGCTTGTAGATCGGATGACCGTCTTAACGATTGAAGCGAGGGAACGCGCCCGCATCCTGTCCATTATTTTTGTGGGCGTCATTCTGTTCTCTTCGCCTTTCGGTTGGATCGCCGGGACGCTTTCTGAGATCAATAAAGCGCTGCCGTTTCTGCTTAACATCGCCTTGTTCGCTGTGGGAGCGATACTGGCTTATATGGCTGGCAAGGTTTCACAACAAGGACCAATCATGGAAGCCGCAACAGAGTAGGCGATGCAAATGCCAAATCCCATGAAAATTGAATTCGTAGCCGCCGATCAATTATCAGATACACAAAAAGAAAGCCTCAAACAATTGCGCGCGGTTGTGTATCCAGCCGCGGCGTTAGGCACGCTACTAGGCAAGCAAATTACCTGGATGTCGCCACAATGGTCCGTTTTCGTGTGGGATGAAGACGAACTGGTCGCGCGTGTGGGACTTGTTACGCGTGAAATCATCAGTAATGGAGAGACAAAGATCATCGGCGGAGTCGGCGGCGTGCTGACTCACCCTCAAAGACAGGATAAAGGTCATGCCAGCGAGGCGATGCGTGAGGCAACCAAACGTTTCAACGAAGAATTGCAAGTGGCGTACGCGCTTTTATTCTGCGACTCACGGCTGATCGAGTTTTACAAACGCTTGCAGTGGAAATCATTTGAAGGGCGGGTATTTGTCCAACAGCCAAAGGGCCGGATCGAGTTCTCCGCGAACGGCGCGATGGTCCTTGATATAAAAGAAGCCGCGCCGCTGAACGGAACGTTAGACCTGAATGGTTTGCCGTGGTGACAGGAAATGGTAATGACGCGCTGATTGTGAAGAGGCATGGATAAACGAGAGAAGTTTCGAGAATCAAAGAAAGCGCGGACTCAACGCCCGCGCTCTCTTTTTGCTTGCGCTTTCTATTGCTGATAGGTCACGCGCAGGGCGACCCAATCCAGCAGGAAGTCGCGTGAGTTGGCTCCCGAACTGGAGGCGACGTCAATCACGCGCACGCGGAAGTTCGCGTTCGAGAGATTGGTCAAAGTCCACGTTCTGCCCCAGGTATCCGACGAACTGCCGAGGATGTACGTGAGTTCGGATGACGTCAGCGTGGAGGTTTGTTTGGCGGTCGTCCAGGTCGCGCCGCCGTCCCAGGATAACTGAACGCAGATCTTCGGCGAGTTGGACGCGGCGCTATCCACAGACGCGTCGAGCCGCGCTTCGATGCCCGTCACCGTCGCGCCGCCCGGCAGGCTGACGTTGTAATTGTAGAAGCGATGCTTATCCTTGGCGTTTGACGTGCAGGACGAGCTGTTGCCTGTCCCGCTGTTGACATCCTGCGCGAACCCTCCGCCGTCCGCGTGCGCGTTGATCGCGTTGACTTCATAACCGTTATTGTCGCCGGCGCTGGCGGTTTGCGCGGCGTTCGCGCCGGGACTCAACCAGCCGGTATTGCCGATGCCCGGGGTGTTGGTCGGCGTCGGAGTATTTGTCGCAGTCGGGGTAATGGTCGGCGTGTTCGTGATCGTGGGAGTTGGAGTCGGCCCGCCTGAACTTTGTTCGCGTACCACGATCAAGCCGCGCTGGATGTCGCTGATCAAAATGTTGCCGCTGGGCAGGTAGGGGTAAACGCCCCACGCGCCGTTAAAGGTCGCAGTATTAGTCGTTGGATAGGTGTCGAAATAACTGAGCTCACTCGGCGCGTTCGGGTTTGTCACATCCAGTACGCCGACGCCGCGCGTATAGTTCGAGAAGTAGAACTTGTTCCCGATGGTGTAGCCGTTGTGGTCAATGGCGGCGTTCGATGCGGTATACACATTGCTGACGAACGGCGCGGTCAGGTTGGTAATATTGATTGTGCGGATGGTACCGTTGATGCCGAAGTTCTGTTCGTCCAATTCATCGTGCAGGAAGATGTAGTTGCCGTCGCTGGAAATCCAGCCGGAGTGTGTGTATCCCAGTTGTGGGTAGGTGAATGTGCTGAGAGTCACCGGCGCGCTCTTGTTGGTCACGTCAATGATCTTCAACCCAGGCGAGCCTGCAAAACTGAATACCACCTCGCAGGGATTATGCCCGGGCGCGCATTGATTGGCGCGCGCGTCCGTGAAGACGTGGGCATACGTGTCGTGCGAATACGTTCCCGTCCAGAATCCGATTTCGGTCAGGTTGGTGGGGTTGGCCAGACTCACAAAGCGCAACCCGCCTTTATTGGAGCCTGAGATGTACAGGATGGGCGGGAAGTTCGGGTTGTTCGACGCGTTTGTGCTGTAATCAACGTTGGATACATGATCGGTGTGCGAAGTGGAGACTCCGGTCCACGTGTTGGCGAGCGAGACGCTGGCAGGCAGTTGAGTCAGATCAATGATCTGGATGCCGCCTCCCGATCCTTCGGTGGTGATATAAGCATACGCGTCCCAGCGGCTGGCGGAGGCGTTCCAGAACTGATATACCTTGACCTCGCGCCACTGTGAACTTACCCCGGAGATATGTCCCACAATGACCGGGTTGACCGGGTCGGTGACGTCCACAACGCCCGTGCCGTTACGCAAACCGATGATGGCGTACTCGCGGTTGTCGTCGAGGTCAACATAACCCCACAGGTTCGACGCGCTCAAAGGACTCCCGGTAAACGAACTCAGCGGGACCCGGCTCATAAAGTCAATCCCCTGGCACGGATACTCGCCCGCAAAACCGCTCGTACATGTCATGGATGCCAGTTCAAGCGCGCTCATGGGCGCGGGACCCTCGTGTTCATGCCCCCCGTCTTCGTGGTGACGCGCATCCGGGTTGATTTCGATGGTTGGCGTCGGTCGCAGCTTCGCCTCGGAAGGCGGATATTCAGAAGCCTGCGCCGGTAATGCCAGCGCAAGAGCCGCGACCATCACCATGATAACGCCTAAAAAATTCTTGATGTCGCTTACAGGATTTTTTGCCATTGGATAATCCCTTTCTATGAAGCAGTGTGGAATGTGAGCGCCTGACTTTCGAGAATCAGGATTACTTTTACCCTGATACTCTTTTTATTGGACATACTGTACATCTTTCAGAGATGGTTGTCAACTGGGAATTTGAAAAACGATCCAGGCTCCTGTCAGATAAGAGCGCACGTTAAATATGAAGAAGAGGCAGTTTATTTTTCAGTTGCCAGACTGAACGCGCGCAGCGCTGATAGATAATTCATCGGTCATGGCGACGCCATTGGTGTCATCTCAAACGTTAACGGCATGTCTTTTAAGCGGCAGGCTTGGTTTGCGTGTGTTTTCTGAAACATGTTTGTTCTTGATGTGTAATTCTGAGGCTGACGTGTTAATGCGCACCAGCCTTCTGCAAAATCTCGATCATTTGTACGTAGCCGCGCTGACGCGCATGTGCCAGGGGTGTGACTCCGTTGCCATCGGCGAGATTCACATCAGCGCCTGCTTCCACGAGGAGCCGCACTACCTCGGTATGACGGGGACCGCCGTCGCCAAGAATGATGGCTTCCAACAATGCAGTCCAACCCAGGTTGTTGACGTGATCTATCTTGATATCCGTTTTCAATAGCTCCTGGATGATCTCAACATGGCCCCGGTCGGCGGCACGAATGAGTCCGGTGCCGTTGTAGCTGTCGGTACTATGGACGTTCGCACCCGCTTGCAGTGTACGTTTCAGCAGATCAAGATATCCATCGGAGGTGGAGATCAGGTAGGCGCTTTGTTGTGTGTTGTCTTGTACGTTAACGTCTGCGCCAGCCTGGATTAATACGTCCGCGATGGCGAGATCGTTTCGGTATGCCGCCGCGATCAGGGCTGTTCTGCCGTTTTCGTCTTGGGCGTGGACGTTGCCGCCCTTCGCCAGCAATTGTCTGACGGTCTCGATGTCTCCTCCTCCGGCGGCGGCGATCATCTGCATATCCCTCGCTTGGGCCGTATTTAGGATGAGTTCGATTTCCTTGAAGCCGCGCGCCCGCGCATGTTCGAGCGGCGTGACGCCTTCTTTGTCCGGGATGTTGATATCGGCTCCATAATCCACCAACAACTGCACAACCTGCTGGTGCCTGACCCCACCGTTGCTCAGAATGATGGCTTCCAATAAAGCGGTCCAGCCCAGATTGTTGACGTGGTTTACATCCACATCGGTGCGAGTCAGCAGTTCATAAACGATCTCCACATGACCGCGCTCGGCGGCAGGAATCAGGGCTGTCCCGCCGAATCGATTCGTGAGTTTCGTATCGGCTCCTGCATCAACGGTGAGTTTCAAAATATCCAGCAAACCTTCTGCACCGGCGTACAGGAAAGGGTTATCCATGCGGTTATCGCGGATGTTGATGTCAGCGCCCGCTTGAATAAGTATACGCACCGTGTCCACCTGGTTGACGTGCGTGGCAGCCATGACCGGCGTGCGCCCCAGCGCATCACGCCCATTGATGTCGGCGCCCTCCTTCAGGAGTCTTTGGACAGTGGCTATGTCGCTGGTTTCGGCGGCTCGGATGAGTTGCTCGGTCATGATTTGTTTTTGTTCATTTGTGAGGGTATTGGCTGGCTGTATCGTGGCTGTCGGCGTGCCGGTGGCAGACAGGGCAGTTGGCATTGCGGGAATTGCTGCTGCTGTTGCCGGAGGCAAGGTGGGCGATTTTGACGTTGCCGCACAACCTGCCGACAATAGCATCGAGAAAACCAGTAAAGTAATTAATTGGAGCACTCTTGTCATTACTCTTTCCACAGCGCGGGGCGCAGATGTTATTGCTTCTCAACCGCCCTGGCTTCGGCGCACTTCGATTTGATGGGTGTCTGTTCTTTACAGGGGATGATTCATCAGTCACGGGGACACCATTATGCGCATCCCGCCTTTGGCGTCAAGCCAACTCGTCGGCTAACCCATGATTGACATCGCGGTGATGACGTTCATCTTCGCGGACTACGATGATCACATCACGCAGGCGCGCGTCGGGTTTTAATTTCCAATAGTCAATGGCGATCTTGGGCGCGGGGACATTGGGAATGATTCCACTATCCACTTCAGCCAGATACTCCGTATAGCTGTAGATCGCTTCCTCCTCGAAGTAACCAACTACACGGTGTGCGGTTTTTGGAGAGACGAGGTACAGCAGAAAAAAACCATTGAAGAAAGCGCCTTGGGCAAGCAGAATGATCAGTCGTTCGAGCCAGGTGGGTTGCGCAATGTGGATGAAGGTCATCAAGTGCATGCGTTCGTTCTCCGCTTCGTCCAGCAGGGTGTGTGGATCCAGCCGTGATCGCTTTCCATGCGGCGCAGGGCGCGCAAGTGCTGCAAGGCGCCGCCGACCATGCCCGGCACGGCGGCGACCGTTTCCAGCACAACCGCGCGGTGACCGTAGCGGCGCGCGAAGAAAGTGTCGGCGAAGAAGCGCGCAGACTTGGTGAAAGCCAGGGCAAACCGATCGGAAAAATCCTTTGGGGTATGGTGCCGTTGAAGCGAATTCGTATCAGACATGGCTTATTCCCGTGGGACAGATTCGTTCGAGCGTCCACATTGTACGGGCTGGGGATTGATTGGTCAATCCGCGAAAGACATTATCTCAGCACAGGACCCGCTGGTTTGGAAAGAGCGGATGAAGGTGAGCGGCGAGAAGGAGTAAAGCAGGAGCGCGGACATCGCGTCCGCGCTCCGATTGATATGCCGGCGATTTGGCGCTGAACCGCGACATTCAAAACTTCAGCGCGGCTCAGTGGACCCACGATCACCGACGTCGAACTCGTACGAGTTCGATCTGCTCCTCGCCGCCTTTGACCATGACCCCGAAGATGAAGCCGACGCCCTCTGCGTAGTATTTATTTTCGGCCACGCCTTTCTCCAGCGGCGTCCATTCCCTGGTCACGAGAACGTCTTCGAAACAACCGTAGCGGACGCACAGGGAGTCTTTATAGCCGAGTACTTGCGCCATGTCCTCTGCCACACCGGGGGCAATCTCCTGCTGATAACGGTGACCCTTCTTTGGGTTTGCCAGCATGATGATGCCTGCCTGGGCGCCGTTCACCCCGGCCTGCCAGGAGCCTTCCGTGCTGATGATATTGCCGTTCTCGTCCAGTTCCTTTGTGTCTTCGCCAAAGTACCAGACGTTGCCATCCTTGTCCTGCGCGTACCAGTCGAAGGTGTCTTCGATCAGCACGCCGTCTTGGGAGGCGCGCGCATGGACGACGGTGCAAGTGACGCCGAGGATTACCTTTGTTTGATTGGTGACAGTCACTTCTTCGCGGGTGGGAACGCCGTCCGACTCGCCTCGGTAGATGAATGTCGTCCCGGGTTTGAGTGGGAAGAACTTGTTGTCAACCCGGCTCACGAAATCCTCGGGATCTATGTCCAGCGGCGGCATTACTCCGCCGGCGGCTGTCGAACCCAAAGTGGACAGGGCGAAAAGGATCGCCAGCCCGGTTCTTACGATGGTCGAGAGGCCCTTATTCCGTTTCATGATCAGTCTCCTTTCGTGTTGGACGTTTTTGGCGCGCCAGGGGAATGTCCGATGGGGATTCATTCCTTGCCCCTGACTGCCTCGTCAATGGCGCGTTGAAACAAGGGGACGTTTCCCCGCGCGTTGTCATGATCTCCAGTGGAGCCGCCGGCAGGCGATTGTGTTATTGTTATGTATGTCGAGGGGATCGTGACGCTGAAATTGGATGGCGTCCATCCGAGTCAACTTATAGCATGGTTGGCGGGTTGGATACCACGTACAAAAGTACGTCCCTTACAAAAATGAAGTCCGGCGTAGGAAGGAAATCTTGGATGAAGGTGAATTGGAGAACAAACAAAGCTACGGGAGCGCAGTTTCGCCCGTGAACGGATTCAAAAGCCAGTCCGATTTTGCGCGATTCAACCAGGCTGTTTTTTGGAGCAACACCAGATTATCCTCCCCCCATGCCGACATGTAAAAATCATACGGCTCATCCCGGATGATGTATTTCAGCACACCGCTTTCCATATCGAAATAGACAATGGATGAGCCTTTTTCCAATTCCTGCGTTTGGAACACGAACCTGTACTTGTAGGGCGACCAAACGATGTTTCCGGCAAAAGAGCCACTGAGCGTGAATTGCTGTTCCATTTTATTGTTCTTCAGCCGGAGTATCCCCATTCCTATCAATGGATCGCCGGGCAGATAACCGGTTGACTGCGTATACGCCAGATACGCCTCATCCGGCGAAATGGTGAAGTCGTAATAATGATCGGAATCGGGGAGCAGTTTTTCCCATCTGCCCGACCGGACGTTTATCCTGCCCAGGGACGTGAAAATCAATACGCCGCTCGGATATCCGTTGGTGGTGGGCGCAGGGGCGAAGTACAGGTATTGACCGTCGCGCGACCATTGTATCGGCAGGAGAATGCTGCATTCCTTGAAAAGTTCGCAGGGGAGCGTCCAGGTCCGCTTTATTCCAGAATTCACCACCCTTATTTTATTCGGGTCGCGATATGCCACCCAATGTCCGTTGCGTGATGAGAGGGTTTCCGGGAACTTTTCCAGCAACTGACGGAGCGAGTCATTGGTTGGGTAGGCGGGCTGTGTGAACTGTGGGACCGGCGTAAAAGTGGGGAACTCGGTAAATGTAGGGACAGCGGTTGCGGCCAGATTCGGTGTCCACGTGGGAGGGAGAGTTAGCGGCGCGGGAGTCCGCGTCGGTCCTAAATTAATGGATTGACCGCCACAGGCGGCAATGACGCCTAATACGAACAACGCGCCAAGTGAGATTTTTTTCTGCAAGCAGCGATCAACCCCTGAAGGGTGGGCGAGGCGATTCAGCATTCAATCAAATGCGCCGATGTCCATCTGGATGAGCGTCAAGCCAAACTGTCGGCGAATTCATGGTTGACATCGCGGTGATGGCGTTCGTCTTCGCGCACGACCAGGATCACATCACGCAGGCGGGCATCGGGTCCAAGTTTCCAGTAATCAATGGCGATTTTGGGCGCGGGGACATTGGGACTGATCCCATTGTCCACCTCAGTCAGGTACTCTGTATAGCTGTAGACCGCTTCCTCCTCGAAGTAACCCACGACGCGATGCGCGGTCCTTGGGGAGAGCAGATATAGCAAAAAGAAACCGTTGAAGAAAGCGCCCTGAGCGAGCAGAATGATCAGTCGTTCGAGCCAGGTGGGTTGCGCAACGTGGATGAAGGTCATCAGGTGCATGCGTTCGTTCTCGGCTTCGTCCAGCAGGGTGTGGATCCAGCCGTGATCGCTTTCCATGCGGCGCAGGGCGCGCAGGTGCTGCAAGGCGCCGCCGACCATGCCCGGCACGGCAGCGACCGTTTCCAGCACAACCGCGCGATGGCCGTAGCGGCGCGCAAAGAAAGTGTCGGCGAAGAAGCGCGCAGACTTGGTGAAAGCCAGCGCGAACCGATCGGAAAAATTCTTTGGGTCGTGGTGCCGCTTAAGCGAAGTCTCGTCAGACATGGTTATGCTCCGTTGGGATGGCTTCCTTCGAGCGTCTACATTGTACGGGCTGGGTATTGATTGGTCAATCCGCGCAAGCCTCATTATGAAAAGAGACGCGCTGGATATGAAAAATATGAATGAAGGTGAGCGGGGATATTTTTATTCGGCGAACATTTCAGCCAGAAGCGCAAGCGTTGCTTTTTGTGCGACCGTATTGATTTGCCCAAGCCGCTTGACGAGACGAGTCTTGTCAACAGCCCGAATTTGGTCGAGAGCGAGGAGATACGACAAGGCAGGGACGCGTTTTCTTGATCTCCCTGCCAATGGTCGGGTCGAGATTGATCAAATAAACATCAAAACGTTTGACTACCATACCCACTCGTTCCTATCCCATTTCGTTGGGATGGGTTTATCGAGCAACTGATCGTCCCCATACTTCGCCATTGCCGGGAACTGTTCAGCCCAACCGCTGCGCGGACGAGAAACAGGACGGATCACAATGGTCCCGCGTTGAACAGCGATCTCCACCTCGTTGCCAAGCCTGGTCTGGTCAATGAATAGTTTAGGAATACGGATGCCGCGCGAATTGCCGATTTTTACGACCTGGGTTCTGATTGTGTTCATGATTGCCTTCTTCGTGCTTACATTGTGGTCACGGGGTAGCGATTGGTCAATACGCCTGTCACGCAGACCATGACCGCGCTGCGCATGCGTTCATTTCTCAAGCCGCGTCTCGTACGCGGCAAGTAGTTCGGCGATCCCCATAAGCCCAGCCTGTTCCGCCATTTCACGCGGCGTTTCGTATTCGTCAATTCTTGTGCGGAGGCGCGGGTCCGCGCCCGCCTCAAGGAGAATCTCAACGGCGGGCAGGTTGCGTTCGCTGACCGCCATGCACAGGGGTGTGTAATCGTTGATGCCGCGTTGATCCGGGTCGGCTCCAAACTTTAGGAGAAGCTTTATGATCTCAAGTACATCATCCCTTGCGGGCGAGCCCGGTTGGGAGCGGCTGCACGATAAAGCCGCGATCAGCGGCGGAAAACCTGAGTGATCCTTTGGGTTGGGGTCTGCATGGATCTCGAGCAATGTACGGATGAATGCGAGCGGACTGTGGTAGATCGCGTACTCTAAGCAATGCCCGATGGCGAGGGGCATGGGTCCGTTGGGGATGTTATCCGCTTCATCCACGGCGGCGCGTAAAGCGGTGAGATCGCCGTTGCGAAAGGCGGCATCAATCTTTTTGAATTGTTCATGCTCTGCGGTCTGCCGGATGTTTGACTTCATAATTGTTTTTCAATTGCTGCGCATCCTATTGGATGGTCCAACCCCCATCTACCATCAGCGTCTCGCCTGTGATGAGCGAAGCCGCAGGTGACGCTAAAAACACAACGGGTCCCGCCACTTCCAGCGGTTCCCCGATTCGCCCGAGTGGAATCCGCTTGCGGACGGAGGCGCGAAAGTCGGTATCCTCCAGCCACTTCTTTGTTCCGGGCGTTGTGATGAAGGTGGGCGCGACTGCGTTGACCGTGATGTTGTAGCGCGCCCATTCCAGCGCAAGGCATTTGGTCAAATGCGCGATGGCGGCTTTCGTCATGCAATAAACGGATTCGGTAGGCAGCGCCACAAAACCAGCCTGTGAACAGATGTTAATAATCCGCCCGCGCTTCTGTTTGATCATGATCTTGCCCACTGCCTGCGCGGTGAAGAATGTCCCTTTGAGATTGACATTCAGGGTATCGTCAAAATCCTGTTCGGTCACGCGTTCGGCTGGGTTGGGCGCGCCGATACCGGCATTGTTCACCAGGATATCAATATGTTTGAAGTGTTCGAGTCCCGCTTGAACAGCGGCGTTAATTTCATTCAACTTTGCGACGTCCATCTGCACCGGCAAAACTTTCCGTCCCATCTTTTGGATTTTCTTCACGAGTCCCTGCCCACCCGACACCTGCCTCAGTCCGAGGATGATATCGGCGCCTGACTCAGCCAATGCAAGGGCGCACGCTTTGCCAATCCCTTTTGATGAGGCGGTGACAAGCGCGACTTGATTGATGAATGGTAATGATGGTTGTTTTGTCATGATATGTTTTCCGATGGTGTGTTTATAGGTAGTAATCTGATGAAATATATACAGGGATAATTTCATTATAGCGCGCTTACCAAACCTACAACCGATTACTGTTCGCTGATAACTGTTCGCTACTTTACTGCGCCGTATTGCCTCCATCCACCAATAACAAATGACCGGTCATAAACGACGAATCGTCCGAGGCTAAAAACAACACCGCCTTGGCGATCTCTTCGGGTTTGCCGAAGCGACCCATTGGCAAATAATCGCTTGCCTCCTTCACGGCTTCCTCCAAACTCACCGGATCGGAATATTCGAAGTAACCGCGTTCCAGCCAGCGATCCACGAAGGTATCGCCGGGACAGACCGCGTTGACGCGGATGTTCTCGCGCGCGTAATCGAGCGCCATCGCCTTGGTCATCAGCGCCACCGCGCCTTTGCTCATCACATACGGGAAGGCGTTTCTGCCCGCGACTACGGACCAATCCGATCCGTTGTTGACGATCACGCCGCCGCCTTGTTTTCGCATGATCGGGATTACGAGTTTGCTCATGCGCCAGACCGCCGTGACGTTGATCGCTATCGTATCGTTCCATACTTCATCGGTTGTCGTTTCCGCCGTCCCTTTGACGACGATGCCCGCGTTGTTGAACAGGATGTCCACGCGCCCGAATGAAGCGAGAGTCTGATCGAGGACGCGGGAGCAGGCTGAGGCTTGGGTATGATCCGCCTCGACGAACAAGCCGCGCGCGCCGCGTCCATTGATCTCATCCAATACGCGTTGACCCAACTCCGCGCGGCGTCCCGTGATCACAACGTCCGCGCCTTCGTCCGCAAATGCGAGCGCGGTCGCTTTCCCGATACCGGATGTCGCTCCGGTGATGATTGCAGTTTTGCCTGAAAGTTTTCCTGCCATTATGAATCTCCTTTGTGAGATTTTACCCCTTCCCGGGAGCGGTGAAGTAAGCGACTAAAAAATCTTCTTCGCCACAGAAAACACTGAGACCCTTGAGAAAAAACTCAAAATCTCTGTGCGCTCTGCGGCTCATTAGCCCCCCTCGCAGTCAGGTGGAGGAACGGATGAAGATGTGAGAAAATAGACGCGTTTTGAAAGAGGCGAAAATGACGATGTACGGATTGCAGATGGACGGCGTAAGCGACGACACGCGGCGCGCAAAAATAACGCGCGCCGCGCTCGGCGCGTTCTATGGTTTTTTGGGCGGCGCGGCTTTTGTGTTCGTCGCCGCGTTCATTGATATTTGGCTGCATCCCGATCTGCCGCTGGGCGTGGATTGGTCCACATTCGCGGCGCGCCTGCCGCTGATCGCGTTGGGACTGGCGCTGATCGGCGCGGTCACCTGCTGGTGGAACGAGGCCTGGCAGGGTTTGTTGAGCGGTTCGGCCGTCTCAGCCGCGCTGGCGTTGATCGCCGCGTTGTTCTCCGCGCAAGTCGCGGCGGGCATGAAGATCGTGGTGCTGGTCTTCATCCTTTTGCCGGTCGCCGCGATGACCCTGCCCATCGCCTGGGTTTTGCGCCGACTGATGGAACGTCACGCGTTCGCGATGCGCCACGAACAGGGGCGCGCACGCCTCGCCTGGCTCGTCGTCATTACGCTGGGGTTGGGCGCGGCAGGCGGATATTTTATGAAGATGCCCGCGCGCGCAGTGGATGCGACGCGCGTAGTTGACGGGTTGCTGCAAAACCCCGCGCAGGCGGATAACCCAATCGGCAGTGTGGAGGGCGCGTCCGGGCGTCAAGGCGTCCCGTACCTGTTGTATCAAAAGCCATCCATCTTTTCAACGGAGGGGTTCGATGTCCGCGCCGCGTACGAGGATGGCTTTGCGTTGACATGCGTCGTCGTGCTGTATCCGGGTCGCGACCCTTACGTGTCCATCTGCCGGGCTGAAAAGTAAATGGGGAACGGCTAAAAGGGCGGGGTTTTATTCTCTTAGCCACAGAGATCGCAGAGCTCTCTGAGAAAAACTCTGATTTCTCGGCGGTCTCTGTGGCTGATCCCGCGATGTTAGCAACTCTACAAGTAAACGAAGCCCGGTATTATTTTGAATTGATGAAAGCGATCAAAGCCTCGATCTCTTCGGCGTTCAGGCCCAGGTTGGGCATCTTCGTATCCGACTTCGCCGCGGCGGGGTCCTTCAAGCGCACGCGCAATACCTCGGGGCTGGCGGTAAACGCCGTGAGATTCGTCGCGCCCATTTCAATCGTCATATACTCATGACTGTTCGAAATTTTTCTGTTGACGTGACACGTGATGCAGCCTTTGGCGACGAATAACTGACCCCCCAACTCGACCTGGGAGACGACTGGGACGCTCGCGACTTCTTCAACCTGCGCCTTGCTCTCCGCCTCTGCCGCAGGGACGGTTGATCCCATAAACAATGAGCCGACTCCAACCGCCAGGCAGAGCGCGGTCAACGCCACCGCGAGTCGACTCTTGCGCCGAAACGCGACGATCAATCCAAGCGCGCCGATCCCAAACGCCAGTGCGCGCACGATCCACAACGGCGAAATGGAGGCGGTTTGAACCGACTCGGCCTTTGTCGCCGCCTCGCTTTTGGATGCGACAACTGGCGCGGCGACAGTCAACGTTGGCATGACTTGATCCATGCTAAACGCCTGAACGGACCACTGCCATTCCCCTTCCTTTGGAAATGTCAACGTCGCGGCGTAATGACCGGGCTTGCCCTGCGCTTCGGCGTGGACGACAAACTGATCCTCTCTCAACAACGTCGCTGTGACGGTGGGATCAAGTCCGGTCATCGGCGTTATACCGTGTTGCAAAACGGTGAAGCCGACGGTGATCGGTTCGCCCGCGACAACGCCGGTCGGCAGGCTGTCCAACGTAATGACCGCCCAGCCGCCAGCAAAAACGGGAACGACAAACGCCAGCGTCAGCAATAACGCGAGGGCAATGGATAAACGGAATCTTGAAAACATATTGATCTCCTTTGAGCGAATGGAAGTGAAATTACGGTTAGTGAGATAAAGACCTGCGCGCGGGCTCTTTCAAGTTCGAGCCGCTGACGATAATGACCATGAAAAAGACTTTGACGAACGCGGCCAGGGCCGGCAGTAAAGCCAGTCCCAACGCGAATGGGATGCGGGAAAGCATGTGTGAATCCTTTGGCGTTCTTAATTTCATATCCATACACCGCCCAGGCTGGGAGGGTTCCCAATATCAGGCTGCC
>Ga0247727_10009870_pt1 | contig 17088 bp, 19 predicted proteins | sample WisWelCaveWW1625_FD_202498 | JGI IMG/M metagenome (GOLD analysis project Ga0247727, IMG submission 202498) | Biofilm microbial communities from Wishing Well Cave, Virginia, United States - WW16-25 | ecosystem: Environmental > Aquatic > Deep subsurface > Groundwater > Cave microbial mat | place...
TGCGGCGAGACGTACTACTCCAGGGCCGCGCGCCCGCCGCCGCGCGACCCGGCCCGCGTGCGCCGCTCGCGCTCGGCGCCGCGGCGGCGCTCCGCACACGGCTGCCGCTCTGCGTCGTGCTCGGCGGCGACGGCTTCCGCATCGTCGAGCACGAGGGTCGCCTGCTCGCGCACTCGATCGTCTGCCCTCACCTCGGCGGCCCGCTCGACCAAGCAGCGCTCGAGGGGGGCGCGGTGATCTGTCCCTGGCACGGCTACCGCTACGACTGCGAGACGGGCCACGGGCCTCCCGGCCAGCGCTGTCGCATGGCGGTGACGGCACGTGTGGTCGTGGACGCCGCCGGGCAGGCCCGGCTGCTGGTGGCCTAGGCGCTTGGCGGACCTCGGGCTCACTCACGTTGCGCTGCCCGTCACGGATGTCGAGCGCAGCGTCGCCTTCTACGCGAAGTACGCTGGCATGCAGGTGGTCCATCGCCGCACCGATGCGACCGTGGGCAACACGGTCGTGTGGCTCTCCGATGGCACGCGTCCCTTCGTCATCGTGCTGATCGAGACGCCCGAGGTGAGGAGCCCGCTCCTCCCGATCGCGCACCTCGGCGTGGGCTGCGCCTCGCGCCAGGAGGTGGACCGGTTGGTCGGCGAAGCGAAGGACGCGGGCCGGCCCACCATCGGCCCGATCGATGCGCCCTACCCGGTCGGCTACTTCGCACTGATCTCCGACCCCGATCAGCACACGCTCGAGATCTCGCACGGCCAGGAGGTCGGCCTCGCGGTGGCGCTTGCGGAGAAGTCGTGAAGCTCGGGCTCTTCGTCCCGCTGTCGGCACCCGTCGCCACGCCCGACTTCGTGCGGGCGCTCGGGCGCGACGCCGAGGCGCTCGGCTTCGACTCGCTCTGGCTCGCGGAGCATGTCGTGCTCTTCGACGACCACGCCTCGCGTTACCCCTACGCGAAGGACGGCCGCTTTCCCGCCAGCGGGGAGGCAGGTTTTCTGGATCCTTTCGGCGCGCTCGGCTTCCTGGCCGGCGTCACGTCGCACATCCGCCTCGGCACCGGCATCTGCCTGGTGCCGCAACGCAACCCGGTGTACGTGGCGAAAGAGGTAGCGACGGCGGACTGGCTCTCGGGCGGCCGCTTCGACTTCGGCGTGGGTGTGGGCTGGCTGGCGGAGGAGTTCGGCGCGGTCGCCGCGCCCTTTGCAGAGCGCGGCCTGCGCTGCCGCTCCTACCTCGAGGTGTGCAAGCGCCTCTGGTGCGACCCGGTGTCGGCCTACCACGACAGGTTCTATACGCTGCCCGCCTGCCGCGCGTACCCCAAGCCGGTGCAGACGCCGCACCCGCCCATCCACTTCGGCGGCGAGAGCGATGCCGCGCTCGAGCGCGTCGCCACGCTCGGCCAGGGCTGGTACGGCTTCGACCTCGACCCTGCGGGCTTCGCCGCACGCATGCACCACCTCGACGCACGGCTCGCGCAGCACGGGCGCACGCGCCGCGAAATCAGCGTGAGCGTGTCGCCCTACCTACGACCGACTCACGAGAACGACCTCGCCGCGTACGCCGCGGCCGGCGCCGACCAGGTGATCCTCACCGTCTTCGCGCGCGCTGCCGACGGGCTGCGGCGCGGCCTCGACAAGCTCGCAGGCGGCCTGCTGCCTGCTGCGCATCGCCTGTAGACTGCCCGCACTTCAGGAGGCGCACGTGGTCAGGGCCATCGACTGCTGGGTGAAGGTGACGATGATGATGTACGCGAACGCGGAGCGGCTGTTCTTCTCGCCGCGCACACCCAGGAGCTGAGCGCAAGCGGCGCCCGGCGCCGCGCGCAGTGAGCCGAAGGCGAACGGAGTCACCAAAGATGACAGCGCGCAAGCAGGCCGCCCGCGGCGGAGCGAAGAAGCGCCTCACGCCGCGCAGTGAGGCGCGCGGCCCGACGGCGAGCGAGATCGCGCTCGATCCGCAGGGGCCCGAGCTGGCGGCGCTCGCAAAGGCGGTGACCGAGGCCGGAGGCGCCGTGCTCGGCGCCTACCGCGAGCCGTTCGCGGGCCATCCGCTGCTGCTCGCCACGCTGCCGCGCGATTCGGTAGAGCCGACCCCGTTCCAGCGCGACCTCTCCCCCACGCATGCCCAGCGCCTCGCGCAGAAGATCGAGGAGACGGGGCTGTTCCTCGACCCGATCATCGGCGTCCTCGGCACCGAGGGGCGCTTCTGGACGCCGAACGGTCGCCATCGGCTCGCCGCCGCGAAGGTGCTCGGCCTGCGGCAGATCCCCTTGCTGCTCTCGCCCGACGAGGGCCTCGCCTTCCGCATCCTCGCCCTCAACACGGAGAAGGCGCACAACCTGCGCGATCGCAGCCTCGAGGTGATCCGCATGGCGCACGCGCTCGCGAAGCGCGAGCCGAAGGCCAGCGAACAGGACTACGCGGCGCAGCTCGAAGCGTCGGAGCTGATCACGCTCGGCCTGGTCTACGAGAAGGAGGGACGCTTCGCCGGCGGCGCCTACGCGCCGTGCCTGCGCAAAGTGGACCGCTTCACGTCGAAGCCGCTCGCGAAGAGCCTGGCCGAGCGAGCCGGCTACGCCGCGCGCCTGCTCGAGATCGACGCGCGCGTGAAGGGGATCATCGCGGCGCTCTCGGAGCGCGGCTTCCGCTCGCCGTACCTGCGCAGCTACGTGGTCGCCCGCATCAATCCGGTGCGCTTCCACAAGGCGAAGAAGGGCGAGACGAAGCCACCGATGGAGCTGCCCGCCGCGCTCACGCGCATGGCCGCCGCGGCGCGCAAGTTCGACGTGGCCTCGGTGCGAGAGCGCGACCTGGCACTCGTGGCCGCGGTGAGCGGAGAGAGCGAGTGAACGGCTCGCGCGCCTGGCTCGTGCTGGCAGCGCTGGTCGGCGCCTCGGGCGTCGCCATCGGGGCGGGCGGCGCTCACGCGCTGCGCTCGCTGATCCTGCCGGAGTACCTCGCCACCTTCGAGACGGGCGTCCGCTACCACTTGATCCACGCAGTCGCCCTGCTGGTGCTCGGCTTGCACGCGGAGCGTGGCCGCATCGCGCTCCCGGCGCTGCTGTTCACACTCGGCATCCTGCTCTTCTCGGGCTCGCTCTACGCGCTCGCGCTCGGCGCACCGACGCGCTTCGGGATCATCACGCCCCTCGGTGGCGTTGCACTGCTGCTCGGCTGGCTCTCGCTGCTGCGCGGCTTTCCGCCCGCCCGCTAAGCTCGCGCGCCCGCCCCTCGAGGAGACGCCATGGGCCTGGTCGAGACCGTGACGGCGCAGATGAGGGACGCGATGAAGGCGAAGGACGCGGCACGCCTCGGCGCGCTGCGCAACATGCGCGCCGCCTTTCTGACGGAGATGAAGAAGGACGGCTCCGAGACGCTCGACGACGCCGTCTCGAGGAGCGTCCTGCGCAAGCTGGCCAAGCAGCGCCAGGAGAGCATCGACGCCTTCACCCAGGCGAACCGGCCCGAGCGCGTCGCCGAGGAGCGCGCCGAGCTCGGCGTGATCGAGGAGTTCCTGCCGCGCCTCGCGGACGAAGCCACCACACGCGGCTGGGTGCAGGCCGCCGTCGCCTCGAGCGGCGCCAGCAGCGCCAAAGAGCTCGGCAAGGTGATGGGTGCCGTGATGAAGGCGCACAAGGGCGACGTGGACGGCGACCTCGCGCGCAAGATTGCGACCGAGCTGCTTGGCGCCTGAGCCCGTCCCCGAACTGTGCTGCGCGTGCCTAGGCCGGGTGGACCGATTGCGGCTCCCGGCGCTGTCGGCGGTGGCGCCGAGCGTACGTCACGCCCCAACGCTCGGCGTTCCGCTTTGCTAGGTCGCGGCTCCGGCTCGCCTCCGCCCGCGGCGCCTCCGCAGCAACCGGCTCCACCCGTCCCCGATTCTCGGCCGGTGCACGAAGACACCGGAGACGGCGCAGATGCAGCCACCGGCGCGCAGCCTGCCCGCGCATCGACCGGTACCGAGGTCCGGTGGAGCCGGTCCTCGCGGAGGCGCACAAGCGGGCGGTCACCGAACTCGCGCACTACCACCGAGGTACGCCGAGCGCTGGTGCGTACCACCCGCGCTGCGCCGAGGGAGCCAGCGCCGGGAGCGAGGAGCCGGTCCACCCGGCCCGGCCCCGACGCTGCACGACGCCGGGACGCGTCAGCTACACCCCGAGCGCCTTCTTCACGCCGGCGATGCCGCCCCTGTAGACGCCCTCGAGCAGAGCGCGGCCCTGCTCGTCCGTGATGCCCTTCGTCTCGAACTGGCTCGACCAGTCGATGCGGCAGGCCTTGCCCTCGTCCTTCACTTCGATCGTGGCGAGGTAGTTGGCGACCGGGATCGGCCCGGCCACGATCGCGTACTGGAGGCGGCGGCCGCGATCGTCGAAGGCCTCGAGGCGTTCTTGCAGCGAGACACCGCCCGGCAGAGCGAGCGTGCGCACCGCGCCGATGCCCGAGCCGGTGACCTCCACCTTCTCGATGCCGGCCGAGAAGCGCTGGACGCCGCCGAAGTCGCGAAACAGCTCCCATACCTGGTCGGCGCTGGCCTCGATGCGGTCGCTCACCTTGACGTTCACCATGCTCGTCTCCTTCTCGTCCGATGGCTGCGGGTGGCGCGCAAGGTAGGGCAGCTCAGGCCGAGCGCGCAGGCTCGGCGACCAGGCGCTGCTCGATCTGCTCGAGCGTGAGCCCCCGCGTCTCCGGCGCGTAGCGCAGCACGAAGATCGCCCCGAGGATCGGCCCGATGCCCGCCAGCGAGACGGCCCAGGAGATGCCGAGGGCGGGGATCAAGAGACCAATCAGCGCAGGCGTCACGATCTCGGTGAAGCGGCCGAACAGGTTGGTGGCCCAGCCGTAGCCGGTGGCGCGGATCTCGGTCGGGAACAGCTCGGAGGCGTAGGCGTGGGTCGCAGCGATCGCTGCGCCGAAGCTGCCGACGCAGGCGATGTGCCAGGTGTATTGGCCCTGCATGCTCGTGGTGTGGAACAAGCTCACCAGCGCGATCGCACCCGCCGTGTAGAACAGCGCGCAGGTGGCCTTGCGCCCGATGCGGTCGATCAGGACGCCGCCCAGGAAGTTGCCGAAGGCGCCAGCCACGTACGCCCAGAACACGATGTCGCCCACCGTCGCGTGATCGAGCCCGACTTCTTCGCGCGCGTAGATCACCCAGTACGCGACCGAGGGCGCCGTGAGCAGATGCACGAAGTTCCAGAGCAGCGCGACGATCACCGTGCGGCGGCGGTACTGCGGGAGGAAGGGCGTGCGCGCGGCCTGCCACTGCGCCGCCAGCTCCTCGCGCCAGGGGAGCCGGGTGCGCCCTGCCGCGCTGGCCTCGAAGCGGCGCGTCTCGCGCAGCGCGAAGCGCAGCACGAAGATCAAGGCGAGCGGCGGCAGGCCCAGGAAGTAGAGCCCGCGCCAGCTGCTGCGTTCCTCGGTCAGCCCGAACGCGCTCTGCAGTGCGGTCACTCCTGCCACCGCTCCGTCGTGCAGCCAGTTGCCCGGCGCGCCTTCGCCGAGCAGGACGAGGGGCTGGATCTTCGCCATCACCATCACGCCGATCGTGGCGAAGGCGGTGAGCCCCCCGATCGCGCGCCCGCGCAGCCGTGCCGGGAACTCCTCGCCGATCACGATCACGGCCAGCGCGTACTCCGCCTGCAGGAAGAAGCGCGCGAGCGTCTGCAGCGCGGTGAACTCGACGGCGTCGCGTGAAAGCGCGCTCGCGCCCGTCGCCACGCCGAAGCCGAGCACCGTCACGAACAGCAGCAGGCGCCGTCCGAAGCGGTCGGCGAAGAGCAGCAGGAAGAACGAGGCCACGATGCCGACGCGCGTCGTGCTGTAGATGAAGCCCCAGTCCTCGCGCGCGATCCCGAGCCCCGCCCGCACGTCGGCGGCGGCGAGGCTCATCATCGAGGCGTCGAAGCCCTCGAAGAAGGTGGCGCTCGAGAGCAGCAGCAGCAGCAGCCCGTGATACGGCGTGACCCGCGTGGCTTCGACGGGCGCCGCCATGCGGCTGACTAGCGCCGCGGGTGCTTCGGCGGCATATGGAACCTTGCCGGCGGCCGCCAGCCGCACTCTCGCAGCAGCTCGTTCACGTGGACCATGTTGAGCAGATCCATCTCGAACGAGAACCTGCCGCCGCCCGCGTACTCGAAGATCGAGACACCCGGCGCCTGATAGAAGCTGCCGTCGGCGCGCTGGCCGGGGAGGCGGTTCCACCAGTGGCTCACCAGGCGGCTACCGGAGACGGCGTGCCACTCGTGCACGAAGCGCCAGTCCTCGAGCCCCGCCATGCTCTCGAGCAGGAACTTCTCGATCGCCGCGATGCCCTCGACGCGGCCCCAGGCGGGATCGATGAAGGTGGCGTCCTCGGTGAAGTAGCCGGCCAGCGCGTCCCAGCCGAGCTCGCCCGCCTCGATGCGCCGCCGCGTCGTCAGGTAGCGCTCGTGCGTGGCGCGGATCTCTGCTTCGAGCGGAGCCGCCATCGCTTCTCCTCCGGCGGGCGCGCAGCGTACCACGCGCCGAAGGGTGTCGAGCATCACGCTCGCACCCGTGTGATCCGTCACCAACCCCGGAGCGTAGGTGTTTTTTCCTTTTCGGATCGAGCCCTTGGGGTGACCACCATCACTTCGGTCGCCGACCCGGGTTCCGATGGTCCTGTTCGGACGGAGTGATTCTGGGGGGGTGATGATGAGAACGAACCACACGAGGGCGTGGATCTTCGCCGTGGCCTTTGCCTTGGCCGGCGCGTTCGCGGCCGGCCCGAGCCAGGCGCAGAGCTGCCTGCCTTCGGCCAGAACCAGCGAGAAGGCTTCCGCTTCGCAGCGCGACTACGTGTTCGACACCACCGGCCACGCGGTGGACGCCAGAGGCGTCACCTGGTCGGACGTCCGCGATCACGTGCTGTTCCTCGATGGCGGTGCCGACGGCTGCTGGAACGGCGGCCGGATCGATGGTCCCTATCCCGAAGACGCCGTCTACGAGTGCTCGAGCGAGAACGGCTACACGGGCGGCACGTGCTGGGACTACCACACCACCGCCGGCATGGCCCCGAACGACGGGCAGCGCACGATCGAAGACGTCCACATGAAGGACTACGGCGACGGCATCTCGGTCGAGTCCGGCTCGGACGACATCGTCGGCCGCCGGATCTGGTTCGAGAACCTCCACGACGACGCGATGGAGAGCGACTACGCGCAGCAGAGCCTCGGGTGCGACGACTGCCTCTTCGACAAGGTGTTCATCGGGCTCGCCTACAACCGGCGCAGCAGCGCGAGCGGGAACACGCCGAAGGCCGGCGTCACGATGGAGCTGCGCGACTCGCTGATGCGCCTCCACCGCTTCACGCACTCCTACAAGGAGAAGGCGGGCCACGGCGGTGTCTTCAAGGACGACGACGGGTTCTCGCCCGACTTCATCGTCACCAACAACGTGTTCCTGCTCGGCCCGGTGGCGGGCAGCGGCCAGGTCCAGTTCCCGCTGATCGGCCACGTCAGGGAGTGCGCGGGCAACACGCTGCTCTGGCAGGGCACGCAGAGCGCGTTCGACTCCATGCTCTCGACAGGGAGTGCCTTCGACGGCGCCAGCAACGGCGAACGCCTCGATTGGCTGAACCGCACCTTCAACAACTGCTACACGGTGATCGTCAAGCCGGCGGGCCAGAGCGCGGCGGACTTCCTCGCGCAGCGCTGGGACCCGCGGGTCAGGGACTGGAAGGCGGCGCACGCCGCCGCCGGCGGGACGCCGGCGCCCGATCCCGATCCGGCGCCCGATCCCGATCCGGTGCCTGACCCCGATCCGGTGCCTGACCCCGATCCGGTGCCCGATCCCGTACCGGGCGCGCCGATGGAGCCGATCCTGCTGCCCTGACCGGCCCCGGTCCACCCTGGCGTTGCCGAACGCCGAACCAGGCCCCGGTGGCTTCCCGCGGAAGCTCCCGGGGCCTGCCCATTCCCGGCCTACACTGCGCCCGCATGCGGGCGGGTGAGACGGGCGCACTCCGTGGCAGAACGGCCGCCACCTGCGTGCTCCTCTCCCTGCTGGCCGCCTCCGCGGGTCGCGCCGAGAGCTGCCTCGCAGCCGCCCGGAGCACCGAGCCGGCGACCGGTGCGAAGACCCGTTACGCGTTCGATCGCCCCGGGCATGCGATCGATGCGACGGGTGTGGTGTGGCGAGGCGCAGGCCGCCACGCGATCCGGCTGCAGGGCGGTCACAGCGCGTGCTGGAGCGGCGGCACGATCGCGGGCCCGTACCCGGAGGACGCCGTCTACGAGTGCGCGGCCGAGCACGGCTACCGCGGCGGCGCCTGCGCGAGCTTTCACGTCACGGCCGGGATCGCGCCCGCCGTGAGCGCTCCCGAGACCCGCATCGAGGACGTCCAGATCTCCGACTACGGAGACGGCGTGAGTCTCGAGTCGACCTCCGGTGCGGTGAGCGTGCGGCGCGTCTACCTGCGCGACCTTCACGACGACGCGGTCGAGAACGACTTCGCCGAGCGCATCACGGTCGCCGACTCGCTGATCGAGCGGAGCTTCATCGCGTTCGCGTCGCGGCCGCGCTCGGGCAGCGGCCTCGATCAGCGCGGCAACGTCTTCACGATCCACAACAACCTGGTCCTGCTGCACCGCTTCACGAACGCCTACAAGCAGAAGCCCGGGCATGGCGGCTTCTTCAAATGGCCCGAGGACGGCAGCGGGCCGCAGCTCGCCGTCACCGACAATGTGTTCGTGATGGACGACCCGGGCAGCGGCCAGCTCACGCTGCCCCTGGTGGATCAGATTGCGGAGTGCCGCAACAACGAGCTGCTGTGGGCCGGGAGCGTCGCGGCCTACCGGGCCTGGCTGGCGGCCGGCGGGGGACACTCCGACGGTCTTCTCAGCAACCGGGCCCGACTCGAGCTGCTCTCGCGCTGCTACGCGGTCACCGTGAAGCCCGACGCGCAGTCCAAGGCCGCCTTCCTCGCCGAACACTGGGATCCACTCGTCGCGCGCTGGAAGGCCGCGCGCGCGGCGGGCGGCGGCGAGCCCGGCTCAGGCGCCCGCGGGCTCCGGTAGGGAATCGACGGGCTCCTCGTCCTCCTCCCACGCGAGCCGGAAGCAGGCGCGTCGGCCCGCGGGGTCGAGCCGCTCGATCGTCACTTCGCCCTTCCGCCCCATGAAGTCGAAGCCGGCAGCGATCGATCCGGCCACGCCATCCAGGTACTCGCGGCTCTCCGCGACCGCGGCTGGAAGCCGCGACAGCTCGAGCCGCGCCGAGCCGGGCTCGTCGGACTCGAAGCGCATCTGACCCGCGTCTCGAAAGAGCTGGGCGTACACCTTCGGCGCCCAACCGAACAGCCGGGTGGGCGACGCGCCGAAGAGCCGCAACGCGCCTTGCGCCAGCGAGCGCAGGATGGGTGTATCGAGCGCGGCCGAGAGGTTGCGCCGAAACAGCTCGTGGGCGCGCCCGGAACCGAGCTCGGCATAGATCGCGTGCGTGACCTCGACGTCGATCTCGATCGGCAGCCAGGCTAGGCGGCTGCTCCGCTCGAGCGTCGCCAGCGTTGCGACCGAGAGCCGCTCGCGCACGCGCTCCTGGGTCGCCGGCTCGAGCCCGGCGAGTGTGCCCTGGACGAAGCCGGCGAGGATGCGGGGCCGCAGCATGGCCCCGCTTCGGAACGACGCGCCGCGCTCTTGAACGCGGCGACGCTCAGCGCCCGACGGGATCGCAGGGCCGCGCCGAGTCACGTCAGTCGGGCAGCACGCTGCCGTCGCACAGTCGGTGGCGCTGAAGCTTCCCGAGCGCGTTGCGCGGCAACGCCGCAACGCGGTGCACGATCCGCGGGTGCTTGTAGGCGGCGAGCCGCTCTGCGCAGTGCGCGCGCAGCTCGGGCAGCGTGACGTCGCGCTCGCTGACCAGGTAGGCCGTGACGACCTCGCCCCACTCCGCCGACGGCGTACCCACCACGGCGGCCTCGCGCACCGCGGGATGGCTGAGCAGCGCCTCTTCCACCTCGCGCGGGTGCACGTTGTAACCGCCCGAGATCACCAGCTCTTTGGCGCGACCGACGATGCGCAGGCAGCCATCCGCCGCGAGCTCGCCGAGGTCGCCGGTTCGAAACCAAGCGTCGGCCGTGAAGGCCTCCGCGTTCGCGTCGGGCCGATCGAGATATCCCCCGAAGACGTTCGGCCCGCGCACCTCGATCTCGCCGCTCGCGGCGAGGCGCAGCTCGACGCCCGGCAGCGGGAAGCCCACCGCACCCGGCCGCCGCGGGCCCGCGACGGGGTTCGAGACGAGCATGCCGGTCTCGGTCATGCCGTAGCGCTCCAGCACGAGCTGCCCGGTGCGTGCGGCGATGCGCTCGTGCAGATCGGCGCTGAGCGCCGCAGACCCGGAGACCAGCAGGCGCAGACGCGCGAGCGCGCCGGCGCGCGGATGATCCAGCAACCGGTGCAGCATGGTCGGCACCCCGAAGAAGAGCGTCGCGGCGGAGCGCTCGAGAGCATCGAGCACGTCACCCGGATCGAAGCGCGGCAGCAGCAGCGCTGACGCGCCGGCCTGGAGCGTGCCGTGCAGCGCCACGCCGAGCCCGTGCATGTGGAAGAGCGGCAGCGCGTGCACGAGCCGGTCCTCGGGCGTCCAGCGCCAGGCGATGCGCAGCGCCTCCGCGGTGGCGTGCAGGTTGCCGTGCGAGAGCAGCGCGCCCTTGGGACGCCCCGTGGTGCCGGAGGTGTAGGCGAGCAGCGCGGGCGCCTCGGGCCCGATCCGGTCGAGCGCCGGCACCGGGCCGTCGGCGAGCTCCAGTGTGGGCGTCAGCACCAGCAGCTCGCTGCCCTGCGCACGCAGCGACACCGCGCGCTCCGCATCGTCCACGATCGCAGCGCGCGGCCGCGCATCGGCGAGCAGCAGCCCCAGCTCGGCCGCGCGGTAGGCGGGATTCGCGGGCACGATCACGAGCCCGAGGCGCAGGCACGCGAGGTGGGCGACGGCGAGCGCGAGCGAGCTCGCGGCGCTGACCAGCACGCGCTCCCCGCTGCGCAGGCCGGCGCGATGCAGACGACCCGCGGCGCGTGCGGAGGCCGCCTCGAGCTCGCCCCAGCAGAGAGAGCCGCCGGTCGCGTCGCCGAGCGCCGGTCGCTCCGGCGCCGAGCGCCAGTGCCGTGCCCAGGCCTCCGGCAGCGCGTGGGCCGCCAGGCCGGCCGGGTCGAGGCGCGTTCCCGCCGGCAGATGAACGGCCCAGCCCGGAGCGGAGGTCATGGCCGGAAGCCTAGGAGACCGACCCAAGATGGCTCGGGCCGCCCGGACGCCGATGCATCGCCGCCAACGATCTCGACGACTCCCGCGCCCTTCGGGCTCGGGCCCATGCGCCGTAGCGAGAGCTACGGCTCGGTCGCGACGCCTTGTTGGCGGCGCGCCTCGACGCCCGGGCTCGACCGCCCATCTTGGGTCGGTCTCCTAGGGCAGCGTCGCGGCGCTACCTGCGCTCGCTAACTTCAGGCCCTTCACGCAGGAGCCTGCATGCCCCGCCTCGACTACGCCGCTTTCGACTGCGACAACCACTACTACGAGGCGCTCGACGCCTTCACCCGCCACGTGCCGAAGGCGATGCAGCCGCGCTGCGTGCAGTGGGCCGAGATCGACGGCCGCAAGCACCACCTGGTCGGCGGCAAGCTCGCGCACGCGGTGCGCAACCCGACCTGGAACCCGATCGCCAAGCCGGGCGTGATGTCGGAGTACTTCCGCGGCAACAAGAACCAGAGGAGCCCGGTCGAGCTGCTGCGCGAGCGCGAGCCGCTGCCCGCCTACTACATGGATCCCGATGCGCGCCTCGCCAAGATGGACGAGCAGGGCCTCGAAGCGCTGTGGCTGTTCCCGACGCTGGGTGTGCTCTACGAAGAGCTGCTGAAGCACGACACGGAGGCGGTCACCACGCTGTTCCGCGCCTTCAACCAATGGCTCGACGAAGACTGGGGCGTCGCGTACCAGGGGCGCATCTTCGGGGCGCCGTACATCACGCTGGCCGACGTGGACTGGGCCTGCCGCGAGCTCGAATGGGCGATCGAGCGTGGCGCGCGCATCGTGGTGATGCGCCCGGCAGCGGTGTGGACGCGCTCGGGCACCTGCTCCCCGGCCGATCCCAGGTTCGACCCGTTCTGGGCGCGCCTCGACGAGTCGGGCATCACGCTGGTCGCCCACGCGGGCGACTCCGGCTACACCGCCCACGGCTACGCCAAGGACGGCTTCAGCGCCGAGCTGGGCGGCGCGATGATGAAGCCCTCGATCAAGGGCTTCAACATCGAGCGCGCGGCCTACGACTTCCTGATCACGCTCGCCTACGAGCGGTTGTTCGAGCGCTTCCCCAACCTGCGGGTCGCGTCGGTCGAGAACGGCTCGGAGTTCCTGTCCGACATGTTCCGCAAGCTGCGCCACGCGCAGGCGCGCATGCCGGGCTACTTCGGGGAAGACCCGGTCGCGCTGTTCAAGCGCCACGTCTGGATCAACCCGTTCTGGGAGGACGACGTGAACGAGGTGGCGGCGTTGATGGGCCCCGAGCGCGTGATCTTCGGCTCCGATTGGCCGCACATCGAAGGCATGCCGCAGCCTCTCGACTACCTGTCCGACCTCACCGCCTTCGATGCGAAGACGACGCAGCTCATCATGCGCGACAACACGCGGACACTGAACCAGCCGCGACCGAGCGCCGCCTAGAAGCGCAGCGCGAGGTAGAGGCCCGAGCGCTCGAGGTCGTGACCGGGCGACACCAGCGAACGCTCGGTGAGGAGCTGACCGTCGGCGTCGTACCAGCGCTGCGGAAGCGACCAGCCGACGCCGAGCCCGAGCCGGCGTCCGAGGCGCTCCGGCAGCCAATACAGCGCGGCGCCGACGCGGACACGATCGGGATCGACCGGCAGGAGCTGTTGCGGCGCCTGCGGCGGCGGGTCCGCGTTCGCGGCTCCGCTCGACAGGAGCAGGCACAGGCTCACGCTCGAAGCGAAGAGGCGCATCGGCATCATCGCTGCTCACCTCACGGGTGAGAATTCGGTCCCGTGGGCGGGATGCTTGAGGGTTCCCCCGACGGGCGGCAGCGCGGCGGCAGCGCTCGCGCAGTCAGGGCTGAGCCGCGCGCCCGAACACCCGGTCGAGATGGTCGGCGCCGCGGCCGACGGCCCACCAGAAGTACGGTGCGAGCTGGTAGTGGCCGGTCGGCACCGTCAGCCAGCGGGGCCGTCCGAGCGCCTGCCAGAGCGCCCGGGTGCGATCCGGCGCGATCACTCGATCGAAGCGCGCGGAGATCAGGAGCACGCGCGCCGGGTCGATGCGGTCGGCCCAGGTGAGCGGATCCACCGGATCGGTGAAGGGCCGTGCGCGCCGGGCCAGCTCGTCGGCGTCTTCGAACGCCCGCGCCTCGATCCCTCGCTCGCGGAACCGCACCACGTCGCCGTCCTGCGAGTCGCGCAGGATCTCGGACAGCCCACCGCCTGCCATCACGAAGAAGCCGGCACTCGCGTGGGGCTCCTGGGCGAGCGTGGTGGCGGCGAGGATGCCGCCGAGGCTCACGCCGGCGGTGGCGATGCGCCGCGGATCGACCTCGGGGCGCGTCGCGAGCCAGCCGATCAAGCGGCGCGCGTCGATCACGAAGTCCTCGAGATCGGCCGCGAAGGCGCGGAGGTCGCCCGGCGCGCGTTCGTCGTCCTCGCCGAACAGCGAGCGGCGCCGCTCCAGCCAGATCGCCGCGTAGCCGCGGTTGACCAGGGCCTTGGCCAGCGCCTCCGAGACCACGTGAGTGCCCGCGCGAATCGGGAACACCACCACGGTCGGATGCGGCCCCGAGCCGGCGGGGAGCTGCCAGTGGGCGACGCGCAGCTCTCCATCCGCCCCGACGAACTCGACCCGCAGGGCCGCCGCGGCCGCGGGCTTCAGCAGGTCGTAGATCAGGATCAGCGGGTGGCTCTCGATCCGGGTCGGCTCGCTCACCACGACCGGCCCCTCGAGCGCAGCCGCCGCGCGCGGCAGCGGCAGCTCGGCCGACGCCGCCGGGGCGAGCCCGGCCGCGAGGGGGAGCCAAGCCACCAGGGCGGCCGATCGGAAGTAGCGCATGCGAAGGAGTGTCACGAACACTCCGCGCGGTGGCACGACCGCGCACCCGGCTCGGCGAGGGCTCACTTCCTGCAGCGCAGGCCGTGTGTGCCGACCGGAGCCCGCGTACGATTCGGCGCAGCGCGAGTGCGGGGCGGTCCGCTGGGGCCGCGTGGTGCGGCGCTCCGCACGCGCGAACGGAGAGACAGCCATGCTCGACGGCCTTCGCCTGATCGACCCTCGCGCCTACGCCGAGCAGGGTTACCCGCACGCCGAGTGGAAGGCGCTGCGCAAGGCGCCCCTCCGCTACTTCGAGCCGGAGGGCTGGCAGTCGTTCTGGGCGATCACGAAGCACGCGGACGTGATCGAGGTCTCGAAGCAGCCCGAGCGCTTCCTCAACGGCCCGGGTATGACGCTGATCCGCAAGCGCGAGGAGACCGGCCAGGGCTCCTTCATGCAGATGCGCACGATCATCAACATGGACCAGCCCGACCACCGCAAGTACCGGAAGGTCGCGAGCCCCTGGTTCACCCCGCGCGCGCTCGGCCGCTTGGATCCGTTGGTGAAGGCCACCGCGCGGCAGCTGGTCGATTCGCTCGGCCGCGAAGGCGAGTGCGACTTCGTGCAGACGATCGCGTCGATCCATCCGCTCAAGGTGATCGCGCGCATCCTCGGCGTGCCCGAGCCCGACGAGCCCTTCATCCTGAAGATCACCAACGAGCTGTTCGGCGCGGAGGATCCCGAGTTTCAGCGCAGCGGTGATTTTCTCGAGCACCGCAAGACGCTCGGCCTGGAGTTCTTCGGCTACTTCACGAAGGTGCTCGAGGATCGCCGCAAGACACCGCAGGACGACCTGGTCAGCGTGATCGCGAACGCGCGCGTCGACGGCCAGCCGATGGGTGTGATGGAGACGATGGGCTACTGCCTGATCACCTTCACCGCGGGCCACGAGACCACGCGCGGCGGCATCGGCGGCGGCATGCTGGCGCTGATCGAGCATCCCGAGCAGCGTGAACGGCTCGCGAAGCACCCGGAGCTGACGCCGGTCGCAGTCGACGAGCTGATCCGATACGTGACGCCGGTGAACCACATGGTGCGCACGGCCAGCGAGGACTACCCGCTGCGCGGCAGCAAGATCCGCCAGGGCGACAAGCTGGTGATCTTCTACGCCTCCGCGAACCGCGACGAGGAGGTCTTCGAGGAGCCCGACGCGCTACGCCTCGACCGCCAGCCGAACCCGCACCTCGCCTTCGGTGTGGGCGAGCACTTCTGCATCGGCTCGCACCTGGCGCGCAAGACCACAGGCGCCCTGCTCCGCGAGCTGGTGCCACGGCTCGAGCATGTGGAGCTCGCGGGCGCGCTGCAGCGCACCGCATCGAACCTGGTGCCCGGCATCAAGCACCTGCCGATCCGCTACCGGATCCGGCCCGCGCGGGACTCCTAGCGACGAGGGCGACTAGAAGCGCAGCACGAACAGGAAGCTGGCGAAGAACGCCACGCAGCAGGCGGCCGCGAAGAGCGCGTCGGCCCAGCGCGAGCTGCGCTGCGGGGCGGCGGGCCTCGGCAGCAGCGCCGTCGGCTGCGCCAGCAGCGCCTCCGCTACCGGCGTCGTGGCCAGTACGGCTGCGACGGGCTCGCTCGGGATGCTCGTTTCCGAAAGGCGCGGCGAGCGCTCGCGGCCACGCTGCACCAGCGCGCCGCTCAGCGAGCCCGCCTTCGCGTGCAGCGCTGCGGCGGGACTGCTGGCCGCCGGTACGTCGAGCTCCAGCTCCTGACCCACTTCACTCTTCTCGATCTCGTGATCCTGCAACATGTCCTACCTCTATTCGCAGCTCTGGCCCGGCGCGGCACAACCACCGTCGAGACAGAGGCACTTGCCGTTCATCACCGCCGGCCCGACCTGCTCGAGATAGCCATCGAGCGCAGCGGTCAGCAGATCCTGGAGACTCTGCTGCAGATGTGCGGCCGACAGCTTCAGCTTCAGGTGGCGCTCCGGATCGAGGCGCAGGCTGAGACGCGTGCGCGGGTCCGGAGCGGCTCGCACGCGGCGTCGCTTCGACTGCGGCTCGGCGTCCGCTGCACTCGCGGGTTCGGGCGACACCGCGCGCAGCGCACGAGCCGACGCAGCGAGCGCCACGTAGCCGGCGGGCACCGCGGCGCCCTTCCGCACCAGCAACGCGCTGGTCAGCGCGGCCGGACCGTTCATGCGGTTCATCACGCGCTCCAACCGGCGGCGATCGCACCGTTGCGGTGGGCGGCCCCGTTGCGTGCCGCCGCACCGATCTCGTCGATGCGCTCGAGCCGCTTCGCGACGTACGCCCAGAGCGCGTCGATCTCGCCACTCGAGCGCGGCGCGCGCGGTAGCTCCATCACCGTGCGGCCGTCGATCATGCTCGAGGCGAAGTCCGTCCGGTGATGGACGAAGCCCGTGGCGACGGTGCCATGCTGCGAGAGCGCGATGGCGGCCTCGCTCGTGATGCGTGCGCGTGGCGAGGCGCCGTTCACGATGAACACCAGCGGCTTGCCCAGCTTCTCGACCAGATCCACCGTGGCGCCGGCCGCCGCGAGGTCGTGCGGGCTCGGCCGCACGGGGATCAGCACGAGATCGGCGTTCGCGACCACGTCCACGATCGCGAAGGTCATGGCGGGCGGCGTGTCGATGAAGACCAGCTCCGCACCGGCTTCGCGCAGCGCGGCGAGGTCGTGCGGCAGCGTGGCGAGCGTCGTCTGCACGAACGCCGGCGACTCCGCCCCGCGCGCGTTCCACCAGTCCGACAGGCTGCCCTGCGGATCCGTATCGATCAGCACCACCGGGCCCGCGCCCGCGCGCTCCGCCTGCACCGCGAGGTGCCCGCACAGCGTCGTCTTGCCCGTGCCTCCCTTTTGAGAGACCACCGCGATCACCTTCATCTCACCAACCTCCGCTCGTCCAGCGAGAGCACCGTTCCGTTTCGGGTCTTCGATGGAGTGCCGGGGAAGGCGCGCAAAGTGTCACTCGGGGTGCCGGCCTGCCCGGGTGGGGGATCCCGTGGGGCGGCAGCTCGCACGCAAGAGCGCG
>Ga0247727_10009871_pt1 | contig 17085 bp, 13 predicted proteins | sample WisWelCaveWW1625_FD_202498 | JGI IMG/M metagenome (GOLD analysis project Ga0247727, IMG submission 202498) | Biofilm microbial communities from Wishing Well Cave, Virginia, United States - WW16-25 | ecosystem: Environmental > Aquatic > Deep subsurface > Groundwater > Cave microbial mat | place...
GCCGAGTGCCGGCGATCACGTCGTCGCCGTACTTGAGCTCGATGCTCGCGCCGTGTCCCTCGATCTTCAGGCTCGCGCTCGACTGGGTCGTGATCGCGACCAGCGGAACTTCCTGGAAGTAGCTGTCGCCGTTTCCCGGTTTGAGCCCGAGGGCTTCGAGCTGTCCGCGCACGTACTGGACCGTCTTCTCCTCGCCGGCGGACGCGGGCGCGCGCCCCTCGAACTCATCGGACGAGAGAATCTTGATGTGCTCGGCGAGCTTCTTCGCGTCGATGCGCGCGGCACTCTGTGCGCTGGTTTTCTCGGGTAGGCAAAGCGAAGACAAGACAGCGACCGCAACCCAAGACATCGGCAGCTTCATTCCGGATCTCCATGGGGTCCCAGGACATCCGGCGAGTCTACCGGGCACTGCAAGGGAGCGTGTCGCTGCGGGCGATAAGATCCGCCCGCGAGCGGCCGCGATCCTTGCAAGGCGGCGCGGGACTGGAAAGGTGAGCACGTTGAGCGCGATGAGCGAAGGTCTGGAATTCGAGCGCGAGCGGGTTCCGGACCACGCGCTCCTTGGATTCAAGAGCTTCGTCGGCCAGTACGCGGGCGAGCACGTCGCGGGCACCGAGCTGATGATCGGTCCCTTGTTCGTCGCCGCTGGAGTCAGCGCCGTCGACGTCGTCGCAGGCCTTCTGGTCGGCAATCTGCTCGCCGTCCTGAGCTGGATGTTCCTCACTGCTCCGATCGCGACGCGCGCGCGACTCACGCTCTACTTCCAGCTCGAGAAAATCTGCGGCCCGAACCTCGCGACACTGTACAACCTCGCCAACGGCGTGATGTTCTGCTTCCTTGCGGGGTCGATGGTGACGGTGTCGGCGACCGCGGTCGGCGTATGGTTCGACTTTCCGATGCCCGGTTTGAATGACGTCTACCCTCGTGGCGCGGGCTGGATCCTCGCAGTCCTCGGGGTCGGAGCGGCGATCGCCGTCGTCGCCGCGTACGGATATCGATTCGTCGCCCGATTCGCCAACGTCGCGGCCCCGTGGATGGTGCTCGTATTCCTTGCGTTCGGCATCATCGGCCTGCGCCAGCTCGGGGTGGACTCGATCGGCGAGGTCTGGTCGGTGGCGGAGTCGAAGATCTGGAAGGGGGGCAACCCGCTCCCCGGCCAGACCAAGTTCACGTTCTTTCACGTCACCTTCTTCGCCTGGTTCTGCAACATGGCGATGCACATCGGCATGGCCGACCTGTCGGTGTTCCGGTTCGCACGCAAGTCGTGGTACGCGGTCGCGTCGGCGGCCGGAATGTTCCTGGGGCATTTCATGGCCTGGCTGTCGGCATCGGTCCTGTACGCCGTGCAGCTCGACGAGAATCCCGCGAACACCGACGTCCTCCCCGGACCGATGTCGGCCCGAGCCTGCGGGGTCGCCGGGCTGGTCTGCGTGATCGTCGCCGGCTGGACCACGGCCAACCCGACGATCTACCGCGCGGGGCTCGCGTTCCAGGCGATCGTCCCGAGCGTGTCGCGATTCCACGTGACACTGATCGCCGGCGCGCTCGCCACCGTCGCCGGACTGTTTCCCGCGATCGCGATGAAGCTCCTCGGGTTCGTTGCCTTGTACGGCTTGGTGCTGATGCCGATGGGCGCGGTCGTGTTCGCCGATTTCTGGCTGCTCAGGAGACTGGGGCTCACGGACAACTACGCCGAGCGCCGCCGAGTCTCCTTCCACTGGGCCGCCGGCCTCACCTGGTTCCTCACGCTCGGCATCTGCGTCTACCTCGTGCTCGGCCAAGGCGTCCAGATCTACTTCGTCGGGCTGCCCGGCTGGTTCATCGCGTGCCTGCTGTACCTCCTGCTGAGCGGTCTCGTGCAGAGACGAAAGCTCCGGCCTGCCGGGGAGTCAAGTTGACTCGAACGGGCCGGACTCAGAGCCTGAGCAAGAATCGCTCAGGCTCTGAGTTTCCTTGCTGGTGGGGGAGGCGGACCCTCCCCCACAACGGCCGCGACACGCGGCCTCCCCCTCCTCGGCGCCTGATGGGCGCCGGGCGCCTGCGGCGCCTTGGACGCCTCTGCGGCGGGCCAATGAATGCTCACGCTCTCAGGACAGCGTCCACGAACAGCTCGGCCGAGCTACGAACCAATCCTCGTGGCTCATGCGACCGTCCGGTCCGGATCGTTCCGGATCGTTCCGGATCTTGCCGCGGGGGACGTATCCTGCGGCCTCGAACTTCTCGAGAGCACGAGCGGTCGATGAGAGCCGGGCTTCAGCTTCTTTCTCTGCTTGCCCTCGGGGCGACGATCGTTCCGTCGGTCCTGTTCTTCGCTGACCAGATGACTCCGGGCACCCTGAAGACGACGATGCTCTGCGCCATGATCCTCTGGTTCATCGTGACCCCGATGTGGATGGATCGTCCCTCCCCCGCTTCCCGCAAGCGCGCCGACTAACCCGGAGCCGTCATTCCCGCGAAAGCGGGAATCCAGCTTCATGGACGGCGGGCGCGCGCAAAGTGAATGGCATTGGGGCGAGTGCGGGGCTAGCAGCTCAGTTCACGCGGGTGTAGCGGATCTCCATCATCTTGAACTCCTTGCCGTCCTGGCCGGGAGAGTATCCCTCCAAGGTGTGCGAATCGTTGTTGTGGATCGTGAGGACTTCGCGCGAGTAGGACGGCACGTTCAGGATCGGATCGAGCATCTCGCGGCGGAACTCGAAGGTCGATCCCTTGAGCGTGCCCTGGCTGACCGGATAGATCATCGTGCTCATCGAGTCGATCCAGGATCCTTCGTAGCACCCGGCCGCGACGCTGTAGCCGACCAGGCTCACGCCCTCGAAGGGCTGCTCCATGAACGAGCTCTTGAATTCGCCGCGCAGGTAGCGGCCGCCGTAGATCCACTGGGCGCTCATCGTGCCTTCGCTCTTCTGCGGCGGAGCATCGGCGGACATCCACATGGTGATGTCGGCCTTGAACTGGCCGGCCATCGGGTTGAGCTTCTGGTGCGCTTCGCCGGGAGTGCCGATCTCCATCATGCGCTGGTTCATCTGCTCCTCGGTCATCGGCGGAGCAGAAGCAGACGTGCGGGTCGCCGTACAGGCACTCAAGACCAGCAACAACGCGAACAACCCGATGAGGCGATTCATGGGACCCTTTCCTTGATTGGTTGAGCAGGAGTGGTTCGGTTCCACCGTCGGGCGGCTGCGGGCCGCGCCCGAGGCGACGATTCCACGGTTCTCGTCCCCGACGTGGCCGGCCCGGCGCCGAACCTGGGGCCCGGCATTTTGCACGGCAACGACCCGCCACCCAAGAGCCCATGAGCACCGAGCCCGCCCGAGCTCTCTGAGAAAAGCGCAATCCACGGGGAGTGTTACACGACGTCAGCCAGGCCGATGCAAGCGCACTGCTCCGCGGCTGTTCTTCGCCGAGGCGACCCTCGATGGGCAGCGTGGTCGACTCCCCGGCTCGCAGCTCGAAGGAACCGCGGTTCCGACGAGCCGCGCTGGAGGGGTTCCGGTGTGCGTGGCGGGCATCACTTTCTCTCGAAACCCGCCGGTGGCACGACCGAGCGCCCGAAGAACACTTCGATCTCAGCGATTCGCTCGCCCTCAAACCGCACGTACTCGGCCATGCACATGGCAGGACGCTCCACACCCGGTGCGTTCTCATGCTCGTAAAGCACGACGAACTCGGGACCCTGCCCGAAGACTCTGAGGTTCTTCGCCCAGGTCTGCCCAACGGCAGGCCAGATCTCGTCGAGCATGGCCTCACGGTCGCGGTATTCGCCGAAGCTGCTGACAAATCGAAAGTTCGGCGTGAGAAGCGACCGCAGGCTCTCTCGGTCACGGTCCCTGAATGCTCGGTAGTAGCGTTCGATTGCTCCGTGGTAATCCATGACGACCTCCGATTCCGGCGGGCCCGAGCACGAGGCGGAGGCCACGATGCAGAACATCAACGCTCCTGCGAGCAGCAGTTTGCAGTTCATGGATCCGTGCCTGTTGCTCCGCTCGGCGACGTCGGAGCGGTTGCGCATCCAGCGAGCAAATGCTGGTCAAGCACGCCTGCCGATTCACCTTGGTGGGTCTAACGTACCGGCGTTCAGCAGCGGGCGCCAGAGCGAGCGCGAAGCGGCTGCGACAAGCCCGTCTGCTTCAACGCCGTGTTGGGCGGCGGCTCTGCTCAAACCGTGCCGTGTCACGGAGCCGCCCGGAGCGCGACCAGGCGCCAGGCTTCAAGTCGCTCTGCGAGGCGCGTGTCAGGCCTCCTTCGCCAAGTCCTTGATTCCTCGGCCCTCGAACCGGGCAAAGGCCTCACCCACTGCGCGAACGAACTTGTCAGACACGTCTCCTGCGTACCCAAGAGCCCGAGCCTTCTTGAACGCTTCAGTTGCGGAGGCGTCTTCGCCGCGTACTTTGTGGTTCTCCGCAACCTCGATCTCTCCAAGGAACATGTGGGCCGCACCAAGGTTCGTTCGCGCCATGACTTCGATGTCCCGGGTGTACATTCCCCAGCTCAGCCAGATGAGCTTCTTCAGCCACGGCCGATTCGCGAGTTGGTCCAGGAAGCGAGTGAAGTACGGTACTGACTCGCCTGCCCTTCCCTCGGCCAGCAGTCGGCGGCCCCGGAAAAAGTCGCGCCAGAGGTGACCCTGAACCCGACCGGGAACGAGCAGAATCGCGGCGGCTAGAACGAGCATCAGCGGATGCGCACCAGTCACGAGCAAGATCACCGCTACTGCGGTACCGAGCACCAGGAAGGAGGCGACGTAGAGCGCCTTGTAGCGTGCTGTCCTGCTCACTGATCTGTCCTGACGTCGAACGACAAAGCTCACTTGCAGGGGCCGCCTGTCCTTCGTGTCGCGCGAAACCAGTACGGCGGCCCCGGTCAGCTGCAGCTCGAGACCGTGCCTGCGTCGGCCATGCATTCACGAAGTGGCGGATGTCGTGACTGGCACGAAGCGTTGACGGTCACTTCCGAGGGCTGGGCACATGCTGGTCGAGGAGGATCGGGTTCCCATCGGGATCGACCACCATCAGGCTTGCGGGTCCTGACGTCGCTTCGTCGGCTTCTGTCGCCAGCGTGAGACCTCGACTCTTGAGCGTTCGCTGAATGTCGCGGACGTCGTCGAAATCCGGCAAGGTGGCGCTGTTCCTGTCCCAGCCTGGGTTAAACGTCATGACGTTCTTGCTGAACATCCCTTGGAAGAGCCCGATGGTGCTGGTCTCGTTCTGCAGGATCAACCAGTTTTTTGCCTGATCGCCTCCGATCGCCCGAAAGCCGAGCTTTTCGTAGAACCCGCGCGACGCGCCAATGTCCTTGACGGCAAGGCTCACCGAGAAGTTCCCGAGCCGCAGGTGTCCATCTCCTGATGCCTGGTTGCTTGCCGAATCCGTCTCTTGAGTCGTCACGAGTCCGCCAAGGATGAACGCGAGTGCGCCCATGATGGTCCGCGTCACTGGTAGCTCCTTTTCGTAGGCGCCTGCTTGCTTCACTCGCGGCGGGCGCGTTCGCGAATTGTCGGCCTAACGACCAGGGTTGTATCCGGGGTGCTCCGTCGGAACAAGGCCCCGGTCTTGTTGCTCCACCTCACCACGGAGCATTCCGAATACAACGGGTTGGACTGGACCGCTCCGCGGCGAGCAATGGGGATTCTATTCGCAGGCCGTGACGCTTCGGGGTCTTGCAGTGCGGCAGGGCTGCCGAGCGCGTCCCATGCACAATTCGCGAAGTAGGCCGTGACCACATGCTGCGTCGGTACACCTGAGAACGGGGGCGCCATACGAATCGACTCACCGTCGGCTTTAAGTACCAGAACCCTCTGCGCCCTATGCCGACCGAACGCCTCACGAACCGAGACGACCGGGGCGCTCAAGCGCTGCGGCGATCTCGGCCGCCGAGGGACGAATACCAGCGGCAGCGAATTGGTGGTACACAGCCAGCTTCACTGCGAGATCGAAGTCCATGGCATCCGCGCTCCACCGCTACGACATCGTCGGCCCAACGACGCCCTTCAGCTGCGAAGGCGCCGGGTTGTTCGTTTTCGAGCGACGGGCACCGTACGCGGCGACTTCGCCTCTGCAAGGGCATGTTGGGCTGGCAGCGTCTACCCCTTATTCCGGCGCAGGCCGGGGATCAACATCGGCACCTGCTTGCGGTACTGAGCGTACTCGGGATGGAAGCTCATCAGGTCTCTCTCCTCGAACTGAATTGCAACGAGGATGTAGCCGGTCGACACCAGTGAGAATACAGCATGGCTGGCCGTCATGGTCGGGATCGCCCAGAACGCGGTGATCCAGCCGACGTACAGCGGATGCCGGACGATCTTGTAGAAAAGCGGCACCTTGAACTTCACCGCTGTTGGCCCCAGCCCTCGCAGGCCCCGCCACACCTGCTGCAGCCCGAAGAGCTCGAAGTGGTTGATCAGGAAGGTCGATAGCAGTACCACCAACCACCCAAGTGCGAACAGAGCCCACAGAATGCCCCGCCCGAGAGGAGCCTGTATATCCCACACCAGAGACGGCATCGGACGCCATTGCCAGAATAGCAGGATCAACGCCAGACTGGAGAAGAGCACATACGTGCTGCGCTCCACTGGTGCGGGAACAAACTTGCTCCACATCTTCTTGAAACCCTGGCGCGCCATGACGCTGTGCTGGAGTCCAAACAACCCCAGAAGCGCCACGTTGATCGTCAACGCAAGGCCTGTAGGGCTTCTCAGGCCGCCCGCATCCACTGTTCGCGGGACGCCAAAGTTACCCAGGAAGCCAATGGCATAAAGGAACGTAAGAAAGAACACCCCGTAACACACCACCCCATACAGGAAGGTCAGGCCAGTCATTGCTCTCGCCTCCTTTTGATCCACGCCTCGATCAGTACGGGCCGCCAACTCCGTCTCCGCGCACCCATTCGTCGCAGCCTAACGACAAAGCTCACCGGCACCGCCGCCTCGACCGGCAGCATGCCGAGTTGACCGAACGGCGGCGGTGTCGGGTGCAGCGTCTTGTTAGGCCACTGCGTCCCCGGACTCTGACTTGTCTCGATCCTGTGCTCCTCTCGGGGTTTGGTCCTTCGTCATGACGAACTCCTGCAAATCCGCCACACCACCAATGACGGCACCCGCTATGGCACCGGTACCGGCGAGGAAACTACCCACAAACAAGAGGACAGATCCTGTGTCACTCGCTGGTTGTGCGGCAGGCATCATCATGCAAACGGCCCCAAAACCAACAAGGAACCCGACCCCAGCACCAGCGAGCGAACAACGCAACGTGCGACCCATGAATCACCTCAGACCCGTAGAGAAGCAGAATGAAACCACCGCCGCCGAAGGTCTTGCCGCTCAGCGGCGACGCGAAGCGCTGCCCGTCTGCAGCGGCTTGTTTGGCAGTCAGTCATGCCAAATTGGCGTCTCGGAAATAGGCATGGGACAGCATCGGCAAGTCCCGCACGACGTCATCTTTCCACACCTCCAGGGGCGATCGAATCTCCAACAGCGGATAACCCGAACGAAGATTGACAGCGTTGAATCCGCACGTCAACCCTTGCCACTGTGGCTACAGCGATGTGCTGCGCGTCCGCGAGCATTCGCCGCGAAACCACCGATTGCCTGATGTACTCCTCCGCAAGCGCTTCAGACTCTGCGTTCTGGTGGACGAACTCCAGCGATCCCGTTGGCAGCTCCTCAATCACGTTGCGAACCTTCAGTGGGGCGGAGGCGAGTTCCTCGGTTTTCCAGAACCAGCCATGACACTATCCTACTCGGAGGCGATCCACCGGCTCCGCTTCGTTAGTCCGAGTTCTTGCCGAGTACATACTTGCGTACGGCCGCGTCGACCTGCTCCTTTGCCGGACCGGTGCCGACATGAAGAACGAGGTGGCCGTGGGTCGGCGGTTTCTCGGGCGGCTGCGGGAGGCGGATGCGTCGCTTGAATGCACCCCCGGTCGTGGGTCTGATCGGGGGTGACGCAAAGCGCGCGCGAAGGAGACCCTGGAATGAAGACTCGATGGATCATCGGTTCGCGGGTCGCCGTGCTCGTGGGCCTGGTCGCGGCATGTTCGACATTGTCACGACGCGGGCCGGAGACAGGGATCGCGGCCCACTCTCTGCGCTGCGAGTATCTCGTCGACCCGCTGGGCGTGGATGTGCCAGAGCCGCGGCTCTCCTGGCTGGTCGATTCGAGCGAGCGCAGCCAGGTGCAGACCGCGTATCGGGTGCTGATGGCGAGCGACGCTCAGATCCTTGCGAAGGACTCCGGCGATCTCTGGGACAGCGGGATGGTCTTCGACAGCGACACAACATCGATCGAGTACGCGGGTACACCGCTCTTCTCCCATCAGCGCTGCTCCTGGAAGGTCAAAGTCTGGGACCGGACTTCCCGGGAATCGGGGTGGAGCAAGCCCGCGACGTTCACGATGGGAATGATGCGGCCACAGGACTGGAAGGCGGAGTGGATCGGTCATGACCGGGCGCGCTCGGAGGCGATGAGCGAGCCCAAGCTCGAGGGCGCGAAATGGATCGGTTCCTCTGGCGAGGATCCTCTCAACGCGCCGCAGGGAAAGCGCGTGTACCTTGCCGAGCTGGAGGTGCCCACGGACTTCGAGCTGGCGAAGGCTGAGCTCGTAACGAGCGCCGACAACTTCCTGTCCTTCAACGTGAACGGCGAGCCGGTGTGCACGATCGAGGGCGACGTCGACGGCTGGAGGGTCGCGCGGCGGGCAGATCTCACCACCCGTCTGCATCCGGGAATCAACACTCTGCGCGCCGAGGTCGAGAACGCTTCGCCCGGCCCCACGGGATTGATCGCGAGGGTCATCGCGCATTCCAGCGACGGCCGTACCTTCGACTTCATGACCGATGAATCGTGGCGATCGACCGATCAGCCGGGCGAGAGCTGGCACTCCCGGGCGATCGCGCCCCAATCATGGCCCGCCTGTCGCGTGATCGGCGAGTACGGCTGCAAGCCGTGGGAGAAACTGCGCTTCGCCGAGCTGTTCCTGCTGCCGCCGCCGCATCTACGGAGGGAGTTTCGCCTCGACAAAGACGTGGCGCGCGCGACCCTGTACGCGACTGCGCTGGGCCTCTCAGACCTCTTCCTCAACGGCGAACGGGTGCACGACGAGTTCTTCAATCCGGGCTGGACGGACTACGAGAAGCGCGTCTACTACCGCGCGCACGACGTGACGTCGATGCTCCTGCGCGGGGACAACGTCCTCGGCGGGGTTCTCGCCGACGGCTGGTACAGCGGCTACATCGGCTGGGGCCGGATTCGCGATCACTACGGCAACAAGCCGCGTCTCAAGGCGCAGCTCCACGTCGAGTACCAGGACGGCACCATGGAAGACGTCGGCACGGACTCCTCGTGGAAGGCGTCACACGGCCCGACTCGCGAGGCGGACTTCCTGATGGGCGAATCGTACGACGCGCGCGCCGAAATCGAAGGGTGGGACCGCGTCGGCTTCGACGACGGCGATTGGCAGGGCGCCCAGGTCGGCGCCGAGATCGATTCGCTCGTAGCGTGGCATCCGGGTCCTCCCGTGCGAATCGTCGGCGAGCACAAGGCCGTCTCGATGACCGAGCCCGCGCCGGGCGTGTTCGTTTTCGACCTCGGCCGCAACTTCGCCGGAGTCGCGCGCCTCCGGGTGCGCGGGAAGGAGGGCCAGAAGATCACTCTGCGCTTCGCCGAGCGCCTGAACGCCGACGGCTCGATCTACACGACCAACCTGCGGGGAGCCCGCGCCGTCGACACCTACGTCTGTCGGGGTGGCGGAGTGGAAACCTGGCATCCGCGCTACACCTTCCACGGGTTCCAGTACGTCGAGGTCACGGGGCTCGAGAGCAAGCCGGACCTGGGCTCGATCACGGGGCTCGCGCTCAGCAGCGACACTCCCGTCGCCGGCTCGTTCGAGTGCTCCGACCCGATGCTGAATCAGCTCTACTCGAACGTTCTCTGGACGCAGCGCGCGAACTTCATCGACATCCCGACCGACTGTCCGCAACGCGACGAGCGTCTCGGCTGGACCGGGGATGCGCAGGTCTACGTCCGCACCGCGACGCTCAACGCGGACGTGCAGGCGTTCTTCACCAAGTGGCTGGTCGACCTCGACGACGGGCAGCGCGCCGACGGCCAGTTCCCGATGGTGGCCCCGGTCAAGGTCGCAGGCGACGACGGCGGACCGGCATGGGCCGACGCGGGTGTGATCTGTCCGTGGACGATCTATGTCGTGTACGGCGACCAGAGGCTCCTCGAGCGCCATTATCCTTCGATGGTGCGCTTCATCGAGTTCTGCCGCTCGCGCTGCACCGCAGAACTGCTCCCACCGAGGGAGTTCCACTGCTTCGGTGACTGGCTCAACATCGAGGCCGAAACCCCTCGCGAAGTGATCTACGAGGCGTACTTCGCGCTGTGCACGAGAATCCTGGCGCGGGCTGCCGCGGTCCTCGAGAGGATCGAAGACGTCCGCAAGTACGAGGACTTGTTCGCGAAGATCAAGCAGGCATTCAACCAAGCCTACGTCAGCGACGACGGCAAGGTGCACGGCGATACCCAGACGGCGTACGTACTCGCGCTCAAGTTCGACCTCCTCGACGGCGAGAGGCGCGCCCGCGCAGCCGAGCGGCTGGTCGCCGACATCGAACGCCGCGGCGGGCATCTCTCGACCGGCTTCATCGGCACCAAGGATCTGATGCTCGTCTTGAGCGAGATCGGCCGCGAGGACGTCGCCTTCCGCCTGCTGCACAACGACACCTTCCCGTCGTGGGGCTTCTCGATCCGCCACGGCGCCACCAGCATCTGGGAGCGATGGGACGGATGGACGCCGGACAAGGGTTTTCAGGACCCAGGCATGAACTCGTTCGCGCACTATTCGTTCGGCGCGGTGTATCAGTGGATGGTCGAGAACATCGGCGGGATCCGCAACGGCGGTGTCGCCTACGACCCGATCATCGTTGCACCAAAGATCGACGCTCGCCTTGATTGGGCGCGGACGTCCTACCAGAGCATCCGGGGAAACATCTCGACTTTCTGGAGGCGCGAGGAGGGCGGGCTCGACTTCGAGGTCCAGGTCCCCTGCAACACGAAGGCGACGATCGTCGTCCCGGCCGCGGAGTCAGCGACGATCACCGAAAGTGGCCGCGACATCAAAACCCATCCCGACCTTCGCGTCGTCGAGCGGAGCAACGACGCTGTCGTTCTCGAAGCCGGTTCCGGCACCTATCGCCTGAAAGTTCACAGAAGTCCTGGAAGCCGTCCCGCGAAAGCAGCCCGTCATTCCCGCGAAAGCGGGAATCCAGGCCATTGACGCAACGCCGCGCTAGACACCCGGAGCGGCGGGGGCGCGGATTGACCCGTGCGCGTGCCCGGCCGAAGTTTGACTCCGACGCGTTCAGGTTTTCACCTCGACGATGCAGCGGCGGCCGGAGTCGTCGGGCAGGTCGTAACGGTGGATGATGCCGGCCTTGAGGCCGAGCTCGACCAGGAGCGGCGCCGCAGCGGAGAGTTCCGTCTCCGCGTTCGGCCCCTTGTAGAAGAGGAGCCGCTCGAGCCTCGTCTTCACGGGATGAAAGAGCGCGAGCACTTTGTCGATCGCCCCGACGGCGCGCACGACCACGACGTCGAATCTGTGCTTGCGCAGAATTGACTCGCCGCGCTCGGCCCGGACGGCGACGTTCCTTAGCTCGATCTCTCGAACGACCTTGTCAAGGAAGCGGGCCTTCTTGTGCACCGACTCGGCGAGGGTGAAGCGGACGTCGGGCAGGACGAGCGCGAGCGGGATCCCCGGGTATCCCGCTCCCGAACCCATGTCCAGAACGCTGTGCGCGGCCTTCAAGAGCGGCCAGGGAAGGACGGAGTCGAGGACGTGCTTGAGCGCCGCCTCCCTCGGGTCGACGATGCGCGTCAGGTTCATCGTCTGGTTGACTTCGAGAACCCGCATCAAGTGCAAGGCCGACTTCTCGACGACGGTGGCGCGGGTGGGCAGATCTCCCGGAAGAACCGCCTCGATCGCCTCGCGCAAGACGCCGCCCATCACTCCCTCGCTTTCAGCCGCTCGCAGCATGACACCCGTTCTTCCAGATGCATCCGGTCCTCGGATCTTTGGGTCCGCGCAAGAATAACTTCCCGTTCTCGGTGCTCAGATTTGCGCCAGGTTCGTCCTCGACGATTGAGCGAATCCGGGCAGCGAGCGCAAAAGCCGGTTCGGCGCGAGAGCGAACGAAGGCATTGGCTGCGAGGGGCTGCAACACCCCGAAAGTCTCGATACAGGGGAGGATCAGTGGTCGTCATTCCCGCGAAAGCAGGAATCCAGATCCTTTGCGGCGGGCGGGTGCATAACCCTGGTTTCCCGCGTTCGCGGGAATGACGACCTGGAGACCACAGGTGTTTCGGAACTTTCGGGGTGTAGCACTAGAATCCTGCGCCAGCCTGCGAGCGGTGCATCCGATTCCGGTAGTTCGCGCCAGTTTCCTCCGTGAGACTTGAGATGACCCAGCCGAAGACGGCGGCCACGCCGGTGAAGAAGCCGGTGCACTTCCAGCCCAAGGGCTGGGGGCACGAGGTCTGGATCCACAACGATTTCCGCTACTGCGGCAAGATCCTCGTCGTCAAGAAGAACAAGAAGTGCTCGCTTCACTTCCACAAGAAGAAGCACGAGACGTTCTACGTGCAGAGCGGCCGGGTGCACATGCGCCTGCGCCATCCGGACGGCCGGGAGGAGGAGTTCGAGATGAAGGTGGGCGACGTCCTCGAGATCGCGCCCGGCCTCGCCCATCAGTTCCGCGGGATCGAGGACTCCGAGATCATGGAGTTCTCCACCGAGCACTTCGAGGACGACTCTTACCGGATCGAGCAGGGGGATTAGTCGGAGACTTCCTGCGGACTCCGAGACTCGATGGTGAAGAATGTCGGTTCAGCGCCTCCTCGTTGCATCGCACATGGTCGGTCGCGAGCTCTCTAGTGGATTCAAGTGGTGTCTCCATGGAGCTCTCGAGAAGCGATTCCCATGCGCAAGCTGAACCGGGAAGAGCGTGAGGCAAGGACGCCGTCCACTTACCGGAAGCACTATTCAGCCGCCGACGCTGCACACTACCTCGAGAGCAAGGAATCGGCGGGCAGCCACCGCGCCGAGCTGCGTTTGATCGATCGCGCGTTGCGGCACGTCGGTCCTGAAGAGCAAGTGCTCGACCTTCCCTGCGGAGCGGCACGCGTCACCTTGCATCTGCTCCGTCGCGGCCTGAGGGTCACCGCCGCGGACGTCTCGGCTCCGATGATCGCCCTTGCGCGCCAGAGAATCGACCCGGCCGGTCTCCGTGCCGGGATCTTGGTCGCGGACGCCGAGAACGCGCCGTTCGTAGACCGCGCTTTCGACACGGTTTTGTGCTTTCGCCTGTTCCACCACTTTCCCGACGACGAGCTGCGCGTCCGGGTGATCCGCGAGCTGTGCCGGATCGCCTCCCGGCGCGTGATCCTTTCTTTCTTCACCGTGCGCTGCTTCACGTACTGGAAGCGCCGCTGGCAGTCCTTCCGTCGCGGCCGGCCGATGACCAGCTACTACGTTCCGAAAGAGAACGTCGCGGCCTGGTTCGCCGACGAGGGTTTCCGGGTGGTCGACACAGTCGCCCGAACAATGCGGGCGCTCTGCCTTGCGGTCGCGGAGAGAAAGGCAAGACATTTGAGCGACCGCGAGCCGCGCACCGTTGATGTCGAGGCACCGAGACCTCTGGTGACCGCGCTCCCGCCGGGCCACGACGGGCCATCCGGTCTCCCGACCTGAAGATTCTGCAAGGTCTTCTCAGTCCTGGAGGGGGCCCGTAGTCTGGATCCGCGTGACTCGGTCCGCGGATCGATCCCCCTAACGACCTCTTCGAACCTGACAGGAGAAGTTCATGAAGAAGCCGACCCTCGCTCTCGTCACGGCGCTGGCCTTTGCATCCACCGCCCTTTCTCAGACCTTGTTTCGCGCCGACCTCACCGGCGACCAGGAAGTGCCGCCGGTCGTTACGCTGGCTCGAGGCTATGGCTCGTTCACGCTCAACGCCGACAGCTCCGTAACCTACCTGGTGAAGACCCTGGGGCTGACGGGCACCGCGGCGCACATCCACGACGGCGGGGTCGGGGCGGAGGGCCCGCCGATCATCACTCTTTCCGGCGGACCGACGACCTGGAGTGGAACGTCGGCGCCTCTGACCGGCGCCCAGGTGACCAAGCTGCGTACCAAAGGGTTGTACGCCAACGTCCACACTGCCGCCAACGGCGACGGCGAGGTCCGCGGGCAGATCGAGGCTCGGCCGGCGGTGTTCGGCGCCTATCTCAACGGCGCGCAGGAAGTGCCCCCGGTCAACACCGCCGCGACGGGCCAGAGCACGTTCGTCGTCAACGCGGACATGTCGATCACCTACCTGGTGACGACGACCAGTCTCAGCAACGCCACCGTGGCGCACATCCACACCGGCGACATCGGAGTCGTCGGGGCGCCCCTGTTCACGCTGACCGGCGGTCCCACGACCTGGATGGGAACCACCGCGGCGATGTCGGTCACGAACTACAACGATCTTCAGGACAAGGGCCTGTACGTCAACGTCCACACCAGCGCTTTCACCGACGGTGAGATCCGCGGCCAGCTTCTTTCCACCGGCATCCCGTACGGGTCGGGCTGCGCGAGCTCGACCGGGAGCACTCCCATGCTTACCAGCTCCGGAGCGCCGACGCCCGGGGGCAGCTTCACGCTGATGATCGACAACGGCAAACCCTTCGGTTTCGGCCTCCTGCTCGGATCGCTGTCGCAAGGGGCGCTGCTCAGCAAGGGTTGTCCGTTCTTTCTGGGAGCGACGAGCCTGGTCCTGCCGATGCCGCTGCTCGATGCCAGCGGCGACCTCATGGTTCCCGTGACCATGCCGGCACTCCCGGGCTCGGTGAGCTTCAACGTCCAGTACCTTGGGGCGGACGTGGCCCTGATGTCCGGCCAGTACGTGAGCAACGGCCTGGAGATCCCGCTGTTCGTGTTTCCGTGAGAGCCTCGGTGCCCGGAAAGCACCCTTCCTTCCAAAAGATTCCCCGGAGCCGGCCGCGACGCGGCCGGCTCCGCTTTTTTGACTCTTCCTTGCGCGCTCGGAGAATCATTTTTGCCTGATTCAGTCCGGACGCGGCGGCGAGGATCAAACTCTTCGGAAATTCGTCCGTGCTGAAGGATGGTGGCAGAATCGCGGGCCGAAGGTTCGATCTCTCTTCGGTGGAGCCTACGTTGACGTCTTTCCCCTCCCTGGTCCTGATTTTTTCGTGCTGCCTTGCCCAGAAGACGCCAGAGCCGCGCGAGGTCGCTCCAGCGCCGTCCTTCGAAGGAAATCCGTTCGCAGAGGAATTCGCCGATCCCGTCTCGCGGATCGTCGGCCGCGCAATCCTGCAGAACCGGGCTTTCGAGCGACTCGATCACCTGTGCACGAAGATCGGAGGACGCCTGACCGGATCCGAGAACGCGGAAAAGGCGGTCGATTGGTGCATCGCCACGATGAAGGCCGACGGGTTCGACGATGCGCGCGGCGAGAAGGTGATCGTGCCCGTCTGGGTGCGAGGCGAGGAAGTCGTGAGCATGACCGCGCCGCAGTCGATGAAGCTCGCGGCGTGCGCCCTGGGTGGCAGCATCGGAACTCTGGAAGGGCCGATCGAGGCGGCGGTGGTCGAGGTCGAGGACATCGCCGGAATCCGCAAGCTCGCGCGCGACCAGGTCGAGGGAAGGATCGTGTACTTCAACCGCCGGATGCAGCGCGACAATCCGGAGTTCGGCTACGGAGTGACCGTGCAGAACCGCTCCCGCGGCGCGATCGAGGCGGCGATGAAGGGCGCCGTCGCCTGCGCCATCCGCGCGGTCGGCACCGACGAGATGAACTACCCGCATACCGGGATGATGGGTTACGACCGGGTCGTGCCGCGCATCCCCGCGGTCGCGATCGGCTCCGAGCATGCCGACGTGCTCCACTCTCTTCTTTCGCAGAACGTCGAGGTGAGGCTCTCGGTGTCCCTGGGTGCGCACACGCTGCCCGACGCAGAGTCCGCCAATGTCGTTGCCGAGATCAAGGGGCGCGAAAAACCGGAGGAGATCGTCGCCATCGGCGGGCACCTCGACTCGTGGGACCTCGGGCAGGGGGCAATCGACGACGGTGCGGGATGTGTCATCGCCTGGGAGGCCGCGCGCCTCCTGCTCGAGCTCGACCTCAGGCCACGGCGCACCGTCCGCGTCGTTCTGTTCATGAACGAGGAGAGCGGACTGCGCGGCGCCGCTGCCTACGCAGAGACTCACGCTGAAGAGCTCTCACGACATGTCGCGGCGATCGAGTCGGACGGCGGCGCCGATTGGCCGACGGGGTTCTCGTTCGGCTGGAACCACACCGAAGGACAGGCGGCCGGTCTCGTGCGCGTCCAGCAGATCGGGGCCCTTCTTCAGGGAATTGGGGCAAACCGGGTGCGGCAAGGTGGATCGGGCGGCGCTGATCTTTCGCCGATCCACGACGTCGGCGTTCCCTGTCTGGGTCTCAATCAGGATTCCTCCTACTACTTCGACTACCACCACTCTCCGGAAGACACGATCGACAAGGTCGACCCGCACCGCTTGAGCCTCAACGTCGCGGCGATGGCGGCGATGACCTACGTGCTCGCCGAAATGGAGACCGCGCTGAACAGTCATTGACGCTGACAAGGCTCCCGCCCGTCATTCCCGCGCAAGCGGGAATCCAGGCCCCTGACGCAACCTCCCTCACTCCCGCGACTCCTCCACACCGTCATTCCCGCGAATGCGGGAATCCAGGCCGTCGACGCGAACTCCGTACGGCTCCAGGGCGCGGTCGCGGATCCAAAGCGGTGCCGGCGCACCGCACTCAAGGGTGCTGCGCGCCGTCGCGCGCACTATGCGGCGCGCAGCGACGCACTCCAAGAATCGAACCTGCGACCCGTTGGTAGAGTACGCAGCGGCGCCGAGGCCATCATGGTCCAAGTCGGGCCGGGCGCCGGCGAGAAGGAAACGTCCCCATGTCGATCTCAGCGAGTGAGCTGCGACCCGGTGAGAAGGTGCTGTACATCGTGCAGCACCACAAGCTTTTTCTTCTTCTGCCGCTCCTGCTCA
>Ga0247727_10009872_pt1 | contig 17082 bp, 16 predicted proteins | sample WisWelCaveWW1625_FD_202498 | JGI IMG/M metagenome (GOLD analysis project Ga0247727, IMG submission 202498) | Biofilm microbial communities from Wishing Well Cave, Virginia, United States - WW16-25 | ecosystem: Environmental > Aquatic > Deep subsurface > Groundwater > Cave microbial mat | place...
GTCAAAGCGAGCCGACGGAAGTGCTTGGTGTCGTTACCGGAAAAAGCAAAGGCATTCTCGTCGTCAACGGATTTGATCGCGTGACCGGAACGATCAACACCCGCGATTTCATTCGACAGCACGGATCGGCCATCGCCGCCGCGGATCGCGGTTTTGATTCCTGCAATAATGATGCGCTGATTCATCGCCGGCTTTCGATGCCGGATTATTACGTCGTGGATTGGATTGCCGGCGAAGAAGGCGCTTCCACTTCGAGCTTTGCGCCGGCGGAGCAGGCCCTGTTGCGCGAATACCTGCAAGGCTTTCACCGCCTGTTGGTCTCGGGATCCGAAATCGGTTATGATCTGGTGGCGCAGGGAAGTCAAGCTGATCGTGATTTTTATCGCGAAATTTTGCATGCCGAATATGTTGCGGATGACGCCGGCGTTCATCGCGCCTCCGGCGTGCCCAACTCCGGTTTTGATAATTTGCGCGCCGCTTTCGACGACGGCACGCATGGCAGCTATGACGTCGATTTTCCCGACGGCATCCGGCCGGTTGGCAGCGCGCGCTTGGCGATGACTTATGACGGCGTCAATCCCACACAATTGGGTGGCGCAGCGGTTTTTTGGGCCGATGCAAATGTGAATGGGCCGATGGTCGTTTATTTGGCTTTCCCATTTGAGATGATTTACGACAGCGGCGAGCGGAATGCCCTCATGGCTCGCGCCTTACAAATGTTGAGTATTATTAACCGCGTCGGAGAATCGCAAAATAATATCATCGCCGAAAAAATGCTGCTGCATTCCAATTTTCCCAATCCGTTCAATCCGGCGACAACGCTTTCGTACAGTTTGCCGGCTTCCGGTCCGGTAAAAGCGACGCTCTTCAATCTTCTCGGCCAACCGGTGCGTGAACTTTTTGACGAGCGGCAAATTGCCGGCGAACATCGGCGGATGATTGATTTGCGTGATTTGCCTTCCGGCGTTTATTTTTTCCGTTTGCAAAGCGGGCGAGAGGTGAAACAACAAAAGTGGATATTGCAAAAGTGAGCGGGCCTTCATTTCCCGAACTCCATTTTTATGATGGCGCCCGTCATGAGAAATGGCGTATTCCGGTTTTACATAATGACGAGGCGATCATCGCTTGCAACAAACCTTCCGGCTTGCCGGTTATTCCCGAGCGCTGGCATCCGGAATGGCCGTGTCTTCGCAGTATTGCAATTGAGCGATTGAATATGCCGATTTTTGTCGTGCATCGGATCGACGCGGGAACCAGCGGGCTGCTGTTGTTTGCCAAAACCGCATCGGCGCATCGCGAGCTTTGTCGGCAATTTGTCCGGCATCTGGTTGAAAAAACGTATTTGGCGCTGGTGAAAGGAGAAGTGATTGAAGAGGCGCTCACCATTCAACGCCCGATTGCTCCGAATCCACGGCGGCCGGGCGTCATGATGATGGCGCGCCACGGCAAATCGGCGGTGACGGCGATTCGCGTGGTGGAAAGATTTCTCGGCTTTACGCTGATCGAGGCGCAGCCGCAAACCGGCCGGCAGCATCAGATTCGCGCGCACTTGCAAGCCATCGGCCATCCGCTGCTGGTCGATCCGATTTACAGCCAAACCGGAGCGTTTTTTCTTTCTTCAATCAAGGCCGATTTTCATTTGAAAAAGGAAAAGACGGAGCAGCCGCTTATTCGGCGGCTGACGTTACATGCGAGCGCGCTGCGGTTTTATCATCCGGAGAGGAAAAATTTGATTACGATGACTGCGCCGGAAGCGAAGGACTTTCAAGCAACCATAAGAAATTTGCGAAAATATGCGGCGAGGTGAATAGAAAATTTATTTGGCGGCCGGATCGCCGGCGAGAATCGTTTCAAGAATCGCCAGTTCATCCAGCGGTTCTGCTGCAAAGAGCCAATCAACGCGCAGCCAAAAGCCGGAAATAACTTCAGAACGAAGGATGCCGTTCTCGTCCACTGGCAAATCTTGCCAAATGCCATTGAGATTTTTCCAGAAAAATGCCTGTTGTCGGTAACGGTCAATCAGCCAAAACTCGCGAACCCCGTAATGTGCGTAGATTTCTTTTTTTTCCACAAAATCCAACCGGCGGCTGCCGGGTGAAACAACTTCCACGACGAGATCGGCCGGGCCGAAAATTTCAGTTTTGCCTAAAAGACGCAGCCGGTCCATTCTAATGAACATGATATCTGGCTCCGGCGCTTCGTATTCAGAAAATTTCATCGCCGCGCGTGAACCAAGAACAAGGCCGAGTTGGCGGCGATTTATATAGAGGCGCATAATTGCGCCCAAAAAAAGAAGGAATTTTCGTGTTCGATGGTCGCAGGCGAAGCCATAATAATCTCCCCGTGAATCAAATCTGCTTTTTCAGTTTCTTTGATTCGCGCACAAAATTCATTGTAAGAGATGCGCTCGTCGGGCAATTTTTTTCGCGCGATGGGCTTTGTTAGAAGTTCGCTGATCATGATAACAAATTAGCGATTTTCCCTTTTGTAAATCAAGCAAAAATTCGCGCTGGAGCAATCGTTATGCCCGTTGCCACCGTCGAATGGGTTGATAAAAAAGTCAAACTCATCGATCAAACCAAACTGCCGATAGAATTAGTTTACTTATACGTCGACGAGGTCGAAGTTCTCGGCGAAGCCATCAAAAAACTTCGCGTGCGCGGCGCGCCGGCTATTGGCATTGCCGCCGCCTTTGGGGTTTTGTTGGGCGTGCAACATTTTCAGGGCGAGGATAAAAATAATTTTTTTTCGGAATTGAATCGCGCGATCGCTTGTCTGCGCGGCTCGCGGCCGACGGCGGTGAATTTATCCTGGGCGTTGGAACGAATGCGCCGAATTGCCGAGGCGCACAGCGGCGAGCCAATTCCTCGAATCAAAGAGCTGCTTTTCGACGAAGCGCAAAAAATTTTTGTCGAAGATCAACACACCTGCCGCGCGCTTGGGCGACACGGCGCGGAATTGATTCCGAATCCGGCGACCATCATCACGCACTGCAACACCGGCGCGTTGGCGACCGCGGATTTCGGCACCGCGCTCGGCGTCATTTTCACCGCACATGCGCAAGGAAGAAAGCTGCATGTTTTTGTCGATGAAACGCGACCGTTGCTGCAAGGCGCGCGTCTCAACATGTGGGAATTGATGCAGGAGGAGATTGCTTGCACGTTGATCTGCGATAACATGGCGGCCTTCGTGATGCAACGACAGAAAATTGATTGCTGCATCGTCGGCGCCGATCGCATTGCGCGCAACGGCGACACCGCCAATAAAATCGGCACCTACTCGCTCGCGGTGAATGCGCAGAAACACGGCGTGCCGTTTTACGTCGCCGCGCCAATTTCAACCATCGACTTTAATATCTCCACGGGAAAAGAAATTCCCATCGAAGAACGCGCCGCCGAAGAGATTATCGAGGGATTCGGACGGCGCACCGCGCCGCCAAACGCGCGCGTTTATAATCCCGCTTTTGATATCACGCCCAATGATTTGATTAGCGCCATCATCACGGAAGCCGGCGTCATTTATCCTCGCTATGAAGGCCGTCTCGCGGAACTGCAACTTCATCCCTCACGCGCGCAAAAATAATTCTTGCGTATCCAACCAAATTCGTTTATATTCTACGAAGTTGCTTATTAAATTCGCGGGCAAAGATTTTGCGCCATAGCGTTTGACAATTCTTAAACTGAACTCGAAAGGAGAGAGAGGATGAAACGCTTCATTGGCTTGGTTGTGGGGTTGATGGTGATGATCGGGTCGGCGCCGGAGACCAATGCGCAGTCGGTCGAAATGAATTCGGCGAAACTGTACAAGCGCCAGGGCGAAATCGACAAGGCAATCGAATGGTTCGAAAAGGCGGTTGCCAAAAAACCGGAAAATGCGGAAGCACATTTCCTGCTGGGCGAGTTGTACGGACAAAAGGGCCGCTTGGCGGACATGATTCGGGAGTTCGACAGCAGCCTGTCGTATTCAAAAAAGTATGAAAAGGAGATTCAAGGGTATCGACAAAAATATTTTTCGGATAATTTCAACGCCGGCGTGAAAGCCGCAAATGCGGGCGATTATCCCGTCGCGCTTCAGGGCTTCACGAACGCCAAGCTGATCGAGCCCAAGCAGATTGATACATACAAAAACCTGGCCTTCGTTTACACGCGCATGGATAGCATTCCGGCGGTGCTGCAAGTTTATCAAGATTTGCTTGCCGTCAAACCCGATGATTATGAAAGCTATTTGATGATGGCAAGCATTCACAATCAACGCCAGGAATATCCTCGCGCCGCCGAACTTTTGCAAAAGGCCGTCGCGGTCGCCCCCGACTCCGTTCGCCCGCGCATCATTGGCGATCTCGGGATTACGTTCGACATGATGGGCAAGCCCGAAGAGGCGATGAAAACTTACCAAGATGCGTTGAAGATGACCCCCGGCCACAAAGATCTGCTTTTCAATTTAGGCCGGCTTTATTTGATGCGCGATGATTATGCCAATGCGATCAACCAATTGACCGAAGTGTTGAAAATGAATCCGCAAGATTTTGAAGTCAATTACAACGTCGGCCTCAGTTATTTGAAGATTGGCGAGCGTCTTGATAAGAAATCGCGCGACATTGAAGACGCGGCCATGGCGGCCAAAAAGAAACCCAACGCCGCCCGCGTCGATTCGTTGCGGGAAGCCGCCAACGAACAATTCAAAGCGGCAATGCCCTATCTCAAAAAAGCCGTCGAGGTCAAACCCGAGCAGGGGAGCGCCTGGCACAATCTGGGCGTCGGCTACATGCGTGCCGGCGAGTCGGAAAAAGCCAAAGAAGCATTCGCTAAAGCAGAAGCTTTGCAAAATAATTAACCGCGAAAAATTTGCTGTAATTAAAACGCCGTCCTTGCGAACATGCTGAAAATCGGCGTGGCTCGTAAGGACGTCGTTATTTATAAGGACATGAATCGCAGAGAATACGCCAATGAAGCGGCTTCCACGATTGTTCTTGGCGCTGCCGAAATTTTTTCGGAGCGCTGAATGGCTTTGGCCGATTCTTGTTTTTTGTCTAAGTTGTCAAATCAAAGAATTAATCTCGGCCAAATTGTATATTCGACAGAACGAATGGGACATGGCCGTGATCGCGCTGGAGCAAGCCGTCGCCGAGCATTCGGAGAATGCCGAAGCGCAATTCCTGCTGGGGCGAGGATACGCCACGCAACGCCGCTTTGCAAATATGAACCGCGCCTTTGCCGCCAGTTTGAACGCCTCAGCGCAGTTCGAGATTGAAATCAAAGCGTGGCGACAAAAGTATTTTTCCGAATATTTCAATGCCGGCGTCAAAGCCGCCGGCGACAATAATTTTTCTGCCGGCCGCGAGGCTTTTGCAGTCGCCGTCGTTATTGATCCGAAACAACCGGAGGCGCACGCCAATCTGGCTTATGTTCATTCCAAATTGGGAGAATTGGATAAAGCGTTCGCTCTCTATCAAGCCGGTCTCGCCATCGATCCTAATAACTGGGAAATTTATCTCGCGATGGCTGGCATTCACCAGCAACGACATGACTATGCTAAAAGCCAAATGGTGTTGGAGCAGGCGCTGCGAAGAAATCCACGGCAACCGCAAATATTAGCGGCGCTGGCCGGCGTGTATGATGGTCTCGGCAAAAATGACGACGCTCTGGCGGCCTATCAGCAGGCGCTTCAAATCAAGCCGGATGATCAAGAGCTGTTGTTGAGCCTGGCGCGGCTTTATTCAGCCAAAAATGATTATCGCCATGCGATTCAGCAATTTGCGAGCGTATTGAGTTTCGATTCAAATCATTTTGAAGCGAATTATCATGTCGGGCTGGGTTATTTGAAAATGGGCGAGGGTTTGCAGAAAATGGCGAGTGAATTGGAAGAACGGCGCACGACTAAATTTTTTGCCGGCGCTGATAAAAAGCCGAAGCCGAATTCGCCTGACGACTCATCGGAAAGCGCTCGGCTCAATTTGGAGGCAATGCGAAATTTTAAAACCGCCCTGACTTTTTTATCAAAAGCGGCAAAGCTCGATACGCTTCATGCCGGCGCCTATTTTAATTTGGGCGTCGGCTTTTCGCGTCTTGGCGAAATTGAAAAGGCCAAGGAAGCGTTCAAGCGCTGCGAGCAACTGCAAGAAAAAAGATAGTCAAAATTTTACTTGCTCCAGCCGATAAAGCGCGGTCATGCTGGAAACATAAAGATTGCCGTCGCGAGCTTCGATAATTTTATCCACAAACCCGTCGCAATGAAAATCGGCGATCTTTTCAAATAGTTGCCGTGACGGATCAAATCGGTAGATAGCGCGTTGCGCAATGCCGTAAATCCAACCGTTACGGCTGGCGCACAAACTCGCAGTGTCGCCCCAGCCGTGTTCGTCGCGGAAAACAATCTCGTTTTTCATCAAATCATAAATGAACAATGTGCCGTCGGCAGCGCCAACAATGAAGTTATCCAGTTGCGTTTGCCATAGGATGATCGCCGTAACGTTTTTTGCCTTTGGCACGGGCGTGAGGCGCAGTTCGATTTTTTCAGTGGCAATATCAAAAATACCCAACTGGCCCTCGGTCGTCGCCGGCTTTTGCCCCAACCCGCCGTAAATCCAACTGCCGATAATAACCTTGTTGGGAATTCGAGTTTCCAAACACCATAGCGTTTGCTCTGGCAACAAGTCGTGAAAAACACGATATTCGTAAGTTTGTGGATTGAGCCGCACAAGTCCGCCGCTGAGCTTGCCGTAAGTTGCGCCGCACGCGAGATAAATGCAGCCGTCGCGCGCGAGCCGCATGTCCCAAATTCGATCCTGCCCTTCGTGCAATAAACTGAAAAGCCGGCGAGGATTCGGATTCTGCTTGTCGAGTGGCTGCCAAGGCATGGTTGTATCGTATTCGGTGACCGTCGCATGAATATAATGGCCGATAAAAATTTTCTCCCGCCAAGCTTGCATGCTATTGACCTGCCCGGGTAAATTGAGCACCTGTCCAAACTCGTGGCTCTCATTTTTAGTTGGGACAAATTTAAAAAAACTTTGGGTAATGAAGGCGCCGCCATATAAAGTTTTCTCATCCGGGCCCAATGCCATTGAAAAAATGCCCATGCCGTCGCCGTCGTAGCTGCACGAAAAACGTTCGACAACGCGGCAAGTATTGAGATCAAATTGGGCGATGCGATCAATCGCGCTGTGACACCAGAGATAACGACCTTCGGTGATTCCGAATGGCCCGCCGACGTCTGCCGCAATTTTTTCGAGCCGCCCGGCGGCTAAATTCGCGCGATAGAGCTTGTCGGAAACGATGCCGCCGAAATAAACTTCATCGCCGATAATGATCAAATTGTTTTGATCGGTGCGATATAAATCTTCTTCATCGGGAATATCAATAATTCGCTCCACGCGGTTCGCGACGGTATCGTAAACTAAAAGTTTTGGATGCGGAAAAAGTATACCGATGAGTTTATCTTGCCAGCGCGTCAACTGCACGAGAAATTCCTTCTGCAAATAACCGGCAGGCAAAAGCGCGCGCCTCTCTTTTGTTTGCAAATCAAACTCAATCAACTTCGCATGTGAACCGAGACCGCAGTAGATTTTGTTTTCAAATTGCGGACACGGCCACATCAAATAATTTTCTTCGTCAATTCTGCCGAAATCGCGGAATGCACCGGTGTCACGATTCCAAGCATAGAGACGGGAATCCGGATAACCGCCGCCGTACAAATAATTATCGAAAGGCGAGTGACAAAGCCGCAAGGCATAAAAGTGTTTGAATTTTGAGCCGGCGTCGGCGTTGCGATCATACGGAATTGTAAACGGAATTTCTTCGAGCCGATCCGCGTCGAGATAATAACGATATGCCTGCACTTCATCGCTGCCGGAGGCGATGAGATGGACGATACCATCTCCAGTATGACACAACGCCCACAGCGCCCGCCCCGGTATTTTTGCCGGGAATTGCGCGCTCGGTTTGATGATGCGCGCCTGCTGCTGATTATCTCCCGGACGAAAATAAAGTAAATGCGCGCCTTTGGCGCCATACGCGCCGACAATAAATTTCGGATCGCGCTCGTTGCGGAAATCCACCTCGCGGACGAGATGGGCGAGGAGCTTGGCGGGTGTAGCGAGAAATTTAAGTTGCACTGGGATTCTATTGAGACAAATTCTAGTTGGAATAAATCAAAAATCAACTTATCTTTATTTTACCCGTGATTTTAATAAACGAATCTAAAACAATGGGAGCTTTCAAATGGATCCGGAGGTTATTCGTAAAACACTCAATGAACGCCCCTTTCGGCCAATCGTTTTTCATCTCGACAATAGTGAAAAGCAAGTGGTCAAACATCCGGAGATTCTTGTCTCCGAAATTAATGTGATCGCTCTGGATGATGATGGCCGGCCCGTTTTCATTAAGCCGGAAGCCATTACAGCCATTTACTACGCTCACAACATAAAGCCTCGCCGCGCTCGAGGGCGCAAGCATACAACTTCCCGACGTTAAAGCGATTCATCAAAATCTTTGAGAGAGGCCTTCAATGGAAATCAGTCAAATTCGGAAATTAGTTGGCGCTCGTCCTTTTAAGCCGCTCGTTTTTCATCTCGACAACGGTGAAAAGCAACTGATCACTCACCCAGAAATTATTGTTACTGAAATCATGATTATTGCGGTTGATGATAATGGAGAGCCCGTTTATATCGCTCCAGAAGCGATTAGTGCAATACGGCATCCTCGTGGAATTGCTGCACCTCGACGCAGTAAGCGCGTCGCGTCGCAACGCTAATATGATTTTATGTATAAACAGTCCTATTTCTTGAACGACCTCGCCACCCTATAAACCACCGGCCCGGAAAGCAACGTCAACGCGCTGATAATTAATTGTCGGCGGCTAAATTCACCCTCTTCAAAAACCGTACTTCCCATCGCCACCAGTGCAATCACGCACGTTGGCAGCATCGCGAAAAATAATCCCGGCTTGCCGAAAGGAATTTTGAAAGGCCGGTGCAATTCCGCATGCGTCCGTCGCAGCGCCCAGACGTTGGCATAAAGCAAAATATAACTCGACATGAGAAACCACGAGTATATGATCGTGAGTTGAGTGAAATCGAAAATCGCCAGCACGCTGTACGTGATGCTGCCCCAAAACAATGATTGCGCCGGTGTGCCGTAGTTGGGATGAAGTTTTGTTAAAAATTTTGGAAGGAATCCATCTTCGGCCAATACGAGCGGATAACGCGAGGCCGCAAGCATGGTGACATTGAGCAGCAACGCGTTGCTGCACAGCGCGCCAAACGTCATCGCGTGGCCAAGCCAGGAGCCGCCAATTTTAGTTGCAGCAATAGAAAAATATGCGCCGGCCCACTCTTTCCAATTGCCCAGCGCCGCTAATCCGGTTATGGTCGGTAATACATAACTGAGCATCGCCAGCGTTGCCGCGAAAAACAGGGCCGGAGGGAAGATCTTTTGTGGATTCTCAACTTCTTCGGCAGCGGCAGAAAGTTTGTCATAGCCGGAATAAAGCCAAATCGCAATCACTAACGCGCTGCCGAACCCGTTCAGAAGATTTTTTTCCGGCGCATGCAGCGGCGAAAAAGGATTGTGCTGCCATTGCGCGACACTGAAAACGAGCATGATGACAAACGGAATCAGCAGAATAATGCTGAGCAGAATAGCGGTGTTGCCGACAACTTGAACGCCGCGCAGATTCAGAACGTGCAGGAACCAAATCAGCGACAAGCAAATCAGCCAGTGCACGCTTATTTTTGCAAAAAGATTTTGAATAATTTTGGGAAGTTCATTTTCAGCGAAAAGTGCGGCGAGATTGTAATCTCTAATTGCGGGCAGCCAATACTCGACATAATTCGCAAAGAGCACGGCGAAAATGCCGTTGGTCACCACGCCGGTCATCCACGCCCACCAGCCGGCTTGAAATCCCCAAAAATCGCCGAAGGCCATCCGCGACCAACGATATTGGCCGCCTTCGACCGGCAGCATCGTGGTCAATTCACCGACGGCAAACGAAACGGGAATGCTGAATAAAAACGGAACAATGATGAGCGTGATGATGGCGAGGCCGGGCCCGGCGCTCGAAATCATGTCTTCCAAACCAAATGCGCCGGCGCACGCGGCGCCGTAAATCATAAAGGCGAGTTGGAAAAAAGTTGCTTTTTTAAGCGGGCGAGTCGATGACATCAAGTCTCCGCGCTGAGACAAATTGGATCGTTGGATTTGCGGATTGTTGGATTTCTAGATTGACGCAATTCCAACAATCCATTGCTCCAAAAATCCAATAATCCATTTATGTTGTTTCGTGAATCTCTTTCGCGACGCGATGGCCGGATTCAACGGCGCCATTCATGTATCCCTGCCAACCCGCGGTGTGTTCGCCGGCAAAATGAATCCGGCCTTCGGGTTTGGCGATCGTCGCGCGCACGGTCGTAATTTCCCCCGGCTGAAAATAAGCATACGCGCCGCCGGCCCACGGATCTTCCCGCCACCATTTCACGTAACCGCCTTCGAAGTAGCGCGGCGCTTCGGGATGAATTTCGCTGACTTTCGCAAGAATTTTTTCAAGGCGTCGATCTGCCGGCATGTCTCCCATTGCCATTCCGCTTTTATCGGGAATATACGCCACCAGCAATCCGCGTTGCCCGGCTTGGCCGCCGGAGGCTTCGTAAACCGAGCCGATCGTGCCTTGCAAGCTTTTTCTCGGTTCGCCAGTTTGTTTGAGCCAAAAACGTTCGCGGAATTGCAGCGGCGCTTTGAGAATTTGGCCATAACCCAATGTGGCCATCGCTTTCATTTTTTCCGGCGACAGTGCTGGCGTGATTTCGATTTTGCGCACGCAGGTAAATGGCGCGGCAATCACCATGCGTTCGCCGGTGATGATTTGTTGCGAACCATTCTCTAAGAATGTGACGCCCACGCCGGCTTCGTTGTGGGCGATTTTCACGACGGGACGGGAATAATAAATGCGATCGCGCAATGGCGCAGCCAATGCTTTGGGCACTTGATCGTTGCCGCCGGCGATGCGAAAACTGGCGCGAGATTCCGGCAGGGCATATTCGTTGAGCAGATGCAAAGCCGAGATGCTCTCGATGTTGATTGCCATCAAAGCCGAGACCTCGTGTTGCATTTGCTCGATCAGGTCGGGCGGCGCGTCGATTTGTTTTAAAAATTCATAGAACGAAATTTTGTCAAGCTCGGGCTGCGACGGTTTTTGGTGCTCGAAAGGATTGATAAGTTTGGCGATTTGTTCCAGTCTTTCATGCGTTTTTCGGCCGCGCGGTGAAAATTGCAAGCCTTCATCTTCGGTATCGATAAAACTGCCGCGATAGAGCGAGAGGCCAAATTCCTCGGCGTAGCGCAAGAGATACTCGTGATTGTCTTCAATCCATTCCGCGCCGCATTCGGCATAAAGCCCATCGGCAAATTCGCGCACCGTGAAGACGCGGCCGCCGGCGCGATTGCGCGCTTCGAGAATGGTGACGTCGTGTCCGGCTTTCGTGAGTTCGTACGCCGCCGTGAGGCCGGACAAACCCGCGCCAAGGACAATAATTTTTTTTGGACGGCTGGTTTTTTGTCGTGAAAAGAATCGCGTCGTTCCTGCTTGCGACGCTCTTAAAGTCGAACGAAGTGGAATAGCTGCCAGCGAGAAGGAGAGTGTTTTGAGGAAATCGCGGCGAGTCCAGTTTTCTGAATAAGACCAACGGCGCATCTTTTTTTATCCTTTCATGGCCTTGAATCAATGATAATTTGCGCCGGGATAGAGTATGTTGAGCGCGAATTTAAAGACGGGACTAAAAACGATATCGAAAACTTTCCATGCCGCCAATAAACCGATGAGTGAAAAAGCCTGATTGTGGCTCAATTCGGCAAATTTGAGCGCGGCGCTTTCGCTGAGAAAAAGACCGATGACCGTGTTGCCATCGAGAGGCGGCACGGGAAGTAGATTGAAAGTGCCGAGCAAAAGATTGAGCGAAAAGAGAATGCTGAAGAAAGTCGCCAACGCCGGCGGCAAACCGGTTTGGTTTGAGGCGACGACTTGCGTGAAATTGATGGCCTGTGGCGCGTGAAAGGCGCCGCTTCCAATGCCAATCCAAATGGCGAGACCGGCGATGGTGACTAAAATAAAGTTGGCGATTGGACCGGCGAGCGCCATCCATGCCGCGCGGCGCGGATAGCGCTGCTGCCAGGCCGGATCATACGGCGCGCTGGCCCAGCCAATCATCCAGCCGCTCAAGAAAAAAGACAAGATGGGAACCACAATCGTGCCGAACGGCTCGCGGCGCATGTGTGGAATCGGGTCAAGCGTCACTTGGCCGGCGTGAAAGGCGGTAAGGTCGCCGCCCCATTTCGCGGCCAAAGCGTGCGCCGCTTCGTGGCAAGTTAAAGAGAGCAGAAAAACAACGTACCAAATCGGACCGAGCGCAAGGTTTTCGGGCATGAGTTGACTCCAAAAGAATTCTTTATGCACTGAACGCCGCCGAAGTCACCGAGTGTCGCCGAAAATTAAAAAATCGGCGCGCTTCGGTGTATTCGAGTGAGTCGTTTAAAAATTAAAAACCGTATAAGCACATTTGGCAATGACGGTGTTTTCTCTTACGACGCGAGCATGGCATCGACTTCTTGTTTAATGCAAAAAACTTTTTGGTGATCAAATTTGAAGGTCTTATGCTCATAATCGCCGTTGGGCAGGCGTTCATATTGGCTTTGATAAAAACTTTTATTGGCCGCGATCTGTTTTAATGCCGAAACCAGCGCCTCGACATCTTTTGGGGTGCTATAAACTCCGAAGCTGGCGCGCACCATGCCGCGATGCAACTCCGCCAGTTGCGCCAGTTCTTCATCTGAAAGTCGCTCCGCTTCCGCGCTCAAACTCATCGTCACCATCTCGCGTACATACGGATGCGCGCAGAAACACTCGTTGCGCACGGAGATGTTGAAATAATCATTCAACGCGGCGGCGGTTAAACCGTGATCCATATTTTTGAGATTAAAGGAAATGGCGCCGGCGCGTTGGCATTGCGTGATATCGGTTTCGCCGTAAATAATGAGATCGTCAACCGTACCGAGTTTTTCCAGCGCATATTCAAGCAAGCGGTTTTCTTCGGCAGCGATAAAATCCATGCCGATCTTGTCGAGCGCATAAAGCGCGGCGGCCAACCCGATCGCGCCGCAAATATTCGGGGTGCCGGCCTCTTCACGATCCGGAAATTTTTGCGATTGCGTGTAACGATTGATGTAAACTTGATCGACCATGCCGCCGCCGACTTCCTGCGGCTCGATTCCAAGGAACAAATCTTTTCGCGTAATCACCACGCCGGGAGAGCCGGGCGCATAAATTTTATGCCCGGAGAAAACAAGCACGTCAAGGTCGCGCGCCGGGTTTCTATGGCCGCTCATTTGAATCGGCACGTGCGCGGCCATTTGCGCGGCGTCGACGACGATCAGCGCGCCGTATTGATGCGCCATTTCTGCAATAGCGTAAATCGGATTGATAATGCCCGTCACGTTGGAGACGCCGGTGAGCGACACGTAATTGACTTTATCCGCATGTTCTCGCAGCGCCTCTTCGAGACGACGCAGATTGACGCAGCCGAGTGAATGCGCGGCCATCGCCGCCGGAACGTGCACGACTTCGCGGAAATTTTTGCGGTGAGGGAGATCGTTGGAGTGATGTTCCATGATGGAGGTGATGACGACGTCGCGCTCCGGCCGTTTCTCGCGCAGCGTGCGGGCGACGCGATTCATGCCGCCGGTCGTGCCGCTGCCTACAAAAAAAGCGGTGTAAAGTTCAGGATTGGCGCGGACAAATTCCAGCACCATCTCATGCGCCCACCTATATTCATGCGTCGAAATTTTCGCGCCGAAATGCAGCAAGCTATGCGTGTTGGAATAATAAGGCTGAAATTTTTCCAGCACGTCTTGCACGATTTTCAAGCGCAGTGTGCTGGCGGTGCTGTCAAGATAAATTCGCCGCGTGCGCTCGCCGGTTGCGAGCGTATATTGCACGTCGAGGCCGACCACTTCGCGCGCTAATTTTTCCAACGCTTCATGCGATGCCGTACCGTTCTGCCTTGCCATGCTTGCCTACCTCCGTTGCGTTTGAATTATTGCCCTTTCCGAATCAGAAAGCGAAACTTGCCGTCGTCCCGCTTTTGTGCCGAAAGCAATTCATTTTTCGTTTGCTTCGCCCACGCTTCCATATCCACTATCGCATTGGGATCGGTCGCGATCATTTCGAGAATCTGCCCAACTTGCATTTCTTTCACAGCTCTGTTGGTTTTCGCGAGCGGCAGCGGGCAAGTCAGGCCGCTGCAATCGAGCGTTTTGTCGATATGATATTCTGTCATAAAATCTCCATTTTCCAATTCTCAATTCAAAGCAACAGTTACTCCGTGCATTCTTCTCCGCCGGCAAAAGGCCCCGGCACTTCGAGGCATTGATCGTACTTGACGGTCGCTTTGATTATTAGATGCAGATCGACCAACACGCGTTGGCCGGGCGGATTGGAATCGCCGGTAACTTCGATGAAGAAAGAGCCATTATCCAAATTCTTGACGTAGCTATCGAGCTTGCCGCGTAATTCGCCGATACCATTGGCAATGAGCGCATTGAGGCCAATACCCGGAAAATTGGCGCCTGCCAGAACGATGGGAAAATCTTTAAACATCTGCCTCTCACTTTGCTGATTTACGTCTAAAATCGTTCCGCTCACCAACAGGCGAGAGGCCTGATTACCGGATTTGACCACAACCCGCAGCGACAAACTTTCAATATCAAGTTGGGTGATACGCGCATCTTCGGGAACGTCGAGTTGGCTTCGCACCAGGGCGCTGCTTATTTGAAAGGATTTTTTAAAAGCCCCGGTATTATCAACGTTAAAAATTGGCGTCTGGTTGATCGTCGCAACGAAGTGAAACAGCCGCTTTTCGCAGCCGGCCAGCATGAGCAGCGCGACACAAGCTATAATCTTCTTCATTGTTTTCATCTCCGGTTTAATTTTTAGAAGCCAAACCCGGGGCCAAGGGCAATGACATTCTGCGAGCCGAAATTGTAGTCGGCGTGAAGTTTGAGCACGAGGAGATTGAGCGCCACACCGGCGGTGAAGCGCGCGGGATTTTTCGCCTCAAGATCAAAACTGATATTTTCGGTGCCACTGCCGGACTCATAATCATAGGAAATGTCAAGGTTAGCGGATTCGAAGCCGATGCTGCTGTAGAAGGTTAAAATGCTGCGCGAGAAGCTACCCTGCAGGCCAAAGTATTTGGTATTGGCCTCAACGATATTGCCGACTTCGAATTTTTGAATCATAAAGCCGGCCGCCAAATCGATGGGAGAATTTTTAAAATATTGGCTGAGACTGTGTTGCGCGCCGATGCCGAAAAGTTTGACTTCGCCGATATTGTCATCAATTTTTGCTTTGGCAAAACGAATCGTCGCCTCGGTGCCCAAAATCGACCCGACGCTCACCTGCGGCACCGCCAGCGGCAGTTTTTTAATGTCAAGCCCTCCTGGAAAATTGAAGACGGTGCCGCCGGTGCCGGTAACTGCCGCGCCCTCGCCGCTGCCGAAGATCGTGGGCGCCTCGGCGCTTTGCGCCGGACTGAACGGGTCTTCGGTTTTGGCGGTGAAAGTTTTTTGATCGTCGGCGATGATCGCCGCCATCGTCTCGACGCCGATATAAATATGCAAACCGAATGTGTTGAGGCGCGCGCCATGATAAAAACCGCTGTTGAGATTGGCGCCAAACGCATCGGCGAGCGGTTGCATGTAACCCGCGCCATTCACCGAAGTGTATTTTGAGACGTAATCTTCAAGCTCCTGCGCCGGCAAAGCGTTCAGCCAGGCGCCGCAGCAAATTACGGCTATGATCAATTTTGCCATCCGTTTCATCGCGGCCTCCTGTAGGTTATAAAAAGAAAAACATAAAAATAAAATGTAAAACTCGATTTGCCCGATCACTCTTCCAACGGTTGAAACCCGCGTCCCATGACTTCTTGCGCCGGCATGACGATCACGAATGCATTCGAATCTTCGTCTTTCACCGTCGCTTTGATTTGATCCATTTCACTTACGGTTGCGGCAACCATCAGCACCTCACGGTCTTGTTGCGCGTGCATGCCGGCGCCGTGCAATCCGGTAACGCCGCGTTTCAAATCACGCATGATGCGGTCGGCAATCTCTTGCGGCTTTTTTGAAATGATCATGCAGAGCAATTGCTGGCGCTTACGGCCGCGCGGTTTTCTCGAACGCTGATGCGAGCTTCCTCGCGCCGAGGCGTCTTTGACTTCCATCGCATGCCAAAGCCGTTTCAATATTGGGAAGTCACCGGATTTGGACAACACTTCCCCCGTTGCTTGCCGCAGGCCGGCTGTGCCATAACCGATTAAAAAGAGCACGCCATTGTAAACGAGGCCGGCGGACAAAACAATCCAGCCGCTGAACGGCCCGAGCGTCAAGCGCGCGATGACTTCATTCCACGAATGCGCCATCGTGGGATGAATGGCGACTTTCAGCAACCACGACAATCCGAGCACGAGAAAAATCCACACGTAATTGCGGCGAAAGCGGCGACCGAACGCCTCCCACATGCTGATGGGAAATTCCGGCTCGTGCAACGTGTCGGCAAAGCTTTCCGCCCAATTCGGCTGCGGCGCAAAAGGCGGGACGAGCATCGCCGCAAAAAAATCCGTTTCCATCAACCGCGTGCGATGCGCCCACAATTCGTAATAGCGATAACGCCGCGCCTCCATCCACAGAAAGAGCGTCACCAACAGCGTGTTGAGAATGATGACGCCGTAGTGATGATCCGGATCGGAAAGCACGAATGAAATGGCGGCGCTGGAAGCGAGCACCGCCCAGTTGGTCGTGGTGTCAAGACGCTGCCGCCAAATGTTTGAGCGCTGAATTTCGGCGCGATAGTAATGCACCATCGCGGTGTTGAATTCCGCCGGCCGCATCTCATAGCCGCGAAACGTCCACACCGGTTGCGGCGAATTTTCTTCACGTTGTTTATTAGTGGCGTGTTCGTTTTTTTTCATCTAATTTTGATCTAGACTTTTCTGACAGATTCGGCATAATTTACATAAGAGGAAGGCAAATAGCAACT
>Ga0247727_10009873_pt1 | contig 17081 bp, 4 predicted proteins | sample WisWelCaveWW1625_FD_202498 | JGI IMG/M metagenome (GOLD analysis project Ga0247727, IMG submission 202498) | Biofilm microbial communities from Wishing Well Cave, Virginia, United States - WW16-25 | ecosystem: Environmental > Aquatic > Deep subsurface > Groundwater > Cave microbial mat | place...
CAGGAAGTAGCGCGGCGACTGCGGCGGCTGCGGTGGCTTGTACGAGTACGTTTGATTCGGATGGGGATGGGTTGACGGATTGCGAGGAGGGCGCGTTTGGGACGGCAAAGAATCTTTTTGATACAGATAATGATGGGTTGTCTGATTTGTACGAGGTGAATGGGTTTTCGTTCAACAGCCAACAGTGGTATTCAGATCCGCTCAAGACCAGCACGCTGAACGATACGATCACCGATGGTCAAAAGTGCGAACGCAACGCGCTGCTTCAGCCGCGCTGTGAATTGGACGCGGACGCGGACGGCACGCCCGATCTGTTTGACCGCGATGTGGATGGCGATGGCGTGCCAAATTCCCAAGACCCGTCGCCGCTGAAACGGTATGCCACCGTTTTCAGTGACGCCAAGCCGTTTCAGTTCGCCCTCAATAATTTTAGCCCCCCGAAAATTTTGTACGCGGATTTTCAACTGCGTCCAACGGATCCAAAACATTTGTGGTACGCGTTTAATGTGTTGGATTGGCCTTCGGGAGATCGCGCGGGGCAAATTCAGCGCGATGAAAATTCTACCAAGAAAACTTTTTATGATGTGTGCAAAGACAGCGGCTGCAACATGTTCCCCAACGCGAACGGCGATATTAAATTGGTGCCGATGCTCGAAATCGAAGCGGTGGGGAACGCGAACTTGCCGACGAGTGCCGAGCTCCAAAATTTTGGCATTACAGTGAAAAATGGCACGCGCGGCGCGACGTTGATGTATGTGCCATTGCAGATCGTCACCGACAGCAAAACGCAGAACCGCGTCGCGTTTTCGGGCAAGATGCTTTACCAATCCTCCGCGACGCAGACGGTCAACGGGATGGTTTCGGGCTGGTGGGGCGGCGCGCACAAAGCGCGTCTCGTTTGGGCGGTGCAGATGTTGGTGGATGTGTGTCAAGTCCCAAATAGTCAAGGCGGCTGCGATTCGTACATCAAGGATGGCGTTGACTATCACAACCAGCAGCAGATCGTTCAAACGTACTATGATGATTTTCAATTGACGAGCTTTACCGCGCGCGAAAATCGCGGCGGATGATGATCTCAATCTCGATCCCGCTGTATTTCGTGCAGCTACGGGTCTTGATACCGTTTTCCTGCTCGGACGCGATTGTGATCTCACGCTCTCTTCGGGCGCATGTCAAAGCGATGGGCGCGCGGACTTGACTGTTGCGGGACGCGGCGGCGCAACTTCAACGACGATTGCGAATCGTTTAGATCGCACGTTGAACGGCGGCACGACAAATCAACAGCGGTGGGGGATTCCCAATATCATGCGCGTCGTGACCAAGAGCTATGCCCATCGCGATATCGCGTTGGCGAGTGTTGGTTCCATCGAAGCGAAAAAACTTCTCGATGACAATTTCACGTCGCGTTGGAGCAATGCGAATCAAATTCAACCGACGGTGCTGTATGCGTGGGAGGACGTGTTCCGCGCGCTCAATTATTCAAAGCAAACGGTGGACATCAATGGGATGGTGTGGAGCGCGTCAGATGCGACGAGTTTAGCTGTGAATTTCGACGCCGCGCGCACGCAAATCGTCGCGGGTTTGAATTGGGCGCCGTACATGTACACGGGTTCGCGTTGGGTGCCGCAAACGATGGACGAGTACTGGAAAGAATTGGATCGGCGCTACGCCAATATCGGCGACGCGGGCGATACGCCACAGATCATTGCGGGGAAAATTTTGTATGCCGAAATGCACTATGCGACGTTGTACAACGGCGTCACCAATCTCGTGAGCTTTGCCGATCAAGCGACGATCAAGTTGGCTCAAGTGCGTAACGATAGTCAGCTTGAAAGTGGGTTCAAAGGCGGCGTCAGTGGCGCGCAAGCAATGATCGTCCTCCTCACCACCCAACTCGATCTCTATGATCGTCTTGAAAAAGTACAGGCTTTCAAGTACCTTGGCGCATTAAAAGGGAAAACGCTCAAAGACATTGGTGTTTATAATTCTCTTTCTTCGCTTGCCGAGAAGATGAAAAAATTTTTTTTCGGGGGCGGAGTCCCAAGTAATGTCATTTTTGTTGTCGGCACGCTCATCCTCGTTGGCGCAGTGGTAGCGGTGTTGGGCATCGCGTTGTTCGCGGCAGGTGCAGCTACGGGCAATCAGGGACTGCTTCTCGCGGGCGGAATTATTTTGATTGCGGTCATGCTCGTCCTCCAAGTCGTCTTGCCCATTGTCACTGTGGTTATCGTCACGCTCGCGCTCGCGGTAGAAATTGGGGGCGCTGCCGCGACAGCAAATGTGCTGGTGGCAAATTCCGAAGTCATGGGCGTCTCGCGCTATGCGCGCGTTGCGGGCCTCATCCTCTCCATCGGGATCGCGATTGGCGTCGCGTTGTACGAAATCATTAGCAACGAATTGTGGGAAAACACGATCGCGCTCAACACGGTCATTGCGGGCGCGGTGGCGGCGATCATTGTCGCGATCATTCTGTATGTCGTCGCGTCGGTTGTGCTTGGCGCGCTCGTCGTCGCGATTCTTGGGTTCCTCGATATTGTGGGGCTGATCTTGTGTTATGCCGCGGGCGTGAAAACGGGTGACGGTAAATGTTGGGGCGTCACTACGCTGCTGTCCGATGCGATTGCCAAAACGCTTTACAATTTTGATTCGACGATTGATTTCGGCAACGCAGACTTGATCAAGTTTCCCGAACTCAAAGCCAAACTCGCGAATCCCAATCTCGGTTTCCGCGCGGACAATGCCATCAGCTATGAGGCAAAAATTGAGACGAACGCGGTTCACAAACCGGGGCGCGGGGGTCCCACCTTTTATGAATTGGACGATCTCGCCTCCTCGACGTTCAAATACAAATTCACGTGGGACAAGGACAGCGCGATGCCGCCCGCCGCGAATCTCAATGAGAATCCAACCGCGTGGTATCCCATCTCATCCTTTGGCGTGAACAATGTGTATCATCGCGGCAAGATGACGCAGAGCGTGAGCAGCGAAGGCAAAACATTTCCCGCAGGTCTGAATCGCAGCGCGTCGCTGTTTCTCAAAATGACATACGCGGTCAAGGGCTATGATTGTTGGGTGGGCAACTGCAGCGAGCAAACGCTCAAAGGTTCCAGCACCAATGACATGGGCAAGGCGGGCGTGTTTGATATTTTCCCCGTGACGTTTGACGAATTTTACGCGATGCAGTGGAACGGCGGCATTACCACGCTGCAATGTCTTCCCACCGCGTACTTTCCGCCCCAATATGATTGCCGCAACGTGTACCTTGGTTATCCGTTAAGCATCACGGTTGACAATGACGGCGATGGGCTGGCGCGTTTTACCGATCCCGACGACACGAAATTTGACACCGACGGCGACGGCGTTCCCGACTTGGAAGAAATAAATAAGAGTACGAATCCAAGCGCCACAGATACCGACGCTGATGGTTTGAACGATGGACAAGAGCTCGCGCTTGGCACCGATCCGCGCGCGTCCGATACGGACAGCGACGGCATTGGCGATCGCGCAGAAACGCAAGGTACGACATTCACCTACAACGGCAAAACGACGCGCGTCTTTACGGATCCAAGAATCGAGGACACGGATCACGATGGCTTTCAAGACAAAACGGAATTGACATTGGGATTGAATCCGCGCGCGTTGGATCCGAATCCGCTTGTGATTTCAGCTGGTATCAACGACACGGATAATTTTGTGCTGCCGAATGTGACGCTCTCGTACAGCTCCACCGTGCAAAACGATTTGCAGCCCGGCGCGTTTGGCTTGTCCGCGCAAGTGTACGCGGATGGCAAATTCAAAATCACTGTTCCCGAAAAATTGAACAATGGCACCGCGCTAAACATTTCCGATTCCATCATTCTCGCGGGGAGCCAACACAATGTCGCGCGCACGTTCACGACTCAAAACAACACTTCAGGCGTACAGGAAATTGTGCATGTCGCGGACACGACGCTCTACGAAGGCAGCCCCTCGCAAATCAAACCGATCGGTCCATTAAAAAATACAAACACTTTGCGCGTCGTGATTGATAACGACAATCCGAGCGTGATTGCGGCAGGCACCGCAGCGGTGCGCCCCGGGCAATTTGTCACGTTCGGCGGCACGGCGAATGATCCCACTTCGACGATTGCTCAAGTGGAAATTAAAGTGGACAACGGCGCATGGCAGAACACAACGCTGACCACGACAGGTTCGCCATTCCCCGGACTCGTGGGTTGGGCATTTACGTACAATGCGCCGAACACGGAAGGCACGCGCACTTACAAACTGCGCGCAACGGACGCGGTGGGACATCTCGGCGCGGAATCGGCAGCGTATCAAATCAAAGTGGATGGCACGCCGCCCACCGTTGCGGCAACGTTCAACAACAATCCTTCGGTGCGCGCGACGCAAGGCGTTGATCAACGCTGGTACGTGCCGGTGGATGGAAGTTATAGCGACGCGGATTCGGGGATTGACAAAGTTGAAATTTTGTTTAGCAACGCGGGCGCGGATTGGCAGCAGGCAGAGCTTGTAACGAGCACGCAGCGGTGGCGCATTTTGTATCGCCTGCCCAATTACCTCAATCAAGAGCTCATCGTCAATCCTTCGGGACAATACAGCTTTGAAATGCGCGCGACGGACAAAGCTGGAAATGTTTCCGCGACGACGATACAAACCGCGCGTCGTACCGAGTCGACAGCTGCAATCGCAGCGGTCCAAATTCGCGTGGATCAAACGCCGCCATCAAACACACTCGACACGCCTGCGAACATCGCCACGCTGACCAAGATCAATTCGCCCATTACGATTGGCGGCGCGGTGACGGAACAAGGCGCGATCCAAACGGGCATTCGTTCTACCGAAGTGGCGTTCACTTCACAAGCGCAAGCGATTCTGTTGTCCGATCCGCTTTTGCTCATGGGGCTTGATGATCCCCTCGGCGCAACCACGTTTCAAGACAGCGCGTTGATCAAGCACGAAGGCGTTTGCCAAAATTGTCCCGTCGCGGGCGCGCCCGGACGATTCGGCAGCGCGGTGGAATTTGTCAACGCGTCCTCGCAGGCGATCAAAATTTTTGCCGCGAACGGTCCGACAACGACAGTCACCTCCTCACTCTGGTTCAATACCACTTGCACGAATTGTGGTCTCACTTCTTTTCAAGCGCAGCAAGGCACGGATCGCCAAATGTATTTGAGCGGCGGAAATGTGTGCGCCAATGTATTTAATGGCGGACTCGAAACGATTTGTTCCAGCGGCGTCAATTACAGCAACGGGCAATGGCATCAAGCCGTGCAGGTTCTCGGCAACGGCAAACACGCGTTGTATGTGGATGGCGTGTTGGCGGCGAGTGGTCTAAAAGATAAATCGGCGTATGACGCGACGGGGATTCTTTCGCTCGGCTTTGCGCCAGCTGCACCCACCGCGTATCTCAACGGCGCGCTCGATCAAGTGATCATGTTGGGCAAAGCGTTGAACTCATCGCAAGTGCGCGCATTGTATCAATCGTGGTCTCCCGTCACGCTGGCAAATTCGGGCGTCGGGGTGACATCTACATCATGGAGCGCGACTGTCCCGCGCAATCTCGAAGGCAATTATCAAATAGATTTGACCGCGACGGACACGCACGGCAACCGCAACGACAAGCGCAGCACGTGGGCCCTGTGGCGCGGCGAGATTGACACGCTCGCGCCGCGCGTGGGGATGACGTGGAACTATACAAGCGTTGGCAGCGCCGCATACACCGATGTTCAAGGTTGGGCAGAAGACCTCAACCTCACAACCGATGGCATGGCGACGCCGTGCGCGGTGGGCGGTTCGACCACCGATACGGGCGGCGCGGCGATTACAAACAAGAGCTTTATTCGTGGACACAACACGCTGACGCCTGCGGGAGAAACGACGCAGCGTTTGAATCGTTTCACGTTTTCATGTCGCCTCGCGGGCAGAGTGATGCAAGGACTCGCGTTTATGGCGTGCGACGCGTTCGGACGCTGTTCTTCGTACGCGCCCACGCGCACGGATACGCTGTTTATAGCTGCGGACAAAACGATTCAACGCCGCAATTTGCCGAACGGCAATCCGCAGACGATCCGTTCACAGGCGCAGCCGATAACGGGCATGGCGCTGGATGCCGCGCACGGCAAAGTGTATTGGTCTCATGCGTTCGAGATTCAGCGCGCCAATTTGGACGGCACAAATCCCGAAATTTTGACGTACCCGAATTTGGTGAAAAGTATTGCGGTCAATGGGGACGGCGGCAAGCTGTATTGGCTGGAACCAAGCGGCAAACTGTGGCGCGCGAATCTCGACGGCACGGGCGCAGAGGTGGTCATCCAAAACGCGGGCGAAGCGTTTGCGCTTGACGCCGCGCGCGGGCGTTTGTACTTTACCGCCAAACTATTCAACTCGCGTTGGTCTTTTGATCAGGACGCGCTCTATTACGCGAATCTCGATGGTTCGGGCGCGACGCTCGTGAACGCACAGTACATTTATTTGAGTTTTGCCACCATCGCCGCCATGACCGTTGATCCCTCGAATGGCAAAGTGTATCTTTTGGCGCGAACCGATACAGCTCATTATAGTTATTCAACAAGTTTTCAAGGATACCTCTACGATCCCTCTGCGCGAGTCAGCAGCGGCGGCATCGCCGTTTTAGAGTTTCTCTTTATGCGCGGCGCGCAGGCGCTCGGCGCAATGGGCATGGATCCCGTCTCGCAGAAATTGTATTGGGCGGAGGAAAGCACCTACGTCAGCGCGACGAATCCGCCGCGTCAACTCATCCGTTCCGATCTGTTCAAAACGCTGCTCTACTATCCGAACTTTACCCTCCCCTATTGCAGCTGTTACCTCAACGAACCCGTCGCCACCTTTGTCAACAGCACTGCGCCCATTGGCGGCAGCGCGGTCAACAGCGTCGTCGTTCAACCTGTCACCGCGCCTGATCTCGAAATCACCCAAGTCGCCATTCCGCCCGCGCAATTCGCCAGTGACCCGCTCATCTTTTCGATCACGCTGCGAAACATTGGACCCTCAACCGCGACGGGTATTGTGTGGAACGATACGCTGCCAACGGGCGTGACGTTTGTGGATGCCAAGACGAGTCGCAATGAAGTATGCCCCGCGCCGCTTGGCAGAAATCTGACCTGCTCGCTTCAAGACCTCGCCTTTGGCGCGAATGTGACAATCACGCTGCGCGTCACGATCAACGCCGCAACGCTCGGACAAATTACAAATGTTGCGAGTGTGTTGATGAGCGAGCCAGATGGCAACCCCGAGAACAATACCACATCGCTGAATGTGACGGTCAGCGCGCCGCGCACCGCGACGCCCACCAACACGCGCACGACGACTCCAATTCCCGCGACGGCAACGCCCAGCGGAGTTTTGCCAAATATCGTTTGGGCGGACGGCGATCGCAAAATCCGCGCCGCGCATACCAATGGCGCGAACCTACGCACGATTGTTGATTTGCCCGCGAACGCGCGGGTTGTGAGTGTGGCGTTTGATCCTGTCGGAAGCAAATTGTATTGGAGCGAGATGGGTACGTCGCGCATCATGTCCGCGAATCCCGACGGCACAGGCGCGGCTTTGTTCCTCAACGTGAGTTTGCCGCGCTCACTCATCGTTGACCGCATCGGCAACAAATTGTATTGGCGCGGTTATGGCGGCATCGAACGCGCAAATCTGGACGGCACGGGGCGTCAGCTCGTCTTGAATCCCGGCACGAGCGGCTGGGCATCGCTCGGTTTGGATGCCGCGCGCGGAAAAATTTGCTATGGCTTGGGCAGCCAGCTCTATCGCGCCAATGTTGACGGCAGCGGCGTCGAAACGCTCACGCCCGCGAACGCGAACGGCACCATTCTCGCGCTCACGCTCGATTTGTACGCCGATAAAATTTACTGGAGTCACCGCGACGATTCCAAAATTTGGCGCGCGGATCTCACAGGCGCGAACGTGCAAGAGTTTCAGTCGAACATTATCTATGTCAATGGCTTGACGGTGGACAAGGCAAGCGGCAAGCTCTTTTGGCTGAATCCAAACGGCGTGTACCGCGCGGACTTGACGCCGAACTCGACTGTCGAACAAATCGTTAGTGAGTCGCAGACGGGGCTAGATAATTCGAGCATGATCATGTACGCGCTCGCGCCCACGCCAACGATTACGCCAACACCGACCTACACTTTTACACCATCCAACACGCCAACCGCAACCGCGACGCCAACCAATACGCCCACCGCGACCAACACGCCAACGAATACGCAAACCTTTACGCCAACCTCCGAGGGTTGGACGTATTGCGCGAACGAAGGCGAGCTGTGCAGCTTTACAGGCACCAAAACCGTCCGCTTTGGCACGAACGGAATTTTTAATTATCGAACCGAAAGCGCGCCCATTGCTTGCACGGTAGCACAATTTGGCGATCCCGTGCCCGGCGAGTCCAAACACTGCGATTACCACGACGCGTTCACGCCGACCCCGACCAACACCGCGACCAATACCGCGACGTTCACACTGACTCACACACCGACCGATACGCCGACGAATACCGCGACGTTCACACTGACTCATACGCCGACGGATACACCAACCAACACGCCAACCGATACACCAACGAACACGCCGACCAACACACCGACGGATACTCCAACCTTTACACCAACATTCACACCCTCAAATACACCAACCTTTACGCCAACTTTTACACCGACCAACACGCCGATACGCGGCACTGTCACAGCAACCCCCAACGGCGCGTTCTATTCCAAAAATCTATTTTGGACGCACAAGAACGACGGCGTGATTCAGACCGCGCCAATTCTGGGATCGTTCCCCTACATCGGCTCGGCTGGCACGCTCGTGGATGCAAGCGGCACGGTGGGCGGCATCGCGGCGGATCCGCTCAATCATTATCTCTATTGGACGGAAGGCACAAACAACCGCATCATGCGCGCGAATCTCGATGGCACGTCGCCAATCGAAATCGTTGGCAGCATCTCGAACCCTGGCGCAATCGTTTATAACGAACAAAACAACACGCTCTATTTCCGCAACGGCTCGAATCAAATTCAAGCATACAACCTTACAAACACGACCCTTTCAACTTTCCCCGGTGTGTTTGACACCTCGAATGGCCTCGCGCTCGATAGCGAACGCGCGCGCATTTATTGGAGCGACAGCACAGGCATCAAATACGCGAATGTTGCAACGCCTTCGACGCAAACGCTCTTGATTCCATTCAGCGAAACGATCACGGGCATTTATATTGACGGTCCGAACGAATACATTTATTGGAGCGAATTTTATTCGCACGAACATTCCGCCATCGCCCACACCGACGGTTACACCGACACCATCGAACACGCCAACGATCACGCCGACACCAACGCAGACGCCGCTCTCGGCAAACCTCGTCGTCAACACCACTGCCGATCACGACGACGGCGACTGTCACCTCGCGCCCGGTGATTGCACACTGCGCGAAGCGATTGATGAAGCAAACAACACGGCAGGCGCGGACGTGATCACATTCGCGGGAACCGTCACGGGCGAAATTGTTCTCACGGGCGGTTCTCTGAACATCACGGATGACGTGACGATCACGGGACCTGGCGCGGCGACGCTGGCGGTGGGTGGAAACAATACGAGCCAAGTTTTTGTTTTGAGTTTGGGCGCGACAAACATTTCTGATCTCACGATCAAGAATGGCAGCGCGTCCGACGGCGCGGGCATCACGATTGATACCACAAGCGCGTCCGCTGTCCTCACCGATGTTGTCGTCACGAACAATGCCAGCACGGGCACTGGCGCGGGCATTTACGCGGCGGGTTCGCTCACCATGAACGGCGGTTCTGTTCATGACAACACCTTGACCTCTGCGACGAGCGCGCGCGGCGCGGGCATTTACAGCGTCGCGGGTACGCTCACCTTGATCGATGTAGAAATTTACAACAACACGCTTACGGCGGGGACAGACGAGGGCTTGGGCGCGGGTCTCGCCCAGTTTTCACAGAACGGCACGCTCTCGAACGTCAAAATTTATTCCAACGCGATCACATCGGGAACAATCAACAAAGGCGGCGGCGTTTATCTCAATGCGCCGTCAAGCATCACCAACAGTTCCATTTACAGCAACACCGTCACGGGTGGAAATGGCGGCGGCATCTATATCGCTGGCAATGGCTTTGACGTTGACCTCACCGCGAGCTCGGTGTACAGCAACACCGTCAATGGCGCATCACAGGGCAAAGGTGGCGGCATCTATCTCGGTCCTTCGCTCGGTGAAGGTCCATCCAACATCAACGTTCTCAACTCCACGCTTTCGGGTAACCAAGCCACAGACAGCGGCGGCGGTTTATTCGCGCAGCAAGGCACGGTGCGTTTGAATAACGCCACCATCGCCAACAACACCTCCGACAGCGACAACAGCGCGGGCGGCGACGGCGGCGGCTATGCGGGCGGCACAGCAACGTTCATTATTCAAAACACGCTCATCGCCACCAATCTTGACGCGACGACTCCCAACGCAGTCAGCGACGCGCCCGATTGTTCGCCCGACAGCGCGTTCGTCCTCAACAATGATTACAACCTCATTGGCGACGACACGGGCTGCAGCTGGACAGCAGGCGCGAATGATGTAATCAATCCCGCCACCGCCAACATCGGCGCGCTCGCCAACAACGGCGGCGCCACGCTCACGCACAAACTTTTGACCTCGCCCTCAAACAGTCCCGCGATTGATGCGGGCAACGATGTAGATGGCTGCCAAGACCGATTCGCCGTGACGTTGACAACCGATCAACGCGGCATGACGCGCCCGCAAGGAACCGCATGCGACATTGGCGCGTTTGAAAGACAACCAACGGATACGGGATTCTTGCTTCCGAGCGATGCGCCGGTGAAAAATGTAGTGGAGTATGTCAGTGGGCAGTCGTCAGTAATCAGTGATGAGTCAACAGTAATCAGTGAGCAGTCATTCGTCACGCTTCCGTGGGCACCGACGATAAACGCGGATGAGGTTGAGGATACACCGTTGCTGCTTGATACAGTCATCTTGACTCCGACGAACGGCATCGTACTCGACACGCTCGATCCTGTGGATGTCAGCGGCGTGGCGCACGCAGATAATTTCCTCAAGACGATTACTGTGTACGCGAACGATCAAATCGTTGACACTTTTGTGTATTCCAATGCCTTGACGATTGACGACACGTTCACGGCGCAATGGACGCCGCCGACGGATGGCATTTATATTTTGTATGCCGTCGCGGAAGATTGGACGAACAACGTTCAAGTTGAAGTAAAGACGGTAGAGGTACAGGTGGCTACAGCGGATCCCACCATCGAGATCAATCCCCTCATCATCACCACAACGTTGCAAACAGGCACGCAAATTGTCGCGTTGGGCGGGTTCATGGTGGCGAATGGAAATCCGAGCGTTGAAGTGAACACCGATGGCGCGTTCCATTCCGCAACGAGCAACGGCGGCGCGTGGACGTACAATTGGGATGTTGGTTCCGAAGCGGACGGCGCGACGTTCCCAATCACCGCACGCGTCACCGATTCATTGGGGCGCGTGGGCGAAACGACAGCGAACGTGATCGTTGACATCAAACTGCCCACACAGCCCGACATGACGGTTGCGTACCGCGACGCGCAAAATGTCACGCACGAAATTTTGAGCGGCGACACGGTACGCAATGCGAGCGCGGTGTTTGTGCTTGATTGGAGCGCGGCGAGTGACAATAGCGGCATCGCGGAATATCTCGTCGGCATCAACACGGATCCGAATTTGAATGTGGACGCGTTGACGAGCATCAGCGGCGGCGCGACGCGGCACTTTGAATTGACGCCCACCGAAGCAACCACGTATTACGCGCATCTCGTCACGCGCGATTCGTACGGGAATGAAACACAAAAAACAATTGGTCCGATTCACTTTGACGCGCGCACAACGCCCGATCTGATCAGCAACATCGAATATCTCGATTGGGCAAACAGCAACGCGTCCATTATCGCATCCGACAATTTGCTGCACGCGATTGACGCGACGCAAACCCCGCAGCAGTTTTATACGACGTGGAATGATGATTCCCTCCGCGTAGCTTGGACAGGCGCGAATTGGCAGACGGATGGCGAGCTTTTTATCTATCTCGACACGCAAAACGGCGGCGCAGCGCAACTGCACAATCCGTACGCAATGGCAGCGAACGCGCGGCAGCGCGGACGCCAAACCGCGCTCGCAGCAACGCCGATTCAATTGCCCGCAGGATTCAACGCCGACTATTTGATCTGGATCGTGGATGCACAAACCGCGCGCTTGATGCGTTGGAACGGCGGCGATTGGGAAACGGCGCAAGAGCTCGACGCCAACGCGTTCCGCATGAACAGTTCCCTGTCACCTGTCCGCACCGACATTCTCCTGCCGTTCAGCGCGTTGGGTCTCACCTCCGCGTCCGCGCTAAAAATTCTCGCGGTGGCGTCGGAAGAAACGGGACTGTCGCTTTGGGCAGCCGCGCCCGACAAGAACCCGCTCAACAGCGGACTCGTAACGCAGCTTGGTTTGCAGCGCGAGATCGGCGCGTTCCAGCTCACGCAGTTCTATGCGTTCGATGCGCTCGGCAGTGGGCTTCGTCCCAACACCACAAAGGACGTGGGCGGCGATGTGGTGGCGAGTATTTCCAGCGAACCATCGGGCATCGCGCTCGGTTATCTCTATGACAATCTGTTTGACCTCCTCACGCCCAACGCGCGCCTCGATGCGAACAATGACGGCGCGCCCGATCCCGCATTGCCCATTGGCTTGAACGTTGTCCCCGTCGGCAACGGCGACGAAATCGCGTACACCTTGAAATATGAAAATCGCGGAAGCGAAATTGCCAAAAACGTTCAAGTAAAAATAAAAATGTACGGCGCGCTGCGTTTGCCAAATAATGACGACACCGCGACGTACAATCTCGGCGATGTGGGCGTGGGCATCTCGAACACTTTGCAAATCGTCGGCGCGATCAACACCACGCTGAATCCCAATTCCGCTGAACTGGATGTGACGCTTTCGGATGATTTGCACGGCGATTTCGATTGGTTGTGGGTCTTGCATCCCGTTCAAACCGACGCGCCGCAAAATTTGACCATCAACAAAGCACAAACGTACGCGCAGCAAGGTGTGAATGTGTTTGGCGGCGGCGTCGCGGATCCATCGGGCGTGAAACAGATCACGTTGGATGTGAATGGACAAACGCACAACTGCGACCTCGCCGATCCCTTTAGCGGTTCATGGAGCTGCGATGAGGATTTGGGAAATCTCGCGGGCGTGAATGAGGTGAATGTTCGCGCGCGCGCGACAAACACCTACGGCATCGCAAGCAGTTGGAGCGATACGATCACTTTGCTTGTGGACACAGACGCGCCAACTGTTTCACTGGATTCACTGATTACGGATTACCTGTCCGACGGTTGGATCAGTCCCGCGGAAATGAATTGGACAGGCAGCGTCCAAGACAATCTCAAAGCGAAATCCGCCGTGCTCTGTCTGGGCAATGAATTTTCGCCCGATTGTCTGCTGCAAGATGTGATGCCCGGCGGCGAACTGAATGGGGATTGGAATTACGATCTCGGTGGGATTATCGCGGGCGATGGAGTTTCCGTGACGCTCAAGTTCTTTGGCAAAGATGGCAACAACAATCTTTCCGACGCGCTGACGCGCACGTTCACAGTGGATACGGTTGCGCCTGTCATCCAGACCTCCGATGTTTCCAAAACATCGGAGGTCTTGGACGAGGAAAATCCCGATGCAATAAACATCGCGCTCTCTGGACAAGTCACCGACGGCGGCGGGTTGGCGGAGATGGAAGCATTGATTCAAACAAGCGACGGTGAAACGATCATTGAAGCGATCACGTTTGAACCGCTCGCGGAAAATCAATGGCAATGGTCTTACCGCCCAACGTTCACGCCCTCGTCCGACATGGCGATCTTTGTCAGCGCGCAAGACACGGTTGGAAATGTCAGCACCATCGGTCCGTTCAATATCGAAGGCAGTGGCACGTTCGTTTTGAATGTTCCGTTGTTCGGACGCAAATTCGGCGTAGGCAATCAACAACCACAACCTGTTACGCCAACGGCGACGGAAACACCAACGCTGCTCGTCACAGAAACACCAACGAGTACTGTGGCGTGGACTGCAACGCCCACGTTCGCCGCAACGTTCACCGCGACGCCAACAGAAACTCCGACGTTGCTCGTCACCGAAACACCGACAGAAACGCCAACCATCACGGAAACGCCAACCGCGACTCCAATTAGCACAGAGACGCCGACAGAAACGCCAACACCTTTGACGTGCGCGCTTGCGCCAGATGCGCCTACGCTCGTTGAACCTGCGGATGACGACACGGTTGCGCGTCAACGCCCAACATTAAAATGGAACGCGGCAGCGTGCGCGGATTCGTACCGCGTGATCATAAAACTCCGCAACGGCACTGTCGTCGCGGATGTGAACGGTATCACGGATTTGGAATATCGCACCGATGCACTCGAACGCGGCAAGCGCTATGAATGGCGCGTGATCGCAGTGAACGCATTTGGAGAAACCATATCGGACGAATGGCGGTTTTTGGTGAAAGAGGAAGGAAATTGAGTACGCGGAGGAATAACCAATGACTAGAAAACATATCATCATCAGTTTGATTTTCTCCGCGCTCGTCATCATCGCCGTCAGCATGAGCGGCATAGTGGACGCGTCGCCGCTTGCGCAAGCGACCAACACGCCGCGCGCCACGCGTGATCGCACAAAAAATCCGCGCGCCACGAAAACGAGTGAAGCGACGGCGGAGGCAACAGCGCACGTGACGGCAACCTCCGAAACGGTTTCAGAGGATTCCGAAAACAGCGCGCTCGATCCTCTCACCTCGCAGCTCTTGATCATCAATTCGGATCGGAATGACGTGGCAAAAGTCACCGTCAATGTGTACGATGCGAATGGTGATATCGCGTTTTCGGATGAGATCAAGATCAAAGAGAATGGCGCGAAAATTCTTGAAATGCCCAAGGGCGTCGGTGATGATTTTCTGGGCAGCGCGCGTATTGTTTCGGATCGCCGCGTGCAGGCGCTTGTCCTCTCCGCAAATCGGCGCGGGAGTACAAGTGATGTGTATCAAGTCAATCCCACCTCGTCGCGCGCGTTGACCTTGCCCTATCTCGCGCATCTCGCGTCCAACGCGCAAAACAGTTTGCTCGCGATCCAAAATGTTTCGTCCGTCACAGCTGACGCGAATGTGAGCGCGTACGATTTGGACGGCAACGAAGTTACGACGCACCCGCTCACGATTCCCGCGCGCGCGTCCGTGTATCTCAACACCACCGCGTTGTTTGGCGCAAATTCGTTTGTGGGGAGCGCGCGCATTACGGCGAATCAATCGCTCGCGGCAGCGGAACTTGTTATGCTCGGGCAAGAGACGGCATCACTGCACGCGCTCAATGCAAACGACGAGGGCAGCGATCAAGTTGTGCCGCTTGTCGAACGCGCGCGGCGCAAAGATGGCACAATCAAAACGTGGACAGAATTGTACGTTCGCAACAATGGCGCGGCGGCAACGGACATTACCGTTGCGTTTTACAACCGCAAGGGAGAAGTAAAGGGGAGTGTGACGCGCGCGAATGTGCCTGCGGGAGGGGTTGCGGTATTCAGCACGCGCGAGAGTGAATTTGAATTTTTGAGCAAAAAATTTAGCGGCTGGGCGAATGTAACGTCGCTCGCGGATACACCCTTGGCGATTCATTCCTTGGGGGCGCGCGCGAGCGGCAAACAGTGGTTTGGCGGCGGCGCAGTCGAGAATCATCTCGCGAACGCGCGCAACGTCTGTGGTGTCGTCAGTTCGACGGGCAACCAACGCAGCGTGATCACCCTCGTCAACATGCACGCGGACAAAAAAGCAAAAGTGCAGGTGCGCCTGTTTGCGGGCGAAGATGGCGCGCAAGTCAAAACGATTGAGCTCCAAGTCGCGCCGCACGCGCAAACCAAAATTACACCAAAGAATGGGCTGCCGCTCAATTTTCAGGGGCTCAGCGTGTTGACCAGCGAGGGGCAATCCTCGCGCGAACTCGTCGTACAAGTGACAACACAAATGCTCGACGGCAGGCGCGCGCGCAGTGTGAGTGGGTATGTGTGTCGTTGAGTTGCGGCGGCTCATTGCGTTTCATCTTCCGCTTTGAAAATCCGCCGCAACTCGTCGGCTTGCCCGCGCAACGTTTTGAAATATTCCGAGTCGGTGATCTCGGAAACTTTTTTCGCTTGCCTGCCGTGATCAATCTCGATCTTTAATTCTTGAATCTGCGCTTTCAATTTCTGTTCGCGCGCGTACACCTCACGCGCCATCTTCTCAAACACGCGCGCCAAATTCCCCAATGCGTCTTGTCGCTGCGTCACGCTCTCCAATAACGCGGCATCAAACGTTTCCGCCTCCACCGCGACAGCTGCATCCGTCAACCGTTCCACATTTCGCAAATACTCGAGCTCTTGATCGCGATATTTCTTTTTTTCCAAACTCGCGCCAATGCGCGCGTGCAATAGAGTTTCGTCGAACGGTTTCGGCAAATAGTCTTCCGCGCCCTGTTTGATCCCTTTCACCACACTCGCCATGTCACTCATCGCGGAAATGATAATGACAGGCAGATCGCGCGTACTGGTTTCCGCTTTGAGCCGCGCGAGCACGCCAAAGCCATCCATGATCGGCATCATAATATCGAGCAAAACGAGATCAGGATTTTCGGCGCGCACTTGCTCGAGCGCGGCTTGTCCATTCGCCGCGCTGACCGTTTGATAGCCGCGTTCCTCCAGCTCTTGTTCCAAATAATCCACGTTGAACGGTTCGTCGTCAACGATCAAAATTTTTGGGGGTGTGTGCATTTGCGATCTTTGTCTCTTTGAAAAACACATCACGCGGTGTGATGTTGAATGACAGAAATGTTTAGGTGGTAGGTCTCAATAATCACGACATCGTGCAGTGATTTGTACTCGCGACATCGTGCAGACTCTAGCATCCAATTGTACTCACGACATCGTGCCGTTTTCATCCATACTTTCTCTCAAAAGGAGAAAGCAT
>Ga0247727_10009874_pt1 | contig 17081 bp, 16 predicted proteins | sample WisWelCaveWW1625_FD_202498 | JGI IMG/M metagenome (GOLD analysis project Ga0247727, IMG submission 202498) | Biofilm microbial communities from Wishing Well Cave, Virginia, United States - WW16-25 | ecosystem: Environmental > Aquatic > Deep subsurface > Groundwater > Cave microbial mat | place...
GCTCGGGCCGCAGGCGTTCATCGCCGATCGAAACCTCGAGCGCGTCCTCGACCCGAGGCTCATCCCGCCGGACGGCGAGAGCGGCTTTGACGCCGCCTATCTAGCGGCCTTCTCGGACGATGCGGTGCCGTTGCTCGTCGCCGCGCTCGAGCGGCTCGAGCCCGTTGATCGCGCCGTCCTGCTCGATGCTCTGGCGGCTCGACGGACGGCGCTCGAGTCGGATCCGGCCTCTCGGCACTGGGCGGCCTGGAACCTGTCCCGCGAGCGCGCGCGCATGGCGCTGGCGTCGCTACCCGCCCGCTGACGACTGCCTCCGGGAGCACCGGCCGTACACTGCCGGGCGTGCGACTCCCATTCCAGCCGCCGCTCGAGCCGATGCTGGCGAAGGCAGCCGACGGCCTGCCCGACGGTGGTGGCTGGCTCTACGAGCCCAAGTGGGACGGCTTCCGGGCGATCGTCTTCCGCGACGGTGACGAGGTCTACACGCAGTCTCGGGACCTCAAGCCGCTCGACCGCTACTTCCCCGAGCTCGCGATGCCCCTCCGGGCATCACTGCCGGACCGCTGCGTCGTCGACGGCGAGGTCGTCATCGCCCGCGACGGCGCGCTCGACTTCGAGGCGCTGCTGCTCCGGATCCATCCGGCCGATTCCCGGGTGCGGATGCTCGCCGCCGAGATGCCGGCCTCGTTCATCGCCTGGGACCTCCTCGCCCTCGGTGACGATGACCTCCGGACGGTGCCACAAGGCGAGCGACGGGCCCAGCTCGAGCGCGCGCTCGACGGCGCCGCGTCGCCAGTCCATCTCACGCCGGCGACGACCGACCGCGCTCTGGCTGCCGACTGGTTCGACCGCTTCGAGGGCGCCGGCCTGGACGGTGTCGTCGCGAAGCGCCTCGACGCGCCCTACCAGCCGGGTAAGCGGGCGATGGTCAAGGTGAAGCACCAGCGCACCGCCGACTGCGTCGTCGCCGGCTTCCGCTGGCACAAGAACGGCCCCGACACCCACGTCGGGTCGCTCCTGCTCGGGCTGTACGACGACGGCGGCAAGCTCAACCACGTCGGCGTGACGTCGTCGTTCACATGGGACCGTCGTTCGTCGCTGCGGGCCGAGCTCGAACCGCTGCGCGAGCGCGCGCTCGCCGATCACCCGTGGCGGGAGTGGGCCGAGTGGGCTGCCTACAGCGACGCGGACGCGTCGGGCCAGCGCCTGCCCGGTGCGACGTCGCGCTGGAACCGCGGCAAGGATCTGTCGTGGGAGCCCCTCCGGCCGGAGCGCGTCTGCGAGGTCGCGTTCGACCATCTCCAGGGATCGCGCTTCCGTCATGGCACGACGTTCCTTCGCTGGCGGCCCGACCGGTCGCCGGCCGACTGCCGCTACGACCAGCTGGGCGAGACGCCAGCGTTCGAGCTCGGACGGATCTTCGGGGTCTGACCTGCGGCTGCCGAAGTCGCCGCGCCGCCGCGCAGACATGCCGATGCACCGAGAGCGAGCCTTCACGCCGCCGCTGGACTCGCGGCTCAGCAACTCCAGTGGTGATAGGTGGGACGCGGCCAGCGAAGCCCCCACCGCTGCAACGCCGCGGTGGTCATCCTCGACCGCCGCGTGCGTGGAACGTGCAGGTCCTCGCGCAACCGAACGTTCAGGCCGACTCCGCTGGCGCGGATGCCGCTGCGTATCACTACGGCGGGTGGTGGACGGCAGAAATCGGATCCGGACCGTCGCCGAAGCTGATCCACGCTGGCTAGTCCCACTCCGCCCACGGGTCGTAGTCGGGGTCGAGGGGCTCCTGGGGCGGCCGATCCGCCTCCGGGATGTGCGTCAGGTTGACCCGGATCCGGTACCACAGCGACGAACGGCCGCGCATCCCGTCCACGAGCACGTCGGCCGGTTCCAGGGCCGTCGCGGCGGCAGGCCAGCGAGCCTTCCAGCGTTCCAGCCCGGCGAGCGCGTCGTCCTTCGCCTTCGCCCGGGAGATCTCGATCACCGGGACCGAGGATCGGCGTCGGCCGGTGGGCGTGGGCGTCGTGCCCAGGCCCGCGTTCTTCGCCGCCGCACGCCGCTCGACCTCGACCGTGAACCGCCTTTCCATCGCCGCCCTCGACTTCTCGCGCGCCGCCTCGGCCTCAGCGGTGTCGTACTCGGCTGTCACGCGACGCTGGCGCGACGGCTGGACGCGCGGCGGCTCGCCCGCCTGCTTGCGGTAGTTCGGCGGCCACGGCGCGTCACCGAGACCGGATGCCTCGTCGCGCGCGGAGAGCTCCAGCAGCGCCTCGAGCGAGCCGACGGCTGCGTCGATGCCTGCGCCCGGATCGCCGAGCCGCGCGACCCGCGCGGGGACGGTCGCCAGAGTGAAGTCCTCGGGCTCGCAGTCGGCGACTTCCGACCAGGCGAGCGGCGCCGAGACCCGCGCATCGGGCAGCGGCCGGACCGAATAGGCCGACGCCACGGTCCGGTCCTTGGCGTTCTGGTTGTAGTCGAGGAACACGCCGTGGCGCTCCTCCTTCCACCACTTCGATGTCGCGATGGCCGGCGCCCGCCGCTCGACGTCCCGCGCCAGGGCGAGCGCAGCCCGCCGCACCTGCGGGAACGTCCAGCGCGGCTCGATGCGGACGTTGACATGTATTCCCCGCGAGCCGGACGTCTTCGGCCAGCCGACGAGCCCGACCGCCTCGAGCGCCTCCCGCGCGACGAGCGCCACCTCGCGGATCTGCGACCACGGCACGCCCGGAACGGGATCGAGATCGACCCGCAGCTCGTCGGGATGATCGAGGTCTTCGGCTCGGACCGGGTGGGGGTTCAGGTCGATGCAGCCGAGGTTGACGATCCAGGCGAGGCCTGCCGCGCCGTCGATGACGATCTCGTCGGCCGTCCGCCCCGACGGGAAGGACAGGGTCGCCACGCGCAGCCACGCCGGCCGGTTCTCCGGCGCCCGCTTCTGGAAGAAGGCCTCGCCATCCGCGCCGTCGACGAACCGCTTCAGCGCCATCGGCCGCCCGCCCGCGCCGCGCAGCGCCCCGTCGGCGACGGTGAGGTAGTAGCGCACGAGGTCGAGCTTCGTGACTCCGATCCCCGGAAAGAACACCTTCTCCGGGTTCGTGATCGTCACGTCCCGGTCGCCGATCCGGAGAACCTCGGAGCGCGTCGCCATGTCGGAGACGATACCCTCCACCGAGACGCATGCTCAGCAAGCCCGAGCCCCCCCCTCGGTCAGGGCGCCCGTGACCCGGGGGCCGGGCGACCGTCGATTCGACGGACGTCCGCTCGTCGTGAAGATGACGGCGGCAAGTCGTCTGCCCGCCACAGCCTCAACGGAGGGATCCGACCGATGCAGTACCTGCTCCTGATCTACGACGAGAACAGCGCGAACCCGTCGCCCGAGCCGCCCGATCCGGCGGTCTGGGCCGAGGTGATGGCCGCCTACCGGGCGTTCACCGCCGAGGCGATCGCGCGCGGCGTGTACAAGGGTGGCGAGGCGCTCCAGCCGGTGACCGCCGCGACGTCCGTCCGGATCCGCGATGGGCGAACGCTCGTCACGGACGGCCCGTTCGCCGAGACGAAGGAAGGCCTTGGGGGTTACTACCTGCTTGACTGCCGGGACCTCGACGAGGCGCTCGAGTTCGCCGCGAAGTGCCCCGGTGCCCGCTTCGGCACGATCGAGGTTCGGCCGATCTGGGAGCTGCCGGCCGACTACGCGCCGGCCTCGGCCGAGGGCGTCGCCGCGCCGGCCTGAGGTGCCTCGCTGAGCGCCACCGCGCACGCCGTCGTCGACCGCCTGTTCCGGGAGGAATCGGGGCGGGCGGTCGCGACCCTAATCCGCGTCCTCGGCGATTTCGACCTCGCCGAGGAGGCGGTCCAGGAGGCGTTCGTCACAGCGCTAGAGACGTGGCCGTCGCGCGGTGTCCCGGACAACCCGGCGGCATGGATCACGACGACCGCCCGGAACGAGGCGATCGACCGGCTGCGCCGCCGAAGACGCCTCGTCGACAAGACCGAGGCGCTCGGCCGCGAGTCGGCGATCGAGGCCGAGCTGGCGGCGACCGAATCGTTCGACGCCGTCGAGGGCGCGGAGGGCGAGGGCATGCCGATCCCGGATGACCGGCTCCGGCTGATGTTCACCTGCTGCCATCCGGCGCTGCCGATGGACGCTCGGGTCGCGCTGACGTTGCGCACACTTGGCGGGCTGGCCACGCCGGAGATCGCGCGCGCCTTCCTCGTGCCGGAGCCGACGCTCGCCCAGCGGCTCGTCCGGGCGAAGCGCAAGATCCGCGACGCGGGCATCCCGTATCGCGTCCCGCCGGACCACCTCCTGCCGGAACGGCTCGACGGCGTGCTGCACGTCCTGTACCTCGTGTTCAACGAGGGCTACGACGCCTCGACCGGGGATGCGCTCATCCGCCGCGAGCTGTGCAGCGAGGCGATCCGCCTCGCACGGGTGCTCGCCGTGCTCATGCCAGACGAGCCCGAGGTCCTTGGCCTGCTCGCGCTCATGCTGCTGCACGACGCCCGGCGCGACGCCCGCGAGGGACAGGACGGCTCGCTCGTCCTGCTCGAGGACCAGGATCGCGGCCGCTGGGACCACGAGTGCATCCGGGAGGGCGCGGCGCTGGTGGACCGCGCGCTACGTATGCACCGGCCCGGGCCGTACCAGCTGCAGGCCGCGATCGCCGCGCTCCACGACGAGGCGGCCGCGCCCAGCGCGACGGACTGGCCGCAGATCGTGGCGCTGTATTCGGCCCTCGCCTCCGTTTCTCCGTCGCCGGTTGTCGAGCTGAACCGGGCGGTCGCGGTGGCGATGGCCGACGGCCCGGCGGTCGGCCTCGCGCTCATCGATCGGATCGCCGCCGCAGGCACCCTCGATGAGTACCCTTACCTTCACGCCGCGCGCGCGGACCTGCTGCGCCGGCTCGGACGACTCGACGAAGCCGCGGCCGCCTATCGTCGTGCGGAGGCCCTCACCCCGAATGCCGCCGAGCGCCGCTTCCTCGCCCGGCGTCTCGTCGAGGTCGGTGGCCGAGGGCCTGCCGGCCGCGTCACGGACGCGGACGATGCACCTCGCGCATGACGCCGATCTGCTTGCCATCCGGGTCGGTGACGAGGGCCATCCACAGGTCGTACGTCTCGGCCTCATGGACGACCTTCGGGCGCTCGCGCACCGTCGCGCCGGACGCCCGATGCGTCGAAGAACGCGATGCCCGGAACGCGCATCTCGAGCGGCAGCCCGAGGACGTCGCCGTAGAACGCGACGGCGCGATCCAGGTCGGAGATTCGGGACGAGGATCTGGCCGATCCTGCCGAGGAGCGATCCATCGCCGGTCGCCATCCGCTAGCCTCGATGCGACGTCGCGTTCGGGCGCGCCGCCCGCGAGAGCATAATCCGGCCCTCGTCACGTCACCCGGGAGGAGGCAACGATGCCGCGCATGAAGGTCATGGACGCCGTCGTCAAGATCCTCGAGAGCGAGGGCGTCGACCATGTCTTCGGCATCCCCGGGGCGGCAATCCTGCCGTTCTACGACGCCCTCCGGAACTCGAGCCGGATCCGCCATCTCACGGTCCGCCACGAGGAGGGCGCGACGCACGCCGCGGATGGCTGGGCGCGCGCGAACGGCCGCGTCGGCGTCGCCGTTGGGACGTCCGGGCCGGCCGGGACGAACATGATCACCGGCCTGTACACCTGCCAGGCGGATTCGATCCCGATGATCTGCATCACCGGCCAGGCACAGCGGGCGGTGCTCCACAAGGAGGCCTTCCAGGCGGTCGACATCGTCGACATCGCGCGGCCCGTGACGAAGTGGGCGGTCCAGGTGAAGGAAGCGGCGCAGATGCCGTGGATCTTCCGGCGGGCCTTCCAGGTGGCGCGCGAAGGCCGGCCGGGCCCGGTCCTCATCGACCTGCCGCTCGATGTCCAGCTCGCCGAGATCGAGTACGACCCGGCGATCGACGAGCCGCTGCCGGTGCCGCGGGCCGCGCCGTCACGGAAACGCATCCGGCGGGCCGTCGAGATGCTCATGGACGCCGAGCGGCCGATCATCGTCGCCGGCGGCGGGGTGATCCTATCCGACGCCTCCGAGGAGCTGACGGCGCTGGCCGAGTACCTCCAGATCCCGGTCAGCCCGACGCTCATGGCCCGCGGCGCGATCCCGCACGATCACCCGCTGTTCGCCGGCACGGTCGGCATCCAGACACAGCAGAAGTACGCCAACGAGATCTTCCTCGAGAGCGACTGCGTGCTGGCCGTCGGCGCTCGCTTCGGGGATCGCCATACCGGCGCGCTCGACGTCTACCGCGGCGCGCGGACGTTTATCCACGTCGACGTCGAGCCGACCCAGATCGGCAAGGTCTTCGAGCCCGACCTCGGCATCGTCGCCGACGCGAAGCTCGCCCTGGCGGAGCTGCTCGCCGTCGCCTGCGACATGACGCCGCGACGCGAGCCGGGACCGTGGACGGCCCGCGTGGCGGCGCTCCGCCGGGTCCTGCGGCGGCGGACGGATTTCGACGCCGTCCCGATCAAGCCGCACCGCGTCTTCCGTGAGATCGACGAGGCGTTCGGGCGGGACACGATCTTCGTCACCGCGATCGGGCTGTACCAGATCTTCTCCGGCCAGTTCCAGAAGATCTACAAGCCGCGCCACTACCTGGTCTGCGGGCAAGCCGGCCCGCTCGGCTGGGAGGTTTCGGCCTGCACCGGCGTGAAGCTCGCGAAGCCGGATCAGCTCGTCGTCGGCGTCGTCGGCGACTACTCGTTCCAGTTCATGATCGAGGAGGTCGCGGTCGCCGCCCAGTACCGGGTCCCGTTCGTGCTGGTCATGCTCAACAACGTCAATCTCGGGCTCATCCGGCAGGCCGAGCTGCGCTACGACATGGAGTACGCGATCGACCTCGCCTATGACGCCGGCGGCGGAGACGAGACGGGCGTCGACCACGTCAAGGTCATGGAGGCGATGGGCGGTCACGGCCGCCGGGTGACGCGACCGGAGGACATCCGGCCGGCGATCGACTGGGCCGTCAAGACCTCCGAGGAGACCCGCGTGCCCGTCCTCGTCGAGATCATGACCGAGCGCCGGGCGAACGCGGCGATGGGCACCTCGATCGACAACATCCGCGAGTTCGAACCGATGGAACAGCACGAGGCGATCGAGGGCGGCGTCATGGCGAACGCCGGCTGATCCGTCGGCGCGCCGCACAGGGAGGGTCGTCAGGGCGATGGACGTCGGGTTCGTGGGTCTCGGCACGATGGGCCGGCCGATGGTCGAGCGCCTGCTCGGCGCCGGTCATCGCGTCCACGTCTTCAGTCGCTCGCGCGGCCCGGTCGACGCGCTCGCGGCCGCCGGCGCCGTTGCTGCTGCGTCGGCCGGCGAGGTCGCGTCCGCGGCCGAGGTCGTGCTCACCGCGCTGCCGACCCCGGATTCGGTGGACGAGGTCTACCGCGCCCTCGTGGCCGCCGCCCGGCCCGGCCAGCTGTATGCCGACCACTCGACCGTGCGCCCGGACCAGAACCGCCGCTGGGCGGCCGCGCTCGCCGAGAAGGGCGCCGACTATCTCGACGCTCCGGTGTCGGGCGGCCCGAGCGGCGCGGCTGCCGGGACGCTCACCGTCATGGTCGGCGGCAGTGAAGCTGCGTTCGAACGTGCGCGCCCGGTGTTCGAGGCGTTCGGCACGACGATCGCCCGCTGCGGGCCGCTCGGGGCGGGCCAGGCGGTCAAGCTCGTCAACCAGCTGCTCGTCGGGGTCCACACCGCCGCGATCGCCGAGGCCGCCGTCTTCGGCGTGAAGCTCGGTGCGGACCCGCAGCTCCTGCTGGACCTGCTCGGCAAGAGCTACGGCGGCTCGACGATGATGGTCCGCCACATGCCGCGCTTCATCAGCCGCGATTTCTCCGGGGCGACGCCGGTCAGCCTCATCCTCAAGGACCTCGGCCTCATCCACGATGAGGCGAAGGCGGCCGGCGTGCCGCTGCTGCTCGGCGGCCTGGCGGAGCAGCGTTTCCTGGAGGCGGCGGCGCGCGGGCTCGGGGCGGAGGACATGGCCGCCCTCGTCAAACTCTGGGAGGCCGCGGCCGGGGTCGCCGTCGCGCGGCCGGACTAGGGACGCCGATGCCCCGCTTCGCGGCGAACCTGTCGATGCTGTGGCAGGAGCTCGAGCCGTACGACCGCTTCGCCGCCGCAGCGGCCGCCGGCTTCCGCCGCGTCGAGATGCTGTTCCCGCACCAGCTCGACGCCGACCGGGTCGAGGCGACGTTGCGCGACCTCGAGCTCGAGATGGTGCTGTTCGACCCGGCGCCAGGCGACTGGGCGGCGGGGGAGCGCGGCCTGCTCTGCCTGCCCGACCGGCGGGCCGAGTTCGAGGCGACGGTCGGCGACGCGATCGGGCTCGCCCTGCGCCTCGGCACGCCGCGGCTGAACGCCCTCGCCGGGATCCTGCCGCCGACCGTGAGCCGGGCGGATGGGACGGCGACCGCGGTCGCGAACCTGCGGGCGGTCGCGCCGCTCGTCGAGGCCGCCGGGCTGACGCTGCTCGTCGAGGCGATCAACTCGATCGACATGCCGGGCTACTTCGCCGACACGATCGACCGGGCGGCCGAGCTCGTCGTGGCCGCCGGCAGCCCGAGCGTCCGCCTTCAGCTGGACCAGTACCACGTCGCGATGGCCGGCGACGACCCGGTCGCCGCGCTGCACCGGTACCGCGACCTCGTCGCACACGTCCAGATCGCCGACGTCCCGGGCCGGCACGAACCGGGCACCGGAGCGCAGCCGATCCGCGCTTTCCTGGCCGAGCTCGACGCCATGGCCTACGACGGCGTCGTCGGTCTCGAGTACCGGCCGCTCGGCACGACCGACGACGGCCTCGGCTGGTTGCCGATCGCCGACCGAGGGTAGTCGACCGCAGGAGGCCCGCAGCGACCGAAGCCGTCGGAACGATCATCGTTCCCGTCAGGGACCTCGCGAGGGTGGAGGCAAGCTCGTGGCGACCGTGAAGGACCCTGACGGCAGCGCCATCGGCCTCATCCAGCCGGCGTAGGGCGCCGGCCCGATGTACAGCGTCGAAGAGCCCACCTTCCAGCGGTCGAGGTCCATCCTCTCCTCGCTTGCGAGGGAACTCGCGAGCCAGCGGCAGGCCGGCGTCCACCGGCTCGTCGACCTTCACGAGCTCGTGCGACGGTCGGCGCCGGTCGAGATCCCCGCGGGCGGTGAGGCGGACTACATCTCGGTCCTCGCCGACAGGCTCGAGCGGACATACCCGATCAAGGAGCTGTTCCCTCGGAGGCGGAGAGTCGACAGGGCGTAGCCCGATCCGCCGGCCCTCAGTCGATCGCCGGCCCTGCGTCGCGCTCGTGGACGACCGCCCCGCCGACCATCGTCAGCGCGACCTCGAGGTCCGGCAGCCGCTCCGTTGGGGCGGTGAATGGGTCGCCGTCGAAGACGACGACGTCGGCCAGCTTGCCGGGCTCGAGCGACCCGAGGCGGCCCTCGGCGAACACGGAATGGGCGGCCTCGATCGTGTAGGCACGGACGACCTCCTCGACTCGCAGGGCGTGGTCTGCGCCGATGACCGCGCCGCCGAGCGTCCGCCGGGTGACTGCGGTCGCGATCGTGTCCACCGGCCGATGGGAGGCGACGGGCGCGTCGGTCGAGATCACGAACCGGACGCCTCGCGCCCGCATCTCGCGGTACGGCTGCAGGGCGTGGGCGCGGGCGGGATCGAAGGCGCGAAGCCAGTCGTCGCCGGCATCGTGGAAGTAGCGCGGCTGACCGATCGCCATGACGCCGAGCCGGGCCATCCGGTCGAGTTGATCCGGTCGCGGCCCGCCACAATGCTCGATGCGATGGCGCGGGTCCGGTCGGGGCGAGGCCGCCATCGACTCCTCGTACGCGTCGAGTACCCGCTCGATCGCCCGATCGCCCTGGGCGTGGATGCCGATCTGCCAGCCGGCCGCATGGGCCCGAGCGATCGCGCGCCTGAACTCCTCCTCTGATGCCCAGTAGAGCGAGCCGCTGAACTCGGATCTCGGCCCGTACGGGACGGTGAACGCTGCCGTCCCGCCGGTGAGCGCGCCATCCGCGTAGAACTTCATCGGCCCGATCGAGAGCCACTCGTCGCCGAACGGCCCGGCGAGCCCGAGCGCCTCGAACTCGTCGAGTTGCGAGCTGATCGGCATCGCCGTCACGCGGACGCCGAGCAGTCCGCGGCGGCGCGCCTCTCGATAGCCGGTCAGCTCGCGACGGGTGACCTGGGCATCGACGACCGACGTGACGCCGGCGGCGAGATACGCCCGGCACGCCCGATCGATGTCCGCGACGACCTCTTCGAGCGTCGCCTCGTCGTGGAAACCCGGACCATGGTGGCCGATGTCCACCGCCGGCGGGACGACGAGCTGCTGAGCAGCGTCGAGGCAGTAGCCGGTGAGGCGGCCGCGTTCGTCGCGGACGAGGTGTCCGCCCTCCGGGTCGGCGACAGAGTCGCCCACGCCGCGCAGCTCCAGGGCGAGGCTATTGGCGAGGGCGTGATGGCCGCTGATGTGCTGGACGAGGACCGGGTGCACGCGGGTGGCTGCATCGAGGTCCCAGCGGGTTGGCGGCCTGGCTTCCCCATAGAGCGCGGGATTCATCCCGACGGCTCGGATCCAGCGACCGTCCGGAGTGCGCTCGGCCACCTCCGCGATCCGGGCGACGAGGTCGGCGATCGAGCCCACCTCGGGGTACCGGACGTTGACCTGGCCGAGCTCGGCCCCGGTGAACGCGAGATGGTCATGTGCGTCGATGAACCCCGGGACGGCCGCCCGCCCCCCGAGATCGATGACGCGCGCATCCGGCGGCGCGATCGCGCGCGCCTCGCCGCCATCGCCGGCGAAGACGATCGACTCGCCGGAGACAACGAGGCCGTCCACCACCCGCCCCGCCGGATCCTGCGTGTGGATGCGGCCGTTGACGAAGACGATCGCGCTCAGCTGCCCCTCCTGTCGCCGCCGGTCGGTCTCAGGGTCGTCCTGGGACCACGTCGCATGGTACGGCCGACCCGCCGCCGCTCGGTCGATCGGCGCGCGGGTCGTCGGCAGATTCAGGGTTGTGGGCGCTCATCAGGACCCATACGATGCGTGCGCCCACGACGGGGGAAACCCGCTCGCTGGGCCATGGGCTTCGGTCACGAGGAGGAGGAGAACGATGAGACCCGCGCTTCGGTTGTCCATGCTCGGCGCGGCGGCGGCGCTCTTCATCGCGGCGTGCACGGGCGGGGCGAGCCCGGCCCCGTCGGTCGAGCCGAGCGTCGCGCCAAGCATCGAGCCCAGCAGCGAGCCGAGCGCCGCCGCGGACATCTGCACGAGTCCGCCGAGGGCTGACGGCAAGACGCTGACCTTCGCTTCGTATGGCGGGGCCTATCAGAAGGCGCAGCGCCAGGGCTGGCTCGAGCCATATGCCGCCCTGACGGGCATCACGTTCCAGGAGAGCGAGGATTCCTCGAACGCGACCATCAAGTCGCAGGTGGAGACCGGCGCGGTCGAGTGGGACGTCGTCGACGTCGGCAACGACTTCGGCCTCGACGCCAACGCGGCGCTGCTGGAGCCACTCGACTACACGAAGATCCACAAGGATGAGATCCTCGAGGGCTTCGCGGGCACGTACCGCGTGGCCGACATCACCTACGGCGTGGTTCTCGCCTACAACACCGAGAAGACCGCCGGAGCGGTCCCTGCGGGCTGGGCCGACTACTTCGACACGACGACGTTCCCCGGCAAGCGCGGGATCTACGACTACTCGGCTGGCGGCATCTTCGAGATCGCCCTGCTCGCCGATGGCGTCGCGCCCAGGGACCTGTACCCGCTCGACCTCGACCGCGCCATCGCGAAGCTCGACACGATCAAGAGCGACCTCGTCTTCTGGGGCTCCGGCGCCGAATCGCAGGACCTCATCGGCAAGGGCGAGGTCACGATGTCACTGATGTGGAACGGGCGCGCCTACAGCGCAAAGCACATCGACAACAAGCCGGTCGAGATCCAGTGGAACCAGCAGATCGTCACGGCCGACTACTTCGTCGTACCCAAGGGCACGCCGAACAAGGACCTGGCGATGGACTTCATCGCCTGGGCCACCTGCGCGGAGAACAATGCGGCCCCGTCCGACTACATCCCGTATGGGCCGACGAACAAGAACGCGGAGCCGGCCGCGGACAAGGTGCCGGATCTCTCCGTGTCGAACGCCGACGAGAACTCCGCCTACTTCGACGACGCGTGGGTCGTCGAGAACGCCACCCTGCTCGAGGACACGTATCAGGCCTGGAAGACGGAGTGACGGTGACCACGGCGGGCTGAGTCGGCCGGCCGGTGCTCCTGCTCCGTCCGTTCACACCACGCTCAGGCCGGCGCCCCGGCGGCGGCCTGAGCGTCAACCGGTGGGCGCTCCTCGCGTTGCCCGCGATCGCCTACCTGATGATCTTCTTCCTGGCGCCGCTGATCGTCGTCAGCCTGCGCAGCGTCACGGAGTTCCCGAAGCCGACCCAGGACGCCCTGTCCAATTACGCCCGTTTCTTCGCCGCCGAAACGAACCTGCGGGTCCTCGCCAACACGTTCTGGGTCGCCGCCATCTCGACGATCGCCTGCCTCGCGATCGGCTACCCGTACGCGTACCTGATGAACATCGTCCGGCCGAGGATCGCCGGCCTGCTGCTGATCGCGGTCCTCGTTCCATTCTGGTCGAGCCTGCTCGTTCGTACCTATGCCTGGCAGGTGATCCTGCGCGACACGGGGATCATCAACTCGTTCCTGCTCGACACTAGGACCATCGCTGAGCCGATCCCGCTCATCCGCACCACGCTGGGCGTCATCCTGGGCATGTCCCAGATCCTGCTGCCGTTCATGGTGCTGCCCATCTACACGGTGATGCGAAGGATCGATCCGGAGTACACGAAAGCGGCGGCGAATCTCGGCGCTCCGCCGTTCGCCGCGTTCCGACGCGTCTTCCTTCCGCTGTCCATGCCGGGCGTCCTGGCGGGCGCGCTCCTGGTCTTCGTGCTGGCGCTGGGCTTCTACATCACTCCCGCCCTGCTGGGCGGACCCAAGGACACGATGATCAGCCAGTTCATCGCCAACGCCGTCCAGCGGGGGAACCTCGACTGGGGGATCGGCAGCGCCATGGCCGTCGTCCTGATGGGCCTCACGATGGCGATCCTGTTCGTCGCGTCGCGCTTCGTCCGGCTGCAGGACGTCTTCGGCAGCCTCGACGAAGAGGGCTGAGCGGTGATCGATTCCTGGCGTCACCCTCGGCGGCTGCTCCTGCTGGCGGTCGGCAGCCTCACCGTGTTCTTCCTGGTGGCACCGACCCTCGTCATCGTGCCGATGAGCTTCACCGCCACCGAGAGCCTGACGTTCCCGCCCGAGGGGTTCTCGGTTCGCTGGTACTCGAAGATGATCACCGACCCACAGTGGACCGGCGGGTTCGCGAACAGCGCCCTCGTCGCGCTGCTGACGATGGTCTTCTCGACGGTGCTCGGGACGCTTGCAGCGCTCGGGATCGTCCGCGGGCGCTTCCCGGGCCGGAACAGCGTCTACGCGCTCATCCTGTCACCGCTCATCGTCCCCGTGATCATCATCGCGATCGGGATGTTCTCGCTGTACGTCCGCTGGAAGGTGACCGGCTCACCGGTCGGCCTGGTCCTCGCTCATACGGCGCTGGCGGTCCCGTTCGTCATCGTGAACGTCGGCACGAGCCTGCGCACGATGGACCGCAATCTCGAGCTCGCCGCGATGAACCTGGGTGCGAACCTGTCTCGGACGTTCCTTCGGATCACGTTCCCGATCATCCTGCCGGGCGTCGTCGCCGGCGCCCTGTTCGCCTTCCTGACGTCGTGGGATGAGGTCGTCGTCTCGATCTTCCTCACGACGACCCGCTTCAGGACGCTGCCCGTCGAGATGTGGGAGCAGGTTCGTCAAGCGGTCGATCCGACGGTGGCCGCCGTGTCGACCACGTTGCTGGTCGTGACGACGACGTTGCTCCTGCTGGCCTTCGTCGTCAGGCGCCAGGCCCCGCTCCGATGACCGATCGCCCGGCACTCGTCCTGCGCGGCCTCGTCAAGCGCTTCGGGGACGCGACCGCCGTCGCCGGCGTGGATCTCGAGGTGCGCAAGGGCGAGTTCCTGACGCTGCTGGGGCCGTCCGGCTCGGGCAAGACGACGACGCTCCGGATGATCGCCGGGTTCACATCGCAGACGTCCGGCAGCATCGAGATCGACGGACGCGACATGAGCCGCGTCCCGCCGCACGAGCGCGACGTCGGGATGGTGTTCCAGAATTACGCGCTCTTCCCGCACATGACCGCGGCCCAGAACGTCGCGTTCCCGCTTCAGATGCGCCGCCTCGGGCGAAACGACATCAAGCGCAAGGTGGCCGACGCGCTCGCCCTCGTGAAGCTCCAGTACTTCGGGGATCGCTACCCGCGTCAGCTGTCGGGTGGCCAGCAGCAGCGGATCGCGCTCGCCCGGGCGGTCGTGTTCGAGCCTCGGCTGTTGCTCATGGACGAGCCGCTCGGTGCGCTGGACAAGAAGCTGCGCGAGACGCTCCAGCTGGAGATCCTGCGCATCAGCCGCCAGCTCGGTGCGACCGTCGTCTACGTCACCCATGACCAGGAGGAGGCCCTGGTCATGAGCGACCGGATCGCGATCATGAACCAGGGGACGATCGAGCAATTGGGCGACGGCGCGGACCTGTACGAACGGCCGGTCTCGCTCTTCGTGGCCGATTTCATCGGCGAGTCGAACATCCTGCGCGGGCGGTTCGAACGGACCGCCGACGGCGGCTGGCTCGTGCGGGCCGAGTGGCGTTGGCGGGTGAGCGCGCGCCAGGCGGACCGCCACGGCCTGGCCCACGAATCAGCCGCCGCTCTGGTGGTCCGGCCCGAACGGCTGCGCATCGTCGGGGTCGAGACAGAGCTGGACTCGCACTGGAACTCGGTCGAGGCAGCAGTCACCGAGGTCCTGTATCTGGGCTCGTCCCGCAAGGTCGAGTTGGCGCTGCCGGATGACCGGCCCGCCGTGGTCCGCCAGTCGATCGGCGAGCACGATGGCGACGTGCGCGCCGGCCAGCGGGTCCGGCTTTCCTGGCGGGTGGACGACGCCGTCCTGGTCGCCGACCCGAGCGGCTGACACGCACCGGCGCGAGGAAGCCTCCCCGCGCGGATCCGGTCGACCCTGGACTCGCGCGGTCGATGTACGCTGGCGCTCGTGCACGGCTACGCAGCCTTTGGGCGAGTCGTCCCGGCTGAGATCCGGACCGGTCGGCCGCTGATCGCTTCCTGGGATCCCCCCGGCCGTGCACTCGAGCCCGGCGGCGAGCCGGTCGACGTGGAGGACGTCAGCCCTGGCGCGCTCACGGTGTCGATCGGCGCGCGGCTGCGCGACAAGCTGGCGGACGTGCGCGAGGGCTGGTCGCAGGCGACGTTCTACCTGTTCGACCCGAACAGCTGGGGTTAGCCCGGACGTCGATCGGCCTGCGGGCTCCGTCGCATGACGAAGATCACCGGCCTTTCGCCCAGGGTGCTGGAGCCGACACTCGGATTTGAACCGAGGACCTGCTGTTTACGAAACAGCTGCTCTACCGCTGAGCTATGTCGGCGGAGCGCCAATATAGCCGATGCCTTCAGACAGCAGCCGTTCGGACGATCGACCCAGAGGCAGAAGCCCCTCAGCGGCCGTGGCGGTGCTCCAACTCGACCCCGATCACGACCAGGTCGTCGACGCCAGTGTTCTCGATCGTGTGTCCGGGGGGGACGCGGCGAACGGCACTTAGGAAGGACGAAGGCCGGGTTCGCCCGCGTGTCGACCGTCGTCGCGCCGTGCTCGTCGCGACGGATGAAGTGAGACCCGGAGAGCACGTACATGACGGTCGGCGTGAGATGGGTATGGAGCGGTGTGACCTCTCCGCGGCGATGGTCGTCTCGAGGACCCGGACCTCGTCGTTCTCGAAGATGACCTTGTGGTTGTTCGGGGCGACCGCCACCCCGTCCAGTTCGTCGGGTGTCATGCGCGTGCTCCTTCGCAGTTCGACTGGCGTCACGCCGTATCGCGGATCCTCTCGAGGCCGTCGAGGATCAGATCGAGCCCGAACACGAACGCGCCCTCGTCCTCCGGATCGCGCTCCTTGAGGTGCTGATGGACGTGCTCGACGAGGTACGGGAGATCGTCGACGGGAAGCGCCCTCAGGAAGGTGGCCGCAAGGTCGGGTAGCTCCTCCGCGTCGACCCGCAACTGCGCCGCCCACAGCGTGAACCCCGAGATGTGACTCTCGAGCGCGTGATACGCGAGATCGGTCACCCCGGCCGAGAAGCCCGCTTCCCGAAGGCATCCGAGGATCGCGTTCATGTATCGCCAGCGCGCGGGACGGCTCCCGGTCGCCGCCAACGTGAGGCCCGCCGCCCAGGGATGTCGGACGAAGACGTCGTGGGCGGAGATGCCGGTCTTCCGGAGGGCCGACTTCCAATCGGCTCCGGGTGACGGCAGCTCGATGTCGCTCTCGACGATGTCGACGATCGCGTTCAGGATGTCGTCCTTGTTGGCGACGTGGTTGTACAGCGACATCGCCTCGACTCCGAGCTCTTGGCCGAGCTTGCGCATCGTGAGTGATTCGATGCCACCCGCGTCGGTGAGGGCGATGGCGGCACGCAGCACTCGGTCCCGGCTCAGGGGAACCCGGGGACCTGTGCTCGGTCTGGCCTGCGCCGCCATCCACGTTCTCCCTTGACGAACCTTACGGTGTACGTATAGCATGTCCCGCGTGCTTACAGTGTACGTATCCGGACGGAGATGGGAGCGACGATGAAGGCGATCGTCCAGCGCAGATACGGCTCGCCGGACCGCCTGGCCCTCGAGGAGATCGACACGCCCCCGCTCGAGGACGACCGTGTCCTCGTGCGCACACGCGCGGCCTCGGTCAACGCCTACGACTGGCACATGATGCGTGGCCAGCCGTACTTCCTCCGCCTGATGTCCGGGCTACGCAGGCCCGGTCAGCCTATCGCCGGCATCGACCTGGCCGGGATCGTCGAGGCGGTCGGGGCGAGGGTGACGAAGTTCCGGCCGGGCGACGAGGTGTTCGGCGCGG
>Ga0247727_10009875_pt1 | contig 17080 bp, 16 predicted proteins | sample WisWelCaveWW1625_FD_202498 | JGI IMG/M metagenome (GOLD analysis project Ga0247727, IMG submission 202498) | Biofilm microbial communities from Wishing Well Cave, Virginia, United States - WW16-25 | ecosystem: Environmental > Aquatic > Deep subsurface > Groundwater > Cave microbial mat | place...
CTAAAACAAAACCCATGACATTTAAAAGTGTCGTGATCGCCTGCTGGCTGGTTATTTTTCTCCACAACCATCTACTGGCGAGCAAACCAACGGGCAGGGTAATCAATACAACGGCGATCAATCCGCCAACGGGCGTCCGCCAAAATATTGACCTCTCCAACAACAAGCGGTATATGTGCCCGCTAAACAGCCAAATCAAAGACAGCGTTGTTACCCACCCGGCATACGCAGGGTCTCGATATTTCCTGTACAACAAAAAATAAATCGCGATGGAAGGCGGCACGGAAACGATCAATGGCCGCAACATCCAATGCAACGGAACCTGCGAAGCGTTTTGGGAATAAATGCCGGCGACAAAATAGATCGCAAATAGAAACGGGGGAACGACTTGAATTCCCTTCATTTACTTTGTTGCGGCGAGTTTGCGCGTTTTTTCAACAATGGACGGCAAAGCGTTTAGAAACTGTTCGACATTCTCCGCCGTCGTCCAAGCGCCCAGCGTCACCCGCAACGAACCAAGTCCCCACTCGCGGGGTAGCCCAATTGTATTCATCACTTCGCTGGGTTCGGGATCCCCAGTCTTACAAGCAGAGCCGGAAGAGCAGGCGAAACCAGCCGCGTCAAGAAGAGTCAACAACAAGTTTCCGTCTACAGCCTTGAATGCAAAACTGGCGTGATGTGGAAGGCGGGATTCCATATCGCCCGTGAGGCGGGAATCTGGAATCGATTCGAGAACTGTGCCAATGATCTTGTCGCGCAACGGTTTGACGTGAGCAATTCGTTCTTCGCGTTCCTCATTTGTCAATCGGAGCGCTTCCGCAAAGCCGACGATGTACGGCACGTTCTGAGTCCCCGCGCGCAGGCTGAACTCCTGTCCCCCACCTGTGAGGTGCGAGACGAGCGGCGTTCCTTTGCGGACATACAACGCGCCGACGCCTTTCGGTCCGTAAAATTTATGCGCGCCAAGCGACATCATGTCCACACCGAGCGCGTCAACATCCACAGGCAAATATGCCGCGGCTTGCACTGCGTCGGTGTGGAACAAAATACTATTTGCGCGGCAAATCTCTGCGATTTCTTTAATTGGGTTGATCGTGCCGATCTCGTTGTTGGCATACATCACAGAGACAATCGCGGTGTTACTGCAAATCGCTTTCGCAACTATTTCCGGGGTCACAAAACCGCGTTCGTCCACATCGAGCCATTCGATCAGAAAGCCTTCGTATTTTTCGAGATGCAACAACGTCTTCGTGATCGCGGGATGTTCGGCGCGCGAAGCAAGAATCCATGTTGCGCCGGTCTTTTCGCGCAGGGCGTACGCCGCGCCGCGAATCGCGAGGTTGTCCGATTCGGAGCCGCAGGAGGTGAAGATGATTTCATCGGGGCGGCAATTCAACACACGAGCGACCGCCTCGCGCGCGGAATCAATCGCGGCTTCGGCAACCTGTCCGAAGCGGTGAACAGACGAAGGGTTGCCAAATGAAGCGCTGAAGAAGGGAGTCATCGCGTCCACGACGCGCGAGTCCACGGGCGTTGTCGCGGAATAGTCCAGATAAATCATGGCTGAGATTATAGCACGCTGACCGTAGGAGAATTGTAGGGTAGGCGTTGCCTGTTCGGCGGTTCAAATCCAAGTAAAATAGCGGCTCGATGAAAGGAGAAAAAATGAAAGTACGATTGATAATTTTAACGCTTTGCGCGTTGCTGATCGCTTCATGCGGAGGCGGTGGCGCGGAGGGGACTGAGACACCAACACTCAGCGCGGACGAGATTCAAACTCTCGCCATTCAAACATTTTCAGCGGCTCTGACCCAGACCGCGCTTGCCGCGCCAACTGAGACTCTCTTCCCCACCCTGACAGCCTCCGCTACCTTTGCGCCCATCGCAACCATTACCGGCGGAGCAGGCGGAACCATTCCCACAGCCGCGTCAACGACCTCATGTTATCGCCTCGCGTTCGTCAGCGATGTGACCATCCCCGACAACACGGCAATGACTCCCGGACAAACCTTCACCAAAACATGGAAAGTAAGCAACACCGGCTCGTGCGCGTGGGATGCAGGATTCAAATTCTCGCTCGTGAGCGGCGAAGCGATGAGCGGTGTGACGTTTACTCTCCCAACCTCTGTTCCTGCAAATGGGATCATTGATATTTCCATCCCAATGATTGCGCCCACAAATAAAACCGGCACGCTGCGCGGCGACTGGCGCATGTCTACTGCGGCGGGAGCGGCATTTGGCGAAATTGTGTATGTTCAAATCGTTGTCGGCGGCTCGACAGGGACGGCGACGATAGGAACAGCGACCAACACGGGTGCGGCGGCAACATCAACGCCAAGCCTGACAGCCACCGTAACACCTGCAGTAACTCCATAATTTTTACGAACCAAAAAAGCGGACGAGATATCTTGTCCGCTTTTTTGATATGCAGTATTGATTTCTATTCATATCCCCGCATTGCTCAGGGCAGTCATCATGTTGGACAATGCCGAGGTGAGGGTTGGATGTGTGACCTCAAAATGATCTATCGTTTCCTGCAACCGTTCGAGCAGGGATTCGTCGGATTCCCCGCGTTCCGAACGCTCCAGCAATTTCTCAATATCGGCGTTGAGGACGCGCAAGAGTTCGCGTCCTTTTTCGTCCACGGCTTCGGTGCTGTCGAACGCGGTATGCAATTCTTCGAGTAGTTTAATGAGTTTTTTATCTGCCATGCGTGCTTCGCTTTCCGATCATTGAAATTGAGGGTATGCATCCATTGTACGCCTCCCTCACATTCAATACAAGATTTCCCGATTCGCCTGCTCGATCTCCTCGTAAATCTTATTCACTTCCGCTTTCATCTCAGGCGAGACTCCCGCGGTCTGCGGGATGAACTTGACCATGTCGCGCGCCTGGCGGAGTAAATCCTTGACTCCTGCAATATAGGACAAGTCATTCTTCCCTAATATGTCAGGGATGGGAAATTCACGAGCTTGTTGAATCAGCTTGCGCGCAAGAACGATGCGTTCAGAGGCGAGAACAAGTTTGGGCATGAGTGTCTCTTGTTGAGGTCATTGGGCGCAAAGAAATAATGTTGTTTTGTGCGAGATGCAATTAAGTTTAGACCATTTCTTCCAGCCAAGCAAGCATGGCTTTTACACTGCCGGTCGCCATGCCAATACTTGTATCTGCCGCGCCATAATAAAGACGGATGGTATCGCCATCCGATGCAAGGGTATAACCGCAGGGGAAGACAACTTTATCCACATCCCCATACTTTTCGTAGGGTTCTTCCGGACCAAACACCCATTCGTTGCCGCGTTTCAAACACTGCTCCGGGTCGCTCAAATCAAACAGAGCGAGTCCTAATCGATAAATAGCGCCTGATGCATTGTGTTTGACGCCATGATAGATCACGAGCCAGCCTTGTGAGGTCTCAATTGGAGGAGGGGAGAGACCAATCTTGTTGGCATCCCACCATCCACCGAGCCGCGCCTCCAGAATTTTCTTGTGGTTACCCCAGTTCCGTAAATCCGATGAATAGGAAATCCACATGTGCGCGCTTGTCGCAGTAACAGGTCGGTGGATCAACGCCCAACGACCATTGATCCTGCGCGGCAGGAGGGCCGCATCTTTGTCTTCTGGTTGCATGACCACGCCGTAGCGCTCAAAGGAGCGGAAATCCTTTGTGAGCGCCAAAGCCACGCCGGGTCCTCCGCTTGCGTACGCGGTATAAACAATCGCATATTGGCCCAATTCAGGGATGTAGGTGATGCGCGGGTCTTCTATCCCCCACAATTCATCAGGATAGTGTTCCGGGTCAGCCATAAAAGTAGGCTTGGAGTCTATCTTCCAATTATCAATTCCGTTTACAGACCGCGCCGCGCATAAATGAGAATGACCGCGCCGGTCTTCGACGCGGCACAGGAGCAGAGTTGTGCCGTCAGCCAGTAATGTGGCTCCCGGGTTGAAGACGCTATTTGCCTGATACGGCCAGTTTGCGGCTCTCAGGATGGGATTGAGTTCGTGACGTTGGAACAGTTGGGTTGGTCGAATGGTCAATGTGGGTATCCTCGTCCGTCATGATGATGTTTTCTGCGAGCCTTAATTCCAACAGGGATTGGAGAAAGGCGAGCGTCGACTCTGCGCCTTGATTCTCGTTTGCCCGATCCGGGTGCAGACCATCGCGACAACCGCCTGTCGTTGGGTCATAGACCGGTACATGCAAGTCGTTTCGCCCAAGGAACCACTCGAAGGCGCGGCGCGATTCCCGGTGCCAGCTTTTTTCTCCGGTCAAACGTTGCGCTTCGAGGCAGGCGGAGATTATCGCTTGCGCCTCCACCGGTTGTTGATCGAATCGGGCGCGATCACCCTCTCGCTGATAAAAACCGTTCGAACCGATCGGGACAAAATGTCCCTCTTCCGGATCCGAGCGCTGTAATTCCACGAGCCAGGATAGCGACTCCAAACCCACCCCGGTCATTGCGGCATCTGACATGGATTGGCCGCACACGAGCATGGCATGAGACAGCGCCGCGTTGCAATACGTCAACCTGTTCTCGAACCATTTCCATCCGTCCGCCTGGTTGTCTTGATACAACCTCAGCAACCGGCGCGCCAATTCATCCTGTACCTGACTGACGCGGCGGTCACCGGCGAAGCGCTGCAGATATTCGTGGATGCCGAGGAGCGCGAACGCCCAGGCGCGCGGACTGGTCGTTTCGAGGATCGCAAGCAATGATTGCTGAAATACACGACCTGCCATATTGTTGAGCGTCGGCATGTTCGAACGACCCAGCACAAACCCAAGCGCCCACAAAGAACGGCCGTGACTGTCGTCTGACCCGCTTTCTTCGAGCCAGTTACGTTGATAATCCATGAAGTTGCGAAAGCGCCTCGTCTCAGAATTAAACGCGTACCAGGTGAACGCGAGATAGCGGGTCGCCAGTTCAACGGCTTCCGGGTATCCCAATTCCTCGAGGAGCACACTGACCATCAAGGCGCGGGCATTATCGTCTGTGGTATACCCCTCCCGGTAATTTGGGATCGTGAAAATGGCATGTTGCAATATCCCGGTATCGTCGGTGAGGTGGCGCAAATGATCCAGTTTGAGTGGAGGCAGTTCGCCGGCGCGCTTGTTCAATGGTTTGACCGCAAACTCCGCCTGCGCAAAGTAACGACGTTCGGCGCGGGCGCGTTCGAATGTCTTCATATACCGGCGGGCAACCTGGGGCCAGATCATGTCTCGCCCAAACAGATAGGCGCGCTTGCGCATGGCGTGACGTTTCGACTCATTATCCAACAGATCGATCACCTGGTCGGCCAGCGCCTGCGGATCGTTGAATGGAACCAATGCGCCGCGCTCATCCGCCAGCATTTCCTCCGCATACCAGTATGGCGTGGAGATGACCGCCTTGCCGGCTCCCAGCGTGTACGCCAATGTGCCGGAGGTGATCTGCGCCGCGTCGAGATACGGAGTGATGTAGATGTCCGATGCGCTGATGAACTGGACGAGTTCCTCCAGGCTCACAAAGCGGTTATAAAAGATCACATTGGCTTCCACGCCCTTTTCATGAGCCAGCCATTGCAGGGACAGCCGATAGGTTTCGCCTTCATTTTGAATGATATGAGGATGGGTTGCGCCGAGGACGATATAGACCACGTTCGGGTTTTTTGCCAAAATGGCGGGCAAAGCCGTGATAACGTTTTCGATGCCCTTGCTTGGCGAGAGCAAGCCAAAACTCAACAGGACGGTCTTCCCTTCCACACCAAACATATCTTTGTGGAAGCTCGGGTCTACAAAAGGGATGTCGGGAATGCCGTGGGGAATCAGGTCGATCTTTTCTTCGGGAACTTGATAAATGTTTTTCAGAAATTCAGCGCCTCGTTCACTCATGACAACCACGCGATCAGAGAGGGAAACGATTTCCTCGAGCACCCGGCGCTGGTCCGGGTTGGGATCGCGCAGAATCGTGTGCAATGTGGTGACGACCGGCATACGCAATTCGCGCAGGAGCGTGAGAATGTAACTGCCGGCGCGCCCTCCAAAAATTCCGTATTCGTGTTGCAGACATACCAGATCCACATTGTTGATGTTCAAAAAATCGGCTGCGCGACGGTAGGATTCGATATCCTTCTCGGTCAATTCGAAGCGCACGCGGGACGGGTATTCGTAACCGCCTTCGATATCGTTGACCGGCAGTGCGATGCAGGCAGTGCCTTTGTATTCATCCGAGATTGCCTCGCAGAGATCCGTGGTAAATGTGGCAATTCCGCATTGACGCGGCAGGTAATTGCCGATGAACGCTACGCGCTTGATGATTGAATGTTTGGTCTTTTCCATAAAACTTTTCCTTCCAAATGCCCGTGAAATCAGTTATTTCCAGACAGCATAGAGCGACACATTCCGCTAGGAGGCCGGAAGCATCCGCATCTCCTCGAGAAGTTCCTTGAGCATCGCCAGATTTTCCTTGACCTGTTTTTTCATCCGCTTCTCGAACGTACCTCCATTCACAGTAAAAAAATCGACCGCAATGACTTGCGTCGAAACATTGACCCGCGTACTGCCGTCGGCGATTTCGAAGGTATAAGAGGTCTGCGTATGCAGAGGGCCCGAGTGAGATTTGAACCCGTATTTCCTGTTCGGCTCATACTCGGTGACCTCATAGGTGCTTAGCATCCTGCGTCCCATCAGATGACCGATGCTTCGAAAAAAGGTCCCGATGACGCCGACACCCTGTGAAAGTCTATTACTCTCCAGTGTCCCATACTGCCAAAGAAAATCGTTTTCGGGATTTGTCACGTATTCAAAAACCTGCTTGATGGGCCTGTAGATCATCGTACTCAAATTGATGTTAATCATTCAACTCTTCCTTGCAAGGGTTGCAACCATCGTGACGATCAGGGGGATTCATCACGCCTCGCTCTTCCAGCGGCTTGGCTTGCCTTCGATTAAGTGACGCAAAGAGGCGGTCACACCATAGGGCCGCCTCTGGGTTGTATTGAAAGATATGGGTTAGATATTTTTCTGCGGGGAAGTCGTTCAGCCTTGGGAACCGTTTTTGTTACGGTTATGATTACTTATACCCCATTTCATCTCAAATAGCAATTTGCCCTGCTCTCAAACTCCCTTCGACAATTTTCAGTCAAGGCGTGTGGCTTTCTGCTCATACATAAAATTTCGTTGGACAATCGGGCAATGAGATTACAGCATGTCGACTCAACAAGTGAAGAGGAGAGAACAATTCAAAGCTTCTAAGCTAACATACCACTTCCGTTGACTCCATCGTCGCGCGCAACATGGACTCCACCACATTGAAATCAATCCGCTCGGGCTTGGTGTAGCGGATACAGCCTTTGCCAAATGTCACGCCTTTCACCTTCAACAGATGTTTGTGCGTTTTCATCACATCCGTGCGGACGCGAAGCGTGTACAAGCCGATGAAGTGTTTCTGGCTCATGAATCCCACTTCCGCTTCGTCGTTGCCTGAGTAACACGGACCGCCGTATACCATCGACTCCTTGAAGCCAGTCAATGTGACGCGGCAGAGGGCGCGTAATTTTTCCAGCGCGGCTTTCCGCTCGGCAGGCACTTCCTTCAGGTAGACGGGAACAGTTTTGGCTTTGCTTTGCATAGGTCATCTCAGGCTTGAAGTTTAGGCATCTTCCTTCATCGAGAAATCCCTAAAACTTTAATTCGATACAAGGTTTTTTCCTTCTGATCAACGTCAAGGGTCACCAAGGGAATATCAAGCCGCGCCGCGACGGCTACATAGACCGAATCTGCGCCGCGCAAACCGAGTTCAGCCGCAAGCTGCGCCGCTTCCTGTATGAGCGAATGTTCCATTTCAATCAATTGCAAGCCTGGAAGATTCTGCAATTGCTCAACCGCCTTCAACCCTAGTGACGAAGATGTACGACGACTGATCGCTCCACCGACTTCAGCCAAAAGAAGCGACGGTGCAAGAAATTGATCCTCCGCTTCCAGACGTTCAGACATCCACTTCTTGACAGGTTCATAAAAAACATCTTCAGATACCAGCCGAGCCACCCAAACACTGGCATCTACAACAATAAACATTATCGCCGCGACTCTGAAACGGCGCGCGTGGCAGAGACACCTTTGGGCCAGCGCGCGCCTATCTGCGCGGCAAGGTTATCGAGTTTCGCCCACGCAGTTTTATCTTCCTTCTTCGGAGTGCGCTTCGCAGGGATCAATAACGCGACGACCTGCCCATGATACGTGACTTGCACTTCCTTCCCCGTCTCACGCACCATGCGTACTAATTCGCTTGCCTGCTGTTTAAGTTCTCGAATTCCAACTGTTTTCATTTTAGTCTCCGTAATATATCTACAATTGTAGATATATTATAACATCAAAAAAAGACTTCCGAAGTCTCGAAGACTTCGGAAGTCTGGCAAGTTAACACTCACTAAACCCGCACGCGTAGCACTTTCTGCAACCCTCTTCGTTCACCACCGCGGCTTCGCCGCACTCGGGGCACAGGTCGCCGATTTTCATGGTCTTTGCCAGCACTGCTTCTTCTTCGATGGTGTAACCACCATTGCCGTTCGATTTCTTTTCATCCAAATCGGTTGTCAACCCATCTTTTTCGCGCAGGTAATTATCGAGCACCTGACCGATTCCATCGGGCAATGACCGCACGCGGTTGGGACCAAACCCAAGCGAGCGTCCACCGCCGATGCCGATGAGTTGACGCACAACTTCACGCATCCGATCTGTCGGCTTGATGGGCGAAACCATGCGCAGGATGTATGAAATGAGTCTACCGATGGCTTCGGAGACGGCGGCAGTTTCCGATCCCGCCTTCGCGGTGTTGATGAACGCCTCGAACGGTTGCTCGCCTCCGTTCTCGTTGATGGTGATGAATGCCTTTCCGACGGGAGTCTCGACGTTGAACGTTTTTCCCGTCAACGCGCGCGGGCGCGGCTTCTTCGGGTCTGCTGAAAATGTGGGAGAAACCTCGGGTTTCTCCGTAGGGGCAGGTCTGAGACCTGCCCCTACACCAACACCATCAACAACTTTTTTATCCGCCGTCGCATTCGTCTCCAACACAACCTTGTCGCGCGAACCTGTCACATACACGGTGATGCCTTTGCATCCAAGGTCCCACGCGAGCATGTACGCGGTGGCAACATCCGCTTCGGTGGCGGTCTCGGGGAAGTTCACCGTTTTCGAAAGCGAGTTATCCACGAACGCCTGCAACGCGCCCTGCATACGCACATGCTCTTCGGCAGTGATGTCGCCCGACACAACAAACGTATCGCGCACCGCCTGCGGAATTTCCTTGATGTGCTGGCACGTGCCTTCGCGCATCACCTGCTCGACGATCTCTTGCCGTTTCTCCTCGCCGAGTCCAAGTTTCTTCAACGCTTCATCGAAGCGCGGGCTGGCATAGGTGAGTTTCAAATCTTTTCCGTTGTCGTTGACGTGACGAATATACGCGAGCGCGAAGACGGGTTCACAGCCATAGCCTTCACAACCTGCGACGGTTGCAATCGTGCCCGTCGGCGCGACGGTGGTCTGCGCGGCGTTTCTGATTCCATGTTTCTGGATACCACTCACTACCGCGTCCCACTGGACTTTGGGCATGCCCCAGTTATTCTCGAACGCGACCAATGACTTCGGCGGAGCCCACTTCATATCCTTCTTGTCGTAGATAGAGCCATTAATCGCGGGGAACGCGCCGCGCTCTTTTGCTAACTCGATACTCGTCACCATCGCGTGATAGCGGACGAACTCCATCACCTGCGCGCCGAACTCCTGTCCCTTTTTCGAGCCATAACGGACTCCCACGTGATACATCAAATCCGCAAGACCCATGATGCCCAGCCCGATGCGGCGCGCCTTGTGCGCGGCTTCGGTGAGTTGTGGCACAGCAGGCACATACGCATTCGCTTCGACGACATCATCGAGAAAACGAGTGGATAATACAACACTCTGACGAAGCAGTTCCCAATCCACTGTGCCACGCCCCTCTTTGTCGGGCGATCCGCAGTGCTCGTTGAGATTCACCGAACCGAGACAGCAATTCTCATACGGCCCAAGCCATTGTTCACCGCACGGGTTTGTCGCTTCGAGCGGATACAAATGCGGGACAGGGTTACTGCGATTCGCCGCGTCGAGGAATAACACGCCAGGCTCGCCGTTGTGATGCGCCTGCTTGACGATCTTATCGAACAATTCGCGCGCTTTGATCTTCTTGTATGAATTAATTTTGATTCCCGCGGCTTCGGCTTGCTCCAATGTGCCGCTGAATCCTTTTTGTTTCATTTCCTTCATATCTGGGAAGCGCAGTTCCCATTCTTCATCGTTCTTCACCGCGCGCATGAACGCGTCCGTGATACCGACGGAGATATTGAAGTTCGTGATTTGATTCTCGTTGATCTTACAGACAATGAAATCTTCCACATCGGGATGATCTACGCGGAGGACAGCCATGTTCGCACCGCGCCGCGTCCCGCCTTGGGCGATCTCACCAAAGGCATGATCGTACACGCGCAGGAATCCCACCGGTCCCGTCGCCTGACCCGCCGAGGTCTGCACCATCGCGCCATGCGGGCGCAAACGCGAGAACGAGAATCCGTTCCCTCCGCCCGTTTGCTGGATCAATGCCGCGTCGCGCAGGGTTTGGAAGATACCCGCGGAGTCGCGTCCCATATCGTCGGTGATCGGCAACACAAAGCACGCGGCAAGTTGACCCAACGGAGTCCCTGCGCCTGTGAACGTCGGCGAGTTTGGAAAAAATTTCTTGCTGGATAATAAATGATAGTACTCAATCGTCCGTTGCTGAATGTCGGCATCCCACTGCTCTTCCACTTTTGCAACGTGATACGCCACGCGCCAGAACATCTCTTCTACGTTCTCGGCGGGTTTGCCATCGTCCCCGCGGCGGACGTAACGCTTCATCAACACCTGCCGCGCGTTGTCAGTAAGATTCGCCTTCGGCAAATCCTTCGGCATGGGCGGCGTTGGAAGTAACCCGTTTCTGGCTGTTGGTTGCGATATTGTTTTGGTTGCCATGTTGCACTCTCCTCAGAGTTGAATTAGGTATGAAAAAAAACCGACAACACATCCATTCCGCCCTTGGCGGAGGAGGTGCCGTCAGTTAATTAGCTATCAAGCAAGTGGTCAATTTCTTTACGGATAGACTGCAGGTCGTCCAGACCGAGATACACAATCGCATAGCGGATGTAGGCGATCTGGTCGAGTTCCTTCAAGCCAGCCATCACCAGGTCGCCGACGATGCGGGATGAAACCTCGGATTTACCCAACTTCTGCAACTGCGACTCGACCTGCCCGATCATCCGCTCGATATCAGCCGCAGAGACCGGGCGCTTCGCACAAGAGATGCGAACGCCGCGCGCCAGTTTCTCGCGGTCAAATTCTTCGCGCGTGCCATCCTGTTTAATAAGAAGAGGCGTTGCAAGAATGGGACGCTCATACGTGCTGAAGCGCTGTCCGCATTTGAAGCACTCGCGGCGGCGGCGGATTCCTCCATGGCTGTCATGAGAGGTATCGAGCACTTTAGAGTCGTGATGCTGGCAGTATGGGCACCGCATGTGAAAGAAAACACTCCGATTTTAGAACATTTGTTGCCGCCATCTGTGGGCGTACAGGCTCTGCATCCCCATACATTTGGCTATTTTCAAACTGTATTCTAGCATAATCAGTTTTTCAATTCAAGAGGGCGCGTGGGGGATTTACCTTAAAATATCGAGTCAGATTCCGCCTCACTTGCTGATAAAATAACCGCCTCACAGTTATATCAAACAAAAGAAGGGACAACCCAATGAATATCATTGCAGTATTCGTCCTTGGCTTGCTCATTGGCTGGCTGGCGGAATGGATCATTGACTGGGTCTATTGGCGCAATCGCACGCGCGCGCTTGCAGAACAAAACGAAAAACTTGCGCAGGAAAATGCGGAACTAAAAGAACGCATTGCCTCGCTGGAAACCAAAGCCAACAGAAAATCGCAACTGGCGAAGACCCGTCCCTTTGGCAAAGGCGGCAAAGACAACCTCAAAGCCATCCGCGGCGTCGGTCCTGTGATCGAAAAAAGACTGAATCAAGCGGGCATCTATACCTTCGAAGAAATGGCTCAATTGACAACCGATGAGTTGAATGACATTCTCGGCGAGTTGATAAAAAAATTCTTCCCCGGCGAAGAGAAGATGATCGCGCAGGCAAAAGAGTTCGTGGCGCAAAAACCGCAAAACGGATGACGCGACGATGAGCACATCCACCCGCGCGCCGCTCTACGACCTTTTCAAATTGATCGTAACCATCATCCTGATCCTTCTTTTCCTTTTTTTGCTTTGGAATGGAAGAACTGGATCATCAACGCCTTCGCTTGCGACTTCAACCCCACTTCCTCCTACACTGACAGTTGCTATTGTTTCCTCAACATCTCTCCCACCGACAGAGACTCTCGCCCCTACGCTGACAACAATACCTCCAACCGATTCTCCAACATCGTCACCGACTTCACTTCCTCCAACAGCCACAGGTACGCCGACAATTGTTCCCTCTCCAACAATTCCGCCAGTGACAGAGACTCTTCCAACGCCGATTGTTGAAATCCCTGCTGAACCGGTCGAGTGCGCGGCGGTCTCGCGCTCACGGCTACAAGTCGGCATGCCGGCAATTATTCAGCGCCGGCTGAACTTTCGTTCGTCGCCCGGCATCATGAACAACTGGATCAAGACCAACCTGCCCGGCACACAGGTCGAGGTCATTGGCGGACCGGAATGCACGCGCTACAAAAACGGCGGCGCGTATCTCTGGTGGCAAATTCGGCTCCCCGATGGTCAGGTCGGCTGGTCGGCGGAGGCGTCTGCTTTTGGCGCGTTCTATTTCATGGAGCCGGTGAGGTAGCCGCGTTCAGGCAGGGGAACATAAAAATTCAAGCGCGGTCTTGTTAAATTCCTCCGCATTCGATTGATGCGGCACGTGCCCTGCACGGATGGGCCTGCCGATGGCGCGAGGCATGGCATTCACCAATTTTGGAAAGGATGATGGAGCAAGTGTTTTATCTCGATCTCCCCACACGACGAGGGTTGGCATAGTAACCCGGGGTAAAAATTCCGTCGCATCGGAAATTTCATTGGGAGTGTGATACACCCCCGGCGCGGTACGCGTGTAATCGAGCGCAGTCTGCTTGCGAACGCGTTCCGGGAGCAAGTGCGCCGCGCCCGAACTGTGTCCCATCGCCACGCTGGTCATATCCACGATGAGTCGAAACATCCATTCCGGAGTCCGCTCCACGATGAAGCCGCGTAGATTTGTACGTCCATACGACTTGCGAAGAAGGAGCGGAAGCTGGGAGCGTGAATAAAATGGATTAACGAGAATCAAGCCGCGCGTCCAGGCAGTGACGCGCCGCGCGTATTCCAGCGCGATATAGCCACCGAGAGAATGTCCAACAAGGATGGCAGGTTCGGTCAGGCGGAGGGATTGAATCCAATTTGAAAAATGTTCGATCAACCAACTGATGCGATACGCGCGCGTATCTGGTTTCGGGCTGTCGCCGTGCCCCAGCAAATCAACGGCATACGAAGCGTATCCATTTTTTTCAAGGGCGGGAGTGAAATCATCCCAATCGTGAAGCGACGCGGCAATGCCGTGAATCAAAATCACTGGCGCGCCACTCCCCCGCCGAACATAATTTGCCGTTGCAGGGAGGGTGAAATTATTTTCCGTGTTTTTCATAACGCGTTGCAAGTTCTCTGCGTAAAATTTTTCCGATATACGATTTGGGGAATTCATCCATGAAGATGACAAAGCGCGGCACGAGATGTGCCGGCAATCGCCGCTTGCAATAAGCGATGACCGCGGCCGGCGTGGGACGTTCCTGCCCGGCGATCACAAACGCAAACGGATTCCCCGCCACAGCCGTGACCGCCACTTCCTTCACCTGTGGAATCTCGTAGATCACTTCCTCCACGTCGCGTGGGAAAGCGGGTTGTTTTTTCAGTCGGTTCGGGAACCACATATCGGCTTTGCGAGCGATAATACGCGTATACCCGTCTTCGTCCACCTGAGCGACATCGCCGGTCAACAACCAGCCGTCATCGGTCAACACTTCCTTGGTCGCCTTGGGGTCTTTCCAATACCCCATCATCACCTGCGGACCGCGCACAGCAAGTTCGCCGATGTGCCCCTGCTTCACTTCTTTGCTCTTGCGCGCCAGATCCAAAACCATTGCCTCGGTGGAGGGAAGCGGAACACCGATCGTGCCGATCTTTCTTTTATCTCCTAATGGATTCGCGTGCGTCACCGGTGAGGCTTCGGTTAATCCATATCCTTCTACAAGACGACCCTTCGTCAATTTCTCGAACGCTTCCTGCACTTCCACATGCAACGACTCGGAACCGCTGATGCAGTAGTTGATGGATTGGATTCCAAACTTGCGCACGCCGCGAAAGTTATTGATGGCGCGGTACATGTTCGGCACGCCGGGGAAGATGGTCGGCTTGTATCGTTTGATGGCTTTCAGCACATCCAAAACCTGAAATTGCGCTTTCAATATCATCGCCGCGCCGAGCGAGACCGGCACATTCATCGCTGTGGTCAGCCCATAACTGTGAAAGATCGGGACAACGCACAAGAATCGTTCCTTTCCTTCGCGCGCTTCGGGCAGCCAGTGACGCGTCTGCAAGGCGTTTGCCACAAGGTTGCGATGCGAGAGCATCACACCCTTGGATTGCGCGGTGGTGCCTCCTGTGTATTGAATCAACGCGAGTTCTTCCGGTGATACTTCAACGGTTGGCGATTTGTTGCTGTTCCCACCCAGCCAATCCTTCCAGCGCAACGCGTTGCGCAATCCATACCCGCGATTGCGCCAACTCGAAATCAAATATTTCGGCAGTGAAAGATAATCCGCAGGGTCGGTCAGTACGACGTGCGGCACGCCGCTCCCCTCTTGAATCTGTTTGGCGAGCCCCGCCCACATCGAAAGTGTGATGAGAACGCTGGTTTCCGAATCTTTGATCTGCCTCACCACTTCTTCCGGCTCAATGACCGGTGGAACAAACACCGCGGTTGCGCCGGCTTTCATCGCCCCGTAAAATCCGATCACCATTTGCGGCACATTCGGGAGCAACAATACAACGCGCGCACCCTTTCCAATACCGAGCGCGATCAACGCATTGGCAAAACGATTCGCTTCGTGATTCAGCTTTCGATACGAAAGGCGGCTTCCTTCAAAAAAGATGGCGGGACGATTCGGAAATCGCCGCACAGATGAACGCAGTAAGTGATGCAACGGGATATTCGGGACACCCACGGTGTACGGCACGCCCTGCTCATAATTTTCCAGCCACGGGCGATCCTTTCGCAACGCGTCACGCGCGCTCAACTTCTTTTGCGGACTGCGGGATGATGCGCGCCACGAACGCTGACCCTCGCCCGCGAGGAATCTCTCCATCGAACGATTCACAGCCTCGCGCCGCTCCAGCATAACCATGTGGCCCGATACGCCAATGTCGTCATCTTCTGCCCTCGGAATGGATCCGGGTACCTTTTCGAACATCGGACGTTCGAACACGCGGTCGCGATGACCGCGAATTACAAGCGTTGGAACATCGAGCGCGGCAAAGCGGTCCCAACCCTTCCAGCGGGACATGTTATCCCGGTAAAATTGTTTGAGCGCGTGCGGCGCGCCGTGAAGCCATGACCGTGTGAACGGTTCGAGCCAGCGCAGGATAGAAACCGGCAGACTCAACACGCAACGATACAAAGGTCTTAACTTGTATTGCCCCGCCGTGGCTATCAAAATCAATCTCTCGACGCGCCCCGGGTTTTTCAGCGCATACTCGGTGACGATCGCCCCACCGAAAGAATGCCCCACCAATATAAATTTGCCCTTTACCTTTAATAACGTCAATGCGGTTTCCAAATCTTGAATCATCTGTGGCATATCGTAGCCGCTCGAAGGTTTATCAGAGAGTCCATGCCCGCGCAGGTCAAGCGCAATGACGCGGTTCTCCACGGCAAACTTTTGCAACTGGTTCTGCCACTGCGCGGCATGACCCCCAAACCCATGGATGAAAACAAACGTCCGCTGGGGGTGATCCGGCGAAATATCAATCGCCGAAAGCCTCACGAGCGGATTTGTCGAAACGCGCACTTCGTGACGGTAGAGGTCGAGGTCAATGTCCATGCAGGGAGTGTACACGAGGCGGGCATGGATGTCAATTTATGAAATTCGGCGTAAGACAATTACTTCAACATCAGCAGTTCATCGCGTTAAGGCGGAGGGACATAATCGCCACCGGGGTTGGGATTATTCGGCGACTCAAAGTCGCATTGCGGAACGGAATAATCGGCGACCTCTAACACCAGTGCATGATCGGGCAGAGACTGCAACACGATAGTCGGCATCCCACCGCCGGGAGGCGCCGCGCCAATGAAGAATTGGCGATCCGGTTGGTCTGGTACTGGGGTAAGTTGATACGGAATACCATTGACAAAAACTTCGTACAGTCCCGTCACAGGCTGTTGAAACTCGAACACGATCATCAGTTGGGTGTTCGACACACATATCGAATTGATGATCGCCGGAGTTCCGTCGGGGTTGGGGGTAGGAGTTGGAGTTTCGGTGGGCGGGAGGATTTCGGTTGGATTACATTCCAAAACTTCCATGGAAAATTCCACCCAAGCCGAGTTGGGGGCTTCTCCAACAAGGGGAAATAATACAAAAGTTCCCGATATACCGATTCCCACCGGATTGGATGAGGTAGGGATGACAATCTCCCAGCGCGCAATTGCCGCTGTGATATTCTCGGTTTTGTTAAAATTATTTGTTCTCTGCTGAAAACCTGTGGCATCCGGCTGGGTGAGAAAGTCAGAGCCTCCGCTGGAGAATACCTGGAGGTGCGCTTCACCGGTTACAGGCCTGTCAAACTGAATCGCAATCGTCAGATCATTGCCATCAAGACAGGCTGTAACCCCAACTTGAAGGGTGGGAGGAGGAATGGGAGTGGGCGTCGGTGTTGGAGGTGGGGCGTATCCATAAGCGACCAACAGGTCTTCCAATGATTCGCCTGCGATTAACCCATCCACAATGTCTGTTAGA
>Ga0247727_10009876_pt1 | contig 17080 bp, 12 predicted proteins | sample WisWelCaveWW1625_FD_202498 | JGI IMG/M metagenome (GOLD analysis project Ga0247727, IMG submission 202498) | Biofilm microbial communities from Wishing Well Cave, Virginia, United States - WW16-25 | ecosystem: Environmental > Aquatic > Deep subsurface > Groundwater > Cave microbial mat | place...
TCAATCCCTTCCAACTACGCAAAGCTATCGATGCTAAAATCATCAAAATCAAACAGCTCGCTCGGTAACATCAATTATGAGTCAACGATTCAATCCTTCGGTAAGGTTTTGTTATGAGTCAACGGGGATGGTGGTTTCCCGATCGAGTCCAGCTACTCGGCATAGGTTTTGGATGCTAAACTGCACCAAGTCTTATAGATAAGTTCTTCAACTTTACGGCAAAGGAATTCATGGCACTGATCAGTATTCAGGAAGTCTCTTTGGCTCTGGGTGGCCCGCTGCTTTTTGACGACATCAGCCTGCAGGTGGATTCCGGCGAGCGCGTCGCGCTGCTCGGCCGCAACGGCGTGGGAAAAACCACGTTTATGAGAGTTATCGCGGACAAAATGAAAGTCGACAAAGGGTCCATCAGCTACCAGAAGGGGATTAAAGTCACGCATTTGCCCCAAGAAGTGCCGGCCGACATTACCGGCAACGTATTTGATATCGTTCTTTCCGGCCTTCCTGAGCGCGTGAAGCTTCTGGGCGACTTTCATCGTTTAAATCACAGGCTGGAAACAGAATACACGCCGCAGCTTATGAGCCAGCTGGATAAACTGCACTCGGAGATGGACCGCACCCACGGGTGGGACACTCAGAGCGAGATCGAAGATGTCATCGCGCACATGAAATTGGACCCCGAAAGCAGCTTCGAGCAATTATCCGGCGGAGAGAAGAGAAAAGTTCTTTTAGCCAAGGCGCTGGTCTTAAAACCGGACGCGCTTTTATTGGACGAGCCGACAAACCATTTGGATATCCAGTCGATCAATTGGCTCGAAAGCTTTTTAAAGGATTATCCGGGAACCATTTTATTCGTTACGCACGACCGCATGTTCATGACGCGCTTGGCGACAAAGATTGTGGAGCTGGACCGCGGAAAACTGTATAGCTGGGACTGCGATTATCCGACGTTTCTAGAGCGCAAGCAATTAGCGCTTCGTAACGAGGCTCTGGAGTGGGAGCGGTTCGACAAGAAACTCGCCCAGGAAGAAATTTGGATCCGCCAGGGGATCAAGGCGCGCAGAACACGCAACGAGGGCCGCGTTCGGGCGCTTAAGCAGCTCCGAGAAGAGAAAAAACTTCAGCGTCAGATTCTTGGAAAAGTGCGAATGAAAGCGCAAGAGGCTGAGCGCTCAGGCCAGGTCGTGACCAAAGCCGATAAAATCAATTTTTCTTTCTCTGAAAAATGCATTATCAGTGATTTTTCTGTCCGGATCATGCGCGGCGATAAAATCGGCGTGATCGGGCCCAATGGCTGCGGCAAAACAACGCTTTTACGGGTGCTCCTTGGAGAAATCACTCCGCAATCGGGTGCGGTGACTTTAGGAACCAACCTTGAGATTTCTTACTATGACCAGCTGCGCGAAGAGCTTGATGAAAATAAGACCGTGATAGAAAACATCTGCGGTGAAACCGACACGGTTGCCGTCGCCGGCAAACCCCGCCACATTATCGGCTATTTACAGGATTTTCTGTTTTCTCCCGACCGCGCCCGCACTAAAGTCAGACTGCTCTCGGGCGGCGAGCGTAATCGCGTTCTATTAGCGCGGCTTTTTACCAAGACTTCAAACTTATTGATCATGGATGAGCCTACCAACGATCTTGATGTGGAGACTTTGGAGCTTCTCGAAGAGCTCCTCATTAATTATTCAGGCACGCTCATTTTGGTCAGCCACGATCGCGCATTTGTAAACAACATCGTAACCTCCACGATTGTTCTCGAGGGAAATGGCGTGATTTACGAGTACCCCGGCGGCTATGACGACTGGCTCAAGGGCCGCAAGGATATCGTTGAAGAGTTGGAGAGGCCAAAAAAAGAAGAAAAAGCAAAGCGCGCAATCGAGCCGGCCGCAAAGCTGGCTGATCCAAAAAAGTTTACGATGAAAGAACAGAAAGAACTCGAAAGCCTTCAAGCGGCTATCGAAAAGCTAGAGGCCGAACAAGCGCAAATTATTGAAAAAATGGCCGATCCTGACTTTTACCAGAAAGATTCGGTGGAAATTGCCGAAATCAAATCCCGCCTGGAGGCTATCACCGATGAACTTACGAAATTATACGACCGTTGGGAATATCTGGAAAAAAGAAGGGCTACTTCTTTACCGGACCCGGGCCAAGGGGCATGAAGCTCTCGAGTGAGGGTTCGTTTCGAGGGTATTTCGTAGAGGAAGCAGCTGCGAAACCCCTCCAGCTAGGAGTATAAAATGAGTAATACTCATTCTATGTATTATGAAGATGTATTCGCTTTATACAATGGCGCGTGCCATTATCAAATACGCGGAGGATTCCCCGATAGGCTCACTGAGCCGAACTCAGCCAGGAGACGCATCGATGCATTCAGGAGTGTCACAGTGTGTGAAGATCGCGGGCGGTAGGGCTCTATAACAACAGAAGACAGGAGGAAGCGATGTATTCGAGATTCGTGATGGCAACTTTGATCAGTGTGGGATTATTCGCCGCGGGACCATCTCTGGCGTTGGCGAAGGATGAGCAAGGCACAGTAGCAGCGCGCACTCATGAGGAGCATGCGCAGGCCTCAAGAGAATCGGCGCAGAACCATTGCGAGCACTGTAAGCAGGCTGCTAAAAATTTGGATGATGTGATGGCTGCGCTGGACAAGACTAAGCAGTCGAATGATCTGGCCGAGATCCGAACGGCCGTTGAGCAGGCGCAGAGGCCTCTGGCCCAGATCAAAGAGCACATGGCTACATGCCAGATGAAAATGAGCAAGGCGGAGGGCATATGCTCGACGTGCCACGTGAAGTTCGACAGGGATGGCCGGTGTCCGAAGTGCGGCATGAAGATGTGACAAGCGCCGCCTCAAATAGATTGAGGTGTTTTTGAAAGTCAGCATAACAGCGGCATCGTAAGTGGATGCCGCTGTTTGTTTGTCAGCTCCTGCAAGCAAGCTGCGTCGTTTCGACCGATGAGGTTTAACCCAGGACGACGCGGATGAGGTGCTTTGCTTTGTCGTCGGCGAGAATGATCCCTTCCGCGCGGCGCAGCGCGCGGCCGTCCATTTCAACGACCCGAACGCCGCGCGAGACGCGATCCGGATTCTCAACTTTGATCTCGTAGCGCGTCGAGCCCCGGAGGAACGATAGTTCGAAGCCTTCCCATGAAGATGGAATGCACGGGTCGATAAAAAGAGTGCTCTCTCTTAGGCGAAACCCTAGGATCCATTCGATGCCGGCCCGGTACATCCATGCCGCCGAACCCGTATACCATGTCCATCCGCCCCGTCCGGTATGCGCGGATCCCGCGTAGACGTCTGCCGCAATCACGTAAGGCTCCACTTTATAGCGCTGGATATCCGCTCGCGTGCTTGCATGGTTGATCGGATTTAAAAGAGAAAAGAGTTCTCCCGCTGAATTGCCGTCTCCCAATGCCGCGAAGGCAAGGACCGCCCATACGCCGGCGTGAGTGTACTGCCCGCCGTTTTCGCGGATCCCCGGCAGGTAGCTCTGGATGTATCCGGGGTTGGGTTTCATTTCATTGAAGGGCGGCGTCAAGAGCAGCACCAGGCCGTCTTCTTTGCGCACCAGGTGTTCGCGTAGAGAGGCCATGGATTTTTCGGCGCGCGCGGGATCCGCGGCGCCCGACAAGACGCCCCAGGATTGAGCGATCGAATCGATCCGGCATTCCTCGTTGGCAGCCGATCCCAGCGGCGTGCCGTCGTCGAAATAAGCGCGGCGATACCAGCTGCCATCCCAGCCGTGGCGCTCGACCGCTGTTTTCAGATCTGCGGCGTGCAGGCGCCATTTTTCGGCACGCTGGCGATCGTTCAGCGACTCGGCGACTTTGGCGAATTCCCAAAGGGTAGCGTGGAGAAACCAGGCGAGCCAGACGCTTTCGCCTTTTCCTTCATGCCCTACGCGGTTCATCCCGTCATTCCAGTCGCCGGTGCCCATGAGCGGCAGGCCGTGGTTTCCAACGGACAGGCTGCAGTCGAGCGCGCGGGCGCAATGTTCGAAGAGCGTCGCACTCGTTGACGAGACAGCGGGTTGAAAATAAGCCTCCTCTTTGCCTTCGGGAATCGCCTGACCGTCGAGAAAGGGGATGGATTCCTCTAGGATGCCGCGATCGCCGGTCACCGCCAGATACTGCGTGACGACGTAAGGCAGCCACACCCGATCGTCGGAAATTCGCGTGCGGACGCCTCGGCCGGAGGGAGGATGCCACCAATGCTGGACGTCGCCTTCGGGAAATTGCCGAGCGGCGGCGCGGAGGATGTGCTCGCGGGCGATAGCCGGCCGCGACACAAGGAGCGCCATCACGTCTTGAAGCTGGTCGCGGAAACCGTAAGCGCCCCCGGCCTGATAAAAACCGCTGCGCGCCCACACCCGGCAGGCGAGCGTTTGGTAGAGCAGCCAACGGTTCAGCAAAAGGTCCATGGCGTGGTCCGGCGTTCGCACTTGGACTGTCCCGAAAACAGCGTCCCACTGTTTTTTGACTTCGGAAAGGACGGAATCGACATCGGCCGCGCGGTAGCGCCGGATGAGATCCGTCGCCGCGCCGCGGTCCGCCCCCTGACCGAGAAGAAAAACAATGTCGACACTGGCGCCGGGGCGCAGTTCAAGCGTCCTCTGAAAAGCCGCGCATGGATCAAGGCCTGGGCCGGATTTTCCGGATAGGTGCGCGCCTTTGGCGACGGCTGCCGGCAGGTCGTACGAACCGTTGCGTCCCAGAAATTCGGCTCGGTCGGCGGTCCATGCGGTCTGCTGCCCACCGAGGTCGGCGAACGCGACTCGCTGGGCGAATTCGCTGTTCCAGGGATTGCGCGCGAGTATCGCGTTGGTTTGTGCGTCTACTTCGGTGATGATGAATGGGGCGTTGGCCTCGCGCGAGCTTCCCAGCACCCATTCGACGTAGGCGGTGACGGATAGCTTCCGCCTGCGGTCGGATTGGTTGGTCAGGCGCAGACGAGAAATCTTGATTGGGTCCGACACGGGAACGAATTGCAAGAGCTCGAGCGCGATGCCGTGGGAAGCGTGCTCGAACCGGCTGTACCCTTGGCCATGGCGCGAAACGTAGGGCCAGGCTTCTTCGCGGATGGGTAGAATAGTCGGAGTCCAGACTTCGCCGGTTTCCTCGTCGCGCACGTAAAAGATTTCTCCGGACGGATCCGAAACAGGGTCGTTCGACCAGGGCGTGATCTGGTTTTCGCGGCTGTTGCCCGCCCAGGTATAGCCGGAACCCGATTCCGAAACCTGAAAGCCGAATTCGGAATTGGCGACGACGTTGACCCAAGGAGCGGGCGTCCACTGGCCCGCGCCCAGATGGGTAACGTACTCGCTGCCGTCAGGCGAAAAGCCCCCAAGGCCGTTAAAAAATTGCAGCTTGGATATTTCGGCCGGCGCTTTTGATGCCGGCGACGTCTTCGCCCGTCGCCGGATTGGGGGCCAGAAATCGATTGTTTTTTCCAGCCGCGCGATCTGCTGCATGAGCGAGCCGTGATGGCTGTTCAGAATAACCCGCGCGGCCGTGCGCAGCAGAATGCGTTCTTCAGCGGACAGCAGGTCGGCTCGGAGGACGAAAATGCCCCCCTGCGGGCCCGCCGCGTCGTACTTGGGAATGGCTTGCGTGGCCCGGACGAGATTTTCGAGCGTTGTCTGGAGCTCCTGCGAATAGGAATGCGCCCTTTCGTTCAGGATGACCAGGTCGACCGCGAGGTTTTTCATCCGCCAGTATTCGCGAGCGCGCAAAGCATCCCGGATGATGCCGGCGTCGTCCGCTTCGTCGATGCGCACGAGCAGGATCGGAAGGTCGCCGGAAATGCCGTGAGGCCATAATCCGGACCGGCCCAGCGTGTTCCGGGCTAGCATGTCTTGCGAAGAGCGCAGGCCGTCGTGCGAATAAAAAATACGGCTGGCCAGGTCCTGAAAGAGGCGAGCCTCGCCCGATTCTATCCCCAGATAATGTTGCTGAATGTGCGCGTGTGTCCAGGCGAGCGCAACTGTGCGTTCGAACATGGCCGGATCATGGTATTTGTCCGCCAGCCCCATGGCTGCCTCGCGCGAAGACGCGATCACTGTCGTGAATGTCGCGCGGACGGTTTCTCCAGCCGGCACGCGGAGGCGGCCGCGCAGGCTTACGATCGGGTCGAGCACGGCGCCGGCGTTGTTGGATAAAGGCTTGCCGTCGACCACGCACATGGGCGTGCGGATCTGCCGCCCACGGCCTTGAAAACGGGTGCGGTTGGATTCGTATTGAACAGCACCCACGGATTCTCCTTCAACGACCAATACATGTCCGGCCCAGGTAGAGGACTCGCTCGAGGAACGCGGTCGCCGCGTGCAGAGCAGGCCGTTGACCTCGGGTACGAATTCGGTGCGGACGAAGAGGTTGGAAAATGCGGGGTGCGCCATATCCGCTGCGTGGGGAGCGAGCACTATCTCCGCATAGGACGTCGCGTCGATCAGCCGGGTCGAGCCGCCGGTGTTCTTCAATGTGACGCGGCGGATCTCGGCGTCATCTTCGGGCGAGACGACCACTTCAAGCGTGGTCTCGATGCTCCCGTCGCGTCGGGTGATCTCGGCGCGGTTTTCGGAAAAGTCCACCTCATAGCTTTCCGGCTCGGCGGCCGTGGGCTGATAGCCGGCCGACCAAACTTGGCCGGATTCTACATCCCGCAGAAAGATATAAGTGCCGGAGGCATCGCGCGTGGCGTCCTCTCTCCAGCGCGTGACGGCGAGATCCCGCCAGCGCGAATACCCGGAGCCGGCCGAGGTTATCATCACGCTGTAGCGGCCGTTCGAAAGCAAATGGGTCCTCGGCACCTCTTCATGGGGAGAATCGAACTGCCGTAGCGCCAAAGGAGTCGATTTCCTGGGTTCGACGGGAGTTTTCTCGGATCGCACCCGCACGACGGTGATCGCCCGCGGCATGCGCTCTTGAAGCAAGAGATCGCCGGCCTGCACCCGGGGCTCGGCGTGAAAACGGTCGCGGAAAACACCGTCATGCAACGTATTGGCTAGAGAGATGAGCAACATACCCTGGTGGTGAGCCATGTATGCCCTGACGACGGCCACATTTTGGTTTTCGGGAAGCCGCGCCGGCGTGAAATCCAGAGCTTCGAAAAAGCCGAACCGTCCCTGGCCGCCCATTTTTTCCAGATACCTGAAATTTTTTACGGCTTCCTTCGGCTCGACCATCGCCGCGAGCGCCGTGGCGTAAGGCGCGATGACCAGGTCTTCGGACAGTCCTTGCTTGAGCCCGAGACCGGGCACGCCGAAGTTGGAGTATTGATACGTGTGATGGAGATTTTGGACGTTGTAGGCAGATTCCGAAACTCCCCAGGGAACGCCGCACTCCGCGCCGTAGGCGATCTGCCGGCGGATGGCGTGGCGGCACGCTTTGTCCAAGAGGCTGTTGGCCGGAGACCGCATGACCAGAAGCGGCATGAGGTACTCGAACATCGATCCCGACCAAGAGACGAGCGTGAGCACGTGGTTTACCGAAATCAAGGATCGCGCCAGGCGGAACCAGTGCACGGCCGGCACGTCGCCTTTGGCGATGGCAACGAAGCTGGCCAGACGCGCTTCGGAAGTCAGGAGATCGTAAAAACTCACATCCATTTTGTGTTCGGCTACGAGGTAGCCGATCGAGAATATTTTTTTGACGGGGTCGAATAGGAAGCCGAATTCCATATCTCTGACCAACAGGTCGCACGATTCCGCTACAGCCCGAAGGCGCTCCGTGGGCGCTTCAGAGCGACAGTCCTTTTTATGGCTTCGGACTTGGCGAAGCAGGAGTTCGGACCAGCTCAAAAGTTCGATTTTTAATTCGTCGGCATCTCTGTCGGCCAGCGCCTCGGCGATATCGATGAGCGTGACGGCCCGGGCTTCGAGCTCCGCGAGACGATCGCGCCATTCATCCGGCGAAACAGGAGTGTTCAAGAGGCTCGTTCTCAGGGCTGCGAGCGCTTCTTCCAGTTGAGCCTCAGGGACGGCCTCGGTGCGCAAATCGGCTCCGGCCTTGGAGGCGGTTTCCGTGATCAGAAAAAGCGTGTCCGCGAATCCGCCAAAAATATCGGCTCTCGGGAGCGGCGTCTTGTCCATTTGCCGGCAGGCATGGGCGACGGCCCATAAGTGGCCGGCGAGATTTCCGCTATCCACCGTGGATACGTAACGGGGTTCCAGCGGATGCAGTTCTTTAGTGTCGTACCAGTTGAAGAGATGGCCGCGATGCTTCGCTATTTGTTTTACAGTAGCGAGTGTCGCCTCGAGTTTTTCAACGGCATCGGAAACGCCGATCCATCCGAAGTCACGCGCGCTGACGACCGAAAGCAGGTACAGTCCGATATTGGTGGGTGACGTACGGCGGGCGACCACGGGCTCGGGAATTTCCTGAAAGTTGTCCGGCGGAAGGCAGTTTTGCGACTCGTCGACAAATGTCTCGAAAAACCGCCATGTTTTTCGCGCGATGAGGCGAAGATGGCTCCTCTCTTGGGCGCTGAGCGTCCCGCCAGATGCTTCGGCGATAGGGATGCTGATGGATCGGGCGATGCGGGGAGAAAAGGCCCACAGCAAGGCCAAAGGAAGGCCCATCCAGAATCGCTCCTCGGTTGCGCACGCGAACGGCAGCAGCACCGCTGCCAAGGCGACCAGGGGCGCACCCAGCATACGGCTATAAAAGCCCGCTAAATCAAAATCGTAGCGGGTCTTGGATTGGGCCGCGGCGGCCCATTCGAGCATATTGCGGCGGCTGATCGCGAGGCGATAAAGGGTACTCAAAATGGCGTCCGTCATCAGTGCCGCATGATGGGCGAGAAAGACAACGGCAAAAAGGATGTGGAAGGTGGCTAAATGAAGGTCCGCCCATACGGCGTACAGATGCCGGCGGATGGGAATTCGTCTGCGTCGCGGCAGGATGCCGCCCAAAAACGGCTGCATGGGGGCGAACCCGACGGCGGCTAGAAGGAAACCCATCCACAGGCCGGCCGGAGCCGACGGGATGCTTAAGGCCAGCAGCAGTGTCATCAGCAAGGTCGGCGCCGACAAAGATCGCCGCAGGTTGTCGAACATTTTCCAGCGGCCGATGAAAGGGAGCGTGCGTCCCGTGATCCAGGGAAGCAGTTGCCAATCCCCGCGCGCCCACCGATGAGCGCGCGTAACCGCCATGTCGTAATGAGAAGGGAATTCCTCAAAAAACTCGATGTCGGTGACCAGTCCCGCTCGCGCGCAAATGCCTTCCAGGAGATCGTGGCTGAGTACGCTGTTTTCGGGAATGCGTCCCGCGAGCGACGCCTCGAAGGCGTCGATATCGTAAATGCCTTTGCCGGTGAACGAGCCTTCCCCGAAAAGATCCTGATAGACGTCGGAAACGGCGAACGCGTACGGGTCGATGCCGGCGGGTCCTGAAAAAATCCGTTGGTAGTAGGACCCCTTACCGGTGACGGGCAGGGTGGGCGTTATCCGCGGTTGCATTACGCCGTAGCCTTCGACGACGCGGCCTGTTTTGTCGTCGAAGCGGGGACGATTGAGCGGGTGGGCCATAGCGCCCACCAGCCGATAGGCGGTGCCATAAGACATGCGGGTGTCGGCATCCAGCATGATCACGTAACGGATTTTCTCCGGAACCGGTGTTTTCCAAGAGACGGGCATGAACGTCGTTTCGGCGTTTCCGCGCAAGAGCCGGTTCAATTCATGGAGTTTTCCGCGCTTGCGTTCCCAGCCCATCCACGCGTTTTCTTTCGCGTTCCAAACCCGGCGTCGGTGGAAAAGATAAAAACGCGTCTGGTTTTCGGTGCCGGGCCCGTAGAGGTCGTTCAGCCTGTCTATTCCTTCTCGGGCGGCGGCCAGGAGCGCATCGTCATCGGGCGCGTGTTCCGTAGGGGCGTCGGTCCAGTCGGTCAGCAGGCCGAATTGCAGATAACCTTCCGAATGGCTTAGGTAGTGGATTTCCAGATTTTTTAAATTTTCACGGATCGTACGGCGATCGACTAATAGGACCGGCATGACGACGAGCGTTCGGAAGTCAGCCGGAATTCCTTTAGAAAAGTCGAGTTTGGGCAAAAGCCGCGGACCCACAATTTTCATCGCGAGGCGGTTGACGATGGCCACGGCTAGATCGGAAGCCGGAATCAAGGCGGCGATCGCGAATGCGGTGACCGCCAGGAGGCTCACCCCCTGCACGTAGCTCAGGTAGAGTGGAATGGCCAGCAGAGCGGCCGCGACGATCACGGCCGTGCCTACATAGGCCAATGCGGTCCTCGAAGCATGGGCGCGGAAAAAGCGGTCTTTGAATGAAACCCGGCATTGGATGCTTTTTTCGAAGAGGGGGCGGCCTTTGGCGATCAGGTGATAGCCGACGTCGTTCGCGCGCTCTTCTTTCAGGGATGGCATCGGCGAACGGCCTTGCCGCTTGCGCGCGTCTCGGACGGTCTGCACCACGCGTTGCGTGACGTCCAGCTCCGAACGCCCCGATTTCGCGGCGAGTTCTTCGATGGCGTGACGGTAAAGATCCCGGGTGGGAAAATCGATAGCGGCAAAATCAGTTTCGTCTCGCAGAACCTCGTCGACGATGGAGACATCTTCAAAGAATTGGGCCCAGTCCAGCGCCGACACCAGACGCATGCTCGTGATGATGTTGCGCGCCGTCGTATTCATGGCGGCTTGTTCCTGGTGCTCCATGCGGATGATGTCGTCGGCGAGTGTACCTTGGGCTTCAAGCAGCTTGTCGAGCCACTGCAGCACGGGTGCGATGCTTTCGCCTTGGTCGCGAAGGCGCAGCACCAGTTGAACAGCGAATGACTTGTCCATGACCTCTTTTTCGAAAGGACGGAGCGCCTCCCCGAGGTTCGAGGGGGCGCTTTCTTTCAAGCCAAGCAGCGAATCGGCCAGCGCGTCCGCCTTGAAACGCTCGGCTTTGCTGTGAAGCAGGCGGTCTACGAGCCGGCGAAGATTCTCGACCAGAACGATGCGCAGGCTGATCGCCAATGCCCATATCTCGCCGATCGAAAGCGGATCGACCCGTTGATAGGCGCGCACGAATCGGCGCAGCCAATCAGGATCGAAGCGGCTATCCGTGTGGGCGGTGAAGGCCCAGGCCACCCCGTAAACGCGGGGAGTTCCTTTAAGAAATCCGTCCGTGAGCTTGGGCAGCCCCCGATAGAACTTGGGTGGAAGGTCGTCGTGGATCTCGAGAATCTGCTCCTCGATGACGTGAAAATTGTCCACGAACCACTCGCCGGCCGGCGTGATCGACCGTTCGTCGCGGATGCTTTGCGTGATCTGGTGGCGGGCGGCGATCAAGACGCGGTTGTTGTCTTTGACTCGTTTTAGAATCGCGCGCCCTTTGAAACGTTTTTGGGTGACGCGCTGCGCGTTAGCGAGGCTTTCGGCGTGCTGTTCCAGCCTTTCTATGCTGAAAAGCTCGGCTCGAATAAGTTCGGCGGGTTCGCTGGAGGATGACGAGGATGACATAGATGATTGTAGCACCATAGCTTTTGGTAAGCTGAAGGGTCTTCTTGTAGTTAAGACAGAGGATTGGGAGTTATGACGAACGAGGAGGCTGGCCTAGCCGCGTGTTTCCAGGGTGCTGAACCCGTTTTTTATTGAACGGGATTAGGGCTCTGAACCGTCGCTGGACGGCCCTTTTCGGCGTGCATGTCGCCCCATTCATCGACGAGAAAGTGCCGGCCTGAGCCGTTGAGCGGCGTGGCGCGCACCTGGCAGCCGCCTTTTTGGCCTGGCTCGATGGTGAAGGTGTAATTGCCGCGCTTCTCGGCGAAGCTGGGTGCTAGCATCCCGCGTTCGATAAGGGCCGAAACGGTGGTTTGCTGCCGCGTCATGTTGCCGCCGGCATCGTAGCTGAATCCACCCTCCTCGGCTTCGAAGACGGCGGCAGCCGTGGCCAGCTTGCGCAAGTCAGCCATTACACCCACTTCGGTCGCGTAATTTATTACGCCGGCGATGTCGAAAGGGTTGACGCCGGTGCGCTCTTGGATCAAGGCGGCGTCAGCAGATGAGGGCATCGGTAAACTTGCGGCCGGCTTTGTATCGGCAATGGCCGGTTCTGCGATCGGAGCCGAAGCTTCCGCCTGAGCTTTTGGCAGTTTGACCGAGGCGCCCCGTAGCCGCGCGCGAACTTTCTTATCGCTGTCTTTGGGTTGCAGCACCACGAAATCGCGCCCTATTTCATCGACGGTCATGCCCTGGTACTCGTCTCCCTGGTGAAGAACCTCGCCATTTATGATCGCCATGGAATCCTTCGGGCGATCCGGTTCGTACATGACGCCTTCCAAGCGAACCTCATCAAAGGCAAGGGCAGACGGCGCGTGAAAGAGGAGGCTTGCCATGACAAAAATAGCGGCGCCACGGAAGGTTGACGGCATGGTAGGTATTATAAATCATTAGATCGGTAAACCGTCGCCTTTTTGTATGCGTGGAGTATTCTCGTTTCGCGTACAATGAAGCTCATTCGAACCCATTGCTACGTCACCTGTTTCTTTAGCCAGAGAGGTCAGCGGATGAGAAAAGGTCAGCATGTTGAGATCCGAGATCCAAGCTGGACCCTGCGATTCACCTGGCGAGGCAAGCCACTTTTTCGCTGGGCCTGGAAGCGACAACTGCTTGAGCGAGTACTGTCGGTTCCTTTTCCTGCCCGCATGGCAGAGTATTCGTTATTGGCGTCTACAGATGACGATGTCCCGCCGTCGGCAAGCCTTATGGGTCTGGCGCTTCAAGCCATTCAGCGAGCAATGTCAATCCGACTGGATGCGCTGGATAGTCGGTATCCAGCAAACTTTCCATACCTTCCATCCCTGTGGCCGGGGCAGCAGTACCGGCTTTTGGCGGCCTTAGCGGAGATTCTGCAGCCACGCTGTGTTGTCGAAATAGGTACGGGAGGCGGGACATCGACCCTCGCGCTTGCATCCCATCTGCCCCTCGAGGCTGAACTGGCGACGTTTGATCTGATTCCATGGCAACAACACCCCGATTGCTGCTTGACGCAGGAAGACTTTGTGAGTCACCGGCTGGTCCAATTTACGGATAATTTAAGCGATCCTGCAGCTATGCAGCGCCATCAAGCGCTCATCAGCCGGGCTGAATTGATTCTGTTGGATGCCCCGAAGGATGGCAAGACCGAGGCAAAAATTCTCGCTAATCTGCAACAAATACCATTTGCCAAGCCTCCCCTGCTGGTCATGGATGATATTCGGGTTTGGACCATGTTAAAAGTTTGGCGCGACATTCCCTATCCCAAATTGGATCTCACTTCCTTTGGCAACTGGACTGGAACCGGCTTGGTGGAATGGTCGGGGGGCGTCAAATCAGGCCTGAGCGAAGCTCTTAAGTGTCATACGCCTGCTTCAAAGTCTTGATGTCGATCTTATGCATTTGAATCAGTGCCGTCATGGCTTTTTCAGACTTCTTCGGGTTTGTGTCTTGCATCATTTCGCCTAAAACAGTGGGAACGATTTGCCACGACACGCCGTATTTGTCTTTAACCCAACCGCACTGTTCTTTTGCTCCGCCCTCGGAGAGTTTCTCCCACAACGCGTGATTCCTTAAAAATGGAGGTATAAAAATTCACCGCCTCCTCAGCGTTATTATCAAACCACAAGCATGGGGTGATTTTTTGCATCGTGTCTCCTTGCGGTTTCATCGCGCCGTCAACCCGAGCACTTATGTTATTGGTAAATGATAACTCGAGGCATTGCCGGAGTATAATTCAGTAGCAGCTGTTTACAACAAGGAGGGAAGTCATGGCTAAACCCATTCCAGAAGGGTATCACGCCGTTTCACCGAGTTTCACATTCAAAGATTCGCAGAAGGCGATCGATTTCTATAAAAAAGCCTTCGGCGCCAAGGTGCTGGATGTTTTTCCGCACCTGACCGGGCGCGGCATCATGCACGCGACGATCCAAATCGGCGATTCGATCCTGATGATGGGTGACGAAATGCCGGGGCAGAACTGCAAGAGCGCCGAAACGCTCGGCGCCTCGCCGATTAGCTTCTACCTCTATGTCTCCAACGCGGACGCGGTATTCAAGCAGGCCATCGCTGCCGGCTGCACTGTGGTTATGCCGGTTGAGGACATGTTCTGGGGCGACCGCGGAGGGAACGTCAAGGATCCCTTTGGCTACTCATGGATGATCGCCACGCACACGCAGGACTTGACTACGGACCAGATCCGCAAAGGCGCGGAGGCATTTTTCGCTCAACTGCAAAAGAATAACCCCTGAATTTGAAGGAAAGACGGGAGTCAGCGTGCAGCCATTCGCCTCGGATAATCGGCATGGACAAACGCTTCTTGAGGAGATATTCAACAGTATCACCTGCGGCGTTGGCTTTTGCCTGAGCGTCACGGCGTTGGTCATGCTCATAGTCTCGGCAAGCCAAGTGGGAGATGCTTGGAGAATTGTAAGCGTCAGCATTTATGGCGTGAGCCTTGCTTTACTTTTTCTGTTTTCGACGCTGTACCACGCGATTTCCTCCAAGAAGGTGAAATATTTTTTTGAGATTCTGGATCACTGCACGATTTATGTGCTGATTGCCGGAACCTATACGCCGTTTGCGCTTGTGACGCTTCGCGGCGCTTGGGGGTGGAGCCTGCTTGGCGTTGTATGGGGGCTGACGGTTTTCGGTATTGTGTTCAAAGTCATTTTCATATCAAGATTCCGCGCGTTTTCGGCAGTTGTTTACCTGCTGATGGGTTGGCTCGTTGTCGTCGCCCTGCGTCCGTTATTACAGCATCTTGCGCCGGCGGGTATCGGTTGGCTCCTGGCGGGTGGCATGATCTACAGCGCCGGGCTTGTTTTCTACGCTTGGAAAAAGTTGCCGTTCCACCATACAATTTGGCATTTGTTTGTACTTACGGGCAGCGTCTGCCATTTTGTCGCGGTGTTTTATTACGTGTTACCCGTTTAAGGGGAAAGAAAATGACCCAAAGTAACTGCGCGTGGCGCTCAGGCGAGGCAGTGTGATCATGCCGATTCGCGCACCCATTCAGCCGGCGCTCGTGATCTGCTGCAAGGACTACCGTTACATCCAGCCGACGCAGCGCTTTGTCAGGCAGCGGCTTGGAATCCGATGGTACGACCTAAAAGCAACCGCCGGTGGTGCGCGGGCGATGCTCGATTCGCCCAGCGCCGTACGGCGATGGATTCTGCGCGACATCGAGTTGGTCTACCGCCTGCATGGCGCGCGCCGGGTGATTCTCGTGCATCATGAAGATTGCGCCGCGTATGGCGGCTCGGCGAAACTGGGTACTTTGGCGCAGCAGCGCCGATTTCACCGCACTCAACTCAAGCGCGCACAGCGCGTGTTGCGCCGGAAATTCCCGAATCTGACCGTAAGCGCGTTCCTGGCATACGGCTATCCGGCTAAAATTCGCGTCGTTCCTCTCAAGTAGTTGAGAATTTGATGACGACAAATCGGCCACCACACTTAACAGCAAAAAGATTTAGGGGGGACATTGCCCTTATTTTGATTCTTGGTGTGGCAGCGGCTTTGTCGACATCCCATAATGCCGGCCGCATCAGTCCACTCGTGTTCGGCACTCGCTATTTGGATCTTTGGTTCGACGCGGATACGACCGACTATGTGCGCATGATGATTTCGCTGCAAGGGCCGCAGAGCGAAACAAAAGTGCATCCGTTGCTGTCGCTTATGATTTATCCACCGGTTAAAATCTTTCGGATGGTGTTTGGCCTTGCGCAAATACAAGCGATTCGCCTCATGTTGGCGCTTGTAGCAGCCGTATGGGCGGGAGAAATGTTTGTCGTGCTCAGACTGATGGGATGCCGTCGCCCGGATGCCGCTCTTTTTACGCTTTTGGGCATGGCAAGCGCCGCATCAGTGTTCTGGTTTACCGTTCCGGAAACAGGGGCATTGGGATCGCTCACGATCCTAGCAGCCTTGGGCGTGATGGCGTTATCGCAATACCGGAAAGTTTCCCCGATCTGGTATGCAGCTACCAGCGCCTTGACGCTAAGCGCGACGGTAACAAACTGGATGGCGGGTATTTTTCTCACTATCGCGAATTTTCCATGGCGGCGAGCTTCGCAGCTTACTGGGATTGCTTTTTGCATGGTGTTAGTGCTTTCGTGCGTGCAGAAAGCCATTTTCCCGAGCGCCCATTTCTTCTGGGAAAACCCGCAGAAAGGCCGCTTTATCTTCAACCAGCGAGCGGGCGGCCCGCAGAAGATTTTGCCTTCGTTTGTCTTTCATACAATGGTCATGCCGGCCATTCAGAATGTACCTAAAGAAGGCTCAGCGCTGCGGCTTCGTACCCAATCGTCCCCTCCAGGCTCCGCAAGCATGTGGGGCCGTGTGGCTGTTTGGCTTTGGGCCGGCCTCCTTGGCATGGGCGTAGGGTGGACTCTTTCAAGCGGAAGACGTTCGCGGTTGATTCAATTCGTATGGCTTACACTCCTTGGGCAGCTCCTAGTGCATCTGGTGTTTGGAATCGAAACTTTTTTGCAATCGCTCCATTTTCTTCCCCTGCTCATTGTCATAGCAGCCTTCGGCGCGCTCACTCGTTTTCGGCCTTTAGCGCTCATTGCGGCCTCGGCGCTGGCGGTATGCGCCTTTATGAATAATCAGCTGGTATTTGAACAGGCCACAGCGCAAATCGATCGTTTTGAACAGGAGGCGCATGCCATTCTGCCGTAGCATCACTCTTTTCTTGTTCCTGCTCGCTTTTGGGGCTTCTGCCGCCTTTGCCGAAGAGAAAATACAGCGGCGCGGCCCATGGGGCGACCCCGGATCCACTCTCGAGATGGCAAAGCGTATGGATGCTGAATCGTTTGCCAAACTCGAGCAAACCGAGGCGCTTATCGAAGAGACTTCGGATCGCAAAAGTTTCGTTGTATGGCATGCGCCGGAGCTTTTTGATCCCAAGACAGGCGTCGTTCTGGTGACATTGCATGGACACCAAAGCTGGGCGAGCAAGAGCGCTATTGTCTGGCAAGACGAGGTCCGTTCTCGGGGCTGGGCTCAGGGCAATCGCATCTAAATTTTAAATAGGACGGTAGCGAGGAAGTGATTGTCACAGGCAGCGAGGAGACGTTTTCGGTTGATGCTTCGAGGGGAAG
>Ga0247727_10009877_pt1 | contig 17079 bp, 19 predicted proteins | sample WisWelCaveWW1625_FD_202498 | JGI IMG/M metagenome (GOLD analysis project Ga0247727, IMG submission 202498) | Biofilm microbial communities from Wishing Well Cave, Virginia, United States - WW16-25 | ecosystem: Environmental > Aquatic > Deep subsurface > Groundwater > Cave microbial mat | place...
AGCGGGTGCAGCGCCGACGTCCTCGTCGGAGCATCCAGTATCTGGAGCTGGTGCATCGTGGACATTTTAGCCGTTTGGCCATACCACCAAGATACCAGACTTGGTGGCTGGAATGAGACTATACCCTTCTTGAAAAGTCCACATCTTGCCCATCCTGCACAGCTGGGACGCTACGTAGGTAGTTGGCGGGCAGGATGGGTAAGCGGTGGAAATTCCGGAAACTGTTTGGTGAACGCAAGGCGAGCGTGGTGAGTCGAATGAGTCAAAACGTTCCTGAAGGTAGTCCGGCAGCGAAGAACTTTTCCACCCCCAGCCTCACGATGAGTCCGAAAGACGCTCGCCTATCCCAGTTGGAGGCTGAGATCGCTGAGTTGGTAGCAGCTTGTCTTTATGGCTACTTGAAGCGGAAGCGTGAGGGTCAAAAAGAAGGTGTAGCGATTCGTCATGAGTTACCCCGATAATCAGTCATCGGTTGCGTCTGGTTCGACGACGATGGCCGAGACTGAGCATGAGACTACTGTGAAGCGTTGCGGACTGTATATCCGGGTGTCCACTGACCGGCAGGCGAAAGTGGAGGAGGGGTCGCTCAAAACCCAAGACCATCTCCTCAGCCAGCACATCGAGTGCAAGGACAAAGTCGGTTCAGAGCGTTGGAAGGTTATTGACCGCTACGTTGACGAAGGCAAGTCCGCCAAGGATACTAACCGCCCCGCCTACCAGCGCATGCGGCATGACATCCTGGCCGGTCGGATTAACACCGTCGTCTGCACGGCGTTGTCTCGCATCAGCCGATCTACCCGCGACCTGCTGGAGATGGTCGAGTTCTTCCAGCAGCACGACGTAGACTTCATCTGTCTCAAAGAGAGCTACGATACTACCACACCCCAAGGTCGTCTCTTCGTTACCCTCATGGGCGGACTCAATCAGTTTGAGCGGGAGCAGACGTCGGAGCGCACGCGCTCTGCGTTTTTAGCGAGGGCTGAACGAGGCCTCTGGAATGGTGGGTATGTGTACGGCTACAACCTCGATCACGAGCATAGAGGACACCTGAAGATCAACGAGCAGGAAGCGGCGGTTGTACGGTTGGCGTTTGAAACGTACTTGCGCGAGGGTTCCGTTCTGCGGACGCGTGCAATCCTGAATGAGTTGGGGTATCGGACGAAAGTCTACACGAGTCGCCGTGACAAGCCGCATCCTGCTGCTCCGTTCTCCCATGGGGCGATGTACCAGATGCTCACCAACTACGCCTACATTGGCAAGCGTGAGGTCAACAAACACCATAAGCGTCGTAAACAGGACGAGCTTCCAGAAGAACAGCGCTACCGGATCGTCCCCGCCGTCTGGCCTGCCATCGTGTCGGAGGAATTGTTCTACAAGGTTCAGGAGTTGCTTCGGCAGAATGCCGAAGTGAATAACAATATGGCGAATCCCAGCAAGCATTTCTATTTGCTCAACGGAGGCTTTCTCCGCTGCGAACGATGCGGTACGCAGATGGAAGGTCGCAACGCCTGGGGACACAAGGGGAAGAAGGCCTACTACTATTACTACTGCAAGAATAGAGAGTGCCGCTTCCGGCTGGGGCAGGGGGAAGTCGAGCACGCATGCGCGGAACTCATCGCACAGGCAGCCAAGAGCGACGGCGTCTTGCCGCAGATCGTGAACAGGTTAAACCAACGCCTCAAGATGGATTTACCAACGCTCTTGCAGCAACGGCAGCGAGCCGAGAACGAATTGAAACAGGTCAATGCTGAGGCTCAGGATGTGCTCACCAAAGCCGACCTATTGAACGGGGGGCGTATCTTCGCAGAGGAGCGGTTAAAGGAGCTTGCCGAGCGACGGCGAGGCTTGGAAACTGAGCTTGGGCAACTTAGCGGGGATATCTCGGCAGCAGACGGCGACGAAGTGGATGAGCAGGCCGTGCGCCACATGCTGGATGATTGCCACAACGCCTTCGGCGAAGAGAGACCACCCTACCAGCGTCGAGAGCTTTTGCGACACATCTTTGAATATCTAGCGATTTCTGATACACTGTGTTGCGTTGGAATTCGACTCAAACCGGCTATCCTGAATTCAGGATGGTTTGAGGGAGCAACCACGTTCCCAAAGGTGGAGCGGGGAGCCAAAATTTCGAGATTGTTTGCGGTCAGCATTCGTTGAATGCTTGGTGGAGAAGCGATGACGAGAAGTGAGATCCGCTCGATGCAACGAAGAGGGCATCGTGGTAGTGTGGCGAGTGCTTAATCTGGAGCGGATGCCGTAACAGGATTCCTCCACAGGATTCGGTGTTGTTGGGAGTGGGTAGTGCGTGGTGGTTAGGGTGTAACGAAGGAGGAACCGATGGCGTTTCAACGAGGTGGTGGATTCGGCAGTGGTGGCGGTTTTGGAGATCGGCCGCGGGAGATGTTTAAGGCGGTTTGCTCGGATTGCAAGAAGGAATGCGACGTTCCGTTCAAGCCCAGCGGAGACCGTCCAGTCTACTGCAAGGAGTGCTTCTCAAAGCGCAAGGGTGGCGATCGCTAGTCATAGTCTAACTTGTACCCAGTAGGCATAGAGCGGTTTCCTTTGGCTCTTGCCGGTATTGCACAAGCCGCTACTACAGTCAGGCTCCACTGGAGCTTGTCAGGAGGTGGAGTTGTGTTTCTGGGCAGACAGTTGAGAAGGTAATGACGCGCCTTGGTTCACCCTGTGAGCCGGGGCGCGTTTTGTTTTGATACTGGGCGGACCGTAGCTGACACGCCAGTCCGGTTTTGTTTCTGCACCCGGGCTCTGTTTGCGTGTCGGTGGCGTCTGGCGAAGAGAGAAGGCGTCGGTTAGATTGGTGGATTGAGAGAGATCCCTTATGGACACACAAAGACATCAAGATATCCTGAAGAGTATGGAAGGGTTTGTCGAGGAGCAGTTGACTTGGCTCGGCGCATCGACGGAAAGCTGGCAGCCGAGCGATCTGCTACCTGACTTGACGGCCGACAACTGGCACGACACTCTCCAAACGCTGCGGGATGCTGCGCAAGGATTGTCGGATGAAATTCTCGTGGTGCTGGTGGGCAACACCGTGACCGAAGAAGCGTTGCCGGCGTATCTGAGCATGGCCAATCGCCATCCGGGGATCGGCGATCAGACCGGGGCCAGCGACAACGCCTGGGCTCGGTGGATCCGCATCTGGACTGCCGAGGAGAACCGTCACGGGGAGCTGCTGAACGCCTACCTCTATCTCTCAGGGCGGGTCGATATGCGGGCGGTACAGCTGACGACACAGCACTTGATCGGCAACGGCTTCGATCCCAAGACTGCCAACGATCCGTATAAGGGATTGGTCTATACTTCGTTCCAGGAGCGGGCGACTCGCGTGTCTCATGGCAACACGGCGCGGCTGGCGATCAAGAGCGGTGATCTGGCGCTCGGCAAGATATGCAATCTCGTGGCGGGGGATGAGGCGCGGCATGAAGAGATCTACAAGCGGTTTGTCAAAAAGCTGATGGAGCTGGATCCCAATGGGGCAGTGACGGCTGCGGCGCAGATGATGACGACCAAAGTAGTCATGCCGGCGCGGCTCATGTCCGATGGGGGTTCCCAGGATCTCTTCGGGCAGTTCGCGCTCGTCGCGCAGCGTTCGGGGATGTATACGGCGAATGATTATGCGGCGATTATCGAGCATCTGGTCGCGTACTGGGATATTGCCGGTCTCTCGGGGCTGCAGGGCGAGGCGGCTGAGGCTCAAGAATACCTCTGTGGATTGACACCTCGATATCGCGCGCTGGCCGAGAGCGGCGGCGCGCGCCTCACCCGCCAACCCAAGGCGGCTTTTTCCTGGATCTTCGGCCGCTCCGCCTAAGCAGCAGCCATCCGGTCCCTGTACGAACCCTTTTTGGTTTTGAACTGTCATGGCTAGTGCCTCGTTTTAGATAGGCTAGAATAATAGGACTCTTGGTTGCAACTCAATGAAGTGAATCGGTGAGGGGTGGAGTAAGAGATGGGTCTACTGATGATAGTAATCGGTGTTGTTTGTGGCGCGCTATCTCTTTGGTTGATTCCGCATGGATACCATATCTTGTCAAAGGAGAGAGGACATAGCCGTCAGAGTGGTTCCAGCATCAACGCGGCTGTAAGTGGAAATGACAACGTTATCGCTGGCGATGATGTTAATATTACGACAACCTCGGAGCTTTCCTCGGCAGATCGATTGCGTCAGAAGCGCGAAAGTGATCCCAATGTGAAAATACGCATGGAGAGGAACGTTGGAGAACTGTTCATAAGGATACGTTCAGGAAGCCATGTTGCTTCTTTAGGTTTAGATATCCCAGTTCTTGGGAAAGTAATCAGCATCCACGATTATAATTCTATTGTCGATGTTGTGACTCGGTCCAAGAAGGTGGTTGGAGCGAATTCGGATGGATCTTCAAATAATATTGAGTTGTTGATTGAGAATGTAAAGCCAGGAAATGAATTATCTTACAAGGTTATTTTTAAACCGCTTCCGAATGATATTTTTGTTGCCGGGACTGACAGGTACAAGGTTTCCTATACGTGGCAGCATGATGGTAATCTCTTCGGCAAGGAGGAATGGATCTCTTTGCAGACGGGAGAAGTTGTTGAGAAGCCGCAGGTGCAGGTAAAGGGATTCAATGTCATAAATAGAGCTCTATCCGCTGAAGAAATTAAGAAGTTATACGAGGAAGGACTTAAGAGGTCGGAAGTCGAATAGCTTATTGACGAATGGGACGACTCGTCTCGTTCTGATCGGTTGACGTGTTGATCGCGGAGGGCGGCGCGAATGAAGGGGGCAGAGCGCTCCGGGCAGTCCTGACGGTTGTGGTTTCGTTGGTGGCGGCGAGGGCGTTTGCCGAGGGGCGGTTCTGCTTCGAGGTTCCGCTGGGGTGTAACGATGACGCCATGGAGGCGCTCAAGCTGCCGGAGTAGGAATTGTCGGTTCGTTGAGCATGGGCGGTCTCCGGTGAGGAAGTCGCCCATTTTTCATCCATCGTCTTTGCCGGCGGGTTCCGAGCTTCGTCTGTTATGATACAAACTTCCATGGTGACGCGAGTGCGTCCATCCAAAACGAAGATTCTTTCGGCGTTCATGGTGGTGTATGTTCTGTGGGGATCAACTTATCTGGCGATCCGCTACGTGGTCGAGGTATTGCCACCGTTCCTAACGGCTGGCGTTCGATTCTTGGTGGCTGGTACGGCGCTCTACGGCTGGGCGCGGTGGCGTGGTGCGGCGGCGCCCGTGCGGCTGCAGTGGAAAGATGCGGCGGTTATCGGCGGGCTGTTGTTTGTGGGCGGCAACGGCGGGGTGATGTGGGCGCAGCAGCAGGTGCCATCTGGGGTGGCGGCGTTGCTGGTGGCGACGGTGCCGATGTGGATGGCGTTGATCGAGTGGCAGCGCGGTGGCGGTCGGCCATCGGTGGGCGTCGCGGCTGGGCTGCTGCTGGGGCTGCTGGGCGTGGCGTTGCTGGTCGGACCATCGCTGGAAGGCGGTGTGCGCGTTGTTGCTCCGGTCGGAGCGGTCGTGTTGCTGGTCGCCGCGCTGCTGTGGGCGTGCGGGTCGCTGTACGCGCGGCGGGCTGCGCTCCCGGACTCAGCGCTGCTGTCGGCGGCGATGCAGATGTTGTGTGGCGGTGTGCTGCTCTCGTTGATCGGTTGCGCGAACGGGGAGCTGCCGCGTCTTCTATCGGCTGAGCCGTCATGGCGCGCGTGGACGGGGTTGGCGTATCTCATCATCTTCGGAGCGCTGATCGGTTTTTCGGCGTACGCCTGGTTGCTGCGCGTGGTATCTGTGGCCAGCGTTTCTACATACGCCTATGTCAATCCGGTAGTCGCCGTCATCCTCGGGTGTCTTGTGGTTCGTGAACCAGTCACGTGGAATATTCTCGCGGCTGCCGGCATGATCGTGGCCGGCGTTGCGTTGATCATCTCGACGAGGGCAGGCGTAATGTTCGCTAGACAGCGCGCCTGAAGGAGCGTTTGGCGGCGATCGTTTACCGGGTAGACGCGTATTTGCTCGACGCAAGTCGAGCGGTAGCAGGGTATAATTTCCGTTGCCCGGACGTGGCGTGGAGACATGCCGTTGAATCGTTGAACAGAGGGAGGCATTCGTGCATATCGTCTGCTTGGATCTGGAAGGGGTGCTGACGCCGGAGGTCTGGGTCGCGGTGGCGACGCGCTTCAAGGACGAGCGGCTGCGGCTCACCACGCGGGACATTCCCGACTACGACCGCCTCATGCGGTATCGGCTGAAGATTCTGCGGGAGCGCGGGATCCGGCTGCGCGACATTCAGGCGGTGATCCGGCGTCTGAAGCCGCTGCCGGGCGCCGTCGCGTTTCTCAATGCGCTCCGCGCCACGCATCAGGTGATTATTCTGTCGGATACGTACTACGAGTTCGCCGGGCCGTTCCTCGCCCAGCTAGGGCATCCGACGCTCTGGTGTCACTGGTTGCGGACGGATCGCGACGGCATGATCGCCGACTACTGTCTACGGATGCGCAATAGCAAGCGACACGCCGTGCAGTCGCTCAAGCGGCTCGGTTTCTCGGTCGTGGCGGCCGGTGATTCGTACAATGATCTGGCGATGCTGCAGGCGGCCGATCGGGGGATCTGGTTTCGTCCTCCGCCGACGATCCGCAAGGCGTACCCACAATTCCCGGTGGCAACGAGTCATCGCCAGCTGCTCCGATCCTGCCAGCAGCCGCTTCCGCCGCACCGCCGTGCAAGTGGTCGGTAGAGCTCAATGGTGTTGGAGTTGCACCGTGGATCGGGAGAGAGAGGCGTTTGTCTCGGAGTGCGGAGGCTGGAATTTGTTCCGGCGTGCTCGACGTGGTACGTGTTTGTGCAGAGGGTGTCACGTTCGTTGGCCGCATCGTATGGCTAGAGCTTCGGCCCTGTAGCCAACCCGTTGTGCGGCACCCGTGAGCAGGTGTACTAGAAAAACCTGCTAGGATGCTCGTCCACGCACTATGTTGCCGAGTAGTGTACTCGGTGTCTTCCATAGGGGATTGATTGACCGCTGCCACTTGGCGTCAAAACGATATTTCCCACGGCCATAGCGTATGTATCGCTTCAGGAGTGTTGTCACACTCTCCTTGCCGGTATGCACGGCGCGCATCTGAGGAGCGTACAGGATGCGTTCGCCAGCACGGGCCAGGCGATATGAGAAGTCCTGGTCTTCATAGGCGGTCTGGAATGTTTCATCGTATAGCCCCAGATGTGCGAAGACAGACCGCTGAATAGCGTAGTTTCCTCCCAAATGCTTATCTACCTGACTCCGAAGACCGCAACTGCTTGTAGGTCGTGGGTGGCTGCTGGACCCCAATCCCCAGCAGGGACAGGAACGCATGCTCCCGAACGAAGCGCTGGTTGAACCGAAACGTGAACTCGTCCAGGTAAGACGGCAGGTGGTCGGGATCGACCCCAGGGTACGTCCCCAACAGCCACGTCTTCAGGTTCGAGACGACCCGATGGACCCAGGGCAGCAGCTTGGCGGCTCGCGCGGGGGGTCCGCTGGGGCTTCGGCATATGGCGGTAGCCCCTGGCCTTCAGGTCCGCATACCCCGTCCAGCCATCGGTGATGACACGGCTGCCGCTTGTGACGTTCAGCACCACGAAGGCGGTCAACGACGCTGCCGAGGCGTCCGGTATCACGTGCAGCCGGACCCGACCTGCCCGGCGCCCACGGACTTCGACGGCAATCACCACCAGCGTCTTCGTCGCCGTCTGCCAGCCTGTGACGCCGATCTCCCGCCCGCCGATGTACGCTTCGTCGACCTCCACCGGTCCGACGAGCTGCTCGCGGCCGGGACGGACCGTCGCCCGGCGGAGCTTGTGACAGAGCAGCCAGGCCGTCTGGTACGAGCCCAGGCCCAAGGTCCGCTGCAACTGCAGCGCCGAGATCCCTGGCTTCAAGGTGCTCATCAGGTAGGCCGCCCAGAACCACTGCGGCAGGGGGACGCGGCTGCGATGCAGAATCGTCCCCGCCGTCAACGACACCTGATAACCACACGCCTTGCACTGATCCAGGTTGCGACGGGGCAAGGCGAACGCCTCTGGGCCACGACAGCGGGGACAGACGAACCCCTCCGGCCAGCGGACCAGCCGCAGGTAGGCTCGGCAAGCCTCGGGAGTGGGAAACCGTGCTTGGAATTCGAGCAGCGTCCGGGGAAAAGACACACCGGGCATTCTCATCATGGCTGTGCAGCATTCTACAGCTTGGGGTATTCGGAGTTAAGTGGATAAGCATTTCCTCCCAATACGCGTGTGAGCGGGAGGGGCGCTTGGGACGATTGATCAGCTGGGGCGGTGTGTAGTTGGACCAGCTGAGCGTATGCGCGATCGATCCAACCTGTTTCCTCACGAGCGATTCGTCCTTGCAATACGGCAATGTCCGGATGTCTCCGATATGCCGCCTCGATACTGCGCAACCAATCGCTGTCGACAATGCAGTCATCATCGATGAATGCCAGGATTCTCCCCTGTGCGGTGCGAATACCCAAGTTTCTCGTTGCAGCGATCCCGCGGTGTGTTTGCCGGACGTATCTGATCGGGAGCTGCTGGGTGGCGCGGTTGACAGTTGTTTCTTCGCTCGAATCAGTACTTCCGTCGTCGGCAACGATCACCTCGCATGGTTGTAGGGGAGTGTGTTGCTCCAGAAGCGCGGCCAGGCAACGTTGCAGCTGCTTCGGTCTGTTATATGTCGGAACGATCACACTGATCAAGGCGAAGGCTCGACGCGTTTGGCGTATTCGAAATGCATCGGATCTGGGTGTGTCCAAGTTCCGCCCCATGCGAAACCGTGTGCTGCGAAGATTGGCACGACATCGCGATGGATGGAACCAGGGGGTGCCAATCGCGCTGGTGGAAGAGTTGACGTCCAATGCAATTCCCCAGGCATGTCGGCTGAGCGGTCGACGCGGATCGGGTCGATATGTCTTGGGCAGAAGCCTCCGCCGCACCGCTGCATCGTGGCAAATCCGCACAGCAGCTGCTCTTTGATCAGGCGGTGGCAGTAGAGCGTGTTGCAGAACCAAGGGCCAAACGGCAGACGGAGAGGGACGACATGCTCTCGTATCCAGCTTCGCGCGATGGCAATGGAGCCGTTCGCGCTTTCGGTGTACGGGAGCGCGTCGAAGCGCTGTGCGACTTCGTCAAGTGTAAGCAGGGCAAGGTTCGGCACGAGGGAGATTCCGCTGTCCGATGAGGTACATAAAGAGTTGTTCGAATCGTTGTGCCACCTCACCCCAAGAGGCCATCTGCATGGCGGCCGCGTGCGCTTGCTGTCCGCGCGTCTGGCATGCATCGGGGTCGTCGAGCAACGCTCGGAGCTCTCGTGCGAGCTCAATAGCATCCCCGGTAGGGAACAATACCGCGTGTTCTCTAAGCAGGGGGTAGTAATCACAGATATCGCTCACGAGGACGCAACGCCGATAACTCATAGCTTCCAGGATGGCGAGCGGCAGCCCTCCAACAGTTGCCGGGTAGACGACCAGCAGGGCATTGCTGAGCAATTCCGCTTTGAAGGTATCTCTGACAGTTCCGGTGAACACGATACGGCGGTCTCCTCCAGGTAGCTGTCTCAAGTATCGCTCGTAGCTGTCCCCGAATCCCCATGTGGATGGACCGGCGATCACCAGCTTGACTGCAGTGTTGATGCTGCGATAGGCTTGGATCAGTAGGTGACATCCTTTCTCCGGTGTCAGACGTCCAAGATACAGCATGTATCCGAGCGGTGATAATCGCTGCTGCAGGATTTCGTGGGCTGGTTCTGGGGTGTAGTGGTTGACTCCCGGTGGAATGCAAGCGGCCGGGGTGTTCCACCGTGCGGTGAGATGTCGTTGCAGGTAGGGGGAGATGGCGACGAGATGGTCGGCGTTTCTCGCAGCGACGAATTCGCTTGCTTGGAGTGTGCGCTGTATGAGGCGAGCATGAGGGGAGTAGTGTTTCATCCAACGGAGCCAATCCAGTCCGTGGATGATCGCGACTTTCCTGGTGTCTCGTTGCATCGGCAATACGCTGGACAGTGCTGCGGGTGATCCGTGATAGCAGACCAGATCGAACTGGCGGTGCCGGGCATCGAGTGTTGAGAGCAGGCAATGGCTGAATGCGTCGAGGTGAGGGAGTGCAAGATGTGGCACGACACGGTAGTGGATGTGCCGGACGGGATTAATCAGAGGACGGGGCAGGCCATCGCCCCGTCTGGTGTATATCGTGATGTGGTGCCCTCGATCGGCCAAGCGGGTGTACACTTCGTGAATGTACGTCTCAATGCCTCCGAACTGGCGGCAGCCTCTTCCCGTGATCACGGCGATGCGTAGTGACATCTGCGTCTGTGGTGATGAGTGTGCTGTGATGTGCGTGCCTCCTCGGTGGCTCGTTTTGTTATGGCGACCGCATCATTGGGTGTTGCGCCGGTACTGCGATCAGCTGGGGCGAGGTTGTTGAATGCAATCCGGTTGTTTCTGGGCATTTTTCGGTCTCGCGCTGTCGAGCATTGCTCGTTGCGATCACTGTCTGCTCGATGGCTTGCTGCTAGGGCATCGACGTTGACTCCGGTTGTCGTCCATGGCTTGCTGCTCGGTGCGATCATGCTCGTTGGTGTAGCTCTCAGATGGTTTCAGATCGGAGCGCACGATCTTTGGTTTGACGAGGCAGCCAGCGTCTTCTTTGCCGACCGCCCGCATCTCGTGGCATCCGTGGATTTCCACCCCCCATTGTATTATGACATGCTGAAGCTGTGGAGCAGTCTCTTCGGGCGGGATGAAGCGGCGCTGCGATCGTTATCAGCGGTTGGATCAGTGCTGACGATCCCCATTGTGTGGATGCTCGGGACTCGGATTGGCGGACGGTGCCTCGGCTTGCTCAGTGCAGCACTGATTGCCATGGCTCCGATGCACATATGGTACGCTCAAGAGACGCGCAGCTATGCATGGCTCTCATGTTTTATGGCTTGTATGCAGCTGAGCGTGGTCATGATCAGTGCGCCAGGGTGTAGCATCGTGTGGCACGGGCTGTTCGTGGCTTCGTCAGTTGCCGCGGTGTATACCGCATATGGAGCTGTGTTCTTTCTCTTGGCTCTTCCGTTGTTGCTGATGGAGAAGTCCTACAGATCTCAGTGGCGTGTGTTGTTGATTGACGGGATTCTGATTGGCGTTTGTAGTGCGCCTCTGTGGTCTGTGGCATCGAAGCAGTTGTCCAGGGTAGCCGGCGGGTTCTGGATTCCGCCCGTTGATTGCCAGCGCTTGGTGTCAGCGATAGGAAATCTGATCGCCGGCTATGAACACAACAGTTTCTGGCTGGTGCCGTTGTCGGTTGCGCTGTGCTGTTTTGGTTTGTGGCGCGTGAGGGCGCAGCAACGGTTCATGGCGGTGTGTCAGATAGTGCTCATGTGCGGTCCGATTATCAGTTGCATGGCGGTTTCGTTGTGGCGACCGTTGTATCTGGCGAGACCGTTGTTGGCTGTCACCGTTCCGTTCTGGATTGCTGTGGCTTCGGGGATGCTGGCTTTGCGGAAGGGGGTTGTGCGGATATCGGCGATTGTCTTGATAGCTGTGATGCTGACTTCTGGATTATATCGTCAGTACGTTGATGTGCTGCCACGAGCGAAGCCGCCGTTTCGTCCGGTATTCGATTTCTTGCTAGAGCAGATGGGGAGCGGGGATGTTGTGGTGCATGTTTCTCCAGTGACCGTCTATCCGTTCCTTTACTATGGGGGAGGCCTTTTGGTGCATCTCCGGTTGTACAGTGAATCCTCATCGGGACAGCAGGTGGTCAAGGCGCTGCTGCGATCTCCCAACGGTCCTTCAGGAAATCCGCAATCACTTTTATCGATCGATCGGTTGCCGGTGTCTGGTGCGCGGCGCATGTGGGTATTGAGTGGTTCTTGGGAACGAAACGGTCAGCTGGACGAAAACGCGCAGTACATACGGGCATGGTTGCGGCGTCAGCGGGTACCTATCGTCTCTGTGTGCGTGGAGGATGTGTTGGTGGAGGCGTACGATTTTGGTAAAAACGACGATCGGCAAGGAGAGGGTCATCGCTAGCGCATTATGATCACACTGGTGTTGGACGGATACAACGTGATCCACGCGGTGCCGGAGTGGGTGCGGGCGCTGGATCGGAGCCTGGAGGCGTCGCGGGAGGCGCTCGTCGCCGCGTGTCAGGCGTATCTGGCGCGGCGCGGCGATATCGCGCGGTTGTATGTCGTCTTCGATGGCGACCGGAGAAGTAGGGGGCCCCACGAAGTACCGGAGCGCAGCGAGGACACTTCGTGGGATAGGGGTACGGTGTCGGGTGTGTCGCAGGAGACGCGCGGCGGCGTGTCGGTACTCTTCAGCCGTCGGCCGGAAGATGCGGATGAGCGGATTCTGCAGCTGATCCGTGCTGATGACGGGCACAGCCAGTTCGTGATCGTTTCCAACGACAACTATATCTTCAATAATGCGCGTGTGCACGGCGCCCGAGTGATTTCGGCGGAGGAGTTCTACGCGCAACTGCAGTCGGTGAACGCCAAGCTGCCGGGGTCGGGGCGCCCCCAGTCATCGGAGAAGTTCACCCTGCCAACGAGCGATGCGCGACAGATCACCGAGGAGTATCGCCGCTATCTCGAAGGGCGCCGGTGACCACAGAGTGCAGACGTCCATCATCAACCGTAGGTCGGCGAGAGAACGAGACGTAGGACGCAAACATCAGATGGAAGACGTGGACAGCCAGCGGATTAGCATGCAGACGTACGGTGCGGGAACCGAACGTTATCCGACGTGGAGCAGCCAGTGCTAGTGCAGGCAAACGGATGACGCGAGGCAGCCGTCGTGCGTCTGCCCACGACTTCGGCCGACTCTCCACGTCCGACTCCAATGTGTTCGGTCTTCCGTCTACCAGCCAGCCTTGCCTACTGCCCTACGTCCACGCTTGGTGGAGTCGAGCTATGCGCCGGTCGACGTCTCGCGCTATACTGGTAGCGTTGCGATCATCTTGGTGGTCAACCAGAGGAGGACGTGGATGCGTGGGTTCATAGCGATGAGTGTAGCGGTGGCTGTGGTGTTGACTGCGGCGTCAGTGGTGGTGGCTGGAGAGCCGGGCGTGTCAACGGCGCCGCACGAGACATCGACGGAGCTGGCGCGGATGAAGCAGTTGGAGGGATTGTGGGAGGGGACAACGACGATGGCCGGTGGTGAACAGGCGGCGGTGGTCGAGTACCAGGTGACATCGGGCGGCAGCGCGGTGGTGGAGACGCTTTTCCCAGGGACGCCAGAGGAGATGGTGTCGGTCTACCATGATCACGGCGGGCAGCTGACGATGACGCACTACTGCATGCTCGGGAACCAGCCGCGCCTCGAGCTGGTGAGTGCATCAGACGATCGGCTGGAGTTGAGTCTGGCGTCGGATCATGGGCTGGCCGATCTACAGGAACAACACATGCACGCGCTGACGATTACATGGACTGATCCCGATCACATCACGCAGGTTTGGACGTCCTCCTCCGAAATCGGACAGCCGGGGTCAGCAACGACGATCACGCTCTCGCGCCTGCAGTAGGTGTGCGGTGTGAAGACGGACTCAAGACGCAAGCCACAAGCTTCAAGCAACAAGCGGAAAACAGGACTCGAGCCGCGAGACTCGAGCAAACGTCTAATACGACCTTTGCTATTCGACCGATGACTCTTGACTGGAGCGTGGGTTCTATCAATGCAGGTCGAGAGTCAGATGGCAAAGGTCGGAAGTCTCCGTTCTTAGGGTTCGTAGCTCGAAGCTCGCGTCTCGCGGCTCGAGTCCTGTTTTCCGCTTGTGTCCTATGTCTGATCCTAGATCGCTCAGCATGGGCGATGGGCAACGGGGAGGTAGCGGTGGGGCAGCAGGAGACGGCGACGTTCGGGGGTGGGTGCTTTTGGTGCATGCAGCCGCCGTTTGACAGCTTGAAGGAGCGTGGGGTGATCGCCACGCGCGTCGGCTATGCCGGCGGCACGGTGCCGAATCCAACGTACGAAGAGGTCTGTGGCGGACGGACGGGGCATCTCGAGGCGGTCGAAGTGACGTTCGATCCATCGCGGATCGCCTACCCGGAGCTCCTGGACGCGTTCTGGCGCAGCATCGATCCGACGCAGGCTGACGGGCAGTTTGCCGACCGCGGCACGCAGTATCGCACCGTGATTTTCTATCACAACGAGCCACAGCAGCAGCAGGCGATCGTATCGAAGGAGGCGCTAGCGCGTTCCGGCAAGTTCGACAAGCCGATCGCGACGCAGATCGTGCCGGCCACCGAGTTTTATCCCGCCGAGGAGCATCATCAAGACTACTACAAGAAAAACGTGCTGCATTATCAGATGTACAAGGTCGGCTCCGGACGCGCCGGTTTCCTCAAGGCGATGTGGGGCGACGATGAATCGGCGAGCCATGAGTAGCTACGAACAGCTAGGACTCAAGCTACAAGACGCAAGCTACAAGTTGCAAGGAACACCTGAATCGAGACCGCGTCAGTGCGAAGATGACGAGTCGTTCGTCTTCGAGTGGAGGCCGAGCCCCTCGACTGCGCTCGGGACAGGCGGATGCGGGGGAGCATGCCCTGAGCGAGGCCGCAGGCCGAGTCGAAGGGTCGAGAAGCTGAGTCTGGAGCGTTCTCGACTCTCCGCCAAAGATCTCTGGCGGATCGCTCGAACACGAACCAGTCAAGATCATGTGTACCAAGCAGTAGGTCGGTGCTGGACGTTGGTAGCTTGAAGCTTGAGGCTGCAGTCTCAACAGGGGGGTGACGTATGGGGAAGGTGCTGAAGTGTCGGGATGTCGGTGTGAACTGTGACTTTGAGGCGCATGGGGAGACGGCGGATGAGATTCTGCGCAAGGCGGCTGAGCATGCGAAGACGTGTCACGTCGGCACGAAGATCACGCCGGAGCTGGAACAGAAGATTCGGGCGTCGATCAAGGACGAGGGTGGTTCCTGCTGCGGGCATTGAGCGGTGAGCGGAGCCGATTGTTCTCGGTTTACCCTGCAGCTGGAGGTGCGGGACTATGAGTGTGATATCGAGGGGATCGTCAACAATGCCGTGTATCTTCACTACCTCGAGCATGCCCGCCATCAGTTTCTTAAGAGTGTCGGTTTAGATTTCGCGGAGCTGACGCGCTCCGGCCTGCATCTGGTGGTGGTGCGGATGGAAGTGGATTATCTGGCGTCGCTGCGTAGCGGGGATGTGTTTGTCGTGGAGCTTGATGTGGAGCGAGCGTCGAGGATCCGGGTGGCGTTCCGGCAGGCGATCTATCGGTTGCCGGAACGGATGCCGATGCTGCAGGCGCTGGTGATCGCGACGGCGGTTGGGTCTAACGGTAAGCCGTGCATGCCGCCGGAACTGGCCGCGGCGATCGGTGGCTCGTAGTGAGCTAGTTTGATAGAATGTTGTTGATCGTCCAGAGTCCACGGCTCCCCGTGGTCTCTGGACGTCTTGGAATTTCCATTGTTTTCAACGGCACTTGGGCTGTGACATCGCGTTTGAATAGGGGTGTTCCGATGGAAGCATCGGCGCATTGGGATGGGGTGTATACGGTCAAGCTTCCTGAGCAGGTGAGTTGGTATCAGCCGCATCTGACTCAATCGTTGCAGCTGATCGAGCAAGCAGGCGTCGGGCCGGATGGATATGTCATCGACGTCGGATGCGGGGTATCGACCTTGCTCGGTGATTTGCTGGAACGCGGGTTTCGCCACGTGACGGCGCTGGATGTGTCGGCGGAGGCGTTGCGTTTGGAGCAGGAGCGGTTGGGAGAGCGGGCCGGATCGGTGGAATGGCTGCAGGGCGATGTGACGCAGGTCGCGCTACCGGTGCAGCGGTACGATCTCTGGCATGATCGGGCGACGTTTCACTTTCTGACGGAGGCGGCGGATCGTCAGCGATATGTTGAGACGGCGCGTCGGGCGGTCAAGGTAGGCGGCCACGTGATCATCGCTACGTTCGATGCGGACGGCCCGACGCGATGCAGCGGATTGCCGACGATGCGCTATGGCTCGGATGCTGCGCAGGACACGTTCGGTGACGGGTTCCGGCTGATCGACAGCGTGCAGGAAGCGCACCGCACGCCGACTGGCGCCGAGCAGCTCTTTCGCTATTTCCATCTACAGCGATCTGTATAGCGTGAGGCGATGTCACACGGTGCCAAGCACCTGTCTTGGTGTCAGGCACTTGTTGAAAATGTGCCTGACACCACTTATTTGGCACCGACCGGTTGGCTTGTGGCGAAGCGGTAGGACGGTCAGGGGATTCAGCGGGGGAACTCGTTGTGCAGCGGGTGACGCGGGTGAGCGTGCGGGTGGATGGTGCGACGATCGCCGAGTTCGTCGCAGCGCTCGCGGCGTCCGGCATGCCAGTGTGTGAAGGACGCTTCGGCGCACACATGGCTGTCGAGCTCCTCAACGACGGCCCCGTCACCTTCGTGATGTAAGCTAGGATTCGTTACGCGGGACTTTGAACGGGGTAGAAGGCATGGGTTCTCTAAGGGCTTTCATCAGCTACTCTTCTTCAGACAAAGCTGTCGCAAAGACAGTCAAGAGTAACCTATCTAGATTTTCGGTCGAATGTTTCCTAGCTCATGAGGATATCGAGGTTTCAGAGGAATGGATGGAGCGAATCTTTTGCGAATTGGAGTCTGCCGATGTGTTTGTTGCGCTTCTCAGTTCAAATTTCAAACGGTCTGACTGGTGTTCCCAAGAGCTAGGAATAGCGCGTATAAGGAGAGTGAAAATCGTTCCGTTCTCTTTGGATGGGACGATTCCATTCGGGTTTATCCGCCATCTGCAGTGTGGTTGGGCAGATGGCCAGGGCAGGATTTCCCTCAACGATCTTGTTAAGCCTTTTATTGATGGTTTCCCGAACAGGATGATTTCGTCAATTATTGAAGAGTTAGGTCCTGGCAGGGCTAGTTCGTTCCGAGATGCTGAGGCGGTGATGGGTTTGCTAGTTGATCGATTTGACGAGTTTGCTCATGAGCACATTCGCGCATTAGGTAACCCCGCCCTTGAGGGCGGGGCGGAAGCGTAGTCCGTGGCAGCATGTCCGCAGGGCGCTGCGGTACTGGACAGGCGGACACACGAAGCATCGGGTGCTCGATCAC
>Ga0247727_10009878_pt1 | contig 17076 bp, 16 predicted proteins | sample WisWelCaveWW1625_FD_202498 | JGI IMG/M metagenome (GOLD analysis project Ga0247727, IMG submission 202498) | Biofilm microbial communities from Wishing Well Cave, Virginia, United States - WW16-25 | ecosystem: Environmental > Aquatic > Deep subsurface > Groundwater > Cave microbial mat | place...
CGCTGGAAGACGCGTTGGTGGTGGCGGCGCGGAAGTTCTATAAGACGGAAGAGGACATGCGCGCGAAGTTCAACCCGGAAACCGAAGAAATCGACGTGTTCGCAGTGCGCACGGTGGTCGAAGAAGTGACCGACCCGATTAAAGAGCTGACGCTGGCCGACGCGAAAAAGATCGAACCGGACATCGAAATCGGCGGAGAGATCCTGCGCAACATGCCCACCGACGTGCTGGGGCGCATCGCCGCGCAGACGGCCAAGCAGGTGATCCTGCAAAAAGTGCGCGAGGCCGAGCGCGAAAACATCTTCAACGAGTACAACGGCCGGGTGGGCGAGATGCTGAACTGCATCGTCAAGCGCACCGAAGGGCCGGACCTGATCGTGGACCTGGGGCGCGCCGAGGCGCGGCTGCCGCGCCGCGAGCAGTCGCGTCTGGAAAGCTACAACCTGGGCGACCGCATGCGCGTGGTGATCCGCGCGGTCGAGAAAGCGGCGAAAGGGCCGGCGGTGATCGTTTCTCGCGCCGACGGGATGCTGGTGCAACGGCTGTTCGAGATGGAGGTGCCGGAAATCTACGACGGCACAGTGCAGATCCGCGCCGTGGCGCGCGAAGCGGGCGAGCGCACCAAGATTGCCGTGGAGAGCCGCGACAAAGACGTGGACCCCGTGGGCGCCTGCGTGGGGATGAAAGGAATGCGCGTGCAGTCCATCATCCGCGAGCTGCGCGGGGAAAAAATCGACATCATCCCGTTCAACGAGGACACGGTGGCCTTCGCCCAGAAAGCCCTGAGCCCGGCCAAGGTGACCCGCGTGCAAATCGTGGACCCCGAAGAGCGGCGGCTGGAAGTGATTGTCGAAGATACGCAGCTCTCTCTGGCTATCGGCAAGAAGGGGCAGAACGTCCGCCTGGGCAGCAGGCTGGTGGGATGGAATATCGACATCAAGAGCGAAGAAGAGAAGCGGCGCGAGATCGAGGAGCAGATGGCCGCGCTCACGGCGCCCGGCACACCGCTGGCGGAGCTGACCGGCGTGGGGCCGAAGACCATCGAGAAAATCGAGGCCCATGGCGTCACTTCGATCGAGAAGCTGGCGGATATGACGCCGGAGCAGTTGATGGAGATCAACGGGATCGGCGAAAAGATGGTTGAGAAGATCCAGCTTGCCGTAGCGGGCTACTTTGAAAACCTGGAAGCGCAGCAGGCTGCGGAAGCCGCCGCCGCAGAGGCCGCCGCCGCAGAGGCCGCCGCCGCTGAGGCCGCCGCTGCTGAGGCCGCCGCTGCTGAGGCCGCCGCTGCAGAAACTGCCGGAGCGGCGCCTGGAGCAGAGGCTCCTGCGGAAGTAGCGGCGACTGTCGTCGAAACGGCCGAGCCGCAGGCGGAACCCGCGACTGAACCGGCGATGGATGAGGCGGAGAGCGCGCCGGTGGCTGAAGGCGCCGAGGAGCAGAGCAAAGACTGAAGATGTCTGACCCCAACAAAATCCGCATCAACGAGCTGGCGCGCGAGCTGGAGATCAAGGCCAAGGCGCTGATTGATTCTCTGCCCGAGTTTGGCTTCACGGAGAAAGTAACGCACTCCAGCTCGATAGACCTGGCAACGGCGGAAAAGGCGCGCCGCCACTTCCTGGGCGAGGCCGAGAAGGAAGCAGCGGCTGTAGCCGCCAAAGCCGCTGCGGAGAAAACCGCAAAAGAAGTCCGGCTGCGTCCCGCAGCCCCGGCTGCTGCGAAGCCTGCTGCTCCTGCTGCCGGTCCGGGAGTTGCACCACCCAAACCTGCGGCGCCCGCTGCGGGGATCCCCGCGGCCCCGGCTGCTCCAGCATCCAAACCCGGCGTTCCCGTCGCGAAGTCTGTTGCACCTGCCGCAGCAACAGCCCCTGCCGCGCCTGTGGCTGCCAAGGGCGCCGCCGCTCCCGCAGTGCGTCCGCCCGCCGCGCCAGCGCTCAAGCCGGTTCCGGGTCAGCCCATCGTGAGGTTGCCGGCGCGTCCGGCTGCCGGAGTCACTTCCGCGGCCAGAGCAGCTGCACCAGCCGCCCCGCCTTTTCCGGCGAAGGGTCCGCGGCCAGGCGCTCCGCCGCCGCTTCCTGTTGGAGCACGTGTGCGTTCGCCGCTGGTGCCGCGTCCCGGTGCCATTCCGCCGCCGCTGCCGCCAGGATCCAGAGTACAGAGAACCACGCGGCCGGCGCCCGCAATCCCGGGCAGGCCCGTGGGCGCGCGCCCTGAGAAACTGCCACCGAAGACGGAGCCGGGGAAGCCCATCTATCAGCGCAAGCCGCCGCCGCGCGGCCGGCCGCTGATTGACAAGAGATTCGAGGAGGGCGAACGCAAGCTGCATCCGGTGCGGCAACGGCCGGGCGCTGGAGCACGGACGGCTGTGGCCGCCGCGCCAGAGCCTGTCGTGCGCGAGCCGCGCGAGGTAACCCTCACCGAGGGCATCACCATTCGCGAGCTGGCGGAAAAGCTGGATGTCCGCGCCAAGGAACTCCTCAAGTCGCTTCTGGACCGTGGAATTTTCGCCTCCATCAACCAGGCACTGGACGTGCCCACGGCCACGAATCTTGCCGAGGCCTTCAGCGGCATCGTGACCGTGGTTTCCTTCGAAGAAGAAGCCATCCTGGAAGTCGCCAAGGAGGAAAAAACGGAAAATCTCGTGCCCCGGGCACCGGTGGTCACTGTGATGGGCCACGTGGATCACGGCAAGACCAGCCTGCTCGACGCCATGCGCGAAACCGACGTCGCCGCGGGAGAAGCCGGAGGCATCACCCAGCACATCGGCGCGTCGCAGGTGGAAGCCGGCGGCAAGCGCGTGGTATTTATCGACACGCCGGGCCACGAGGCGTTTACGCGCATGCGTGCGCGAGGGGCCAAGGTGACCGATGTAGTGGTGCTGGTGGTGGCCGCGGACGACGGCGTGATGCCGCAGACGAAAGAAGCCATTGACCACGCCAAGGCCGCCAAAGTGCCCATCGTGGTAGCGCTGAACAAAATGGACAAGCCGGAGGCCCAGCCGGAGCGCGTGAAGCGGCAGTTGACCGACTACGGGTTGATGCCGGAGGAGTGGGGCGGCGACGTGGTGGTCGTGCCGGTCTCTGCGAAGAAGAAAGAAAACCTGGACAAGCTCCTGGAAATGATTGTGCTCTCCGCCGACTTGCGCGAATTGAAAGCCAACCCGGACGCGCCGGCCACGGGCACGGTGCTGGAGTCGCGCGTGGACCGCGGGCGCGGGCCCGTGGCCACGGTGCTGGTGCAGAACGGGACGCTGCGCACCGGCGACGTGTTCATCTGCGGCTCGGTGTACGGCAAGGTGCGCGCGTTGTTTGACGACCGCGGGCGCGGAGTGAAAGCAGCCGGGCCGGCTTCCCCGGTCGAAGTCCTGGGCCTGCAAGGCGTGCCGCAGGCCGGCGACCAGTTCCAGGTGGCGGACGAGGCCCGCGCGCGGCACCTGGTCGAGTACCGCCAGGCGAAACAGCGCGAAGCGTCGCTGGCGCGCACCACCAGCGCGAAGATTACCCTCGACCAGCTCCACGAACAGCTCAAGGCCGGCGAAGTGAAGGAACTGGCGGCGGTCATCAAGGCCGACGTGCAAGGCTCGGTGGAAGTGCTCCAGGAAACGCTGCCCAAGCTTTCGACCGAACAGGTCAAACTGAAAATCATCCACGCCAGCGTGGGGGCGGTCGCGGAGACCGACGTGCTCCTGGCCTCGGCTTCGAACGCCATCATCGTCGCCTTCAACGTCCGGCCGGAGCGCAAAGCCGCGGAACTCGCGCAGCAGGAAGGCGTGGACATCCGGTTGCACTCCATCATCTACGAAGTACAGGACGAGTTGAAGAAGGCGCTTGCCGGCCTGCTGACCCCGGTGCTGAAGGAAACCTACCTGGGGCGGGCCGACGTCCGCGACACCTTCCGCATCAAGGGTGTGGGCACCGTGGCCGGGTGCAATGTGCAGGACGGCTTGATCAAGCGCGACGCTGAGGTGCGCGTGCTGCGCGACAGCGTGGTCGTCTACACGGGCAAGCTGGCGTCGCTTAAGCGCTTCAAAGACGACGCCGCGGAGGTTCGCACCGGCTACGACTGCGGCATCGGCATCTCCAACTTCAACGACGTCAAAGTGGGCGACGTGCTGGAATGCTTCACTGTGCAGAAGGTCGCGCCCGCCGCGGCCCAGGCGGCAGTGCCGGCCGCCGCACGCGCCTGACCCCGGCTCCGTGAATCCCGGGATGCGCGGGCTCCGGGCCTGCGTTACACTTCCGCCGCCGGACGCCAACATGCCTATCGGCCTCCTCACCCTGGAACTCTATCTCCCGGAATCACACTCGCTGAAGGACAAGCGCCAGGTAGTGCGCAGCCTGAAAGACCGCCTGCGGGCGCGCTTCAATGTGGCGGTGGCGGAGCTGGAGGGGCAGGACAGCTGGCAGCGCGCGGTCATCGGCGTTGTGGGAATTTCTGGCAGCCGGCCGCATCTGGAAGAATCCCTCCGCAACGCGTTTCTGGACGCCGAGCGCACGCTGGGGCGCGACCTGGTGGCCCACGACCTGGAATTCCTGGAGACCGCAGCGCCGGAGCCGGCTGCGGCTGAGCTGCCCTCCGACAGCGAGAACGAACCGTGAACGTCGCCGGGCACAGGCACGAGCGGCTGGCCGAGGAAATGCGCCACGAAATCACCGCGCTGGTGGCCGGGGAGCTCAAAGACCCGCGGATCACCGGGCTGGTGACGGTGACCGAGGTCCGCGTGTCGCAGGATTTGCGGAGCGTGAAGATTTTCGTCAGCGTCCAGGGCACCGAGGAAGAGCAGGCCTCTTCGCTCAAGGGCCTGCGAGCCGCGGCGGGGTTCATCCGCAGTGAAGTGTGCGAGCGCCTGCACCTGCGCCGCGCCCCGGAGATGTATTTTGCGCTCGACCACTCCGAAGAGCAGGCCCAGCGCATCGAGGAACTCCTGCGGGAGATGAAGAGCAAGAGTGGCTGACGCAAACTCAGAAATCAGGAATCAAAAATCAGTCTCGAAGTCCATCAACTACTAACTATCAAGTGACCGAACTCTTCGCCGCAACCATGCCCAGAAAACCACAACCGCCGCAGTTTGACGGCGCCGTGCTCATCAACAAACCGCAGGGGAGGACGTCGCACGACGTAGTTGATGTGGTGCGGCGCATCCTGGGGTTCCGGCAAATCGGACACCTGGGGACGCTCGACCCGCTGGCCACAGGCGTTCTGGCGCTGCTGCTCGGGCGCGCCACGCGGCTTTCGCAGTTCTATGCGGGCAGGCGCAAGCGCTATTCCTGCGCGGCGCGGTTCGGCTTTGCCACCGATACTTATGACGCCGATGGCGCCGCGCAGGGGCCGGACACGGCGCCGCGCCTGACGCGCGAAGAGCTCGAGCCGCTGGCGGCGAAGCTGGTGGGACATATGGAGCAAATGCCTCCCGCTTTTTCAGCGAAAAAAATCCACGGCTGGCCAGCCCACGAGCTGGCCCGCAAGCACAAACCCGTGGAACTGAAGCCCGTCGAAGTGGATGTGTACGAGCTGCGCATTACGGCTGTCGAGGGCAGCATCGCGCGCTTCGACGTGGAATGCGGCGCGGGAACCTACATCCGCACGCTGGCGCACGAACTGGGGAGGATGCAGGGCGGCGGAGCGCACCTGTGCGAAATTGTGCGCACCGCGGTGGGGGAGTTTACGCTGGACCAGACGGTCATCGTCGAGGAGCTGCATGCTGCGGCGCAGGCCGGCCGCCTGGCAGACTGGCTCATCCCGCTCGAGCGCCTGCTGCCGGAGATGCCGCGGGTGACGCTGCTGCCCATCCTCGAACGCCGCGTGCGCCACGGCGCCACGTTCAATGTAAACGTGGCCCAGATCCAGCCGGGACACGTGGTCACTGCACAGGGCGCCACGTCGCAATTGGATTCCGGGGAATGGAAACCCGCGCGGCTGCGCGTGTTCAGCGCCGAACAAAAACTGATTGCCATCGCCGAAGCGGTAGTTCCCCGCACGTATCGTCCCGTCGTAGTGCTGGACGCAGCGCCCTGAACTCATCGTAGGGGCGCTGCCCTGAACCTTCGAGACTGCGACCCTCCCACTCCGCCGGCAGTTCTGGTAAGAAATGCGTGTTACGGCGGGCCGGCGGTAGCGCCGATGGCGGTGTTTTCGCGTCCGTAATAGCGGCTGCGGTCGGCGCGCTCGGGAAGGCGGATGCGCCGCGGCGTGATGGCAATCACCAGTTCGGTTTCGCGCTGCTCGCGGTCCTGCCGGCCGGTCAAATGGTCTGTGCCGGGCACGCTGGAAAATCCCGGCCAGCCGCGGCGCGTTCGTTCCTGTTCCGTTTGCAGGATTCCCGCCAGGATACTGGTCTCGTTTTCGCGCAGGCGCACGGTCTGCTCGACGGTCCGGTTGCTGATGATGGGGATGCCGTTCAAGTTCTCCGAACCCAGGCTGCGGATTTCAAATTGCAATTGCAGGGTGACTTCCTTGCCCGCGTGCATGCGGGGCGTGGCGCGCACTTTCAGGCCAATGTCCTCGTAGGAAAAACCCGGAAAGGGCGTTTGCGGAACTATCGCGCCCCCGGGGGGCACGACAAACACGGTCGAGTTGACGGTTACGGTCACGTTGTCCGAGTCGCGGTTCGCCGTAGCCACGTCGAAGCGGCCGTCGGCTGTGAAGTCCGCGGCCAGCACAGCGGTGGGAAACGCCCCGGTGGGGAAATCGGTGCGCAAAGGGAACAAGCCCGCGCCGGCGCCGACCAGCACCGTAATCGAGCCGGAGCCGGAATTGGCGGTCACGATGTCCGCGAAGCCGTCGGCGGTGAGCTGCGCCGAGAGCACCGCACGCGGTGCATTGCCGACGTTGAAGTCCGTGCGTCCGCCAAAGATGCCGTTGCTGTTCCCGAAGAACACCGAAACAGTATTCGAGCCTTCGTTCGCCACCGCTAGGTCCAGGAACGAATCGTCGTTGAATGCCCCGCTGGCAATGCCGCGCGGCATCAGGCCAGTCGAGAAATCCATGCGGGGGTCGAACGTGCCGTTGCCGTTGCCGAGCAGGATGGAGAACGTGCCGTCGCCGGCGTTGGTCACGGCCAGGTCCTGCACGTTGTCGCCGTCGAAATCGCGGGCGATGACCGCGGAAGGCATCAGGCCGGTGGGGAAATCCATGCGCGTTTGCAGCGTGCCGTCTCCCACGCCCAGAAAAACGGAGACGGTGTTCGAGCCTTCGTTGACCACGGCGAGGTCGAGGAAAGTATCTGTGTTGTTCAAGCTGGCCGCAGTCAGGGCGCTGGGAGCGATGCCCGCGGGAAAATCCGCGCGCGGCTGAAACGTGCCGTCGCCGCTTCCAACGCCATTTCCAAGAAAAATGCTCACCGAGTCGGAGCCGCCGTTCACCACCGCCAGGTCGTTCACCGTGCCGGCATCGAAGTTCGCGATGACCACGCCGCGCGGAGAGGAGGCCGTGGGAAAAGGCGTCGGCGCACCAAACCTGCCGTTGCCGTTGCCGAGCAGGATGGTCACGGTATTGTCCAGTTCGTTTGTTACGGCGAGGTCATTCATCGCGTCCGCGTTCAAATCCAGTGCGGCCAGGCCGTTGGGGCCGTTACCGGCCGCGGAATCTTCGCGGCGAAAGGCTTCCTGCCCCGTCGAGGGCACCTGCGTGGGAACAGCCAGGTTGCCGGCAAACGTAAACAGGTTGACGGGAAAGCGCGTGCCCACGAAAAAGGATGCCTGCTCGCCATCGCTGGTGCGCAGCAGCATCCGCCGCGCGCTGTGCAGCGTGCGCAGGCTGCGCTCGAAAGCGGCCGCGGCTCCCGGCAGAGTAGCCAGCAGGATGGTCTTGCCCCCGCCGAACGCAATCAGCGGGGGCACCACCGGTCCGCCGGTGGGCGAGGTGCCGAACAATTCCGTCAGGATTTGCAGCAGCTCCTGCGGGGATTGCTGGACGTCGCGGATCAGGTTGGGATTGATGGTCAGCAGGCGCGCGCGGTCCGGGGGCGTGATGCCCAGGCGGCGGGCCCGGGCGCGGTCGAATTCGAGCAGCGTGATCTCCAGCATCATCTCGCCGCGCGCACTTTCGATTTCCTGAATCAAATCCAGGGCCACGGCTACTGCTTCCGGCGTGTCCCGCAGGGTGATGGTGCGCGAGCGCGTGTCCAGCTGCGTGCGCGAAATGCCGGCGATTTCACGCACGATGCGCAGGGTTTCGGTCATCTCCTCCGGGGAGACGGCGCCGGAGAGCAAGACAGTGCGCACCACCTGGGGCGCGTATTCGCGGCGCTTGGCGGGCGTATTCGCGGCCACCAGGAACGAACGTTCCCCAAGCGTGCGCCAGAACGTGTTGGTCTGCCGGCACAGGGCCTCGACAGCCGTGTAAAAGCCGGCGTCCTCGACACGGAAGCGTAATTGCTTGGGCTGAAGGTCGGGGTCGAATGAGACTGTGAGGCCGAACTGCTGCGCCAGGTCCTCGAAGGCGCCGGTGACGTTGCCGCGGTGGATGATAGTGCGCACGCCGGGGTCGGGGCGCAGCGCGACGGGAGCCGGGTCTTCGGGCGGCAGGACAATCGCTCGCGGCGAACCGCTCGAGGAGAACTGCTGGAGGCGTTCGCGGGCCACCGTGTATTCGGGATCCAGAGCCAGGGCGGCGAGCATTTCCGTTCGCGCCTCGGCCATGCGGCCGGCGGTTGCGGCGCGCTCGGCGAGGTCCATGCGCTGCTGGATGAGGCGAAAGCGCGCTGCCTCGCGCCCCACCCAGTATTCGCGCTCGGCTGGCCAAAGGCTCACGGCATCTGAAAAGTGATCAAAGGCAGAAGCCCAGTCGCCGGCCTGTTCGGCGCGGCGGGCAGATTCCGCCGCCCGGCGCGCGCGGACGGGGTCTGGCGGAGGAGGCTCAACGACCGTGCTCGCCTGATTGCGCTGCGACTGCGCGGCCAGAGGCGCCGGGAGCGCGAGACTTGCGGCCAGGACCGAGGCCAGGCAACGAGTTAGCAGTCGCGATGACACGGGGAACTATTCTACCGGGGCAGGGGATTGCGAACAGCAATTTTCCTTGACCGCGGAGGGGCCAGCCGATATAGTGGGAAGTCTAGTTGCTACACAGTTGCAACTGGAGAGGACCCCGGAATGTTCCAGTCTCTGCTGATTGCCCTGCGCGAAGGCGTGGAAGCTGCTCTGGTGGTAGGCATCGTCCTGGTTTATCTGAACCGCACGGGCCGCGCCGCGCTGACCCGCTACGTGTGGGCGGGTGTGGCCGTGGCTGTGGCGGCCAGCGTGGCCGGGGCAGTGGCCCTGGAGCGCTGGCAGCTCAACCAGGAGGGCATCGAAGGCATCCTGATGCTGGTGGCGGCCGTGTTTGTGGTCACGATGATTGTGTGGATGAACCGCGTGTCGCGGCGGCTGAAGCGGGAAATTGAAGACCGCGTCGAACACATCGCGCAACGCGCCACTTGGGCCGCCGGACTGGGGCTGGCTGCGTTCGTTTTCCTGATGGTGGTGCGTGAAGGCATCGAGATGGTGCTCATCCTGCGCGCCGTGGACCTCTCCACGGGCGGCTTGGGAATCTGGACGGGCACAGGGCTGGGCCTGGCACTGGCCGTGACGCTGGGAGTGCTTTTCTTTCGCGGCACCGTGAAGATTTCGCTTCCCAAGTTCTTTGCCGCCACCAGCGCCATCCTGATGGTCGTGGCCGCGCAATTGCTCCTGACGGGTATGCACGAGCTGAGCGAGGCGCTTTGGATCCCCGCCAGCAAACGCGAAATGGCCATCCTCGGCCCCATTGTGCGCAACGATGTGTTTTTCTTCCTGGTCATCCTCTGCGTGGCGGCCTGGCTGCTATTCCGGGAATGGAAAGCATCGGGCAAGGCGCTGGTCCCGGCTGCTCCGCAGGCAGAATCCCCGGCCGCACACGCCGCACGCGCGGAGGGACCGCACCGGCATTGGATGTTTGCCGGAGCCATGGCCTGCCTGGCGGTCATCATCCTTCTGGGGACAGATCTTGTCCTGGCGCGCGTCTCCGCGGCGCCGGCACTGGCAACGCCGGTTGTGGCCGAGCACGGAGAAATCCGCTTGCCCGTCGCGAGTCTTCTCGGCCAGAAAATCAGCTACTTCAGCGTGGAGGATGCCAGGCAAACGGTGCGCTTCCTGGTCCTGCGGCGTCCCAACGGCCATTTGCAGGTGGCGCTGGACGCCTGCCGTATCTGCGGACCGGCCAGCAACCGTCCGGAAGGCGACACACTCATCTGCCTGAACTGCGGCGCGGAGATTCCCCTCTCGGCCCTCGACGTTCCCGGCGGCTGCAACCCGGTGCTGGTGGGCTCGCGCGCGGAGAATGGAAACCTGGTCATCTCCGTCGCCGCGCTGACCGGCGCGCTTCCCCCCGCGCCGGAGCCTTGACTAGCTCCGGATTTCACACCTCGCCAAAGAAAAAAGCCTGTCCCGGGGCGCAGCAAGCAGCGCCCCTACGCGATGACTTCGCAAGTCCTTCAGGGAAATTGAGGAAACATCAGGCCGCCAAACGGCGGAAGGCGCATCCTCATCGCAGGGGCGCTGCTTGCTGCGCCCGGATCGCTCTCAGCATCCGGCTTGTCAGAAATGCGGGCTAGCTCGGGCGCCCTGATACAATCAGCCAGAATGCCGATTCCGATTGACGAACGGAAGAAGCCGAAAGACGTGCAGGTGCACGTGAGCAGCGGTGCCGGGCTGGACATCATCTGGACCGACGGTCACGCCAGCCATTACGAGTTTGATTATCTGCGCGAGCACTGCCCCTGCGCGATGTGCAGCGAAGCGCAGCGGAGAAAGTCCGGGATGGAAGCCCACGGCAGCGCAGGGATGGCGGCCGCGGCGGGTCCGGGCGCGCCGCCGGGGATGGGGCCTTCGCTGCCGATGTTCAAGCCCAAACCGAAAGCGCGCGCAGCCAAGGCCATGGGACACTACGCCCTGCAAATGGATTTCACCGACGGCCACTCCACGGGGATTTACAGCTACACCTACCTGCGCGAAATTTGTCCGTGCGCAGAATGCGCGAAGGAATTTCGCAGCGGGACGCCAGCCGAACCGTGAATGGCAGCGGCGTCAGCGGCGGCCGAAGACATCTTTCAGCAGGCTGGTAACCCGCGCCGCGGGGTCTTTGCGGATCTTGCGTTCTTCCTCGGCGACCACGTAGAACAGGCCATCGAGAGCTTTCCCCACGACATACTCGTCAATGTCCACGGCCTGCGCCCGCAGGAAAGGGATGGACTGCGCGCGGGCGGTCAGGTCTTTGTACTGGCGCGTGACGCCGGTCTCGTCCGTGGCTTTCTTGACGATGGGAGCAAACGCGGCGGTGAGCTTTTCCGTGGTGTGCGCTTTGAAGTAGTCGGTGGCCGCGGTCTCGCCTCCGGACAGGATTTTGCGCGCATCGTCGAAGGTCATCTCCTTGATGGCGCCCCAGAAGATGTCTCTGGCCAGCGGAGCGGCTTTTTCCGCGGCGCGGTTCATACTGAGGATGAACTCGTCCACTTTCGGACCCTGGCCCGCGGCGCGAAGGCCCTTCTCCAGCGTGCGCAATTTTTCCGGCATCAGGATCTTGATGGCGGCATTGGCAAAGTAGCCGTCGAGTTTGCCCGTGCTCTTCACGGCGTTGCCCGTGCCCACCTGGAGCGCTTCTTTGAGTCCCGAGCCGATTTTTTCGGTGCTCAGGGATTCCTTCTTGCCCAGGCCCAGGGCTTCGGCAATTTTTCCGGACTGCGCGGAAGCAGCGGCGCAGGTGGCGGCAGCCAGAACGAATAGGACAGCGATTCGAGGGCGCATAGTCTGCTCCAGGAAAGCTTTTCCCGCGGCCGTCAATTGACGCGCAGGTCTGAGGTGCAATGTCCGCAGCGCGTGGCCTTGAGCGGCACGCTCATCAGGCAGTGCGGGCAATCTTTCGCCGTGGGCGCCGCGGCAGGCGCCGGGGCTTCGCGCTTGAGGCGGTTCACCTGCTTGATGAGCAGGAAAATCGCGAAAGCCACGATCAGGAAATTCAGCAACGTGTTGAGGAACACGCCGTAGGCCAGGATCGGCGCGCCGGCAGCCCTGGCCGCAGCCAGGGAATCGACCGATTTGCTCGAGAGATTCACGAACAAATTGGAAAAGTCCACCTGGCCGACCAGCAATCCGATGGGCGGCATCATCACGTCGTTCACAAAGGAATTGACGATATTCCCGAACGCCGCGCCGATGATGATGCCCACGGCCATGTCCAGCACGTTTCCGCGCATGGCGAATTCCTTGAATTCCTTCAGCATGTGTTTCCCTCCTTAACCGGCATAGGAAAATCCGGCTTCGCGAAGTGACAGCGGTTCCTCATCGCGGCGAACGCCCGCGGCCACGATTTCGGCCACGTAAATCCAGTGGTCGCCGCGATGGAGATGGTCCACCACGCGGCACTCGAACCACGCCGGGGCGTCGAGCAGGATCGGCGCGCCCGTCTCGAAGGCGTAGCCGCTCAGCGTGCCGTCCTTGAGCACCGGGGCCTTGAAAAACGTGGTCGCGAATGGCTTCTGCGACTTTCCGACTATGTGGATGGCAAAGGCATGCGCGGCGGCGACCACTTCGCGCAGGCGGCTCCCGCGCTGGAATCCGGCCATCACCAGCGGGGGATGAAAGGAGCATTGCGAGAGCCAGGTGACACTCCCCGCGGCGATACGCTCGCCGGCCCGTGCCGTGGCCACGTACAGGCCGTAGGTCATTTTTTGCAGCACGCGCTTGCGGAGATTCTTGTCCATGGAGACTCCAGTGCGGAGTCATTCCGCGCGCAGCATCAGAAAGGTTCCGGCCAGACTGCCGAGGGCCAGCGCCGCGCCGGCGGCTATCAACATCCCGCGCACCCACACAAAGGGCACGAATGCCGTGGCCAGCAGCAGCAATCCGGCCGCGGCCATCGAGGCGCCGCGCGCGATGTGCGCCGGGCGCGTGACGTAACGCCCGGCGTTCATCCACATCCGCAGCCCCCTGAAAATCACCAGCACGGCCATCCCCACCCACACAGGCGAGCGGCGGTTCCACAGCAGCATCCCGCTGGCGGCCACGCCCGCCAGCAGGACCCCCAGCAGGACGACAATCGCGTCGGCCAGAAGCTGAAAGCGCGCCTGCGGACTGGCCAGCACGTTTGCCATCGGAGTGCGCGCTGCGCTACACGCGCTCGATGCGCAGTTTCTGAATGACCACCGGCTGGCGCGGGCGGTCATTGGAGTCGCGCGGCAGGCCGGAAATTTTGCTGGCGATGTCCTGGCCCTCGACCACCTCGCCGAAGATGGAATGCTTGTTGTCCAGCCACGGCGTGGCAGCTACGGTGATGAAAAACTGGCTGCCGTTGGTGTTGGGTCCGGCATTAGCCATGGAGAGTTTGCCGGGCTTATCGTGTTTGAGCGCGGGATGGAATTCATCGGCAAATTTGTAGCCGGCGTCGCCGATGCCCTGTCCCAGCGGGCACCCGCCCTGAATCATGAAGTCGGGGATGACGCGGTGGAAGACCAGGCCGTCGTAGAACGGACGCTTCGCCTTCTGGCCGGACTTCGCATCGGTGAATTCTTTTGTACCTTCCGCGAGTCCCACGAAGTTCGCTACTGTTTTGGGCGTCTCTTTCTCAAACAGGCGGCAGACGATGTTGCCGTGCGTGGTTTCAAAAATCGCATAGGTACCAGGGGTGCACGCCACAGGAACGCTCCTTGAGAGATGGAAATGTTTGCCGGGGGATTATCGCTCAGCGGGGTGAGCGAAGCAATTGGGCGCAAAAGAATCGCGGCGGCGGGATGAATCCTCAATGCTAGAATACACATCTTTTAACTGGCGTACGCCGCAGGCGGACGCGAACGCATACCAGCAACGCGGAGAGCCAGGTGCGAAATGTCATTATCATCGGCAGCGGCTGTGCGGGACTTACGGCGGCGATCTACTCGGCGCGCGCCAATCTGAGCCCGCTCATCATCGACGGCTACGAACCCGGCGGGCAGCTCACCCTCACCACGGACGTGGAGAACTATCCCGGATTTCCCGACGGCATCCTGGGGCCGGACCTCATCGAAAACATGCGCAAGCAGGCCAAACGCTTCGGCGCGGAGTTCCGCTCCGGCGCAGTGACCGCCGTGGACTTCAGCAAGCGGCCATTCACGGTTGCCGCCGGCAAGGAGACCCACGAGTGCAAGGCGCTCATCGTGGCCGCCGGCGCTTCGGCGCGGCTCATCGGCATCGAGTCGGAGAAAAAGCTGATGGGCCATGGCGTTTCCACCTGCGCTACCTGCGACGGCTATTTCTTCCGCGGCAAGGAAATTGTCGTGGTGGGCGGGGGCGACTCGGCCATGGAAGAAAGCGCATTCCTCTCCAAGTTCGCCAACAAGATTACGCTGGTGCACCGGCGCAGCGAGTTCCGGGCGTCGAAAATCATGCTCGACCGGATGCGCAAGAATGAAAAAATCACGGTGCTGACGCCCTACGTGGTCGAAGAAGTGCTCGACGCCAGCAAAGGCGCCGTGGAAGGCGTCCGGGTGCGCCACGTGGACACCAAGCAGACATCGATTATCCCGGCTACGGGGATGTTTGTGGCCATCGGACACAACCCCAATACGGCGATTTTTTCCGGGCACCTGGAGCGCGACGTGGCCGGCTACCTGCACACCAGGCCCGGCACGGCGCGCACCAACGTCGAGGGCGTCTTTGCCGCCGGAGACGTGCAGGACCACGTCTATCGCCAGGCGGTGACCGCCGCAGGCTCCGGCTGCATGGCCGCCATCGACGCCGAACGCTGGCTGGAATCCCAGCACGCCTGATCGCAAATGCTCCGAGGCATTCTTCTCGAACTCAGTGAAAGCCCTGCCGTGGCCAGCTGGGTGCTGCGCAATGGCATGAGCCGGCGCGTGGCGCGGCGTTTTGTGGCCGGGGAAGAGCTCGACGACGCCATCGCTGCCGCGCGGGCCTGCAACCAGGCCGGAATGCACGTCAGCCTGGACTTCCTGGGCGAAAACGTGGGCAGCGAGGCGGAAGCGCGGCGCGTGCGCCAGATGTACTACGGCGTGTTCGACCGCATCGCCGCGGAAAAGCTGGACGCCAACGTGTCGCTGAAGCTCACGCAGCTCGGGCTGGACTTGAGCGAGCCGCTGTGCGAAGAGTTGCTGGGCTCGATTGTGGCCCACGCCGCCGGCCATGGCAATTTCGTGCGCATCGATATGGAAGGCTCGCCATACACACAGCGCTCCATTGAGGTCTGCACGCGCGCGAGGGAGAAAAGCAGCGCCGTGGGCACGGTCGTTCAGGCGTATCTCTACCGCACCGAAGAAGACGTGAAGGGATTGCTGGCCGCAGGATGCCGGCTGCGGCTCTGCAAGGGAGCCTACAAAGAGCCGGCCAGCATTGCGTTTCCAGAGAAAAAGGACGTGGACGCGAATTTCGTGAAGCTGATGAAGCTGCTGCTGGCGAGCGGCATCTACCACGGCATCGCCACGCATGACCCCGCAATGATTGACGCCACGGTACAGTTTGCGGCGACACAGCGAATTTCGAAGGACAAGTTTGAGTTCCAGATGCTCTACGGCATCCGCACCGATTTACAGCAGCAACTGGTGCGCGACGCCTACCAGATGCGCGTGTATATCCCCTACGGCCACGACTGGTTCCCGTATTTCATGCGCCGCCTGGCCGAACGCCCCGCGAACCTGGCTTTTTTCCTGCGCAGTCTCGTGCGACGCTAGTGGCCTCCCAATTTGTTGCGCCCAAATTCTGATGGACTCGTAGGGGCGCTGCCCCGAACCCTCGGGGCTGGGCCTCGATCCTTCGGGGCTGCGCCCCAACCCTGCGCCAAAGCGCCGGGGAGCAAAGAAGTGGAGGAACCACTGAGAGAGATGCGGGCTAGAGCAGCAGGGAAGGCCGCGGCAGGAGTTTCTTTTGCTCCGGGTCCACAACCGGGCCGGCAATCTCCAATGTGACCGCGCCCAGGACCGCGAAATCATCCGCCTCGCCAAACAGAACAGGAGATAGCACACGCCGCCCGGAGGCTTCAATGCCGGCGTAAACGAGATCGCGCCGGAGTTGCTTGCGATCCACGGTCAGAATTTCGCGCTCCTCGACGGCTTTTACGTCCGCGCGGGTGAGAATCGCGCGCGGTATGACGCTGAACGTTGCACCAGTGTCCACAAGCAAATCAACTTCCGCCGGAGCGCGCGCTCCGTCGGGGAATCCCGTGTAAATCTTCGCCGCGACGCTGAAAATCCCCATTGCGCAATTCTATCCCTTTTCGCTCCTTGAAGGAGGGCACGCCGGGTCACGCCCCTAATAGACCTCGCTGATTGCTGGCCGATTGCAGCCCCGCTCATTTCTTGCGAGCCACTGCGACTCCATCCCGCAGAGGGATCAATACCGGGAACAGACTTGTCGAGCTGTAGAGCAAGCGGTTGAACTTCTGGATGCCGCGGGTATCGCGGTCACCCGGCCTGGCTTTACGGGCCGCGCGGCCGAACCATAGCGTATTGTCGGCCACCAGCAGCCCGCCGCGGCGGAGTTTCCGAACCGCAATGCGGAACGCGGCGGGATACTGGTGTTTGTCCACGTCGCAAAAGATCAAGTCGAATCGCCCGGGCGCTTTGCGGAGCAGCGCCAGCGAGTCCCCTGTAAGGATGCTTATCCGGCCGGCGACTCCAGCCTGCTCGAAGGAGCGCCGCGCGCGGCGCGCGTTTTCCGGGTCGCCGTCGCTGTAGTACACCTCGGCCCGCGGCCCGGCAGCCCGCGCCAGCCACAAGGTCGAGTACCCGATGGCCGAGCCCATCTCGAAAATCCGCCGCGCTCCGGAAATCCGCACCAGCAGCGCCAGCAAACGCCCCACGGCCGGCCCCACGATGGGGACGTCGTGGCGTGCGGCATATGCTTCCATCTCCGCCAGCACCGCATCGCGCCGCGGCAACAGGGCGTAGAGGTATCGTTCCACGGCTTCCGAGGTGAACGCGCTGCGCATGGACGGTGATGTGGGGATCAGAGCTAGTTTCGCGAGCGGCGCACTTCTTCATAGTCGCCGCTCGGTATTGGGCGGGCTCGCGTCGGTTCACCCGGCAGGAAGTAGGCCCAGGCTTCAGTTCGCTTCCCGTCCTCTAATTGGACTTCCACG
>Ga0247727_10009879_pt1 | contig 17074 bp, 19 predicted proteins | sample WisWelCaveWW1625_FD_202498 | JGI IMG/M metagenome (GOLD analysis project Ga0247727, IMG submission 202498) | Biofilm microbial communities from Wishing Well Cave, Virginia, United States - WW16-25 | ecosystem: Environmental > Aquatic > Deep subsurface > Groundwater > Cave microbial mat | place...
TGTTATAATGTAACTGTAGTTACATTATCCGTGCGCCGCGCCGAAGGATCCAAGATTGACTACGTGGCTTGTTTTCAATTACAAAGTGCCATACGAACCCTCTGCCCGACGCGTTTTCGTCTGGCGCAAACTCAAGGGGATGGGCGCGATTGCTGTTCAGGATGCCGCGTGGGTTTTGCCTGCGAACGCGCGCACGCGCGAGAAAATGCAATGGCTGGCGAGCGAGGTCCAAGAGATGGGCGGCGAGGCAATTTTGTGGGAAGCGACGCAATTGTTCACGGGGCAAAGTGTTGATCTCGTCGCACAGTTTCAAAAACAGGTGGACGCGCTATTTGAAAAAATTTTGCGCGCGCTGAAAAAAAAGAATCCTGATTTGGCAGCGTTGTCGCGCGCGTATCAACACGCCAAATTGCAAGATTACTTTCAATCGGAATTGGGCGAACAGGTACGCCAAGGATTGTTGGAAAAAAGAGGGCAGGGCGAGTCATGAAGTGGGTCACATGGGAAAATATCGGCGTGGATCGAATGGGCAGCGCGTGGCTGATCCAACGTTTTATTGATCCGCACGCGGAATTTGAATTTATTCGCGTTGGCGCGTCCGTGCGCGCGGAACTTGGGGAATCATTCGATATTCCCGGTGTGCGTTTGTCGCATCGCGGCGGACATTGCACCTTTCACACGATCCTCAATGAATATCACTTGGACGATCCGCGTTTGAAACGGATCGCGAGCATGATTGATGAAGCGGATGTGGCGCAAGTGATTACGCTCGAACCGATTGCCCCTGGTCTGGATTTTATTTGTCGCGGGCTTCGTCTCACCAGCCCCGATGACTCAACCGCGATTGAACGCGGCAAAATGATCTATGACGCGCTCTACGCGCAATTGAACGCAGAGTCTCCTCCATAGGGTTCGTAAAAATATAACTTCCCGCGCGCGCCGCTGGATTTGCAATCCAGCGTGGATTGCAAATCCACGCGCGCGGGCGGTTGTTTCTTTACGGTCCCATAGTTCAAACTACAAGAACGGAACAATCCCATGAATGAAAAGCAATCGCGGCACATTCTGTCGAAAATTCAGAATGTGCGCGCCGAGTACCCGCGCGCCTTTTGGGTGCTGATGACAGGCACGTTCATTGATCGGTTCGGCACGAATTTGATCATCCCGTTCCTCGCGATCTATGTCGTCCAACGTTTTCACGCGCAATTCACAGAGGTCGGGATCATTTTTACGATCATGGCAATTACGAGCGCGGCAGGCAATTTGCTCGCGGGCGCGTTGGCTGATCGCTTCGGGCGGCGTTTTACGTTGGTGCTTGGACTCGTGTGCGCGGCAACCGCGCGCATGGGTTTGGGATTCGCGGGCGACGTATCTACGTTGTATATCGCTGCCGCGTTTGCGGGATTGTTTGGCGCAATCGGGTGGCCCGCGCAATTGGCAATGACCGCCGATCTTTTGGGGCAAGAAAAACGCGCCAATGGATTCGGCATTCAACGCGTGGTCATCAACTCGACGTTTGCGTTGGGACCGCTGATGGGCGCGTTTGCCGCGCCGCTGATTGGTTATACGTGGTTATTTGTTTTGGACGCGTTGACGAGTTATTTTGTCGCGTTCGTCGTCTTTCGACATTTACCCGAAACAATTTCCAAGAAACCTGTCGGCACATCGTCTGAAAATTTCGCGCAGACGATGGCGGGATATAAACGCGTTTTGCAAGATGGAACGTTCACGATTTTTATTTTGATTTCGATCTTGACCGTGACCGCATTTTTGCAAATGAGCACGACACTCGGACTGTTTCTCGTCAACGTGCATCACTTGTCCACTTCGTTTTTTGGAACGTTGGTGATGTTGAACGCGCTCATGGTGGTATTCTTACAAATCCCTATTTCGCGTTGGGCATCCAAACGTCCGCTGTTACTCGTTATGTGCGGCGGCGCGGCATTTTATCTCATCGGCTTTGGAAGCTATGGAATCTTTACCACGGTGCCGCTGTTTGTTTTGGGGATGGTGTTGATCACATGCGGTGAGATGCTTGCAATCCCAACGAGTCAAGCATTGACCGCGTTGCTCGCCCCTGAAGACATGCGCGCGCGCTATGTGGCGACGGAACGTTTTAATTGGATCATCGCGCAATCTTTGGGCCCGCTTGCGGCGGCGGCGATCATGGATCGTTTTGATCCGCGCTGGGTATGGTATGGTTGCAGTATTGTGTGCGCGATTGCGATCATCGGCTATTACGGATTGTATCGGTACGCGGGCAAACGCTTGAACACCAAACAAGGCCTCGATGCAAAACCACAACTCGCCCCCGCGCGCGGTGCGTCAACGAGTGGCGCAGTGGGCGAATAAAGTTGCAAGGAACTGCTCGTCCATAGAAAACGAAAGTGGACGTTGGTACGACAAATTTGAAATTTGTCGTATGTTTTCAAAAGGAGACAATCGTATGAAATGGGTAACTCGTTCGCACGTTCATGTTGACCGCGTAGCGTGTCCATGGCTCATCACGCGCTTTATTGACTCGAACGCGGAATTTTTGTTCGTGCCGAAAACTCAAGTGGAGCAAGTGGCAAAAGAAACGGGCGCGCTGCCGTACGATGTTGCAAACGCAGAACTCGGACATCAAGACGGACGCTGTTCCTTCGAGAGCATCATCGTCAAATATGGCTTGACCGATCCCGCGCTGCTGCGCCTTGCAAAAATTGTGCACGCGGCGGATGTGGAGCAAGACCTCCATACCGATTCGATTGCGGCGGGACTCGAAGCCATTGCAACAGGATACAGTCTGCGCTTTCCGCACGACGCGGAAAATTTAGAACACCAATTCGATGTGTATGACGCGTTGTATGCGTGGTGTCGGTTGGAGGTGGCAACGAAGCGGTGATAGAAAAACATTGCCGCTTGAGTCGGCAATGGCGGGTATCCGTTTGAATCGGCTTGCGAGTGACAAGTTAGAGCAAATTCCTAATGGGTGTAGGGTTTTCCCCTTTGCGTCTTTGCGCCTTTGCGTGAGATTCTGATTTTCTTTTCCCTTTAACGAATGGGGAATCCGATCTAAGCGGACAGGACGCGTAACAGACGAGATTCAAAAAAGAAACCTTGCATGGATGCAAGGTTTCTTTTTTTTGGTTCTTCTCCACCTCTGACACTATCATCGAATCGAATTCGGCTCCTGAAACACGCATCAATCGGAAACTTTTGTGGGCAACACCTCTAATGAAATTTCCTTAAAGCGTTCAAAATCTGCGCGGTTATAAGTCACGAGGCGCGTGATGCCGTTGGTCAGCATTGTAGCGATAATATTTGCATCGTGAATTTGTTTGCCGCGCACTTGGTATCGTCGCATTAGCTCTCGGAGCTTGGAGGCGGATTCTGTCGTCTCCTCAAGAACCACAAACGAGGGCAATATCACCTCAAGTTCGCTTACGGCTTGTTCAACCGTAAAGTGCGTCTCAAAGACATTGCCGCGCGTAAGCACAACCAAATATTCTCGAAGGATTTGAGTTGTCACACAAAGGGTAATTTTCTGCGCTTGTAGCGCCGTCAACCAACGCCGCGATTCCTCAAACCACTCATTTCCCGACACAGTGCTGTACACCAAAAGATTGGTGTCCACGACACAATATTCATCGTCCATCATCGGAATAAATTTCACTCCGCCGCAGCGCGCCTCCCAAATAGCGCCCGCCGTTCAAAACGGGCCAGGACATTGGAGAGGTTTGCTTCATGGGTTGTGTGGGCTTGCGCGCGAAAAGCAAAATGACCTCTACATCGCCGCGCGGCAATTCGTACAGCGGCTCTAGCAGTTCTAATTTTGCGTCGGGTCCAATCCTCGCTCTAATCTTGATTGCTTCCATATAACCTCCTCTGATGGTTTGAACTCTATCTCATTCGATACTTTCCGTCAATGCGAATCCTCACACTTATTCTTTCTCCACCGCCAACGCCATCAACCGCTGTATCCTTGGCAGCATCGAATTGAATTCGACGACGGAACGAGGCGTTTGAAAAAACAACGCAAAGTCGGCGGGGCAATTGACAACAATATCAATAATGGTATCATCCCCGTGTGGCAAAGGTTCAAGCAATCCTCGCGCAGATGCGTCAAAATCCAAAAGGGATACGTTTTCAAGACCTTTGCAAAGTGTGCGATTCTTTTTTGGGTGAGGCGCGGCAAAAGAGCAGCAGTCATCGAATTTACAAAACCCCGTGGCAAGGCGATCCGCGCGTCAATATCCAAAATGACAAAGGTATGGCAAAAGCATATCAGGTCAAGCAAGTGTTGAAAGCGATTGAACGTTTGGAGGCAGAACGAAATGATCAAGAATGATCGCTATTCCTATCGTGTGATGTGGTCCGAAGAAGATGGCGAATACGTCGGGGTGTGTGTTGAATTTCCAAGTTTGAGTTGGTTAGAGCCATCGCCCGAAAAAGCGTTGAAAGGCATTCGCGAGGCAGTGGCGCAAGTCGTTACGGATTTGGAAAAACACGGCGAATTTGTGCCAGAACCGCTTGCCGTCAAAAAATTTAGCGGCAAGTTCATGGTGCGAATCCCGCCTGAATTGCATCGGCATTTGGCGCTCGAAGCGGCGGAGGCGGGCATCAGTTTGAATCGGCTTGCGAGTGACAAGTTGGGACGACACGAAGGATAAAAAGAAGCCTTGCCATGAGTGGCAAGGTTTCTTTTTATTACTCTCCCATGCAACGCATGTCATTTCGAGAGGAACGAGAAATCTCGCTTGGCATAGCTGGAGATTTCTCGCAAACCATGCCCCGAAGCATTGAGGGGGCGGCTCGAAATGACGCTTCTGCACGTTTGACATTTCACGTTTGACGTTTCCCGTCCCCCTTCATCCTTCATCCTTCATCCTTTCCCCCTCCCACCGCCAACGCCATCAACCGCTGGATGCGCGGCAGCATCTCTGCGGGATTCGGATGCAAACCTTCTTGCACCAGCGCGCTGTCGTACAATTGCTCAATCGTCAGCGCCGCCAATTCCGAATCGGGTTGATTGTGCAGTGTGCGCGCCAAGTTGGCGATGAGGGGGTGATTGCGATTCACTTCGAGAATTTTTTTCGGCACTTTATACTCTTTGTCAAAGTACCGACTCAAACGCCCGCGCTCGCGCTCTCGATCATCTTTTGGTGAAACGAGGCGAATCGGGCTGTCTCTTAAAACTTTTGATGCGCGCACATCCATCACGCGTTCGCCCAACACCGTCGTAAAACGTCCGAGCAAAACATTAAATTCATATTCGGGCGTTGTCTTTTCTTCTTCTCGTTTCTCGTCCTCTTGCTTCTCCTCTGGCAATTCCAATTCCGCATCATCAATGTTGCGAAATTTTTTCCCTTGATACTCGTTCAGAATTGGCGCAATCAACGCGTCGAGCGGATCAATCCAATACAACACTTGAAGATCGCGCGCCTTGAACGGATCGAGATGCGGACTGTGCGCGATCGATTTTAGATCGTCGCCCAACACATAATAAATTTCCGTTTGCCCCTCTTGCATCTGCTTGATGTATTCATCCAGCGAAATCAGCTTACCGTCCGATTGCGACGAGGCGTAACGGAACAACGGCAGCACTTCTTCTTTTGCTTCAGGGTCCGTCGCAATCGCTTCGCGGAACGCGCGGCTGTACTCGTGCCAAAATTTTTCGTACTTGTCAGCGTCGTTCTCGAACAAATTTTTCAATTCGCGCAATACGCGCCCGCGCAGCATTTTCGCCAACTGTTTCAATACGCGATTGTTTTGCACCGTCTCGCGGCTCACGTTCAACGGCAAATCTTCCGAGTCCACCACGCCGTCCACAAACCCCAACCACTTGGGCAATAAATCCGCCGCGTATTCTTGAATCAAAACATTGTGCGAATAGAGCAGCAGCCCTGGCTCTTTGCGCGCGGCGAGGATATTTTTTTCGCGCTTGGCGGGAATAAACAACAACGCGCGCACATTCACAGGCGCGTCCGATGAAAAGTGAATCGTCGCCAGCGGTTCGTCAAAATCGAGCGTCAATTGCTGATAGAAATTTTTGTAATCGTCAGGTGAAACTTCCGAAGCGTTCTTGCGCCACAGCGACGTTTGTTGATTCGCGCGTTCCGTTCCAATGTAAATCGGAAAACGCACAAAGTCGGAATGTTTCTTGATCACTTGGCGCAACTTCCACGCGTTCGCAAATTCGTCCGCATCTTTTTTCAGCGTAATGTGAATTTCCGTGCCGCGATCCGTTTTGTCGGCGGGCTCAATGCGAAATTGATCGCCGCCGTCCGAAATCCACGCGAACGCTTCCCCGTCCTTGTGATAACTGCGCGAGACGACGCGCACCTCGTCCGCCACCATGAACACGGAATAAAAGCCGACGCCGAATTGTCCAATCATGTCGCTCGGATCGAGTTGCCCCGCGCCGATTTGTTCGATAAATGCGCGCGCGCCCGATTGCGCGATCGTGCCAAGATTTTGTTCCATTTCCGCGCGCGTCATGCCGATCCCCGAATCTTTAATGACCAGCATTTTCGGCGCATCCCCCGTCGCTTCGGGCGTTTCAATTTGGATCGCCAATTCCGCGTCGGGATCAAGCACCTCGCGATTGGTGAGCATTTCAAAGTGCATCCGTGTCAGCGCATCCGACGCGTTGGAAATCAATTCGCGCAAAAAAATGTCGCGCTCTTTGTAAAGCGAGTGCGCGAGAATGTACAAAAGTTGTTTGACTTCAGCTTTGAAGGTGTGAGTGGAGAATGTGGCAGTTTCGGTTGACATTACGCCCTCCTAAAGAATTTTGCGTGGGGCTATTATACAAAATTCTTGGCTAAACACGCTGTGCGTATAATGGAAACAGGGCGTAACGGATAATGCACGGAGGCACTATGCACACTCAGACGGTGGGGAAGCCCAACAACACATTTTTCCAATCCCTCTTGATCATTTTGGCGGCGACGCTTTCGTTTGTGATTTATGTGCTGCTGTCCGCGCGCGATGGGTTTTCGCCGTTGGAGCCGCTGCTGAATGGCACAGCTCCGCGTCCGTATGTATATCGCGTGTTAGCCCCCGTGGTGATCAGGACGCTTTCGGACGCGCTGTCGCTGAATCCGTACGTGAGCGCAGTGATCGTGATGTACGTGGCGCTGGTTGCGTTTTCATTTACCGCGTGGAGACTAGCTAACGTATTTCTCGCGCCGCGCGCAAGTCGGGTGATAGGAATTTTAGCGCCCTTGGGGTTGATTCCCTTTATGTTCGAGCAACGGCATATTTACGATTTGCCGACGCTGTTTTTTTTTCGCTGTCGCTTTATTTTTTGGCACGCGAAAAATTCGGCGCGTATCTCGCGGCGTTGGTCTGCGCGTCCTTTTCCAAAGAAACTTCCGTGTTGCTCATTATCCTCTTTACGTTGTCCTTTTGGAAACGGATGGCGCGCAAGAAATTTATCCTGCTGCTGAGCGTACAAGTCATCATCTATCTCGCAATTCGGCTCTTGCTGTTATTGTGGTTCCAAAATAACCCAGGTGGCTTGGTCGAATTTCATTTGCAAGATCACGCCAGCGCGTATCTAGATTCGCCACTGTCCGCGCTTTTCTTTTTTAGCAGTGCGGCGGCAGTGGCGCTGTGGGCGATTAAAGACCTCCCGATGCGCCCAACGTTTTTGCGAGACGGGTTCGTGATAATTGGCGCGCCGCTGTTGCTTTTGTATTTCTTTTTAGGCAAACCGTTTGAGGTGCGTGTATTTTTGGAGGTGTACCCCGTACTCCTGTTGTTGCTGGCGATGAATACTGTAGAGTGGTTTGCCTCGCAAAGCCGCAAGCGATGAACGGACTCGAATTTTGCGCGCCCGCCTTCCTCCTCTCGTTTTTTCAACTCTGCGCTGACCCATTCCATTTCTGCCTGAATCGGCAGTAGGCGAAAATTCGTCACTCACGCGATTCGTTCACGCTCAGTTTTTGGAATTTCCTCCTCCCTCATCGCATCGTGCAGCAGCGCTTGAATGAAATCAATGGAACTCTTTTGCTTCAGCCGTTGTATAGTTCGTGGGAAAGCAAAAACGGTTTTCCCCTGCGCGCAATGGAACCTATCGAACAGGAACAGCAACTGATTCGCCGCGCGAAAAGTGGCGACATCGCGGCGTATGACGCGCTTGTGCGCGCCTACGAGACGCTGGCATTTCGCGCCGCGTACCTCATCACGCGCGACGAACACGAGGCGGCGGACGCGGCGCAAGACGCGTTCGTGCGCGCCTATCGCGCGCTGGGATCGTTTCGTTTGGGTGAACCGTTCCGTCCATGGTTGATGCGAATTGTGACGAATCAAGCGTTAAATCGGATTCAAGCAATAAAGCGGCGCGTGAATATGAATGAGCGATATGTGAAAGCGGAAACCGAGAATCGAGAAACGAGTGATGCCCAAACGCATCTCGAAACGCGTGAGCAGAACGAAAAATTGATGCGCGCGGTGAGTCGGTTAAAGGCGGATGACCAGACATTGATTACGCTGCGCTACTTTTTGGAGTTGCCCGAAATCGAAGTGGCGCAGACGTTGAACATTCCGCAAGGCACGGTGAAATCGCGTTTGCATCGGACGCTTGCCAAATTGCGCGAAATTATTCGCGCGGAATTTCCTGATCTGGCTGAAATCGTATGATGAACGAATTTGAGAAATTGGAAAATGCGCTGCTGCGCGCGGGACGCGAGATGGAATATCCCGCGACGCCCGCGATTGCCGCGCGGGTTCGCACGGCATTGACACGCGAGGTTTCGTCAAGCGAATCTGTGGTGATGCCGCGCAATTGGTGGCGCGTACTCGTTCCACTAGCTGCCGCGTTAATTCTCGCGCTCGCATTGTTATTTGCGATTCCGAACACGCGGGAGGCGATTGGACAATTTCTTGGCTTGCGCGGCTTGCAAATTTTTTATGTGACGCCGACGCCAACCGCGCTGCCTACTTTAACCCCGCGCCCTTCGCCCACAGCAGCGGTTACAAGCGTTGGAGAAACACTCAATCCACCCATGACCGAGACGCCGCGCGCAACGGCAACCCCGCGCCCAACGCGCACACCGACTGCTCAACCTTTTACGTTGTGCTGCGAAATGACATTGGCAGAAGCACAACGGCGCGCGCGCTTTAATCTCTTAGTGCCGCCGAATGAAGCGCCATCAAAGGTGTACTATCTTGACATTTTCAACAACGGCGAACAAGTGGTGATGGTGTTTGGCGATCCAAAAAATCCGCGCATGACGCTGTTTCAAATGCAGCGGTGGGTATATGGCAAAATCGTGGGGCGCGTGTTCGAGAAACAAGTTCCCCCGCAAGCAGTGATTGATGAGACGCAAGTCAATGGGGAACGCGCGTTGTGGTTTAGCGGCGCGCCGCATCGCCTCGTCGTTTTGGACCAATACGGCGAACCCGTGCCTGGCAGCGCGCGCACGGTGGATGCGAACACGCTCGTCTGGGAAACGGGCGATGAGGATCGCGGCATTGTCTATCGCATTGAAACCAAGGCAGCGTTGAAGGAAGCGGTGCAAATTGCCGAATCGTTACAGGAGGTCAAACCATGAATCGAATTTTTTCTGTTCTGTTTCCCGCGTTCATGCTCGCGGGCTTGATCGTCAGCGCGTTCGTAATAGTTGCATCATTGCAGGCGGCATCCTCAACCGTAACTGCGCCTGCGGCAGCACAACCCGCGTCCAGTGTGAACCCGAATGAACTCGCCGCGCAAGGACGCGCGTTGTTTGTAGCGAAAGGTTGTATTGTTTGTCATCGTCATGGTGACTTGGCTGCAGTCCGCGCGTCTATGGAACAATTTGATTTTGACGATGTGCCGAACTTGACGAAATTGAAAATCAGCGAAGAGTATTTGCGCCGTTGGTTGGCGGATCCGCAAGCGTTGAAACCTTCGACGACGATGCCACAGCTCGATTTGTCGGCAAGCGAACTGGACGCGCTCGCTGCATTTTTGACGATGCCGCGCGAATAGAACATGGAACGGAAACACGGCGCGCGTTGTAAGAGATGTAGATGCACCCACGGAGGAAAAAATGTCGAGAAAAATTTTTGGAGGATTCATCCTCTCCGCGCTGCTTTTGAGCATCGCCTTAACGTTTAGCGTCGCGCGTCCCGCGTTTGGTTTTAATCCAGACCCACCAACTGTGTGGCTCGCGCGCAAGGTCGGCAGCGCGCACGAAACGATTGCGTTTGATGTTGAATCGAAACGCGCGCGTTTTATACTGCCAAATGGGTTACGTTCAGCTGACGGCAAAGCGTACTGGGCGGCGTTTCAGGCGGGCGGGATGACCGCGTTCCATTCGTTCGATGTGGCGGAGGGTTCGATACGCGCATCGCTGGGATTGGAAGGTAGTTTTGAATTGGGCGCGATTTCGGCGACGGGCAAATGGCTCGCGCTCAAACGCGTGGCGTCCGAAAGTGAAATCGCGGCGTGGACAAAAGCGAACGCGTGGAAAACGACGATCGCGATTGTGGACGCGGAACAAATCGAAACCACACGCACAGTTACGCTCGACGGAAATTTTGACGTGGACGCGTTGAGCGCGGGCGGCAAGGGATTGTTCTTGATCGAACATCTGCCCGCGCTCAAACCCGATCATTATCAAGTGCGTTTGTACGATGTTGCGCTGGGGCAATTGCAAGAGGGCGCGCTGGTGGACAAGCGCAACGTGAATGAAGTGATGGCGGGGTATGCGCGCGACGCAGTGGCTTCACCTAACGGCGAATGGTTGTTCACGTTGTACATCGGCACGCATCATTCGCACGCGTTCATTCACGCGTTGAATCTGCGCGAGGGATACGCGTGGTGTATTGATTTGCCTTCGGGCGACGGAAATCGCGCGACGTTGGAACATTATGCGCTCGCGCTTGCGCCCGATGGCACGACGATTTACGCGAGTAATGCTGCGCTGGGTGTCTTGACCAGCACCAATGTCGCAAACATTGGCGAGCCGCGTGTTGTTAATTTTGCGCCGTTTGCGGACAAAGCTAATTCCTCCCTTCGCAGCGCACTCGTGTCGCCCCACGGCAAGCGCGTCTTTTTCAGCGACGCAGGGACGCTGTGGCAATACGATGTCGCACTGAATCGCGCGCAAGAAATGAAACGCGCGACAATGCCGATTTTGGGTCTCGCGGTGCGCGAACAAGAAAACAGCTTGCACATCGCTTATGCCGATCATTCCGTCAGCGCGGTTGCGCTTGACGCGAACGCGGTCAGTGCGAGTGTGACGAACGCGGAGAATAATAGCGCGTGTCGTGTCACGCCTGCTCCGCGTTCAAGTTTTGTGTCGCCAACACAGAGCCAGCCGTTGGTGCAAGAATTTTGGCACGGGACAGAATCCTTGTGGACCTCACTGCGGCATGACGGAACGTGGAACGCGCTGCCGTACTATGATGGTGCGTACTTGCAAAAAGTGTTTTGGTGGAGCAAAGGATATGTTGGCAGCGCGGAACCAGAACCCGCGCTGCGCGTCACAGGCAAGCGTTTGGATGCGAACGCGCCGTTGTTCGCCGCCGCCTACGCGACCAACGCGTATCATCCCGATTTTGGTTGGGCGATATTGACGGGGGTTGAAATCCCAACCGTGGGGTGTTGGGAAATCACGGGAGAGTACAAGGGAGAGAAATTGAGTTTTGTCGTTCAAGTGTTGCCGTGAGCGTACGACAAAGGCGAGGAACTCCATCGCACAAATTTGTCGTACCTTTTCAAGGAGAACCAAAATGAAACGAGGATTTTCTTTACTCACATTGTCCGCGCTCTTGTTCATCGCCATTGCGTCAGTTGCGAGCGCGGGCGGATGGGCGGTGGTCACGTTGGATGCAGTGCCCATCAACCTTGTTGTGGATCAATCGATCCAGATCGGCATGACGATTCGGCAGCATGGGAAAACGCCGTGGGTGTACGAAAACGTGCGCGTGCGCGGTTTTCATGCGACGGGGGAAACGTTTGTCGTGCGCGCCGCGATGGATACGCGCGGGCATTACAACGCCACCTTAAATTTTCCGCGCGCGGGCAAATGGCAGTGGGCGGTTTCTTCGGGGCTTGCGCCTGAATGGCAAACGATGCCTGAACTTGAAGTGGCAAATTCCGCGCAGGATGAGGTGTTGTTGGCGGAAGCGAACGCGGCAAAAGATGTGACGCCTACATTTGAATCCATGCTGCCAACGTTGGGACTGCTCGCGCTCGGTGTGTTGGGATTTGTGGGATCGGGCGGGGGATTGATTTATTGGTGGGGCGCGCGGCGAACGTAAAAAACCTCCGAGGTCTCGCAGACCTCGGAGGTTTTTTTTTACACCAACCGCTCGCGTATTTTCGCGCTGACAAAATCCATCAGCGTCACCACAATCACAATCGCCAGCACCACCGTGCCTGCTTTGTGATATTGCAGCTGCCCCGCGTAATTGATAAACAAGAGTCCGATGCCCGCGCCGCCTGCCAAGCCGATGATCGTTGCGATCCGAATGTTAATGTCCCACTGATAAATGCCATACGAAATCCACGGCGGCACAATTTGCGGAATCACGGCGTACAGAATCGTCTGCACACGCGTTGCCCCTGTGGCGGTGAGCGCTTCCAGCGGTCCCGCATCAATATTCTCAATCGCCTCTGAAAACAATTTGCCCATGAGCGCAAAGGTCGTCACTGCCAGCGCCAGCATCCCTGCAAAGGGTCCAACGCCGACCCAAAAGACAAAGATGGCGACATAGAGCAGCGCTTCAATCGAGCGCAAAAAGTTGAGCAAAAAACGCGCGCCACTGTAGATGGTCAGCGCGAGACGACTGCGGTTCATTAGATTGCGCGCGGCGAGAAAACTAAAGGGCATGGCGACGAGCGCGCCGAGAGTTGTGGCGAGGAGCGCCTGAAACATCGTGATCAAAAGTTGTTTGAGGACGGCTTCGAGGACAGGCGGGCTAGTGTCAATGGTGATAAAGTCACTCACCACCTTGCCAAAGGTCGCGCCAGGGTCAAACAGTTTCCGCAAATCAATCTGCGCCAGATTCCAACTCACACTAAAGAGCAGGAGCAAACCGAGCGCAATCGCCCACCCCTTGGCGGTCTTGAACCAGGACGTGGGCGGCGCGCGGGATACGCGCGTCTCCCCTTCGAGAATTTTTCTGCGCCAATGCGCGCTCAAATAATCCACCGCCATAATGACGATGGCGACGACCCACAGCGCTGCCGCATATTGGGCATAGCCGCCTTTACGTACCGTTTCAATAACAAAAAAGCCAATGCCGCCGCCCGCGACGAATCCGACCACCGTTGCCGCGCGCATGTTAATGTCCCAGCGCAACAGCGCGTAGGCGAGAAACGGCGGCACGATTTGCGGCACGACGGCATACCGAATCACTTGCAATAAATTTCCGCCCGTCGCCGTAATCGCTTCGACCGGCCCTTCATCAATGTGTTCAATTTCCTCCGAAAACAATTTTGCGAGCGCGGCGATAGAGTGAATGCTCAACGCAATGACGCCCGCAAACGAACCCAACCCCACCCAGATGACGACGATGATGCCCCAGATCAGCGTATCAATCGAACGCGTGATGTTAAAAATGGCGCGCGCGGCATAATAAATCACGTTCCCGCCCGGGACGCGCGCCATGATATTGTGCGCGCCGAAAAATGAAACGGGCACAGCAAGGACGATGGAAAACAGTGTCGCCATCAACCCAATCGCGATGGTTTCAAAAATGTCGCCCAGAATCGGCGTTGGCACGAGCGCGTCCGCTGGCACCAATCCCAACTGCACCAAGAACTGCGGTGGCGGCTCGTTGCTCAGCTTGCCAATCAAATCGCCAAAGTTTTCGCTCGGTCGCAACGGTCCCACATCTTGCGCGAATCGCGCTTCGACAGAATGGAGCAGCGGATTTTGCGGATCGAGACCCTCCAAGCCCGCAAACGTTGGCACCTGAACGGATTGTTGAAAGCGCCCATCGGGACCCACGGTGACACTGACAGCTTGACCGCCCCCGCGCAGTTGGGTCTCGTTCGCGCCTTCAAAGTTCAGCCAATATAAATTCCCTGTCGCGCCGGGCACGAATCCTTCGCCGCTGATTGTCACCGTGTCAGCGACGGTGGCGCAGGATTTGTCGAGCTTTACCGGAAAACCACTAAAGCCCGCGGTCGGAAAAGATTGCGGCGGCGCGCTGCACGGCACCCATATCGGCGCGCCGCCAATTTGCGAAACTTGATCGCGTGTGAATAAATCGGGCTGCAGAATCGCGCGGAAAATGATGCGCGCGTCGTCAATGCGCGTGACCAGCCGCTGGAGATTGATATCGGTGACTTGATAGGCGAGGACATACACAATCAGCGCGGGCAAAAGAAAACCCCACAGCGGCGGCGCCTCACTTTTTTGCGCGCGGCGATACGCGTCCCAAACATTCCAAAACCAGAACGCGCCCAGGGGCGCCCAGAGCCAACTGAGATTGATGCCTGCCACCGTGAGCAGGGCAATCTTGAAATTGTCCAACCCCCAGTTGACCAGGTACGCCAGTACGAGCGCGGTCAAAAAAATGATGAGCCCGCGGAGCCACAAGCCGAGATACACATGTCCCAGCCCGGGCACAACAAGCGCGAGGAATCCCGCGAGGTTTGGATTTTTAGCGGGGGCGGAGGTATTTACCACAAGACTCTACACAATCGAGACGCGTTCCGCCTCTTGACCGTAAATTGCCTTAAAGCGCAGGTCGTCTATTTCTGCCGGCAGACCCTCAAAGACGAGTTTGCCGTCTTTTAGCGCAATCGCGCGCGTGGCGTAGCGATGCACGAGGTCGAGGAAATGCAAACTGCACAACACGGTGATTTGGTCTTCTTTGTTGAGTTGTTCGAGATATTTGAGAATCGAATGGGAGAGGACCGGGTCGAGGGACGCCACAGGCTCATCGGCAAGAATCAATTGCGGTTCTTGCATCAACGCGCGGGCAATGCCGACGCGCTGCTGTTGCCCGCCGCTCAACGAATCGGCGCGCACGTATGCTTTCTCCTCCAAACCGAGCCGCTGTAAATTTTTGCGCGCGCGTTCATGATCGGCGCGCGAAAAATAATTGACGAGACTCGCCCACGGATTGGTATAACCCAGTCGCCCCGAAAGCACGTTGGTCAGGACGCTCGCGCGTTTCACTAAATTGAACTGCTGAAAGACAAACCCGATGTTACGGCGAATCTTGCGCATCTCGGCGGCGGACGCGCCGGTGATGTCAACCTCGTTCCAAAAAATTTTGCCTGAGGTTGGCTCGATCAAACGATTGATACAGCGCAGCAGCGTGGATTTGCCCGAACCGCTCAAGCCGATGACTGCCAGAAACTCACCGTCTTGGACTTGGAAACTGACATCTTGCAGGGCGACTGTGCCGTTGGGATACACTTTGGAGAGATGTTCAACGCGGAGCATAAAAAAACAGAGAGGCATAAAAGGGGCAGAGGGCACAAGCCCCCTGCCCTGTTTTGTGCGCGCGGAGAGATTTACTTGACAAGGTCGCTCGGATTGATGCCCGCCGCGACAAGGTACTTGCGGAAGGTCTCGTAAAAGCTCGCGTCAATCTTGGCGAGACCGCGATACGAATACAGATTGCGGAGCATCGCTTTGCCGCCCGCATCATTGCCAATGAACAACAGACCTGTGACCATTGCATCGCGCAATTTCGGATCGAGGTCTTTGGCGACTTGGAGCCCATCGTTTGGCACATTGTCGCTGACAAAGATCACATCCACTTTGTCCAGAATGTCCGCATAGTTCGCTTTGATCGGATTCGAGTCGGTGCGAACATCGACGAACGTCGCACCCGCGTCACAATCGCCCTTGTATACCGCGATGGCTACATTGTCGTGCGAACCCGCGTTTTGCGACGCTTTCAAGTCTTTGTCGGGATCCACGCCGTTTGCTTTGAGCACAATGCGTGGCACGATAAAGCCCGTGGTGGAATTCGGGTCAACAAAGCAAAAGCTCTTGCCTTTTACGTCCGCGAGAGTTTTCACGCCCGATGCTTTGTTGGCAATGATTTGCCCCTGATAGTAATTTTCCAGTTTGCCCTTGTAGGTGCGGAGCGCGACCAACATGGGGACGACCCCGTATTTCTCTTGCGCCAGAATTGCCGAGAAGGTATTCAAAAAGCCCGCTTGGGCTTTGCCCGCGCCAATCGCTTCAATCGAAGCGGCAAAACTCGTGCCCACTTCGGTCTTGAAGGCAAGCCCGGTCAATTTGCCCAAACATTCCGCCACTTGATTGCCCGCTTTTGTGATTGTCGGCACATCGCCAGAAGGCACCAGCGTAATGACAATCGGTTTTTCGGGCGAACCGAGATCGCCAGCTTTCACGGTGGGCATGCCGTCCAGTTTATCGCACTTGGGCGGCGGAATCGTAGCGGTTGGCTGCGCGACAGCTGTCGCAACGGGGGCAGCAACTGTGGGTGGAACAGCAGTCGGTTGGGGCGGGGCTTGTGTTGGCGCAGGCGGTGCTTGCGTTGCTGGCACAGCAGTCGGCTGCGCGGCGGGCGCGCACGCCGCGATTGCAAGTAACACGATCAGCGCGAGGGTGAGCAGTAAATATTTTTTCACATCTCCTCCAAGATGATTCTGGAACAAAACATCGCAACTGTCACGACGATCCATAACGCCAAACACACGCGCGCGCGAAGCGCACATCTGCATGAACAGGGGCTGCATCGGCTGTGATGCGTTTGATTGTGTGTTGCGTTGGTAAGATGATGCGTCCGAACGAGGGTTGCGGTGTCGTCATTCCGATGGGGTTTATGCGCGGCTTGAAAAAGTGTCCGCGCGACGTCTGGCGCGAATCATACCGCGATTTGCGGGAATGAACAAGTCAGGGCTTTCGCTTAGTTGTCATTTCGAGCGGTTTTGCGAGAAATCTCGCTGGGCAAAACGAGATTTCTCGCTCCGCTCGAAATGACAAGCGAAAGTCCTGCAAGTAAAATTGAATGAACGCGAGGAAAGGGCTATGGATTTGGCGGACGGTTATTCAATTTGTGTTCAAGCGCGCCCAAATCAAACCAACCCAACGTCCAGGGGCGATAATTGATCTTGTCGGGCGCATAAATCGCGTACGGAATGCCCTTTTCGAAATCG
>Ga0247727_10009880_pt1 | contig 17071 bp, 13 predicted proteins | sample WisWelCaveWW1625_FD_202498 | JGI IMG/M metagenome (GOLD analysis project Ga0247727, IMG submission 202498) | Biofilm microbial communities from Wishing Well Cave, Virginia, United States - WW16-25 | ecosystem: Environmental > Aquatic > Deep subsurface > Groundwater > Cave microbial mat | place...
TAAGGCGCATGCAGAGCTGACACAAACACATGAGGAATTAAAATCTACACAAGCCCAGATGATTCAGCAGGAAAAACTCGCTTCACTCGGTCAAATGACAGCAGGTATAGCCCACGAAATTCAAAACCCGTTGAACTTTGTAAATAATTTTTCTGAAGTGAGCAATGAGATGATTGAAGAAATCAGATCAGCAAAATCAGAAGCTGAGCGGAATGAAATTTTATCCGGTTTAAAAATGAATCTCGAAAAAATTAATCATCATGGCAAGCGTGCCGACAGTATTGTAAAAGGGATGCTGATGCACAGCCGGACAGGTAATGCCGAAAAACAACTGACCGATATTAATGAATTGTGCGAAGAAGCAATCAGTCTTTCTTACCACAGCATGCGTGCAAAATATCTTGACTTCAATTGTGAAATCGAAAAATCATTTGGTAAAAATCTTTACAAGGTAAAAATTATTCCTCAGGATATTTCAAGAGTGATTTTAAATTTACTGAACAATGCGTTTTATGCGGCCTCACCCCCAACCCCTCTCCAAAGGAGAGGGGAGTTTTCTCCGAAAGTTTTTATTTCAACATTTCAACAATTTAACAATTTAACAATTACAATCAGAGACAATGGAGTTGGTATTTCGGAATACATTAAAGAAAAAATCTTCGAACCTTTCTTTACCACCAAACCAACGGGCGAAGGAACAGGGTTAGGATTAAGTATTAGTCACGACATTATAAAAGCACATGGCGGTGAAATTAAAGTGGAATCAAAAGAAAATGGATTTACGGAATTCTCCATAATACTTAATACGTAAATTACATCCGGAAATAGTTGGTTATTAAAAAAAAATGTAATTTTATCTTTTATTTTCACAACAAGATGTTATTTCAGTTCATTTTAAACGTATGAAAACAATATCAACGACCCGGAAATTTTATCTCACTCTTCTGATTTTCTCATTCCCTTTCTTACTGATTGCACAGCCGACTGCAAAGCAGTTTTACAAAGCGGCTATGAAAGCTAAGGATGCCGGGCAATTTAATGAGGTGATTGATAATTTGACGAAAGCAATTAATTTAAAACCCGATGATGCAGTTTACTATAAGGAACGCATTTCGGCTTTTCAGAAGCTGAATAAATATTCTGATGCTGCAAATGATTATCAGAAATTAATTTCACTGGAAAAAAAAGAAGAAAATTATTTCAATGCCGGGCAGTGTTATTTAAAGCTAAGCAATTATGCCGAGGCAAGGAACATGTTCAATTCTGCTTTGCTCCTCGATAAAAAATATGTCGAAGCATACCAGCAAAATGCACTTACTAAAATGTATCTGCATGATTTTTCAGAGGCAATAAAAGACTGCGACATGGCAATTAATTACGACAGCGATAATTTTTTAACTTATTATCATAAGGCAATGGCTTACGACAGCCTGGGAAATTATCTTTTTGCCACAGATAATTATAAAAAAACTGTTGACCTTGCCAAAACCGGAAGAACAAGTTCACTGGTTGAAAAACCTGATTTAAAAAAATATTACACCAGTCTTGGCACAGCCCACCGCAATGCCGGCAGTCTCGATGATGCCATATTTTATTACAGTTTCGTTTTCAGCAATTACGACCGCAATGATGCGCATGTATATTATTTAAGAGGCATTGCTTATTTTAAAAAAGCCGATTTTCAGAATGCGCTCAACGATTTCAATAAATCCATTTTTATCAGCGACAAAAACCCTGATGTGTTTTACCAGCGGGGAATTGTAAACAAACGCCTCAACAATTTTCAAAACGCCATTGACGATTTCACCAAAGCGCTTTCCGTAAATCCTGCCGATGTTTCCTGCCTGCAGGCAAGAGGAAATTGTTATGAAGAAGCAAATAAATTTGAAGAAGCCATCAGAGATTATGAGCAGGTGCTTAAACAGGACACGGAGAATAAGGATGTTCAAAACAATCTCACTTCAGCAAAACAGAAACTGTTTGAAAAAAACCGTGAGACAATTCCTCCTGTAATCATTTTGACAATTCCCGAACCAGATGACAACGGAAAAATTCAGATTCCTGAAAACAAAAATGTTTTTTCTTTCAAAGGCAAAATCAAAGACGACAACCTTATTAAATCCATCAAAGTGAATAGCACCGAAGCAGTGTTCGATAAAAATGTGCTCAACCCCGTTTTCACTGTCGATGTTCCGGTTTTAAATGCCGATAAAATTACTGTACAGTCCGCTGATGTTTACGATAATCAGTCATCGGCTTCCTTTACAATATTCCGCACCGAATCCGGTAAACCTGCTATTGTTTTAACCACTCCTTTCGCTACTCCCGATAATGAAATATTTATTGACAACGACAAACCTGTTCTGTTTATCGAAGGAAAAATTAAAGACGAAAGCATCATTCAGTCCATCATTGTCGAAGGCATTGCTGCAAGTTTCGAACTCAACAAACTCAATCCGGTATTTTCCATCAGTATAAATGTCTCGGCAAAAGATACCATTACCGTTACTGCTTCCGACAAATTCAGTAATACTTCAGTCATAAAATACACTGTCAAACGCGAAAGCGCTGTTTCCGTTGAAGCCAACCCCATGGGAAGAACGTGGGCAGTGTTTATCGAAAATTCCAATTACAAAAATCTCCAGTCGCTCGAAGGTCCCGCCAATGATGTCACCCTCATGAAATCAACGCTTGTCAATTACCGCGTGGACAAAGTCCTGCATAAAAAAGATTTGACCAAGCAGGAGCTGGAGAAATTTTTCTCCATCGAGCTGCGCGACCAGGTGCGCAACAACAACGTCCGTTCTGTCCTCGTTTGGTTTGCCGGGCACGGCAGGTTCATGAACGAAACCGGCTACTGGATTCCCGTTGACGGTGTCCGCGATGATGAAAGCTCACTGTTTAATCTCAATACGCTTCGTGCTTACATGCAATCGTACAACGTGGTGCATACGCTTGTGGTTTCCGATGCATGCGAATCCGGTCCCGCTTTCTATGTTGCTATGCGCGATATTCCCGAAGACAAACGCTGTGACGACTGGAACAATACCAAGTTCCGTTCCGCTCAGGTGCTCACCTCCTCCAATGCCGAAACCGCTTCCGACCAGTCCGTCTTCACGCAAACCTTTGCCCGTACCCTCAACAACAATCCCGAATCCTGCATCCCCATCGAAAAAATTGCCGTCAAAGTCACCGATGCCGTCAAGCAAAATCAAAAGCAATATCCCAAGTTCGGCAAAATTAACGGGCTGACTGACGAAAACGGCACTTTCTTTTTTATTAAGAAATAATAAAGGTTTTTAGACCTGTCCCGATTTCTATCGGGAGCAGAACCTTTAGGAATTCTAATCAGCTTCCGTCCCGCTTTCCACTGCAATCTTTTTTGTCTTTTTTATTTTTATTTTGGTAAAAAAGGATTTCCGTTTCAATCGGGGCTATTTTAGTTACGTCCGTATTTCAAATAAACTTTCTTAAAAAAATCCCAAAGGAATCCAACGTTTATAGAAAACCATTCCCATCACAATACTGCGACCATTTCGGGTTGAACATCGTTAGATATTCACATTTTTTCTAATAAACATATTACCCTTTCAGGGTAAAAAATCCGCACTAATTCCCTTCTGTATGTAAGCCTATGTTAAAGCGAAAGGGGTTAGGGGTGTGTCAAACGTGTCAACATGACAACAAAAAATAAAAAAGCAGAAGTTCAACTTCCGCATGACAGAGTTTGCTATAAAGAATTACGAAACCAGAATTTCATCTAGAACAACAACTTGATATTCTTCTCTAGCTTTTTTACTTGTTTTATTTGGATACTCTAAAAGTTTATAGTTGCCTTTCCGACCATTTGAATTTTGGATGAGTTCAAAAAATCCTTTTTTGCCTTTATGTTTTGCACCCATTCTCCATTTGCCCAATGACCAAGCAATTATAAATTCTATATCGTCTTTCGTTTTGTGTTCTAAAAATTCAACAAGTGTCGGTTCAAGTTCTGTATAAATAAAATCTCTTCTAGCAGAATTATAAATTATGCAATCAAATGGAGCCTTATCATTGTAATCAATGAGTTTATAGTTCTTATCAATTTTTGACATCACTTCACTTTGAGATAATAAAATTGCAACTTCTGCATCTGTCTCTGGTTTAAAAATGAATCCGCCATTTAGCCCTTTTATTAAAGCACCCTGATTATTGTGCGCTCTTTTTTCAGCTAATTCCATTCGTTGCTTTAATTTAACATCAGAAGCTTTCGCCCGCTTTTTATGAATCGTTTCTAGCTTCGGTGCTATAAACTTACTAATTAACCGTCCAACGATTGCCTTAAAATCACGTTCAAGTTTTTCTTCACCAAATTTTATTCCATCTCGTGAAAGAGATATTTGGTTTCGCAACCAATTAACAGTAAGTTCCACTCTAAGACCATGTTTAAACATCGGATACTTACTAATGATATATACGTATTTGTCTTCTGAAAAATTATGTTTTAATAATCTTCCATGAACTCTAACATAGACACCCCTTAGCACTTCTTTCAATGACTTTACTTTATCACCTTGCATTCCGGCAAAATATATTTTTGCTGAAACCGTTCTATCTTCTTTGTCTTTTATTTCGTGAACCTCACAGTCATGAAGTTCTCTTTCAAATGATTCAGATGCTAACCCTAATTTATTATCTTTAAAAAGAGAAGCAGCTGTTTCTTTAACGCTTCGGAAATTTTCAATGAAATTTTTTATCTCATTACTCGTGTCTTCATAGTAACCATAATAGCATTTAAAACCACCATTATCATTTGGTAAGTTACTTAAAACTTCACCGAATGCATCCAAGTGTGTTTTTGTTGTCGGACCTTTTAAAAATAATTTTATTATGCTCCCTGTACTAGAATCTTGTGATTTCACATCTTTTGTATATATATAACCTTGAGTAGGAGATTTTATTATTTCGTCTAAAAGCATCCAATCAATTTCAGTTTTGAATAACCCATCTTCTGAAACTGTTTTTATTGAAATCTTATTTGCTATATTTAAAGTACTTTTAAGACCAAACCCATATCTTCCCAAGTATGGTCTTTCTCCTTGCGAAAAAGGTTGTGTAGTTTTATCTCCACCTCCAAGAGTTGTAGCCTCTTTTAGAGAATCTTCTTTAAAACCTTTGCCATCATCAATAATGTATAGACAGTTTGCCTTACCTTCTAAAATAACAAGCACTGTTGAAGCATCAGCATCATAGCTATTAGCAGCTAATTCTTCGATGACAGATTTTTCATCATAGTCTTTTACTGCTGTCCTATAACCTTGCGCATTAATTGTTGGTTTTATTGTTTCCATAACTTTTATATATTATTTCTGTGCTGGAAGGACTTACATCCTGCCATAAGTTTTCATTCTTCAAAAATACTTATTTTTTGTCGTTGTTGGAATTTTTTCCAACACCGAAAGTAAACAAAAAAAAACCGCTCCCACGGGTTCCATTTTTTTTATCCTTTTTTTGTACTTTCAGTGTCTCTTGTTTCAGGGACTCTAGCGGGATTCAATTAAATATTTATTATAATTTTTTAAAAAGTTTTTAACATTTAATATTAATAACTAATTATTGAAATATCTATTTATATATATATTTTCGTCCACTTATTTAAAAGTTATTATTTAACATTACAAAACTAAACCTAATATGAATTCAAAAACTGATGAAATTCTAATTCCAGTAAAAGTTAAAGAAGGCATGTTTCCTTCTGAATATTCTGTACATTTAAAATTGGCTAATGGCAAACATGTAAGTTTTTTCGTTGACAAACAACTTATAAAAAAAGAAAATGGCAGTTCTCTATTAAGGGCGATATTAGTGAAGGAGCAAGGAGGAAATAGGTATGAAGTTCTTTTGCCTGAAGAACCTTTTGAAACTGCAACCAGATGGGCAGAAGTTGAATTATGATATTAAGTAATGTTGAAATATTAAGATGTATTGAAAAAGGATCAATTTCTATTGAACCATTGAATGGCAAAGATCCTTCAAAGCCTCCTTTCAATACAAGTTCAGTTGACCTGCATTTAGGCGATATTATTCGTGTGCCTAATCCAACTCCATCGGTGGTAGCAGATTTTATGAATTCTTCAGCACCAATTACAGACTATTTAACAAATAATTCAAGTAAAATTCAAATAACTAATGACCAACCCTACAGACTAAAACCACTAAAATTAGTGTTAGGCCAAACATTTGAAAGGGTAAAATTTCCTAAAAATGATGATGTATGTTATGCTGCTCGAATAGAAGGAAGAAGTTCACGTGCAAGATGGGGTCTCATTGTGCATTGCACTGCACCAACAGTGCATGCATATTTTGAAGGTCCTTTAACCTTGGAAATTGTTAATTTTGGTTCTCATGACATACTTTTAAGTCCTAAAATGTCAATTTGCCAACTTATTATAGAGGAAATTAAAGGTCTTCCAATTGAAACAACAAACCAATATTCTGGACAGGTCGACCCCACTGGTGCTAAATAATCTTAGGTACTTTCAGTGTCTCCCGTTTCGGAGACGCTGAAAGAAATTTCCAACAAATTTACCATTCCTCAACCAGCCCCCAAAACAAAAAAAACCCCGCATCCCGCGGGGTTTTTTATTATTCGTAATTCGTAGTTTCAGGGCAAAAGTCCAGTGGACTTTTGAGCCAGTTAGTGCTAATGCATTCGTAATTCGGTGGTGTCACACCCTCACCAGCTTCACCCTCCTCTTCAGTTCCTTCCCTGCTGCCAGGTGAACATTCGTTTCCGTCTGCGTAACATATCCCGCCAGTTCCCACGTGAAATCATAATCACCGGGCGCCAAATTCGAAATACCAAACTTACCTGCTGCATCCGTCTCTGTTTGCCCCACCACTTCGCCTGTCCCGGTTTTTGTAATTGTAAATCTCACATTCGCCAGTTGCACATCATTCACATCCGTCACCGTTCCCCTCACCTTTCCCGTAGTAGCTCCAAGGTCAATTACCTCCCGTGCCTTATAATATCCGCTGTAAAAATCTGCATTCGCAGTTTTCAGTGTATTTACCATTTTATCCATCTGCCCTCCAAGCAGATTTTGTACTGTACTCCCGATCTGCTCCTTCATCTGATCTATCGCCTGGCTTCTTGATATTATTGCCTGTCTCGGTTTCTGTATCGAAGCGCGGTATAAATCTATTGCAGTTTGCAAATCCGTCACATCTCCGGCTACGATTCCAAAAGGTCCTGCACCGGCAATATTCGTATTCGTTTCATCATGTATCGTTTGGCATACGTCATCCACCTCATCCTTTTTCATTTTGTTCAAATCGCTGATCGTATAATTCACTTTCGCTTTCAATGTATTATTGTTAGTCGAGTTGGCAAATGCAACTACTGCACTCGCACACTTAATCCCGATATTCGACATGGTCGCCCTCAGCAGGTTCGTATCCATAGTTACTCCGGTTGTAGTTCCCATCCCTATCTGGTCAAGCCCGTTTATCAGCACCAGCTTATTTTTCACTGTACCCAATACTCCCGCAAATGCGCCTATGCCTGCTGTTGCTCCGCTGTTTCCATCACAATAACCAGCTGTAGTTTGAATCATATTGACTCGGTTGCTTTCTACATTTTCCATAATTTTTGATTTTTAATTGTTAAACATATATTTTTATTAAGACTAAAACTCCCGGCAGGTCAGCCAGTCCGTCCGCTGACGGACTGGGCTCCTGCTGGGTCTAACTTTAAACTGTAATAAATTGTATTTCAATAATTTATTCAAATCTTTGGAAACGAAAATGCCAGCTTTGGAAACGAAAACTCCGCCTCTGGAAGCGAAAATCCTGCCTTTGGAAACGAAAACCTCATCCCTGGAAACGAAACTCCTGTCTTTGGAAAAGAAATTAATCGCTTTGGAAAAGAAACTCATTAAGAAGGAAACGAAAATCTCTGCTTTGGAAAAGAATACTTTGTCTTTGGAAAAATAAATTCCTCCTCTGGAAACGAAAACCATGTCTTGTGGAAAGAAAATCACAATACTGTCTTTGATAATCGTTTTAATAAAAGCGATTACTCCTTTGCTCTTGTTACAAATAAAAAAGTCACTCCTTTTCATCTGGTACAGTTTTAAAAGCAGGCATAAAGGAACGCATAATAATTGAAACCGCCAAACAAATCTGAAAATATTTTTTTGTTTACCCTGCCCCCTTGAAAAGTTCATCATCCATTAGTATTATTTTAACTTTGAAAATTGAATTCTCCAATCCGATACAGCATGAACCTGTCAGTCAAAATCAATATAAAAATCCTTGCAGCTATTTTTTCTACAGTAGTTTTTCAGAATAATGTTTTCTCCCAATCCTATATTTTCAACAACTACAATGTGCAGCAAGGGCTGGCTCAGTCAAAAGTCTATGCCGTCATACAGGACAGCAAAGGGTATTTATGGGCAGCCACCGATGATGGCGTTTCCGTTTTTGACGGCAAATCATTTCAGAACTTTTCTGCAAAAGACGGTTTAGCTACGGGCAGCGTAACAGCCATCACCGAAGATAAAAACGGCATCATCTGGCTTGGTCACATCACAGGAGGCATCACCCAAATTGAACAGGGAACAAACGGCAGCTATCATAAAAAATTTAAAGCATTTTCCTTTTCATCCCTGCATTTTGACAAACGGATTTTTTCCATCTCTCAGGTCAGCAGCGGCAGCATCTGGCTTTGTACCGAACAATTCGGAGCCATCCAGATTATCAACCCCGCAAAAAATCCGGTGGATACAAACAACTTCCGCAGCTACACCATCCTGCAGGGAATGAGCAATCTTGTTTTTACCATGATGGAGGATTCAAATAATATTTTGTGGTTCATCACCGATGCAGGAATTATAAATTATTTTCCGCGTGAAAACAAGTTTAAATTTTTCAACGTACACGGATTGCCGTTCCAGCAATTCACTTCTATCCTCGAAGACCGCTCAGGCAACATCTGGCTTGGAACTTTTAACGGAGGCGTTATACAGTTCATTCCACAAACTAATTCAATAAAAACATTTACTTCTCATGACGGGCTTTCCAGCGAATGGATTACTTCGCTCTTGCAGGACAAATCGGGTAACATCTGGATGGGAACATGGGGAGGAGGCGTTTCAATATTTAACGGAAATAAATTTGAAACACTAAATGTCAGTCACGGATTGAGCGAAAATAAAGTGCGTTGCATGATGCAGGACCGCGAAGGAAATATCTGGTTCGGCACCAACGAAGGCGGTTTGTCATGTTACCGTGGAAAAAAATTTATTACCTGGGCTGAGAAAGACGGACTGCTCAACGAACAGGTCAGCGCAGTTTTTCAGGACAGCAAAGGAAATTTCTGGCTCGGCACAAATGAAGGCATCAGCATGTATTCTCCCGCTAAAAATTCTTTCCGCAATATTTCACTGAAAGATAAAATGGGCTACGGTCAGGTGATGTCAGTTACCGAAGATAAAACAAGCAGCATCTGGGCAGGAACACTGGATGGTGGCGTGGCGGAAATAAATCCTGTCACCTTGCAATATAAAATTTTCACCGAAGCCGATTTCTTAACCAACAATCATGTGAATGCAATGGCAACCGATTCTTTCGGAAACATCTGGGCAGGAACTATTGACGGCATTTCGGTTTTTAATCCGCAAAAGCATTCGCATGAAATCATCGGCAAAGCCGATGGACTGAGCAGTAATAATATTGCTGCATTGTACTGCGACAGCAAAGGCAACATCTGGATTGGAACGCGTGGTGGAGGATTAAATGTGATGTATAAAAACGGAACAGTAAAATCTTTTTCACAAAAAAATGAATTCAGTCATCACAGCGCTTCTTCCATTACCGGAGACAAACATGGCAACATCTGGATTGGAACCGAAGGTGGAGGCATTTATTCTTACAATCCCGCAAATAGCGGGACAGGCGGCAATAAATTTACCAATTACCTTGTGAAAGATGGTTTGATTTCCGATTACATCATACTCATAATTGCTGATGATGATAACAACATCTGGGCGGGAACAAATCGTGGCTTGAATAAATTTTCTCCGCAGAGTAAATCCTGGACTTTTTACGGCAAGTCAGAGGGCTTTACTCCCATCGAAACAAAACACAATGCTGTGATGAAAGACAGCGAAGGATTTTTATGGTTCGGAACACCGGAAGGAGTTGTCAGGTATGATAAAAAGTATGACTATCCCAATGCAGTTTTTTCGCTTACCTACATTACCGGCTTCCGTATCGGTCTGGATAATGCTGAAATGATTCCCGGCATGAGACTTAATTACAAGCAACGCGATTTGAGTTTTGATTTTACCGGGTTATGTTTCTCTGCATCGGAGAATGTGCGCTACCGTTATCAGCTGGCTGGTCTTGATGAAAACTGGCATCAGGTTACTGAACAAAATAATGCAACGTACACAAACATACCGGCAGGCAATTACACTTTCCGTGTGGTTTCATGCAATAACGATGGATTATGGAATATTATTCCGGCAACTTTTTCATTCAGCATCAAACCACCGTTCCGGCAAACGGTTTGGTTTTATGGTTTGATAAGCATTTTAATTTCCACATGCATTGTATTGTACATCCGAATTCGTACGCGGCTGCTTCGTAAACAAAAACAGGTGCTCGAAATAAATGTGGAGCAGCGCACTGCTGAGTTGAAACAAACGCTCGAAGAATTAAAATCAACTCAGGCGCAGTTGGTGGAACAGGAAAAGCTTGCTTCACTCGGACAAATGACGGCAGGTATCGCTCATGAGATTCAAAACCCGCTCAACTTTGTAAATAACTTTTCGGAAGTAAGCAATGAACTGATTGAAGAAATAAGATTGGTAAAAGATGAAGCTGAACGAACTGAAATTCTTGCTAATCTAAAAAACAATCTCGAAAAAATAAATCTTCACGGCAAACGTGCCGACAGCATTGTGAAAGGAATGCTCATGCATTCGAGAACAGGTAAAGGTGAAAAACAATTGACTGATATCAATGCGCTTTGCGAAGAAGCCATCAATCTCGCCTATCACAGCATGCGTGCAAAAATTCCTGACTTCAATTGTGAAATCGAAAAATCATTTGATAAAAATCTTCCGCAGGTAAAAATTATTCCCCAGGATATTTCAAGGGTGATTTTGAATTTGCTGAATAATGCGTTTTATGCGACCTCACCCCCAACCTCTTTCCAAAGGAGAGGGGAGTTTTCTCCGAAAGTTTTTATTTCAACAATTCAACAATTCAACAATTTAACAATTACAATCAGAGATAATGGAATTGGAATTCCGGAAAATATCAGGGATAAAATATTCGAACCTTTCTTCACTACCAAACCAACCGGTGAAGGAACCGGGTTGGGATTAAGCATCAGCTATGATATCGTTAAAGCGCATGGCGGTGAAATAAAAGTGGAAAGCGAAGAAGGAGCAGGAACTGAGTTTAATATTATTCTGCCGGCTTAGTTTATTTTCAGAATTGATTGCGCAAAACGGTTGCTGTTTTGTTAAATTTTTAATCCTTCCTTTCAAAATTTTTAATCACAAGTAACATATTTCAGGTAGTATTTATCAAAAATCATGATGTATTTATCAAAATTAAAGAAGAATATTATAAAATTCGAGTAGAACACATAAAAAATAAAGCAGGATAAGCAATAATTTCTTATTTTTATTGCATCCTATCTGAAATTTGCCTCATCCTGCTCCAAATATAGCTTATCCTACTTCAAATATAGCTTATCCTACTCCAAATATAGCTTATCCTACTCCAAATATTGCTCATCCTACTTCAAATATAGCTTATCCTACTCCAAATATGGCTAATCCTACCTGATTTTTATGGCATCCTACTCAAATTTTGCCTTATACTACCTGATTTTTATGGCATCCTACTCAAATTTTGCCTTATACTACCTGATTTTTATGGCATCCTACTCAAATTTTGCCTTATACTACCTGATTTTTATGGCATCCTACTCAAATTTTGCCTAATCTTACCTATAATTTAGTCTATTTTGAATATATTTTTATCAAAAAACATTGAAAACAAGGCATTTGAAGAATTATGTGCATAAAAAGAAATTTAAAAACCAATATTTCATTCTCCCATCCACTGCCTCCTGCCGCTGCTTTCTGCAACTTTAATTTATTCCTCTCTCCTTTTTAACAGCTTCATACGCTTCATTAATTTTTTTAAACTTCTCCTCAGCATCTTTTCTGAAATCAGGTCCGAGGTGATGAACTTTATCAGGATGATATTTGACAGCCATCCTGCGGTATGCTTTTTTCACTTCATCATTAGTAGCAGAAGTTTCAATCTCCAGAATTTTGTAAGCAGCTTTTTTATCCTTTACAAACATGGCTTTAATGGAAACAAAATCGGGAATACGGATTCCAAGCAATCCCGAAACATGTTCGATAAAAGAAAGTTCGCTCGAATGAATTTCATCATCTGCATTAGCTACGCCAAACATTAAGTGGATAAGTTCAAGCCGTGAAGAATAATCGAGGTTGTGTTTTACCTGAAGGCAAACTTCGCTTACTGAAATATTCTGTTTTAATATTTCGCGGAAGAGCAGCATTCGTTCACGTGCATAAGCGACACCAAATTGGCGAATAAAAAAGTCTTTTACATAATCCAATTCAGATTTCATCAGCCGGTTATCGGCTTTCATCAATGCTCCGCACAAAATCAAAAGTGCGCTGCCGAAATCACCGGGCATAGTATTTCGGGCTGTTCCTTTCAGCTTAACATTGTCTTCAGTCATTGCGCCTAAAGCAAAACCGATGATGCCGCCAATAGGTCCGCCTACTGCCCAACCCAATCCGCCAAAAAGCCATTTGTTAAAGCTGCTCATTTGAATAATTCAATGTACAATGTTCAATGTTTGCCTGATAATGAAAAGCCTGAAAGCTGAACTGTTGAATAATTTTTAGTTTACAAATGTATGTATGCCCCGGGCTGCTGCAGTTCTGTTCAGCCAGCTTATTATTATCCGGTCAAATGTAACCGGATGCTTGTCATACTCTTTTTCTCTGATTTGTTTATTAATGATTTGCTGCCGGTCAAATTTTAATAATGCTCTGATATCGCTGATGATTTTCAACCGCTGATCTTTTTTTGCCATTACCAGCTTGTGTAAACTCACGGGTTTGTATGATTGCAATGAATCAGGCAGCCACGATGGATTCAAATCCTGAAAATCCGAATTTGTTGTTTTAAGGTAATCCACCAAATCCCATCCTCCCTGTTTCAGCTGATATAAATCCGAAACTTTATAAAATAATCTCGATTGGTAAGTCATTTCATTTCCCCTCAACGCAGTCTTGTCAATGGCTTCCTGCATTTTATAAATTTCCTTTCCATGTTTTCCGTAATAAATATATGTTTGAATTAGTTTTTTCCCTAATTGATGCAAACTGTCAGTTTCCTTGCACGTTAAAATCAGGGGGTTTCTTTTATGCACCTGCATTTCGAATTGCTCACCTCGTGTTTGTTTAGCAATTTCCATCCATCCGCTTATCTCTTCAATGTAATTTGACGATTTGCAATAAATGGTATTGACTATTATTTTTTTTTCAGATGCATAAGCATAGGCTTCCTTGTATTTGTCGCCATCAAGATTCACATGTCCGTTACCAATTAAAAAAATCACTTTTAATGTTCCCTCATCCTTTGACCAACCCATTCCGAGTGTAGCAGCTTTTAAAGCATGTCCGACAAGTTGATCGCCTTTCTCAATTGAAGGTTTCAGTTGTGATAATTCATAAGCAACCGGCTCATAATAATTGGAAAGGGGAGCAAGAATTTTTACATAACCGGTTTCTCTTTTAAAACTCGGGCGCGAAAAGGCTACCACTCCAATCCGCAATTCCGGCTGCGGGCGAAAACTGTAATTCTGATTAATAATATCCCAAAAGCTGTCACGTACATCATCAATCAATCCATTAGTGCTTCCGCTCAGATCCAGGCAAAAAACCAGGTCAATTGACAACTTCACTTGCTGACCAGAAATATTTTTTCTGCCTGTAAGCAAAATAATGGTTATTAATAATAAAAATTTTGGTTTTATAAAATTCATTCAAGAAAAGAATTTTTCAAAAATAAGGAGATTGTTATTTAAAAACAGAAAAAACAAGTATTTTCTAACTTTGCACGATGATTGATTTGCTTTCAATTGAAATATTGAAACCTCGCTGGACAGCACTTATTGCGAAACTTTCAGAAACTTTCGGAGAAGAGCTCGATCTCCAGGGAATTATATTTCTAATCGGAGTACAGGAACTCGGAAAAGGGAAAAAAGATTTTTCAAAAGATGAAAAGCAGGATCTGATGCACATTGCAACCTGCAAATTATTAAGCATGCACGGTTTTTATGAACTTGAAAAAATTGATAGCGAAGGGTGGCCGCATTATAAAATGATTTCAAAACCTCCTAAAATGCAATTGAAAGAACAGGATATGCTGTTGAAGCAATGCATAATTGAATATTTTAAATTAAGAGGAATTCTTGATTCCCAAAGCTGAGGATGCTATTCCAGCACGAATGTTTTTGCCACCTGCTTTGACTGTTCCAAACGAATGTAATCTTTAATCAGCAGATTGCCTTTCGAAACTTCGACAAACAAAACGGCTTCCAGCTTAAACGAAAAAGTAGCTTGCCCGCTGCCATTGGTAGTCTGTGACTGGTAAACATCAGCCTGAGCGCCTGTATTTGGGCTAATCACACTGTCCTGTTTCAAAACCACCAATGCACCGGACACCGGATTGCTCAGGCTGTCAACAATTGTAACCAGGGCATCAGCCGGACTGGTTTTCCGGCAGGAATAGTAAGTAAATGTGGATAAGATGAAGATTAGGATACTAGAGTAAAATTTTGATTTCATTTGAAATAATTTTTAGTAAACTTGCAACCCTTAATTCAAAACAAAAATAAACAAACTATTCAAATGAACATGAAAATTTTATCCATCTTCTTACTCGCCATCATTATGACAGCAAACTCTTCAACTGCACAAACCGGAAAAAAATCAACAACAACCGCATCAAAAGATCCTATTGTGCAGCTTACTACTGATTATGGTACAATGAAAATAAAACTGTACAATGAAACTCCTCAGCACCGCGATAATTTTTTAAAGTTAGTTAAGGAAGGATTTTATAACGGAACTTTATTTCACAGAATAATCAACGGATTTATGATACAGGGTGGTGATCCTAACTCAAAAAACGCTGCTCCGGGAGATATGCTTGGTTCTGGTGACATAGGTTATACTGTTCCGGCTGAATTCAACCCGGCTTTGTTTCATAAAAAGGGTGCATTGTGTGCAGCACGAACTGAAAATCCGGCCAAAGCATCCAGCGGCTGCCAGTTATATATTGTGCAAGGAAAAAAATATACCGATATAGATCTTGACCAAATGGAAGCGCGAAGCGGAATAAAATACACAGCAGAGCAGCGAAACGTTTATAAAACAATTGGCGGCACCCCCATGCTCGATATGGGTTACACAGTTTATGGCGAAGTTATTTCAGGGTTGGATGTTATTGATAAAATTGCTGCCGTTCAAACCAAACCCGGAGACCGCCCTGTTGCTGATGTAAAAATGACCATCAAGGTAATTCAGTGAGCAGCACTCATCTGGTTTCTTCAATCATAAGAACTTAATTAAAAAGCCCGCATTAAAGAAGCGGGCTTTTTAATTGAAACCCGGGTACGATTTAAGCAAATGAATTAATCAATTTACTAATCAATGTTGATTAAAATATTTTTTACAGGAAAAACAAAGGAATCATATCTTCAAACCGGAATTGCTGATTATGAAAAGCGGTTGAAAAAATATTTTCCCCTCAGCATTACTGAGATCATTGCAAAGAAATCTCCAAATCCTGAATTGGTTAAGCAAAGTGAAAGTGAAATTTTATTAAAACAAATAATGCCGCAGGATTTCGTCATAATTCTTGATGAAAGAGGAAAGCAATTAAAGTCTGTTGAGTTAGCTAACCAGGTGCAAAAATTTCTGAATACGGTAAATAAAAATATAGTATTTGTAATCGGAGGCGCTTACGGATTTGACAAAAAAGTTTATGACAGGGCAAATTTTTTATTTTCATTATCCATGTTTACTTTTTCACATCAGATGGTGCGTGTAATTTTTTTGGAACAGCTGTATCGTGCTATGACCATTTTGAAAAACGAACCGTATCATCATTGAAAAATTTTGTTTTCGAGCAATTCAGAATAAACTTGTCTGTATAATTCAACACCTTGCTCAAGCGAAAAATGCTTTCGGGCATATTGTGTTGCTGTTTCCCTGCTGAAACCTGATAGGCTGATGAGTTTCTTTGCAGCTATCCGGTAGCTTTCCTCATTAAAATTTTCAACTAATATTCCTCCTTTGGATTCAGAAATAATCTGATCGGTGTCGCCAACACCTGAATTACAGACCAGGGGAATGCCCATGCTCATAATTTCTGCCTGTTTGGTCGGGAATGAAGCTACCTTTGAAAAGACGAGTTTAATAAAAAATATGGAAGCATCCGATAAATTCAGCCATACAGGAACTTCATTTCTCTTTGCATGAACAATAATAATATTATCAACAGAAATATTTTTTTCAATCACTTTGCTAAGAATAAATTCTTTTTTTTCAGCTGTAATAAATAAAAACCGGCAATTTTGTTTTTCAGTCTTCAGCACCTTATAAAAATCAAGCATTTCATCAATCATATACCATGTACCCAAAGCCCCCAGGTAAGATATTATATAATCTCCTTCTTTAATTCCAGCTTGCCTCTTAAACCTATCTGATAAGCTTTTGTCAATATTTTCAGAAGTGAATAAATTATTATCAGCGCAACATGGAATTACAGTAACCGGGAGTTTATTCTTTCCATTGATTTTGTATGATTCAAGTTCAGACTTTGCACGATGTGTTAATGAAATTACCTTATCAGCGTTTATCAGAATTTTCTTTTCCTTTCTTTTAAAATATTTATAGATACAAAAAAAAACCGGATTATTCAGATTCCATATTTTTCCATCAACGCGTTCATCAGC
>Ga0247727_10009881_pt1 | contig 17069 bp, 13 predicted proteins | sample WisWelCaveWW1625_FD_202498 | JGI IMG/M metagenome (GOLD analysis project Ga0247727, IMG submission 202498) | Biofilm microbial communities from Wishing Well Cave, Virginia, United States - WW16-25 | ecosystem: Environmental > Aquatic > Deep subsurface > Groundwater > Cave microbial mat | place...
AATTCATGATCCTGAACCGTTTTAAGGGTCCGTATTCCCATATGTACTGGGCGTTGATCGTATGTAACGTCATTATTCCGCAGGTGCTCTGGTTGCCGAAAATTCGAAACAGCGTTCCTGCGCTCTTCATCATTTCAATTGTTGTGAATATCGGCATGTGGCTGGAAAGATACGTCATCGTGGTGGTCAGCCTGCATCGCGACTTCCTGCCCTCATCATGGGGCGAGTACGCCGGAACAAAATATGATTGGTCGATGTATCTCGGGACCATTGGCTTGTTCCTGACTCTGCTGTTCCTTTTTATTCGCGTGCTGCCGATGATTTCAATTTTTGAAATGAGGACCCTTGTGCCGGATGCTGAAGTGAGAGCCGAAGAAAAATGAAAGAACCGCAGATGTACGGTTTGATGGCTGAGTTTGAAGATCCAACCAGTCTTGTAGAAGCCACGCACAAGGCATACGAAGAAGGTTACAGAAAAATGGATGCTTACTCGCCTTTTCCAATCGAAGAACTTTCGGAAGCAGTCGGTTTCCATCATACGCACCTGCCGTTGATTGTGTTGATCGGAGGAATCATCGGTTGTGTCGGCGGATTCCTGATGCAGTATTACATCAGCGTCATTGACTATCCGATTAATGTGGGAGGCAGACCATTTTACAGCTGGCCTTCTTTCATTCCTGTGACGTTCGAAACCACGATTCTAGTGGCGGCACTCTCGGCTGTCTTTGGAATGCTTGCTTTAAACGGACTTCCGGAGCCATATCATCCGGTGTTCAACGTGCAACGGTTTGCACTGGCAACCCGCAACCGCTTCTTTCTGTGCATAGAAGCAACTGATCCGAAATTCGATCCGGAAATGACCAGACGATTCCTGGAAAGACTGCACGCAAGGGAGGTCTCCGAAGTTGAACCTTAGACCGTTATCCGGAAACCCCAGCAGCGTTCGGAGCGCAGGCTTCCAGCCTGCATTGAGGAGCGCGGACTTCCAGTCCGCTCCTCGGCAGGCTGGAAGCCTGCGCTCCATGATCTTGTTTATTGCGTTGCTGCTCTTTGGATGCCGGCAGGACATGCATGATCAAGCGAAGTACGAGCCTCTGGAGCGGAGCACATTTTTTGGAGATGAGCGGTCCGCGCGAACTCCGGTAGAGGGGACGGTAGCACGCGGACAACTTCGGGAGGATTCGCACTTTTACGAAGGCAAAATCGAGAATCAGCCCGCGCATACATTCCCGGTGGATCTGGATGAAGCCCTGTTGAAGCGGGGTCAGGAGCGGTACAACATATTTTGCGCGCCTTGCCACGATAAAACCGGCGGCGGAAAAGGCATGGTGGTCCGTCGCGGATTCAAGGCTCCGCCTGAGTTCCACATCGATCGGCTGCGCGAATCTCCCGTCGGCTACTATTTTGACGTCATCACCAATGGATTTGGAGTCATGTCCGGTTACGCGGAGCAGATTCCTGTAGCCGATCGCTGGGCAATCATTGCATACGTGCGCGTGCTGCAAACAAGTCAAAACGCGACCCTCGCGGATGTGCCGGAAGCGCAAAGGAAGGAACTGGAAGCTTCACGGGGTAAACAGTGAACGAAACGACGTCTGCCATCACCGTTATCGAGAGACTGCAGAAGCGTTCTTTCATGATCGGTGCTGTTGCGTCGGGACTATGCCTTGTTGCTGCGTTTTTGAGTCCGGTCCAATTCTTCCGTTCGTATTTGTTCGCATACGTCTTCTGGGTGGGACTCGCGCTTGGCTCGCTAGCGATTACGCTTTTGCATCATCTCAGCGGCGGACGCTGGGGCGCGGTCATTCGCCGTCTTCTGGAATCGGGAACGCGCACTCTGCCGGTACTTGCTTTGCTTTTTTTACCACTTGTCTTCGGAATCAAAAACATTTACATCTGGACCGATCAGCAAAAGATCGCAGCGGATGAAATCCTGAAGATGAAGACCATTTATTTGAACATTCCTTTTTTTCTCGGCCGATCCGTCATCTACTTTGCCGTCTGGTTCCACCTTGCATACATGTTGAACAAATGGTCAAGGCAAGAGGATCAGGCATCTTCAAACGCCTTGCAATCACGCTTCCAGATGCTGGGAGCGTACGGTCTCCTGCTTTACGGACTGACGGCAACGTTCGCCGCTGTGGACTGGATGATGTCGCTGGAACCGCACTGGTTCTCTACGATCTACGGTCTCATCGTGATTGTGGGACAGGTTTTGAGCGCCTTCGCATTTGTCATCGCAATTGCTTCAATCCTGATTCAACACAAACCGCTTTCGGATGTGATGTCACCCATACAGTTTCACGACCTCGGCAAGCTGATGTTTGCTTTCGTAATGATCTGGGCTTATCTGTCATTTTCCCAATTTCTGATTATCTGGTCAGGCAATTTGCCCGAGGAAATTCCGTGGTACATGCATCGCTTACACCACGGATGGCAAGTCCTTGGCCTCGTGCTGGTCCTGTTTCATTTCGCGCTCCCCTTCTTGCTTCTTCTTTCGCGCGGTCGAAAGAAGAATCCTAAAATTCTGGCAATCATTGCTGTGGGCATTCTGTTGATGCGTTTTGTCGATCTATACTGGTTGATCGGACCTGAGTTTCATCACGAAGGAATTGACGTGCATGTTCTTGATTTTTTGTTGCCTGTCGCAATCGGTGGAATCTGGCTCGCCTATTTCTTTAAGCAGTTGAAATCATGGCCCTTGATTCCAGTAAACGATCCCAATCTGAAAGAGGTTCTCGAAAATGCAAAGTAGCGAAATCAACGTTTCCGGAATCCTGAAATCCGGCGTAGCGCTGCTGGTAATCGCGGTTGTCGTCCATATTCTCATGTGGGGACTGTTTGAAGTCTTTAACGCGCGGGAAGCGAATCAGGACCGCGCCCCGTCTCAAATGTTCGTGAAGGATCAACTCCCACCGGAACCAATCCTCCAGAAATCGCCTGTTCTGGATCTGAAAAAGTTCAACGATTCGGAAGCGGACGCTCTGAATTCCTACGGCTGGGTTGATAAAGAGAAAGGTATTGTGCGCATTCCGATTCCGGAAGCCATGAAGCTGATGCTTCAGCGTGAGAAAGCGGCCATGGCGGCCCCGCCGGAGGAAGAGCAATGAAACGCTTCTGTTTGCTGTTGCTTGTGCTGATGGCATTCACCGCATCTGCACAAAACGCGATTCCGCCGATGCTTCAAGGAGTCGACATCGAACAGAGATTGAATTCGCAGGTCCCGCTGGATCTGGAATTCGTGAATGAAACGGGCAAAACAATTGTATTGAACGATTTGATGAACGGCAAGCCGGTAATTCTAACTCTTGTGTATTACGAATGTCCGATGCTTTGCACACAGGTGCTGAACGGTCTGATCAGCAGTCTGAAACCGCTGACATTTACCCCTGGAAACGAATTCAACATCATCACAGTCAGCTTTGATCCCGGTGAAACACCTGCCCTTGCTGTAAAGAAGAAAGCAGTGTACTTGAAGGAATATGGCAGACCGAAAGTTGGAAAAGGATGGCACTTCCTGACCGGCAAGGAGAAATCGATCGCGAAGCTGACGGAATCTGTGGGATTCCAATATCAATATGACGCAAAGATCGACCAGTACGCTCACGGAAGCGCAATCATGATCCTTACGCCGAAAGGAAAAGTATCGCGTTATTTTTACGGAATCGAATACTCATCGCGAGATTTGCGTTTTGCGCTTGTTGAATCCTCCGATAACAAAATCGGGACGATTGCCGACAAAATATTACTGTACTGTTTTCATTACGATCCCAGTCAGGGCAAGTACAGCGCAACCGCGATGAATCTGATCCGCCTGGGTGGTGTCATCACGGTTTTGTGCCTGGGCGCATTCATTTTGAACATGCGACGAAAGGACAGGGCAAGCATTCATGTTTGAAAATTTCCCGTTATTCCCGGAAAGCGCTTCGACTTTATCCGGTCGAGTAGACGCGCTTTATATTTTTCTGGTTGCCGTGAGTCTCTTTTTCTCATTGCTCATCGCGGGATTGATCATTTATTTTGCAATCAAATACCGGAGACGCTCAGCGCAGGACAGCCCGAAGGAAATTCACGGTTCCCTTGCGCTCGAGTTGACGTGGTCCATTATTCCTCTTGGTATCGCAATGGTCATTTTTGTGTGGGGCGCAAGCATTTATTTCTCGATGAGGCGTCCGCCTGAATCAGCAATGGATGTGTATGTAGTCGGAAAACAGTGGATGTGGAAATTTCAGCACACATCAGGTCGTCGCGAAATCAACGAACTGCACATCCCGGTCGGACGTCCGGTAAAACTAACGATGGCGAGTGAGGATGTTATCCACAGTTTTTTTGTTCCGGCGTTCCGGGTCAAACAGGACGTAGTGCCGGGATACTACAGGACGATGTGGTTTCAAGCGACAAAACCGGGTAAATACAAATTGTTTTGTGCCGAATACTGCGGAACCAAACACGCCGGCATGACGGGACAGATTGTTGTGGTGGAACCGGGTGAATTCCAAACATGGCTGAGTGGAGGTTCCGGACTTTCGGTCGTTGCATCAGGCGAAAAACTCTTTCAAGACCTCGGATGCGTGACCTGTCATAAATTGGAGCCAACAGGCCGTGGACCGGTCCTGCACGGACTTTTTGGAAAGGAGGTACAACTCCAATCAGGCGAAACAGTCGTTGCGGATGAGAACTACCTGCGCGAATCTATCCTGAATCCGCAGGCAAAAATGCTTTCCGGATATCAGCCCATCATGCCGACGTATCAAGGACTGATTACAGAAGAGGGATTGCTCCAGATTGTGGCTTACATTAAATCTCTCAATGCGCCCTCTTCCACCGTCACTCAAGAGGTATCATTAAAATAGCCATGACAACGAATTCATCGCCAAAATTCAACTATCTGGATGTCGCTTACGGTGTGAAGTCCTGGCTTTTAACCAAAGACCATAAACGGATCGCCATTCTTTATCTCATTTCGGTCACGTTTTTCTTCGCAGTCGGCGGAGTCTTCGCAAGCCTGATAAGACTCGAATTGATCACTCCTGAAGGCGATATATTTCAATCGGAAAATTACAACAAGATGTTTACGATGCACGGCGTAATTATGGTGTTCCTGTTCATGATTCCGGCGATCCCTGCAGTGCTTGGCAATTTTCTGGTTCCTTTGATGATCGGCGCCCGTGATCTGGCGATGCCTCGCATCAACCTGTTGAGCTGGTACCTGTACATAATCGGCGGCCTGTTCACAATCTACGCAATGGTTAGCGGAGGTGTAGATACAGGTTGGACTTTCTACACGCCTTACAGCACGACGTATTCAAATACGCACGTGATTGCAACGGGACTGGGAGCGTTTATCGTAGGCTTTTCCTCAATACTTACGGGATTGAATTTTATCGTCACGATTCACAAAATGCGCGCACCGGGCCTCACCTGGTTCAGACTACCGCTCTTCATCTGGGCACATTATGCAGCAAGCATCATCATGATCCTCGGCACGCCTGTGATCGCCATTACGATTGTGTTGCTGGCTGTTGAACGCGCTTTCCATCTGGGAATTTTTAATCCGGCACTTGGCGGGGACCCGTTGCTATTTCAGCATCTGTTCTGGTTCTACTCGCATCCGGCTGTTTACATCATGATTCTGCCTGCAATGGGTGTGGTCAGCGAGCTTGTAGCGTGTTTTTCCAGAAAACGTATTTTCGGATACAGCTTTGTGGCTTACTCAAGTCTGGCAATCGCAGCCCTTGGTTTTTTTGTCTGGGCACATCACATGTTTACGACCGGAATATCCGCATATGCAGCGTTGATTTTCTCCGTCCTGAGCTTTCTCGTCGCAATCCCCTCGGCCATCAAAGTCTTTAACTGGACGGCAACTCTGTACAAAGGATCCATTTCGTATGATACGCCGATGCTCTATGCGTTTGGATTTATCGGTTTATTCACAATCGGCGGATTGACCGGTTTGTTTCTGGCGTCCATGGGACTTGATCTGCACGTTCATGATACGTATTTCATTGTGGCCCATTTTCACTACGTTATGGTTGGCGGTACCATCATGGCTTATCTTGGTGGATTGCATTACTGGTGGCCGAAAATAAGCGGAAAACAATATCCGGAAGGATGGGCACGATTCAGCGCACTGGTAATTTTTATCGGATTCAATCTCACCTTCTTCCCGCAATTCCTGCTTGGGTACCTCGGCATGCCCAGACGCTATCATTTTTATCCGGAGGAATTCCAGGTGTTAAACGTTATGTCCACTGCCGGCGCTTCGATACTGGGAATCGGTTATCTCATCCCGTTGATTTATTTTGCGTGGTCGATGCGTTACGGAAAGGCTGCGGATGCCAATCCGTGGGCCGCAAAAGGACTGGAGTGGGAGACTTCTTCTCCGCCGCCTACGGAGAATTTTCTCGAACAGCCTGTTGTGAAGGAAGAAGCATACGCCTACGCAAAGGAGGAACCGGAAGTTGTCTGAAGCGCACGCAAGCCATCTTCACCAGTTCGACAGCCCCGAACAGCAACGTGAATCCGCGTCTCTCGGGATGTGGGTATTCATCGCTCAGGAAATCATGTTTTTCGGCGGTCTCTTCCTGGCATACGTAGTGTATCGAAATCTATATCATGATGCTTTTGCCGCGGCCAGCCATCACCTGGATCTGCGATTCGGCGCCTTCAATACGGCGGTCCTGATTGCCAGCAGCCTTACAATGGCACTGGCTGTTCACGCCGCTCAACTCGGCCATCGTAAAGTTCTGGTGAGCTTTCTGATCGCAACGATTTTTCTCGGATCTGTCTTTCTTGGAGTAAAAGTTGTTGAGTATCACGACAAGTTTGTGCATCATCTGGTGCCTGGCGCCAACTTCCAGTTTGAAGGTCCGTTAGAACATCAGGCAGAAATATTCTATTCGTTATACTTTGCAATGACCGGACTGCACGCGCTTCACATGGTTGTTGGAGTGGGATTGCTGGCGTGGCTGGTTTACGCCGCAACAAGGGGCCGCTATACTCCGGAATACTACAGTCCGGTTGAAATGAGCGGACTCTACTGGCACTTTGTTGATATTGTCTGGATTTTTCTCTTTCCGTTCCTGTATTTAATCAGCAGACACTGATATGGATTGCAGATTGCAGATTGCAGATTGCAGATTCGAGGCGCAGTTATGTCGACTCAGGTAGTTCCAAAAAAAGTTTACTTTTTGATTTTCGCCATTTTGATGGTTCTGACTTTTCTCACGGTGCAAGCGGCATTTTATAATCTCGGTGTGCTGAATATTGTCGTTGTAATTACAATTGCAGTGATCAAAGCGACTCTTGTCGTTCTCTATTTCATGCATGTGCGATACAGCGACCGACTCACCTGGGTGGTGGTGGCCGGAGGATTCGCCTGGCTTCTCGTTCTACTCGTCCTTACGCTCAGCGATTATTTCGCCCGCGGCTGGCTGCGCTCGTAAATAAGTCGGTACAAGCTCGTTTGCAATTTGTAGCGCCCGCCTCCGGCCGGCTAGCGGACTGGAAGTCCGCGGCCCGTAATGCAGGCTGGAAGCCTGCGCTCCATAGGGAGCGCGGACATCCTGTCCGCATTATGAGCCGCAGGCATCTTGCCTGCTTCGCACAAAATGTAGAAACTACGATTTAAGAAGGTCGCGTATCGTGTGGGCCATCTTTTCCATGGAAACGGGTTTGGCAAGAAAAAAGGTCGACACTCCGGGCATGTCTCTCAATCCAACGGCATCCTCCGTGTATCCTGATATAAAAAGCACTTTCACTTCAGGACGCTGCATGAGCAGTCGTTTCGCCAGTTCAGAACCGCTCATTACCGGCATGACCATATCCGTAACCAAAAGTTCAATCGACTTTTCAAACTTCTGCGCAATTTCGAGCGCTTCCATTCCGGCTGACGCTTTCAACACTGTGTACCCTTGCATTTCAAGAAGAGCTGCGATGGAGTTCAGAACCGATTCGTTGTCGTCAACAAGAAGAACGGTTTTGCCGCCGGGCAAAAACCTGGACACGCGTTCTCGAGAGACAAGAACCTCTTCTTCTTCATCAACGCGGGGCAAATAGATCTTGAAAGTGGTACCCGCGCCCGGCTCGCTTTCAACAGAAATGTAGCCACCACTCTGCTTGACGCTTCCATACACACTGGAAAGACCCAGACCTGTTCCTTTCCCTTTTTCTTTAGTTGTAAAGAAGGGTTCGAAGATACGCGATATTGTCGCCTTGTCCATTCCTACTCCGGTATCCTTCACCAGCAGCATCACATGACGACCGGCGGCGGCGCCTACATGAAGTCTCGTAAACTCATCGTCCAATTCGATGTTACCTGTTGCTATGATCATCTTCCCACCCTGTGACATGGCATCCTGCGCGTTGACTGCAAGGTTGAGGATGACCTGCTCCAGTTGTCCAACATCGGCTCTAACGGCCCCCAGATGGTCACCAAATTCGATCGCTAGCTCTATATTCTCCCGGATCATCCGGCGGAGCATGTTTTGCATATCTGCCAGTATATGATTTATGTTAAGGACCTTTAACTCCAGTACTTGCTTGCGACTGAAGGCCAGCAATTGGCGAGTCAGCGCAGCAGCCTGCTGCGCGGCTTTCTGGATCTCCAGCACGTCCCGCTGCAAAGCATGACCGGAGCCCAATTTCATTTCCAACAGTTCACAGTAGGCCGTAATGGCCATCAGGATATTGTTAAAATCATGCGCTACACCACCGGCCAGTTGGCCAATCGCTTTCAGTTTCTGCGCATCCCGCAGTTGCTCTTCTAATTTCTTATTCTGTGTATTGTCAAAAATGTAGCCTCTGATCTGAATCAATTCTCCACTTTCATTGAAAATACCGATGATGTTTTCAATGAGATACACTTTTTCACCATCGCGCCGGCGAAGTTCTAATTCATAGTACTCAAGCTTCTTCTTATCCCTGAGCAGCTCCAGGAATCGTGTTCTCGCTTCGGCATCCGGATAGAGAGATGCAGCCGTGCAATTGAGCGCTTCTTCAACGGAAGTAAAGCCGAAGATACGGGCAAAAGTAGGATTGCATGCCAGGATACGACCATCCGGCGTCGAAATGAAGTCGCCGGTTAGGTCTTCATCAAAGAACTGACGATACTTCTCTTCGCTTTCCCGCAGCGCTTCCTCAGCGCGTTTGCGCTCCGTAATGACTTCCGTCATCATAAGGATGCCGCCAATTTCACCCGTAACATCGTGCCATGGGTGAATTTCCCAGCGCACCCAATCCAGGGTCCCATCCGCTCTGGGAAACGGATCCTCTTCGCAACGTTCCACGGCGCCCGCAAGACATCTAACGTGAATCTCCTTCCATTGATCGGGAATTTCCGGAAAGACCTCGTAATGGGACCGGCCAATCAGATTCTCATTGCCGAGGCGGCAATCGTCCTTCCACCGTTGACTGGTCATGATATAGCGCATCTCCCGGTCAAACATAGCAATCGCAGCCGGTGTGTGTTTCACAAAGAGGCGTATCCGTTCCTCATTCTGGCGCTCTACCAGATCCATATGTTTCCTGTGGAGGGCTGTTGCAATGTGATGAGAAACGAAAGTCAGAAGGTCTTTTTCCTTCTCTCCGAAGCGGACCTTTTCCGTATAGCTTTGGACCGCAAGCGCACCAAAAGTCCTTTCCCCACTTTTCAAAGGAACACCCAGCCAATCGATGGATTCCGCGCCAATTGGTTCCAGCAATCCTTCTTCCAGCATCTGATTGAATTTTTCGGGTGAAACAAGGAGAGAATCTCCGGTTCGGATCACATAGTCGGTCAATCCTTTTCGGGTTTTCCGCGGTGGAGCGGATGCATCAATTTCATCCACAAAATAGGGAAAAGCGACCATGTCGGTAGACGGCTCGTAGAGTGCAATATAAAAATTCTTTGCATACATCAACTCTCCAACAATTTCGTGAATTGCAGAATAGAACTCCTGTATGTCCCGCACGGAAGTGGTTTTCTCCGCTATGCGATAGAGTGCGGATTGTACCAGTTCGGATCGCTTCCTCTCGGTTATATCGCTTACGACTCCGTCGATCCTGAAGCGGTCCTGTTCCAACTGTGTAACCGTAGCGCTGTCACGAATCCAACGGACCACTCCATCAGGCAGCACTATGCGATATTCCTCTTCTTCATGCGCCGAAAGACCGGATTGAAGTCGTTCGAAAGCCTGCACGAGTCGAAATTTATCTTCCGGGTAAACGGTACTCAGCCATTTTTTCGGACTCTCCGCGTAGAACTCGGGTGGCCTACCCGTAATTTTTTCTACCACAGGAGAGAAGTAATGATACGTCCACTTGCCCTGGCGATCGAATTCCGCGCTCCAGATATGGTCCGATACCGAAGCAAGGACTCTCTGAAATCTCGCAGCACTCTCAAGCGAATCCTCTTCACCCCGTTTGCGCTCGGTTATGTCGAGGACGATGCCCTGATACAGATGAGGCTGATCGCGTAACGTTTCACCTTCATCGCTGACCCAGATTACACCTCCGTCCTTCCGAAACAAGCGATATTCCGAATGAAAAGAACGTCCGCTCCTACGAGATACTTCTTCTTCCGCCAAGACACGCTCCCGGTCATCCGGATGCATTTGCCTGGGCCAGAGTTCCGGATCAGCTATCCATTCTTCCGGTGTAAACCCAAGCATCGGTTCAATCTGAGGGCTGATATAAAGCGTTCGCCAGGAGGGGCCAAATTCGGCAATATACATGGACGTGACCGATGGAAGGTGTTCCGCAAGCGTTCGATATTTCTCTTCCGACCGAACGAGCGCCAACTCCGTCTCGCTTCGCTCCTTGATCACTGCGGCAAGAACCAGGCCCATGACTGCACTGACACCCATAAACATTTGCAAAGACAGCAATGATTCGTTGAGGTTATCGCTTACAAATGGTCCGAAACCGTGTCTCGTACTTGAAATCGCCAAAGCCGAGAACACAAAGATTGCTGCTGTAGCCCCACGTTGCTGAAAACGGAATGCTGCTAAAACGATCAAAGGAATGACTAAGAATACCCGCTCAATCCGTACCGGGAACCACGGACCAAGAACGAAAACGATCTCACCGACAATCAGTATTAGTATCAGTATCAAAAAAGCTTCTATGGCCTGGGGTAAAGACCAACGTAACCCTGTCCTGGAAATCCACGTCAATATCGGTGGCGCAACGATCAAAGCACCCGCCGCATCCCCCAGCCACCAGGTCCAGCAGAGATATTGCAGGGAGATCCCATTTGTGAACCCGCCCCAATGTAACGAGATTGTGCCGATGGTAGAACTTACCATTGTGCTCAACACGCAAGCCAGGAGCACGAACTTGAAGACATCGGCAGCCCGATTTAAAGAGGTACGGCCTCCTGCAAAACGTAGCAAGAGAAGTGCGCCGATGAGCGCTTCCAATGTATTTCCCAACGCGATGCCGCCCGCAGAAGCAACGGAAAGTCCCGTGGAGTAATTTGCAGCAAACGCGGCGAGCGCAATAGCGGGCCAGACACGGTATCCTAATAGAAGGACACCCGCCAAAGCGATGCCGGTTGGGGGCCAGATCGGTGATACGTTCTCGTGGGCAAAAGCGAGTGAAAAACCCAGTCGGGCTGCAAAAAAATACAGAATTCCCAGGCCCACCCAGACTAAGGCATGGTGGACGGGGTTTTGAAATCGCAGAAAACCATCATGAGCAACTTCGGCTGAACTCAATGACGCATTCATTTTCCGGTGTCAAGAATGAATTGAGACATTATAGCATCTTGCAATTGAATAGATTCGGGCAATTCTCAAGACCTTGAAATAAGTATCCAATGCACAAACGCCTGCCAGTTGAAATATACTTGTATCGAATTTACAGATGTTTTCCAGCGATCTTACATCCTCGCAAGAGTCAACCGGAAATGATGAATCTCACCAATATCGAATACATTATTCTACGTTTCATTCGTAAATTTTTCTTCACAACAAATCTGCTTAACTATGTTGGAAAATACATTTGTTATTATCAGACAAACGCAAACCAGCAATACCCCAACGGGGTAGCACAAAGCTATTTGAAGCACATGAATCAATCTTTAGAGGACAAAATGGTTGTTGAAATCGGGGTTGGGGCAACCAATTCTATCGGGTACGAACTTGTGGCCCTTACAAATTGCAAATATACCGGTATAGAACCATTCGTCAATTTCAATCGAAAATTAGACCGAGCGGTACTCGATAAAGTAACGCAGGATTATCCTCACATAAAAACATCTTCGATATCAAGAATTAATGATATCAAATCGATTGCGGACAACTCTGTTGACGTATTACTGTCTAATTCAGTGCTCGAACATGTCACGGATATGGAATCGCTATGCAAAGAAATGCGCAGAGTATTGAAGCATGACGGAATCATGTTGCATGTGGTGGATTACCGGGACCATTTTTTTAAGTACCCGTTTCATTTTTTACAGTTTTCCAAAACGACATGGAACAGGTGGTTAAATCCAGGCGATCTACCACGCTGGCGGCTGAGCAATCATTTAGAGATTTTCGAAAACAACGGATTTAGACCGCACGTTGTAGAAATGAAACGGGACACGGACAATTTCACGAAAATACGCGCATATTTGCATTACGACTTTAAAAATAATGACCCGCTGATAGATGTAACAACAGCCGTATTAATTGTGAACGCCAGGCAAAACTGATCAAGAAAACGCGCTGAGAACTGCTCAAGCAGGGATATTAAGTCCTGGAAGAATCACCCTTTCTTCAAAGAGGCGAGAAAACGTTTCACGGGCAGGGTGTTGATAATGTCTTTCCGGGTTGCCCATCCACGCCGGGCCTGAGCAATCCCAAACTCGAGAAAGCTAAACTCGGTTGTTGCGTGCGCATCCGAGTCGATACACATTCTGACACCTGCTTCCACACACTTACGGATATACTCATCTTTCAAATCCAACCGCTCCGGTGAGGCATCAATCTCCAGAATGGTGCCGGTACGGCCGGCTGCTTCAATGATCGCATCTACATCCAATTCGATCGGAGCCCGCCGGTGAATGGCGCGGGATGTCGGATGAAAAAGAATATCGACATTTGGATTTTCCATGGCGCGCACAACACGTTGTGTCTGCTCATCACGCGGCAAATCGAAATGATGATGCACGGCGGCTCCAACAACATCCAGTTCAGCCAGTACTTCGTCATCGATATCCAGCGAACCATCTTTCATAATGTTCACTTCAGCGCCCGTTAAGATAGTGATCTTCCGCTTCTTTAGCTTGAGCTTTCGATTCAACGTTTGTACGGCCGTGATTTGATTTCTCAGTTTTTTCTCGTCTGAACCGCCGGTCATCGGAAGACTCTTCGTATGATCGGTGATGGCTATATATTCGAGCCCCGTTGCCTCCGCTGCATCGGCCATCTCTTCTATGGTATTAGCGCCATCCGTCCAATCAGTTTGAATCTGCAAATCCCCTTTCAAGTCTCCGTATCCAATCAGCGCGGGCAAGTTTCTTGTTCGCGCCGCGTCGATTTCACCGAGATCTTCCCGCAGTTCGGGGTCCACATAACTTAATCCGAGAGCCATGTAGATTCCGCTCTCGGTTCGACCGGCAATCAAACGATCACCTTCATACAGTCCGTATTCGTTCAGCTTCCAGCCTTTCTTAACTGCAATTTCGCGCAATCGGATGTTGTGTTGTTTGGATCCGGTAAAATAACAGAGCGCAGCGCCGAAAGATTCCTCCGGAACAATTCGTAAATCCGCATCCAGCCCGTTTTTCAAACGAACATTGATCTTTGTCGGTCCTTTTCCGTAAACATGATCAATCAGGGATAGATTCAGGAATCGATCGATAACTCCATCGGGATTCGATGTACTGACCAGGATATCAATGTCACCAATGGTTTCCCTTCTGCGCCGGATTGAGCCGGCTATCTCCACTTGAAGCGCTTCAGGATATGCAGCAATCACCTTCTCCAGGCCACGAACTTCCGGTAGAATGAATCCGAGTAGACGACGCCCTTCTGCTTTCTTCACAAACTCAAGACCCTTTAATATTTTCTGCTCGGACTTCTCTCCAAAGCGTGGAAGTCTCCGGATTCTGCCGGCTTTCGCTGCAGTTTCGAGATCGGTAAGGTCACGAATCTGCAATTCCTTCCACAACACCTTGATCATTTTCGGACCAAGTCCGGAAACTTTCATCAAATCAAGAACCTTGACAGGAATGGCCTTCTTGAAGTGATCATGTTCGGTAAAGTGGCCATCCTTCACGAGATCCAGGATGTGTTGTGCGATTCCCCTTCCAATACCGGGAATCTTGATTAATGCGGAAATCCCACCGATGCGTGCCGTTTCGGAGACGCTCTCATCCAAACTCTCCAGCGTGTAGGCTACTTTTTCGTACGCACGCGGCTTAAACTGCACGTTCTCCATGTCAAGGTAAGCAGCCATCTCACGAAAAACCGAAGCAATCTCTTGATTCGTCATTCGCTCCTCATGCATCCAATTTATATCATTTTTCCGCATAACGTGGCGCGGGCTGGAAGCCTGGCTGGAAGCCTGCGCTCCATAAGGAGCGCGGACATCCTGTCCGCATTATGGGCCGCAGGCATCTTGCCTGCTTCACAAGAATCTCTAAACGATGGAGCCGGAGCGGAAATCGGACAGAATCTGTTGAGCGGACAAGGATCCCGGGATTCCGGTGACGCCGCCGCCGGGATGAGTTGCAGCGCTGCACATATACAGATTTCGAATGGGAGCGCCGTAATGTGAGTATCCCGGAACCGGCCGCATGAAAAAGATCTGATCCAGGGCGAGTTCTCCGTGATGTATGTGTCCTTCGGTTAGTCCATACGTTCTTTCGAGATCGAGAGGAGTGATCACCTGTCTATGTAGAATCGAATCCGAGAAACCGGGTGCGTAATGCTCAATGGTTTGAACCACCATATCGCCAAAAAGCTCTTTCATTGCGTTCCAGTCCCCGTTTTTGAGATGGTACGGCGCAAAGAGTACGTACACCGACATCACGTGTTTTCCGGAAGGAGCCAGTGACGGATCCACGACCGATGGAATTGCAATATCCAGAAAAGGCGCCCGTGAGTACTCACCGTACTTTGCGTCGTCAAAAGCCCTTTCGAGATAGTTCATGTTGGGAGCAATATCAACAACAACAGGAGTAAAATCCCCTTTCAGCGCCTTCCATTTTGGATAACTATCCAGAGCAAGATTGACTTTAGCGCTAACACCGCGGGCACGGATGTTCTTCACGCTCATTATAAAATCAGGATCAAGGTGAGATGGATCTACCAGTTTCAGGAAAGTGCATTTTGTATCGGCGTTCGAAACCACAACGCGGGCCTTGATTTCATCGCCATTTGAGAGAACCACACCGTTAGCAACGCCGTCTTTTACAAGGATCCTGGAAACGTCAGCGCTCGCGCGAATTTCCACACCGTGTCTGGTCGCTGCGGACGCGATCGCCTGTGTGAGTGCGCCCATGCCGCCGCGAACCAGCGGCCACTGTTGAGAACCTCCATCTCCGCGCCCCATACGCAAGTACATCATAATGTAAACAGAACCGGCTGAACGCGGACCGTAAAAACTGCCCAGTACTCCTTCGCTTGCGAGAATGCCCTTTAGATGTTCGTTTTCGAAATTTTCATTCAACAGATCAGCAATAGACATGGGGAGAATGCGAAGCAGCTCCAGTATGTCCTTTTCCTTTACGCCGCGCATCTTCCAGCCGAGACTGAGAAGTTCTCTCCAGTCACCAACGCCCACCGTGGCAGGATCCGGAAGACTGGTGGTCCAGAGCGTGTGCAGTATAGAGGTCAGTCTGCCGATTTCTTTCTCGAATACCGGATATCGCCGCGCATCCTTTTCGGAATAACGGGAGATTTCTTCAATTGTTTTTTTGCTGTCTTTCCAAAAGGTCAGAGAAGTTCCGTCCGCTACAGGCGCAAACAGCCCCGGATCATATTCGATAAGTTCGTAACCATGTTGCTTCAGATTGAGCTCATCAACAACCGATTGCTGGAAAACTCCAGGTGTATACGCACAGGTGGAATACTTGAATCCGGAATGAATCTCTTCTGTGACGCAGGCTCCACCCACAATCGGACGCCGTTCTAAAACAAGGACCCTTTTCCCGGCTTTTCCGAGTTTGGCCGAAGCCACAAGTCCGTTGTGACCACCGCCAATAATGATCACATCATAATTCATAGCGTGTCCTTATTTGGTTCGCAAACTTCTGGAGTGCTGAGCAATGACTCAGCACTCATAACCCAACACTCAGCACTCATGACTCAGATCTCACATTTTTCGGGCCATCACAATCACAATGATGAATGCCACCAGGGAGATAACGCCACCGCCGGCCAGCGCAATGAGCATCGGTGTGGGAAGTGATAGAAGCGGGAATCCTCCTTTCTTGAATTTTGCAATCATGGTCTTCCCTTTACTCGCCTCGAGCAGCGGATATTCCCAGGTTACAGTGCTTCCGTCTTCCTGAATGGTTCCGTTGCTGTCAGGCGCCGGCATTGCTTTGCCCGGCAATTTCACTTTGAATTTGAACTTTGCATTTCCCATCATGCTGGAAGCCATCTGATCGGCCATTGGATTATCAGCTGATTCGCTCTGACTCTTGTCGGCTTCGAGTACTTGCTGGTACGTGACAATGTTGTCTGTTTCAGTCCATTGAAACTTCATCTTCTCAAATAGTTTGGTTTGATTCAGGTCCGTCAGTTTTTGAAAGGCAATATGGACGTAAAAGTGTTGCTGGTCCCCTTCGGTCTTAGTTTCAAATTTTTCAACGGTAACTCCGGGCGCTTGCATCTGGGCACGCACCTCGTCCTCTTTAAACTTGAAGGGCATGTCGTCCTTCTTTTCGCCCGAAGTATCGCCACCGCCCATTTCCATCATCGCTGCGAGTTGTTGTGCAATACTGTAATGCATCAGCATTTTGCCGGAACCGTCTGCGTTCAACTGAATGTCTTCTTCAAAGTTGATGCAACCTGACAGCAGTAATGCAAGTACAAAAATCCAAAAGTTTCTGGTTTTTTTCAAGATAGTCCTCCTACCAACCTTTATCCTTG
>Ga0247727_10009882_pt1 | contig 17066 bp, 25 predicted proteins | sample WisWelCaveWW1625_FD_202498 | JGI IMG/M metagenome (GOLD analysis project Ga0247727, IMG submission 202498) | Biofilm microbial communities from Wishing Well Cave, Virginia, United States - WW16-25 | ecosystem: Environmental > Aquatic > Deep subsurface > Groundwater > Cave microbial mat | place...
ATGGCAATAACATTTATATATTGTACTCTGCACATTTTTTTAGGAAAAAAGATGGTGAACGGAAACTTACAGAAGTATGTACGTCAATTGCTACAACAGGGCTATTCCCCTGAAAGCATAAAAAGAACGCTAGTCTCATCAGGTCATTCTCCCAAAACAGTAGATGAGGTATTAAGCCAACGTGCAGTAAAAGTAAAGCCCGTATTAATTATTGCAGGAATAATAGGAATACTAGTCATATCTATAATGGCATATTTCTTTGTATTTCCTGAAACAAAGCTTATCAGCTTGCAGTTAACAACACAAACAAAGGAAGTGCAAACAGGCGGAACACTGAAATTCACAAGTATCCTAAAAAGCCCCCAGGAAAAGGAAGCCCAAGTAATTCTTACTTATGAAATAATAGACCAAAAGAAGAAACAAATAGTTCTAACAGAAAAAGAAGAAGCAATTGTAGGAGAATCTGCACAACTGCTCAAGAATATTGACCTTCCAACGAGCATCTCATCAGGAACATACATGCTAAGAACAATTGTGCAATATGACAATAATAAAGATGTCAAGACAGCCCTCTTCTCAGTAAAATCCTCGGAAAAAACCAAGGAAATCCTGCCAAACGAATCAAAAGAGCTTGTTTTTGAGGAAGCAGAATATACCTGTCCGCTCGGATGCGAAGATTACAATCCTTGCACAAATGACAAGTGCGACAAAGGAGTGTGCAAGCACAATACAATAACGCCGTGCTGCGGCAATGGAAAGTGCGAGTCTGGAGAAACCATACTAAATTGCGCAGAAGACTGCTCTCCGAAAACAAAAGACTCGGCAAAAACACAGGATGAAGCTCTAATTGCAGGAAAAACAGATATTCAGAGAGCAACAGTTCTCTGCAATTCAATACCAGACCCAGGAGATTCAGACAAGTGCTTTAGCGACCTTGCAAAAGTATCAAACAAAAGCACTGTGTGCGGCGGAATACAAAACATTGTCAGTAGAGACGGATGCTACATAGACTTTGCATACCAAGAAGATTTCACTGTTTGCGACCAAGTAAACGATGAATATCTCCTTAGAACTTGCTATACGCTCTCTGCATTAAATGAACAAGCGCCAGCTGCTTAAATCTTTGAAATAAATCCAGCGCGAGGCTCGAAAACATCCCCACCACGCTTAAGCTTCTGAATAATTTCTTCCACTTCACTCTCAGTCATTCCTTTCTCAACAGCTTCTTTCATAACTTCTTCAAGAGGAACAGTCTTTCCAAGCTTGCCTTCAAGTTCTCCAATTATTTCCTTTACCATAATAATCTTGTTTCTTTGAGCAGCAGGAATTGATGTTGCAATTCTGTCAACATCAAAAGATCCAGTCTCCTGGTCAAATGCGACTTGTCTCAAGCAATAATCCATAAGCTCTACAGCTCTTACCGCATCTTTTTTGCTCACAGTGTCGCTTAAACGCAGTTTTGCAATGCCTTCTGAAAGACGAACAAGGCCTTCTAGCTGACGTGCAGAAATAGGAACAGATTTTACCCCCGCATTAGCAGAAGAAGAACGCATTTTGATGTAGTATTCGCGCAGTTCTTCAATGGCTGCATCAGTAAGCTTTGGAAACATATTCTGCCTTGCATATGCAAGATATTTCTTGAGAAGTTTTGTGCTGACTGGAGGATTTTCAACATTGTTTTGATGCAAATTAAGAATAAAAGAGGCCATCTTGTTGTCCTTTTCAGGTTCAGGAAGGTCTTTTATCGGAAAAATAAGGTCAAAACGATTGATGAGAGTTGGCGGAAGATCAATTTGTTTTGCAATTGTTTCGTAAGGGTCAAACCTGCCTAACTTAGGGTTTGCTGCAGCAAGAACTGTTGTTTCACAGCGCAAAGTTGCCTGGATATTTGCCTTGCTGATTGTGACTGTCTGCTGTTCCAATGCCTCGTGCATTGCCCAAGTGTCCTCTTTGGTCATCTTGTCAAGTTCATCAATCATGCAAAGCCCCTTGTTTGCGAGAACAAGAGCACCGGCTTCAAGACTCCAGCCCTGCAGGAATTCATCCTTGACAACTGTTGCAGACAAACCAGCCCCAGAAGCTCCTTTTCCAGTTACATATCTTGCTTTAGGGGCAACAAACAACATTCTCTTAAGCATCTGCGATTTTGCAGCTCCTGGGTCTCCCACAAGAAGCATGTGAATGTCTCCGCGAGTAACAACTCCGTCATCTCTTTTTTTTCTAATTCCGCCAACAGTTTGGATAAGCAGAGCTTCCTTTATTTTGTCGTGGCCGTAGATAGATGGAGCAACAGAATTAACCATTTTTTTAACGAAATTAGGGTCCTTGGAAAGCGCTTTTATTTCAATAAGTTCTTGCTCATTTATTCCAATATCGCTAAAGTCTTCTTCAATAGGCTGTATAAAATTTACTTCCATAATCAAGTCAAATCTTGTGGTTTGGATACCAGTACGGGCAATAATCGGAATTTCTTTGATAACTCCATTAATGAGAATTCTCGAGCCAGGATTAGTCTTTCTTTCAGACAAGGGACTCACAAGGTCGTTTTTAAGGAAGAGGTTGATTCTTTTAGGCTGTTCTCCGCCCTCAAGCTGTTCAGGAACTTCTTCAAGAACAATTCCCTGGGCATCAACAAGTTCCTTGCTTAAAAGCCTGAATTTGCCTTTTCTCCCGCAACTGCAACTGTTAGGCTCTTTGAATTTGCTGTCAAGCTGAAGAATCGGAATAGTATTTCCACAACTAGGGCACTCAAATTTTGCAGTAGTTACTTGAGGCCTAACATCTGATTTCTGCCTTACAATGCCTTCAGTAAAAAGAAACTTGCCAAGATGAACACTTCTAACATTCCTGACCATAACGCGCGCGCTTTCAGGAAGATTCTTGAAGCGCACAGCAATGCCTTTTGCAGTAGTATCATAATTTTCTATTGCAATCTCTGCAGCTTTTATTACTTCTTCAGGCTGTTCAATGAGAAATTCTGAAAGCTCAGGATCGAAGCGTGCAAGCTCCATAACATCTACAACAAGAAATTTTTCAGCCTTGCGAATCTTTTCAAGAATCTCCGCATAGTGATGTCTTTGAAAGAACTCCTGAAATCTTGAGATTAAGGTAGTTATTTCTATTGCCAAGGCATACACCCAAATCCTTTATTATGCCAGACATAAGTAATAATATTATTTGTTACGTCTGGCAAATATAGTAACTGTGTTTTTTATAACTATTTTTGTCAGTTACTATGAGTATTACTTGACTTTCTTGAGATTTTCAATAAGCTTGTCCAAGGCACGGTTAACTTCTTCTTCGCTTTTTGTACCAGTGCAGACTATTTTGCCGTTTGAGAACAACAAAAATGTAGCTTTCTGTTCAGGAAGCTTGTAAACAAGCCCTGGAAACTGTTCAGGCTCGTATTCTGTGTTGTCAAGTTTCATTGCAAGAATGTTCAAATTCAAATCCATTCCGACACTACCAGAAGCAACAATGTTCTGAATGGTGACTGTCGGAACTTCCTTAATCTTAACATTGATTTTTTCAAGTGATTTTATTATTTTTTTGATTGATGCATGGACGTCTTCTATTGTTCTCGCGCCTGTGCATACTATTTTTCCCGAACTGAAAATGAGCGCTGATGTCTTTGGTTCCTTGATTCTAATGACTAGTCCTGGAAATTGTTCAGGATTGTATTCTGTATTTGGCAGAGTTGCAGCCATTTTTTCAAGGGGAATATCATGCCCAAGGCTTGCAGAAACAACTATATTTACTACCTTAATGCTTCTCTTGTCAGACGTTTTCTTAGCTTTTACCATCGATGCATCCCCCAATGAGTTTATATGCTTTAAAAAGGACGAATATTTAAATACTTTTGTGTTCAAAAATCCAGACCGTAAAACATATACCTCTATTGCTTCTTGTGGAAATAGGTTTTTTAATGCTTTAAACTGTCTTTATTCATTATTTTAAATATTGCAATTTTAAATAGGTTAACACGTTAAATAGTTTAACGCAAGTAACCTAATAATCCTATTTTCTGAAGCACTTTTTATTCTCAATGGTTCTCTTTTGTGTTAAATAGGTTAACAAAAGAGATATTAAATGCCGTATTTAATAAATTCTTTAAGTGAAACAATTAAATAAATGAGCATTTTCATCTATTGATATGCCTATTGAAATCTTGACAGTTTGCAAATATATTATTCTTGCCGTTATAATCATTTCTTTTTTGCAGTTTTGGATTTCGCTAATTCCGCCAAAATTTCATTCAACAATAAAGCCTGATGAATTTGGAATACCCTACGAACAAGTCAGCTTCAATACTGCAGATGGCGTAACAATTGCAGGATGGTGGATTCCAGGCAAGGGAAATATGACACTCATAGTTGGACACGGTTATCCTTTTGACAAGGGAAACATCTTTCAGGCAACTGTGTGGCTGCACCCGGAGTTTAATCTTTTTTATTATGATCATAGAAGCTTCGGAGAATCTAAAGGAATCATTTCAACTGCAGGCGCAAGAGAGGCAAAAGATGTTGAAGCTGCAATAAATTTTGTAAAAAAGAAACAGCCAGGAAAAATCGGATTGTATGGATTTTCAATGAGCGGAGCTGCAATGTTGTTATCAAGCAAAACTTCTGTAAGCGCGATTGTTGTTGACTCGACTTATGCGACGCTTGATGCGATGATTCATAGAACATATGCGTTATTCGGGCCGTTGCGTTGGCCATTTGTCTGGATTACAAAGCTTTATTCGATTATTTTTCTCGGCATTAGTGCGGATAATGTAAGTCCTGCAAAAGAATTGGCAAAAGCCAAGATTCCCGTCCTAATAATTCACGGAAGCAAAGATTCACAAATACCAGTAGAAAACGCTTACAATCTCTATGAGCAATCCAACAAAAAGAAGGTGGAGCTATGGATAATTGAAGGAGCTGACCATGGTGAGAGCATTGCAGTTGCAAAAGAAAAATATAAAAAAAGAATTATCAAATTTTTTAATGAAAATCAATAGACTTTCAAAAGCTTTCTAAGGACAATGCTGAACAGAATTGAGAATATAATGTATGTGCCAAGCCAACCGAGCTTCCATCCGAACAAGTTAAGGACTCTCTTAGGCTGATTATCTACTTTAATTGTATTAACTGTCTTATCTTTAATGATTTTTTGAACAGGCGAGTACTTCATTTCATTTGTAATAAGAATATCCTTGGCATATTCCTTACCATCAACAGAGAACTGAAGATCATACAGTCCGGGGTCGCCTTTCATAGTAAAAATTGCATTGCCATTAGTGATTTCCTTTGATGAATTAGATGTAATGATTATTCCTTCAGTGGCAGAAAGATTTACAGTGCCTTCAATTCCTTTTTCAAGCAAAACTTCAACAGAAAATTCTTGGTTTGGAAGCAAAGGATCGTACGCAAAATGAGCCTGAAGCCATCCGAAAATTATGATAATTGGAATAAAGGTAAAAATAGTAGAGCGCATAGACTGCCACATATACTTCATATTGACTTCCATGGCCCTTTTTTGAACCTGCATCATTTTTTCAGGGTCATGTTTCAAAGTCTTCATCTGCACTTGAAGCTCTTTCGTCTCGTCTTTCAATGATTTCATCAAGCTTTGGTCAGTTGTATACTTGTAGATGACCACAATAATCAATGAAATCAGAAATGAGAGAATTACCAAGCCGTAAACAGCAGGAATATTAAGCAAAGGACCGAAAATAGGATTCAAAAAGTCGCTAAAAACCATTTATCCACCCATGAACTTTCGCATCATAGGATTCATATCCATCATATGCTGTTTTGCAATATCTTCATAGAGCTTGTAAACAATCATAACAGTCAGCAAGAGTCCTGTGCCATTTGTTAATGCGCCAGAAACATCTGCAATTGCAGCCAAAAAGCCCACTGCAATAGCGCCCATAATTGTCAAAGGAGTTATGTATCTTTGCAAGAGGCGTTCAAGAACGCGCTCGTCGCGCCTGAAGCCTGGAATCTGGAGTCCTGATGCCATAATTTGCTTTGCCTGGGACTTTGCATCCATTCCAGATGTTTGAACCCAGAAATATGAGAATACAACTGCACCTGAAGTAAGCACAAAAGCATACATTATCGCATGACCAATATCGCCAAGAGTCAGACTGCCCCTGATTGCCTTGCCAACAATGTCAGGAGATGTCATCCAGGAAACAAAACCTGTTGCAGGAGAATTTCCAACAAAAGTTCCAAGAATAGGGAAGCCCCAGTTCTGAAGCAATTGCGCCCAAAGCTGGATGTTTGCAATCAATGCAGACATAAGAATTACTGGAATGTTAGAAGTATACATAAAATTTAAAGGCCACCTAATTCCATGGCCCCGTATTCTTCCAAAAGACAAAGGAATTTCAACTTTCATTGCCTGAACATAGACTGCAATCACGAAAATTCCAATTGTTGACACAACGCCCGCAATCATCAAAAGAGCTGTCTGCGGATCTCCTGCAGCAAGGCTTTGGAATAATGCAGGAATTGCTCCTGTTGCAATGCTCGGATTGGTTGGAGAAGGCAATGGCGAAAGAGCCCTGATAAAAACAGATTGGCTTACTCCTGCCGCAATGAAAAGACTGATTCCAGAGCCAAAACCCCACTTACTTACAACTTCATCCATAAGCATAATCAGCACTCCACCAAGGAATAGCTGGAAAATAAGCAGAAGCTCAAGATGGAAGAATGCAGTTGTTCCAACAAGCTCCTGTGCAGGAGCAAGACCTCCCATAAAAACGTAAATACATGCCTCAAAAATAACAAAAAATACTGCCAAAACCTTCTGAACAGCTTGAAATTTCTTTTTGCCTTCAGCATTTGTAAGATCGAACTTGATTAAACCAGAACCATTAAGCAATTGAAGAACGATGGATGCAGTAACAATAGGACCAATACCAAGAGAGATTATTGAGCCAAAGCTTGCTCCAAGAATAATGGACAAGATTTCAAATTGCTGAAGCGCATTCGTCCCAAGCCCAAACAGAGGAACAAGACCAAGAACGAAAAAAAGCAGCAGAGCAATTCCTGTCCATTTTAGTTTTTCCTTGAAAGAAAGCTTTTTTTGAGCAGGAGCAGCTACAGTTGGAAGATTGTGCAAAATATTTTCGTACCAAGTCATACTTTTGCCTCTGGCAAGACTACATTTCCGCCAGCAGACTTTATCTTCTCAACACTCTTCTGAGTTGCAAATCTTGTCTTTATGACAAGCTTGCGTCTTGGTGTACCTGAACTCAAAAGAATGTTGCATCCTATGGCAGAAAGGTCAACAGAAATAATGCCTTTTTCCTCTTTTGCAATGCCTGCTGCCTGCAAAGTATCAATCCTGTCTTCTAAATCGCGAATATTAATTCCAATTTTTTCAATCATTTGGCCTTTCATCTTGAAGCCAGATTTGCCCATTAATTGATTGCCCCAGAGTCCCTTGCGCGGCATTTTTCCTTTTGCCTTCTTTCCACTGCCGGCATTTCCAAAACCGCCACGATTTCCGCTTCCTCTGTGGACTACTCCGAAACCGTAAGTCCTGCTTCCCCTCTGCTTTCTGACTTTTTTTGAACGTTTAACTACCATTTTAGATCATCCTTTGTATCAAGTCATTTATTTTGTCGCCACGATAACCCAAGGCGCCGCCTTTTGTAAATGCCATCTTGATTCCTTTTCTTCCATAACCTTTTCTTGGAGGCTGAAGAGTATACAAATTATTGTGTTTTCTCTTTTGCATTACTTTTTCTGTTTCAGGAGTAATCTCTCCCCAAGCAATAAACATGTCAAGCTTTTGGATTATTCCCCTATTTGTAGGCGTATCTTCAACAATAGTTCCATAATTCTTTTTAGTAAGCCTCAGGCTTTCAAAAGCTTGTTTCACATCAACCCTGATATGAAGCGATCCACGAACCCTAACAACGCCAAGTTTTGTCATTTATTCTGCCCCTGCAATAATTCCTTCTTTCATTCCAACATTTTCAGCCTGATCGTGCTGTACTTTGACAGCATTCAATTTTTTCAATGCGTCAATGCAGGCATAAATGATATTGATTTTTGAACGCGTCTGCCCAGATGTTTTACTCCAGACATCCTTGATTCCTGCAAGCTGAAGAATCTTTGCGCATTCCTGCTCAACACAAAGTCCTTTGCCTTTTGGAGCAGGTATGAGTTCAATGCGAACAGAACCGCATTTTCCTTCAACATGGAAAGGAATTGAATGTGGAGTCTTGCAACCGCACTCCCAGCTTCCGCAACCCCTTCTAATCTTGAAAATATTAATTTTTGATTTTCTCATGGCTTTTTCCCTTGCAGGCACAGTGTCCTTTGACTTTCCATAGCCAACGCCAACTATTCCATTTTTGTTGCCAAATGCAACAATGCAAGAGAAGCTCGGCTTGTTACCTTCAGGAGTCTTCTTCTGTGTCTGCTTGAAGACTCTTCTTGCTCCGCCACCAAACTTGCCTTTTGATTGTCCAATCATTAAAAGCTCGTTGCCTGCAGATGAAAGCAATATGTCAACAATCTCACTCTCTAGAATTTTCTTTCCATGCTCAAGAATAGGCTCAATCGAAACAATTTCGCCAGCTTTGACTTTCTTGCCAAGCTCAGTCTTAGGATTCCAAGAACTTACGTCAAATCCTCCTGCTTTCTTTATAGGAGCTGATTCTTCCTCTTCTACAACTTCAACAGCAGCTGCAGCCTTTTCAATTTCTATGACAGGCTCTTCAACTACAGGAACAGCAACTTCCTTTGTCTCTTCTACTTTTTCTTCTATTTTTTCAATTTTCTTCTCTTGTTTCATGCTGCCACCAGTTTCTTCTTTACATCTTCAAATAATTTAGGAATATTCTCAGGGTCAATCTTGTTTTTGAGATATAAGCCGAATGTACGATCATACAACTGCTTGTTTTCCTTTATTTTTTTTGCAAAATCTGATATGTGTTTTCCAGATACTCTTGAATCATCAGGAAGAACTTCTTTTGAATGGGCAACTGCAAGCCCTCCATCAATAATTCCTTTCAATCCTGCATAAAGCACGTTTCCCTTAACAGAAACCTGCCTTCCAATATCATATACTGCCTTGGAGATTTTATGAGATTTTGCTTTCTTTGCAAAAAGCAGTCCAGTAAGATAAGCTGAAGGCATATTTGAGGAGTTTCCCTTCCATCCATATTTTGCAAGCTCTTTGGAGTGTGCTGTAATAAGCACTTTGTCTCCATCGGGAGAGTACTGAACCGCCTGGAACCAGATGTAGCGCAAAGATTTTCTCGCAACAACTCTTGTCATTCCTGAAGAAAGCAGTTTAAGGCGCGCCTTGTAGTCTGTTTTTCCTTCCCGCTTCCTGCGGTGTTCCACTGTGTAAACTGTTGTAGATGCCATTTTACTTTATTATCCCCTGTTCTCTTGCATAAAGCTTAACGTGATTGACGCTTCTGAAGAAGCCGCCCTTAGCTTTCAGATATAAGTCTCTGAACTGTTTTTTGTCTATGAATTTCTTATCTTTGAGCGCGAACAAAAGCTTTCTTTGAACACGAATTCTGCTTATCCAAGCGTCTTTTTCGTTAAATCGAGCATTCGCACGTCCTTTTCTACTTCCAAATCCGCGATGTCTTCCTTTTGCTTTCTGCTTTTGAAGCAGTCTTGAATGATATTTTGAAGTATTTTGCGTAGGCCTTTCTGTTATTATTCCCTGTTTTACAAGCCTTTTAATGTCAAACTTTGTTATTGCTTCGCGTATCTTAGGAAGTTCATTCTCGTTAAATATAACTCTATGAACAGATGATTTCATTACTGCTGCAGCGAGTCTTTTTTGAAGCTTCATTGTTCCCTCTTAGTTAAAAGCTTGTCAAGATCTTTCTTTTCACGATCTTTCTTTTGCTCTTCTGTCTCTTCCAGAGGCTTTTCTTCCTTTTTCTGCTTTACAGCAATTTCAGTCTTCTTTGCTTCTGCAGCTTTCTTGCTGTCTTTTTTATTCTTCATCCAATCATTAATTTCTGCAACATACTCTGCAGGATTGTTAACATTCAAAATCTTTAATTTTGCTTTTTCACAAAGTGCTATAAGGGCAATTCTTGACCTCTTGCCAACATTTCTGCCAAGCATTACAGCATGAGTTTTTGCATTAAGATCCATTAAATCCCCAGGATAGTTAATTGTGACTGGAATAAATCCATGTTTTGTAAGCCCGCGCACTTCAACAGGACTACTGAAGCTTGGAGTTGGCATTTTCCTGTGTCCTGCCTTGCCAACTCTCATCTTTGAATGCAAACCATTAGGCTTTTTCCAGACAGCAGAAAGCTTCTTTCTCTTTTGAAGATCTTCGCGCAAGAATGTAGGCTTCTTTGCCTTGCGTTCCCTTCTCAATTCAAGCATATTCATTCTGACACCCCTACTCCTGCCTTGTGGGTGATGTGAATTCCATCCTGGAAAACTCTCCTGTCTTTATTGCTGATTCTCGTTAATTGTTCAATATCAGAAGCAGTTCTTCCTGCAAGCTCCTTGTCAGCGTGAGAAACTGTTATGACCTGTCCTTCAATCTTGACTGTTACTTCCTTGCTCAAAGGCAATATTCTTGGGACTTTTTCTCCCAAAAAGTTTTTAACAACAAGCTGGTTGTTTGATACTGAGACATTCATAGGGAAGTGGCTATAGCAAACTTTTAGCTGATAAACATAAGGAGATTGTATTCCCTTAATCATATTTTTAACATGTGAAATTGAAGTCTTCATCATTCTTTTCTCTCGCTTTGATGCGCCTTTCGCACTAAAAATAATTGCAGATCCTTCCAAGTTAATCGTGAATCCCCTCATAATTATGCAGCGCTTAATTTCCACTTTTGGCCCTTTCACAGACAGTATATCCTTAACTAATGAAATGGCAATTCCCTGAGGGATTTCAATTTTTTCCTGAAGGTCGAGTTTCATATTAATAGCAATAGGCAATAAGCCTGCCCCCCTTGCCTTTTTCTTTTGCTTCCTTGTGAGTCATCATGCCTTCTTCTGTTGAAACTATGATTATTCCAATATCTTTTGCAGGAAGGTAACGCTTTTCGAACTTTTCTATTTCATCCCAGCTGACCGCAAATCTTGGCTTGATAACTCCGCACTTGTTAATAGCGCCGAGAAGATTAACCTTGATGTATCCGCCCTTTGCAGCCGTAACTGTTTCAGCAGCGCCAAGATACCTGCTGTTTTGCAAAAGTTCGAAAACTTTTTTCATAACTTTTGAAGTAGGATGTACAACTATCTCTTTCCTTCCTATCTTTTCGTAGTTCATTATCGCGGACATTGCGTGTGCGAGTGTGTCGTTATTCATTTTTTCCTCAATTGTATTTCTTAAATCCTATTGATACTGCAACTTCTCGGAAGCAGTGCCTGCAAAGCGTCAATCCGTATTTGCTGATGTGGCCTCCATACCTGCCGCAATTTGAGCAGGGCTTCAATGCCACTCCAGTTGAACGCTTTTTAGGGGAATTATGCTTTATGTATTTCTTAAGGATTGCAGGCTTTGCCTTTAACTGCTTGAATGCCTTTCTCCAGTCGCTTATTGTCATGCTTCAACACCCATTTTGACTCCAAAACTCTTCTGCATAAAGTCTATGGCTTCCTTTTTGTTTACCTGATGCTTTCGCGGAATCTTCTTTTTCTTTTGAACCCTGTACTTTATCCTGTAGCCAGGTTTTTGCAGTGTAACACAAACTTGAAGGCCAATGATGCCTATCTTTGGATCGTACTTTACTCCTGGAATGTCTATGTATTCTTTAAGTCCAAATGAAATATTGCCAAGCTCGTCAAAGTACCTTTCTTCAAGAAGGTTTTCTTTTGCTTCAAGCAAGCGCTTAAGGACTTCAATTGCCTGCTTCTTTCGCAAAGTAATCTTGCATCCAATCGGAAGCCCAGGCCTTAATCCCCATGCAGCAATCCTTTTTTGAGTAACTGTCTTTATAGGTTCTATTCCTGTTATTGCTTTGAGAAGCATTACTCCTTTATCTAAGCGCGTCTGGTCTTTTCCTGAACCGATATTCAGGGTAACCTTCTCAATCCGAGCTTCTTGCATTTGATTCATGCTGAAAGTTTGATAACAGGCGCCTCCTTGCCCACAACAATTGCGTAATCTTTGAGAGTTCGGAATTTCTTTCCGCCTTTTTCATAGACAAACGAATCATTTTCAATTTCTACAACTTTTCCAATATCGCCGACATATTTTCCCTTGAAAAGATAAACTGAGCTTCCTTTCTCGAAAACAATAACTGACTCTATTTTTTGTTTTGGAACTGAAAGTACGATTGAATCTCCGCATGAAGCAGGTTTTTTGTCAACCAAAATATTTCTTCCGTCCTGAAGATTTATCTGCAATTTCTTTCCCTTTACTGCAGTAATCATCACAATCTTTCCAATTTTCCTTGATGCTTCTGATGCTGAAATTGGAATTATCAAAGCCCTTCCTTGATGATCCCTAAGTATCCTGTAATTTTCATTTAATGAAGAAAAGCTCAAAACATCCATAACGCCAATAGGCATTTTTTGGTCCTTGATGCGCCTTCCATCGACAAGCACTGGCTTTGTTTGAAGGAGTTTTTTAACTTCATGCATAGTATTTGCATATCCAAGCATTCTGATTGCAGCTGACAGAGGAACTGAAGTTTCAAAAGAGTGAGGGCCCGGAGATGGGCGCACTGCGTATTTGTTCTCTTTCTTCATAACGTGCCAAATTCCAGGCACTGAAAATCGTTTAAGATATCCACTCATGCGAATCTCCTCTTGTCTGTTGTGTCAACTTCTTTTATTAAGATTGCAGACGGCCTTATTGGAACCAAACTCTTTCCACCGTCTCGCTTTGATTGGTCAACTCCTGTGATGAAAACCCTTTGCCGCTTTACGTTTACACTTTCAACTTTTCCCGATCTCCCCTTAAAAGTTCCGCGAAGAATTTTTACAGTATCTCCCTTGCGAATTCTTATTGAACGAGTATTGTATTTTTTTCTGAGGTCAGGAGCAAGATGGCAGTTCATAAACGAACCTGCAATATGCTTAGGAGCATTATATCTGAATAATCTCTGCTTTCCAGGACGCTTGCTTGATTTCCAAGATGAAGACCAGTTCATACGATCACCGATGCTATTTTTCCAACTGCAGGCCAGCGATCAGCAGCTTCCTTTGCAATCGGCCCTTTAATCATTGTTCCCTTAGGATTACCCATATCATCCTTCAGAATAACTGCGGCATTATCCTCAAATTTCACACTTGTGCCATCAGGACGCTGAAATTCTTTCTTCATCCTTACAATCACTGCAGTAACAACAGTTTTTCTCATCTCAGGCTTTCCTTCAACAACAGAGCCGGAAACAAGAGAACCTATGCCTGCAGAGCTGTACCTGCCTCTCTTAGTCTTGTGATTATGCACGCTGATTATCTTGAGTATTCTTCCGCCTGAATTATCACAAACGTTTACCCTTGCGCAATGCGGCAGGAATCTTCCAATGGATGCTTTCATCGCTTTCATTCTTTAACCTCTACTTTTTTCTTTAAAGGCTTCTTAGCTTCAAGTTTCTTTGATTCTGTTTCAGCGAACAAGTGCTCTGAACCGATTTTCTCAACAATAACGAAATGCTTTGTCTTGCTTAATGGCCTGCATTCCCTGATTCTTACAATATCTCCAGGCTTTGCATTTATGTTTTCAGGATTGTGAACTTTTACGCTGCTGATTTCCTTTGAGTAACGCTCGTACTTCTGATGGTACTTGATGCTTTCCCAAGTAACTGTTGCAGTCTGCTGCATACGTGCATCTACAACAGTGCCGACAAATGTCCTTCCCCTCATGCTTATTTTCTTGTCCATATTTTCACTTCACTATTATTGTATCCGGAGCAAATCCAGACTCCAAAAGCAAGCCTTTGACCTTATGCTTGTGGTCGCCTTGAAGCTCGATTTTGTCATCCTTGACTGTTCCGCCGCATGCCAGTTTTGCCTTCAGCTTTTTAGCGAGCTGGTCGAGATCGATTTCTTTCTTGTCAATTCCCTCTATTATTGTGCAGGGCTTGTTGAATTTCTTCTTCTCGATGCTCACAGTGATTTTTTGCGTTTCCTTTGCAATACTCTCGCATACGCAGAGTTCTTGCGCCAGTCCGCAGCGAACGCATACAGTCATGCCTTTTTCTCAGCCTCCGCAAGAATCGTATTGATTCGAGCGATTGTCTTTTTTGACTGCCTTATCTTGGCAGCTGATTTAGGCGCAGCACCGATTGCAATCTGCGCACGGTCTTTCATAAGTTCAAGCTGAATATCTGTAATTTTCTTTTCAAGTTCTTCCCTTGGCATCGCCTTTAGCTCCTTGAACTTCATTTGGCCACCTCAACTTTTGGCTCTGCAGGAAGTTCTTTAATGACTTCAATATCATCAGGAAGCTTGATATCAGGCGGCATAATTGCAACTTTTATTCCAACTGTTCCTGTTTTCATGTTAGCAGAAGCTTTTGCCCTTCTCACGCTTATGAGCGCAATGTTTCCGCATTTCTTCAGATATCCTGAGTAAAATCGCCAGCTCTTTGCACGAGCACTAGGAATTTTTCCTGAAATCTTGAGTTCAACACCAAGAGCACCTGCGTTCATAACATCCTGCATTGTCTTGTGGCCAACTGCTTTGAACTTCTGGAGCCCGAAACGCTCTAGTGTTGCGGCAATTCTTTCAGCAACAATCTGCGCGTCAAGCATCTGGTTTTCAACTTCTGCAATTTCTATCTGAGGATTTTCAAGATTAAATCTCTTTTTCAGCACGAGCGTCAATTTCTTGATATTTTCTCCTTTTCTTCCAACAACCAAGCCAGGCCTTGCTGCAAAAATAATTATTTTTTCTCCCAAAGGAGTTCTCATAAGTTTTGTATGGCTGTGACCGACATTCTTCAAAGTATCAGCTATGTACTGCTGTATTTGCCTTTCTTTCAATCTTTCTGCTACAAACTTCCTTTCAATCATTTCTTCACGCTCTTCTTTTCCTTCTTTGCTTCTTTAATTTCGCTGACAACAACTTCCACAGTTGTACGTTTTGCTTCGTGTCTTCCTGTTCTTTGCCCGCGCCACACTTTAGGCGCTTTTTGCGCAACAATGTGGCTAATTATGAGTTCAGCAGTACCCAATCCCTTGAACTGGGCATTTGATTCTGCAGATTTTATTAACTTAAGGAACTGGTCGCAAGCTTTGATAGGGTATCTTCCAGCTGCCATTCCTGCCTTGTGGCCGCGATCCCAGTTGAATCGCGTCATTGGGACAGGAATCTTCATTGCAATAACATTCTCGAGAGTTTTCTTCGCGCTTTGAACAGGCTTGCCTCTCAGCATATTGCAAATCATCAATGACTGTTTTCTTGAAATTGGCAGTGCAAATCCAAGTGCTCTTGCACTGTTTTCCCCCAACTTTGTGCTATAATCGTAATCAGCCATTTTACTTCACCGACATCGACGCACTGGATCTTGTAGCTCCAATACCAGGAGCTGAGTGCGCGACTTTCTTTCTTGTTTGCGAGAATTCGCCAAGCCTGTGACCAAGCATTTCCAGAGTCACCGTAACCATGACAAATTCCTTTCCATTGTAAACTTTAATTATTTTGTTAACCATTTCAGGAACAATTACCATATCCCTGCACTGTGTTTTTGGATCTTTTTCTCCTTTTTTCAAATTTTCCAAAAGCTTCTTTTGATCTTCAGTGAAACCTCTTTTCAAAGACCTTCGAGAACGAGCAGGCAAAAGAAGTGCAAACTCCGTCATGCTCAGCTTTGTAATCTCTTCAGCTTTCTTTCCCTTGAACATTAGTTCTTTTGCCATTTAGTTCTTCCTTCCAGTTCTTCTTGGCCATAGTTTACCAACCTTTCTTCCAGGCGGCGCAAAGTGTCCGACTGCTTTCTGCTTGGCTTTTCTTGATGTTCTCTTGTTTCCAAATGGATGGTCCACTGCATTCTGAGCAGCACCAGAGATTCTTGGATAGAGCTTGTTTTTTGCAGCTTTTTTGTGCGCCATTTTTCCTGCTTTCAAAAGAGGCTTGTCAACACGGCCGCCACCGGCAATAATGCCAATTGCAGCACGGCAATTGTTGTGAATTGTTTTTTCTTTTTTAGATGGAAGCATGATTGTTGCTGTTTTATCCGTCTTTGAAAGCAATCTTGCGAATGTTCCAGAAGACCTGCAGAATTTTCCGCCGTCGCCAGGACGAAGCTCTACATTGTAAATAAGAGTGCCTTCAGGAATTTCCTTTATTGAAAGAACGCTTCCAGGAGTTGCAGAAGCGCCAGGACCAGCTGAAACCTTGTCCCCGACTTTTATGCCTTCGGGAGCAAGCAGCATTACTATTTTTCCATCAGCATATTTTATTTCCGCAAGAGGACCATTGTGTCCAGGACAGTGAACAAATGAAGTAACTGTTCCTTCAACAGACTGTTTCTGCTGAGGTGCAAACTTTGCATCGCCCATGAAGTTGAAACTAGGAACGCGATATCTTGGACCGCCCTTGCCTCTTGCCTGCTGTACGATATTCTTTCCCATTTTACATTAGCCCCAGATTTGTTGCTATATCAATTGCAGGAGTTTCCTTGCTAAGCGTTACAATTGCGCGCTTTTCTCCTGTTGAAGTGTGAGTTTTGACGTCTGTTATTTTTATTTTGAACATGGATTCAAGTATTTTCTTGATTTCAGGCTTTGTTGCATCAGGAGAGACAACAAAAACCAGCTTGTTTTCTGATTCCATAAGCCTCATTGCCTTTTCTGTCGCAACCGGATACTTGATTAGTTCTTTCATAGGTACAAGTTCTCCTTTGCGAGTTTTTGAATTGCACTTTGAGTGAAAATAGTAAGCCTTCCAGGAGCTGCTCCTGGAGCAAGAACATCAGCACTTAATGCATTGACTGAAACAATATCGACGCCAGGAACATTGTTTCCTGATTTGAGAAGCTTGCATTCTCCTGATACGACAATTAAAGGACCAACATGTCTCTTGTATCTTCTGCCGCGCATTTTTCCACGTCCTGCACGGATTTCTTTTCTTCCTGCGCGCTCAAGCTCTTCTACAAATCCTAGTTTTT
>Ga0247727_10009883_pt1 | contig 17065 bp, 19 predicted proteins | sample WisWelCaveWW1625_FD_202498 | JGI IMG/M metagenome (GOLD analysis project Ga0247727, IMG submission 202498) | Biofilm microbial communities from Wishing Well Cave, Virginia, United States - WW16-25 | ecosystem: Environmental > Aquatic > Deep subsurface > Groundwater > Cave microbial mat | place...
TCGTGGTCACGGTCGATCATCGCTTTGCGCTCAGCAATCCCGCCTTGCTGAGCGCTCCCTCTAAAAAACTTTCTTGGCGCTGATCGCCCCCTGTGGGGATAGAAACGGGCCACTGCTACACTGCGACCGGAAGGGAGCGGCCGTTATGATTTTGGTGGCAAGCTAACCCCGTTAAAAAACCTGGTCCATGGACTGTTGCGCACTTGAGAGTGGTGACGCCATCCGGCGATCCCGTTTAGGAATCTGATCATTGGCGCAGTCCAGCCCTTCCACCGTGAGGAGGAGGATTGTTGATGCCTGGGAAGAAAGCAAAATCCAAGAGCGACCGCACTTTGCAGATGGTGCATCCCAACGCGGCAGCCATCGATGTCGGGGCGACGCTGCTTATGGCCGCCGTCAGGGCAGATCGCACGCCAGATCCGGTGCGCAGCTTCGGAACCTTCACGACCGATCTTCATCGGCTGGTGGATTGGTTTGCAGAATGCGGCGTCGACACAGTCGCGATGGAATCGACCAGCGTCTACTGGATTCCGATCTACGAGCTTCTCGACGCCCGCGGCTTCACCGTGTTCCTTGTCAATGCGCGCGATGCCAAGCACGTGCCCGGACGCAAGACTGATGTCAGCGATGCACAGTGGCTGCAGCGGCTTCATTCTTACGGCCTGCTACGTGCCAGCTTTCGGCCCAAAGGTCAGTTCACGCAATTGCGTGCCTACGTACGTCAGCGCGAGCGTCTGCTCGAGTATGCGGCCTCGCATATTCAGCACATGCAGAAGGCGCTGACCGAGATGAACCTCCAGCTCCACCATGTCGTCGCCGACATCACTGGCGCAACTGGCTTGCGGATCATTCGGTCCATCCTCTCCGGCGAGCATGACCCCAAGACGCTCGCATGCTTGCGCGACTACCGGTGCCACGCCAGCATAGAGACGATTGAGAAAGCGCTCACCGGGAACTACCGGGCCGAGCACCTGTTTGCGCTGGAACAGGCACTTGCTCTCTATGATGTGTACCATGAGAAGGTATCGGCCTGCGACGCCCGAATCGAAGCCGTCTTGAAGGACCTCAGCATCGGCCGCGGTCATGCCGCAGGTGCGTTGACGCCGTCGCGTCGGCGAACCGATCAAGTGAACGGACTGGCATTCGATGTCCGCTCAGCGCTCTTCGCCTTGCTCGGAAAGGACATCACCAAGATCGACGGCTTCGGTCCTTACCTGTCGCTGAAGCTGGTCGCTGAATGCGGGGACGATCTATCAGCATGGCCCAGTGCCAAGCACTTCACTTCGTGGCTGGGTCTGGCACCGAACAACAAGATCTCTGGCGGTAAAGTGCTTTCAGCGCGAACGCGACGCAGCGGGAGCCGGTCCGCGGCCCTCCTGCGTTTGGCTGCCGTTACCGTTGGGCGAACCGACACTGCGCTCGGCGCCTTCTACAGAAGGCTCTCGGCGCGCATCGGCAAGGCCAAGGCGGTGACGGCGACGGCGCGAAAGATCGCAGTTCTATTTTACAACGCCGTGCGTCATGGCATGGAATACGTTGACCCGGGGGCATCATTCTACGAAACGCGATACCGCAAGCGGGTGGTCGACAACCTACATCGGCGCGCCAAGGCATTCGGCTTTGTTCTTCAGCCACTCGAGCCGACACCCGACAGTGCCGTTTCTTAGGAAAACTTTCTTGGCGCTGATCGCCCCCTGTGGGGATAGAAACGGGCCACTGCTACACTGCGACCGGAAGGGAGCGGCCGTTATGATTTTGGTGGCAAGCTAACCCCGTTAAAAAACCTGGTCCATGGACTGTTGCGCACTTGAGAGTGGTGACGCCATCCGGCGATCCCGTTTAGGAATCTGATCATTGGCGCAGTCCAGCCCTTCCACCGTGAGGAGGAGGATTGTTGATGCCTGGGAAGAAAGCAAAATCCAAGAGCGACCGCACTTTGCAGATGGTGCATCCCAACGCGGCAGCCATCGATGTCGGGGCGACGCTGCTTATGGCCGCCGTCAGGGCAGATCGCACGCCAGATCCGGTGCGCAGCTTCGGAACCTTCACGACCGATCTTCATCGGCTGGTGGATTGGTTTGCAGAATGCGGCGTCGACACAGTCGCGATGGAATCGACCAGCGTCTACTGGATTCCGATCTACGAGCTTCTCGACGCCCGCGGCTTCACCGTGTTCCTTGTCAATGCGCGCGATGCCAAGCACGTGCCCGGACGCAAGACTGATGTCAGCGATGCACAGTGGCTGCAGCGGCTTCATTCTTACGGCCTGCTACGTGCCAGCTTTCGGCCCAAAGGTCAGTTCACGCAATTGCGTGCCTACGTACGTCAGCGCGAGCGTCTGCTCGAGTATGCGGCCTCGCATATTCAGCACATGCAGAAGGCGCTGACCGAGATGAACCTCCAGCTCCACCATGTCGTCGCCGACATCACTGGCGCAACTGGCTTGCGGATCATTCGGTCCATCCTCTCCGGCGAGCATGACCCCAAGACGCTCGCATGCTTGCGCGACTACCGGTGCCACGCCAGCATAGAGACGATTGAGAAAGCGCTCACCGGGAACTACCGGGCCGAGCACCTGTTTGCGCTGGAACAGGCACTTGCTCTCTATGATGTGTACCATGAGAAGGTATCGGCCTGCGACGCCCGAATCGAAGCCGTCTTGAAGGACCTCAGCATCGGCCGCGGTCATGCCGCAGGTGCGTTGACGCCGTCGCGTCGGCGAACCGATCAAGTGAACGGACTGGCATTCGATGTCCGCTCAGCGCTCTTCGCCTTGCTCGGAAAGGACATCACCAAGATCGACGGCTTCGGTCCTTACCTGTCGCTGAAGCTGGTCGCTGAATGCGGGGACGATCTATCAGCATGGCCCAGTGCCAAGCACTTCACTTCGTGGCTGGGTCTGGCACCGAACAACAAGATCTCTGGCGGTAAAGTGCTTTCAGCGCGAACGCGACGCAGCGGGAGCCGGTCCGCGGCCCTCCTGCGTTTGGCTGCCGTTACCGTTGGGCGAACCGACACTGCGCTCGGCGCCTTCTACAGAAGGCTCTCGGCGCGCATCGGCAAGGCCAAGGCGGTGACGGCGACGGCGCGAAAGATCGCAGTTCTATTTTACAACGCCGTGCGTCATGGCATGGAATACGTTGACCCGGGGGCATCATTCTACGAAACGCGATACCGCAAGCGGGTGGTCGACAACCTACATCGGCGCGCCAAGGCATTCGGCTTTGTTCTTCAGCCACTCGAGCCGACACCCGACAGTGCCGTTTCTTAGGAATCATTCTCGAGCGTCAGCTCGCCGATCTTGGCGTGCAGCGACTTCACGTCGACGGCAGGTTCGCTCGGTGCGGCGCTTCCCGCCCCGAACACGTCGGCAGCCCCACCCTCCAGCTGCGCTTTCCACGTTGTGATCTGATTGGGGTGAACGTCGAACTGCTCCGCCAGCTGAGCCAGAGTTCGATCGCCCTTGATGGCGGCAAGCGCCACCTTCGCCTTGAAGGCCGGTGTGTGGTTCCGGCGCGGTCTTCTGATCATCGTCTCTCCTGATTCGCTAGGCACAACCGTGCCCGCTGTCAGGCAGAAACTCCACTTATCGTCCTGTGCAGATTTCCGGGACCCGCTCTCCCGTCTGTCTCGCCTTCCTTGTACGTGCCTCGGGCGCGCTCTACATCCGTAGTGTGTCCACTCCCGCACGGTGGCGCGCGAGAACACGAGTACCGCCGCACAGCCGCAATCCACTTCGCGTGGTCTTAGATTACGTCCCCGCCAAATCCTCTGACGCAACGGTCAGTAGGTAGTGGTTTGCCTTCGCGCGTTTGTGCAAGCGGCTCGCGGCAGACTCTATAAGCACACGATGGCGGGTGAAGACGCTCTCCAATTCATGCATGGCCAGGACCCGCCCCGCGAGCTTAGCGAGGGCAGCGTGCGTGACAACGCATTTCACAGCCATCGGCTTTTCCGCTGTGCTGTCGTACATCGGGAAATAGACGCCCTCCGCGGAGGGAACGATCAGGCCTTTGCCACGTGCCAACGGCACGAGAAGTACCTCCGCATCCAGGTACAATAACGAAGAAGCTTCTCAGGTAACCCCGCGCACAATACATCGTTCCGTCGTCAGTGGTATTGTCGCATGGGAGGGTAAACACGCAGGCACCGCACTGCGGTTCCAACTCACTCCCCTTCCTGCAGCAGCTCGCTCATGGCTTTCGCTTGCACGACAAGCTCGTCGAGTGCCTGCACAAGTTCTCCGCGCTCATCCTCGGTACCCCACTTCGGTTCCTCCTCCAGTTCCACGATCTTCTCGGTAATGAGTGCGCCCAGCTCTTCAACTTTTGTCTTGAACTCGTCAGGTGTCATTCGGCCCTCCTCCCTCCAGAAATCCCCGCACTCATTCGGTAGCTGATCCTGCGCCGCCGCGTCGCCCTGTCAAGGGCGCGCACGCACGAGGGCGATCGACACCACAAGAGCGCGGCGGCGAAGCCGCAAACCCTTGACAGGGCGCCTCAGTGCGGCGGCCATCTTACGGCTACCGAATGAGGTGCGCATCTCTCATGCACCGTTCACGGATATATGCTACAGTGCCAAACATATGAGCACCATCAATTCACTTGCCCTGCGCAAGAGCCCATTCACTTTTTCAGAAGGCCTGGCAAGCGCATTCGACTGGGCACCAATCACGGAAAAGTACCACATCTCCTCGACACCGAGCATCGCCGACGCGCGCGCGATCGCATCGGATTTTATCGTGACCGGCAACGACATGCGCGCCGCACTCTCGGAGTATGCCCGAACAGAATAGACTGCCACCAGGCACACGCGCAGTCACTGTGCAGCACACTGAGACAATCCATCATCAAGGACCACTTCCCCGCCCCGATGATTTCGAAAAGTACGAGCGCGTGCTGCCTGGTGCGGCCGACCGCATCCTGAAGCTGGCCGAGAACCAGGCGACCCATCGGCAAGGCCTGGAACGTCGTGCGCTCACCGGCGACATCGTCAAGTCGATGATGGGAACGGTGCTGGCCTACATCACCTTCGCCGGCGCGATGTACGGCGCGGTCTATCTGCTTCTCAACGACAAGCAAGCGCGTCTTCACGCCCGGACCTGAGGCAATCCGCGGCAAGACCTATCCCCTGCGCATCGTTCTCGACGCGCTCTCGATCTACAGCCTCGGCCATTCGCTGGAGGACACCGCGTCGCGGATTAAATCCAAGAGAGGTCGCGCATCGCAAGTGCATCCAGCATTCGCTCACATCACGCGTGTCGTCGTCAATCGCAAGGAGAACATCGCGACGCGAAGTGCCGACTTGATCATCCCCGCGGTCGGTAACAACAAGCTCCGTCACGAGACGCTCCAGAAGTTCATGCTCATCAACGCGATGCAGGTGTTGGCGGCGGTGAACGAGTAGCCCAGCGCTGCGCACCGCGCTACAACACGGCCCTTTACCCTTTGATGTTCATTGTATTTTGGAAACCATCAGATGGCTGTATAATGTGGGCGGCCTACAGATGGCCCCCGTGGTCGTAGGCCGCCAAGGTACCTCGGACGCTCGCGCAAGCTGGCGTCCGCTTTTTTTGCTCGACCTTGCTCGGAAGCTATTATAAGCTGACACTAAAAATTGATGCCCATTTTGAGACTCGGGCACGCCTTGGCGAGAGCAGGGACGGGGGAGCGCTTTGGCTAGGCTCCGGCTCGATACCGATGACAACTTTGAGACCGAACTTGCTCGTGCAAGGGCCGATCATCCTGAGGACGTGCAATTCCTCGAGATCGCGCGGCAGCATCTCTGTTATGATCATCAAGATGCCCTCGTCCTCTACTGGCAGCACGGTAACATCTCACCTGGTCCCGAGTATCCTCTCAACTCTGACTTTCCTGACTGCATCTTGCGACCTTACCCACCTAATGGTGTTATCTGTTTACGCTTTTGTGTTGACACTACCAATCACCTCCTCGTCATGCGAGAACTCATCAACCTTGCGACGCGAACCAGTGTTTTTGCTGCCGCCCACCGGCGGCTCGCAGCCCCCCCAAGGGAGCAGCCGTCAACCGTGGAACCCGATGCCAATGACAACGTCATTCCTTTGGATCGTCCTAAGCGGCCTCAGCGAGGGTAATGCGTGATGCTGTGGAACCGGAAAAACTCCAAGTCCCAGGGTGGATCCGGCGAGGGGGGACCCGGCCGGCCGCGAACGCGTCGGTATGCCGAGCCTCAAACGGCTCAGGACCGGGAGACCTTTCGGCGCACACTCGCTGTCAAACAAAAGATATCTAGTTACGTCCATCATGCCCGGCGGCGATGCGGATGGACGCAAGCTCAACTGGCGGCGAAAATGAACGTCAGCCAAGCTTGGCTCTCCATGGTCGAGAACCCCAACGATCCATCGCACGTTCCCATGCACTACCTTGAACTCGTCGCTGAAGTGACGGGTATTCCCTATCTTCTCCTAGCAACCGATCTCGTAGCTCCAACGCAAGTGGACGTGGTGGTTCCACCGCCCCAGGTCACGGAGAAGTCAAGAAGACATCGATAGGGGCAGCTGCCCGCGTTTTTCGCCCGAACCAACGATGGGCAACCATCCACGTTGGCGTCATAAGCCTCTTCCGAAATTACAAGTAGAGACTTATAATAGGATCCATCGCCAACCCACGGAGATGGAGCTCAAGACCCATGACTTCCCCCATTAGTCGTCGACTTGCCGTGAAGCACCTCGGCGGCGCTGTCGTAGCCGCAACGTCGCCCCTGCTCGTGTACCCGAAGTTCGCGAACGCGCTCCCCGGCGTCCAATTACCCTTGTCGCTCGGCAACGCGGTGAACGAACTCGTGCATGCGAGTTTCGCGCAAAAGCTCGCGACCGGTGTTGCGGCGAATGTGCTCTCAGCCCTCCTGCTCGACATTCTCCACCGCTGGGGTCGGTCCATGAGGAATGGTCCGATCCCCCCGCATCCTAGCTTGGATCAGCATCATCGTCAGGCTGTGTCCCAGCTGGAAGGTGACGGGTACAGAACTCGCGTTGTCTATCGGGGCGACTTCGCAGTGGATCGGGATGCTACTCTGCACAGGCACTTCGGCAGAGGTTACATCGTCACCGAGGCGAATAACCCGCGCGGAGAATACCAAGCCCTGTCAAGCAACGGTCATCATCAGAGGCTTTGCTCGAACCCGTTGCGCCCTGCCGACCTCGTGTCTCTCAACTTGCTAACGTCTGCACTCCGCGAACGTGGTTCGCCAGACCAGGTTATGGCGTGGTCGGCACCGCTGCACGAACACCATAAGCCCCGCTACGACCAATCGATGCTCAATCACGACGATAAGGGCGCCGCCTACCTGACCGCGACCGAAGGAACGGTCAGTTGGAGAAATCGAGGCTTTGGAGGACCTCATCCGCAGGTACAGGCCCAGGTTCACGACCGTGGCCGAAACTTGCAGTGGCGCTTCGAATTCTCGTCCGATGGCGGCAACAGGTGGTCCTATCGCAGCCAGGCCTGAAGCAGCCCCTCCTAATCATGTGAGGTTCTCGACCGCCCCACGATATTGGTGGGGCAGCTTTTTTTGCGAGATGATGCGAACTTAGTCAGCCCCTTCTCCCGGAGCCAGTCCCGGGCAACCGGATGTTATCGAGCGTCCCGGGCCGGGCACAGACTGTCGCGGACCTGAAGCTGATTTGCCATTGAATGCGCCTAGTTCGACGAGAACGACTAGCAAGAATTCTTCCCACGCAAGCTCTTTTTGCGGCCGAGCTAAGCTACGAGCTGCTCGCGGGGAAGCCCCGGTACAAAATGATGGAATCCTGTGGGAAGTTCGACTTCCCCGTTTTTGACTAACCTCTTGTTTCAGGTAGATTGCTAGAGTCCTTTCCTGGGCACCAGCCATTCGCACTGTCGGGCCAACATCGACGCGGGACGACCGTCTTGAACCCCATCGTCAAGCTCACCAAGAACGATCTGCCGGCCAACGTGACGTTCAGCGGCTCGGTGGCGATCGACACCGAGACCTTGGGCCTCAAGCCCCACCGCGACCGCCTGTGCCTGGTGCAGCTCTCGGCCGGCGACGGCACCGCCCATCTCGTGCAGCTCGACGGCAAGGACTGGTCGGCGCCGCGCCTGAAGGCGCTGCTCGCCGATCCCGCCGTCCTCAAGATCTTCCATTTCGGCCGCTTCGACATGGCCGTGCTCGAGCAGCATCTGGGCGTCATGCCGCAGCCGGTCTACTGCACCAAGATCGCCTCCAAGCTGGCGCGCACCTACACCGACCGGCACGGACTGAAGGACCTCTGCAGCGAGCTGATCGGCATCGACCTGTCCAAGCAGCAGCAGAGCTCCGACTGGGGGGCCGAGAAGCTCTCCGACCAGCAGAGGCACTACGCCGCCTCCGACGTCCTGCATCTGCATGCGCTCAAAGCCAAGCTCGATGCCATGCTGGCCCGCGAGGGGCGGACGGACCTGGCCGAGGCCTGCTTCCGGTTTCTCCCCGTCCGCGCCAAGCTCGATCTCGGCGGCTTCGAGGACGAGGACATCTTCGCGCACTGAACGCTTCTGGCCGGCCCGCTCCGGACCGGACTTCCGTTCCCGCACTGCAGCAATGCCCTTTCGCGGCGGGGATTTCTCGCGCTACACTCCTGTCATCCGCGCCTGCCAACCCTGGTGCCAGCGTATATGCGTCCCTCATCCTCCGCCGGCTTCGGCCGCGTCAAGGCCCGCCCTCCCTACGCTGCGCCCGGCCAGACCATCGGCTTGCTCGGCGGCTCGTTCAATCCGCCGCATGCGGCCCACCGCATGATCAGCGAGGCGGCGCTCAAGCGGCTCGGCCTCGACAAGGTCTGGTGGATGGTCACGCCCGGCAACCCGCTCAAGGAGCGCTCCGACCTCGCCCCGCTGGCGGAGCGGCTGGTGCAATGCCGGGAGGTAGCCAAGAACCCGCATATCGTCATCACCGACTTCGAGACCGACCTGCAGTCGCCCTATACGGCCTCCACCCTGGCGTTCCTGAAATCGCGCAATCCGCTGGTGCGCTACGTCTGGATCATGGGCGCGGACAATCTCGCCTCGTTCGACCGCTGGCAGCGCTGGCGCGAGATCTTCACGATGGTGCCGGTGGTCATTGTCGACCGCCCCGGCTGGCGCATGAAGGCCCTCGCCTCCAAGGCTGCCCGAGCCTTTGCCGGCGCGCGGGTGCCCGAGACGGAAGCAGCACACCTGGCGCGCCGCCCGGCGCCCGCCTGGACCTTCCTCACCGGGCCGCTCTCGCACCTCTCCTCGACCGCCTTGCGCGCCAACGGCAAGCGGCGCAGCACCACCGTGGCGAAAAAAGCACAGCCGACCGGGGCGTTGCCCTGGAAGAAGCCCAAGGCCGAGGCGGCCCAGGTGGCCGATCTCGAGAAGCCGCGGGGGTCTTGAAAGCGTCATGGCCGAGCCTTTATCCTACCTGTGAGTCTCGCAAGCGAGCGCGGCTCGTGCCAGAGCGCCCCGAGCGTGGCGTATTGCAGGCTCGGCAGGGCGCATCAGGGTTTGATGACGAAAGGACAGCCAACACAAGATGCCAACCGCACTTGAGGGTGCTCGCAAGAGCACGCCTCCGGCCGAACTCGTGCCGATGCACGGCTCGGAAGCCCTCCTCGGTCAGATCACCGCTTGGCTCGACGACGCCAAGGCGGAGAAGATAGTGACGATCGACATCCGGGGGAAATCTTCCATCGGCGACTACATGGTGATTGTCTCCGGCCGGTCCGACCGGCACGTCGGGGCGATCGCCGAGCAGGTCGAGCGCAGACTCAAGGAAGCGGGCCACGGCCGTGTGCGCGTGGAAGGCCGCCCGCAGTGCGACTGGGTGCTGATCGACACCGGCGACATCATCGTGCACGTATTTCGGCCCGAGGTGCGCGAGTTCTATAACCTCGAGAAGATGTGGTCGGCCGCGCGTCCGAGCGACCCGACCACGCACTAGAGTCCCGAACGAGCGCCGGCGGACCGGCGTGGCAGCAACCGGGTTGCGGCCTCCCCATCGGGGCCGCGGCCTTGGAGCGTTGACCCTTGCGCCTCGTCGTGGCTGCCGTCGGCCGGCTGAAGGATGGCGCCGAGCGCGCCCTGTTCGAGAAGTATCGCGACCGCTTCGCCGGCGCCGCCAAGCCGCTCGGGCTGGCACCGGTGTCATGGCACGAGATCGCGGAGAGCCGGGCCGGTGCGGCCGCCAAACGCAAGACCGACGAGGGCAGCGCGCTCCTCAAGCTGGCGCGCGATGCTGACTGTCTCATCGTGCTCGACGAGGGCGGCCGCATGCTGACCAGCGCCGGCTTCGCCCAGCTGCTGGCCAAGGTCCGCGACGAGGGCACCAGGACGCTGGCCATTCTGGTCGGCGGGCCGGACGGCCTTTCCGACGAGGTGCGCAAGACGGCCCGGTTGAAACTGTCGTTCGGCGCCATCACGCTGCCGCACGGGCTTGCGCGCATCGTGCTGGCCGAGCAGCTCTATCGTGCATCCACCATCCTCGCCGGCCACCCCTATCATCGCGGTTGAGCCGGCGACACCCTGATGCCGATCTGGTCCGCGCCTCTGCTAAGATGGCTGCAAGCTGTTGGGCAGGAGCAAGCCGTTCGTCATGAAGAATATTGCGCCTGAAACCGTGGCCGCGCAGGCGGACGGGGCCATGGACGAGGAGACCGGCGCCATCGTGCCGCCGGTGCATGTGGCGACCACGTTCGTCCGCGATCCCGACAACCAATATCGCAAGGGCTACGGCTATGGTCGCCCCGACAACGCTACCGTGCGCCAGGTCGAGAGCGTGCTGACGCGGCTGGAGGGCGGCGCCGCAGGCTTGGTCGTGGCATCAGGGATGACGGCGGCCACGACCGCCTTTCTGGCGCTGGAGCGGCCCGCGCACGTCGTCGCCCCCCAGATCATGTATTGGGCCCTGCGCAAGTGGCTGCAGGAGGACGCGCCTAGCCTCGGCATCGAGGCCACCGTCGTCGACGCCGGCGATCCCACCGCCATCGCTGCCGCCATCCGGCCGGGCCGCACCAAGCTCGTGTGGATCGAGACGCCGGCCAATCCGACCTGGACCATCACCGACATCGCGGACGCGGCCCGCATCGCTCACGCGGCCGGTGCGCTGCTCGCCGTCGATTCCACGGTGCAGACCCCGGTGCTGACGCAGCCCATCGCGCTTGGCGCCGCCATCGTCATGCATTCGGCGACGAAGTACCTCAACGGCCACTCCGATGTCATCGCCGGCGCGCTCGTGTTCGCGAACAAGAATGCCCTATTCGAGCGAGCCGCCCGCGTACGCAGCATGCTGGGCGGCATCCTGGGGCCCTTCGAGGCGGCGCTGCTGCTGCGGGGCCTGCGCACGCTGCACGTGCGCGTGCGCCAGCAATGCGTTTCCGCGCTCGCCATCGCCCGGCACTTCGAGCGCCACGCACGGATCGAGGCCGTGCTCTATCCCGGGCTGGCGACGCACCCTGGCCACGCCATCGCAGCGCGGCAGATGCAGGGCGGGTTCGGCGGCATGCTGTCGATCCGCGTGAAGGGTGGAGAGCAAGCCGCCATCGCGGCGGCGGCGCGGGTGCGGGTCTGGAAGCGGGCGACCTCGCTCGGCGGCGTCGAGAGCCTGATCGAGCATCGCGCCAGCGTCGAGGGGCCAGGCTCGCCGTGCCCGCCCGATCTGCTGCGCCTCTCGGCAGGCCTCGAGGCCGTCGACGACCTGATCGGCGACCTCGAGCAGGCCATCGCCGCGGCCTGAGGCGTGCACTCGTGGACCGGCCGGCCGCTTGACGCATCGTCCGCAAAACAGCCCAGAGCCGATGAACGACGCCGACACACGCGAGGTCGCAGATGTAAAGGTTTGCCGACGCCGGCCATGACGGACGGAGCCACAACCATGGTGGCCGGCGTCGGCAAACCTTTACAAATTCTGCCGTCTCATGGTGGTCTGTGGCCAGTCGGCTCGGAGCTGGATTGCGGACATCGCCGCCCGTCGCTCGTCTCGAGTACGCCACCTAGGGCCGGCTGAGCCCTCTCCCACCTGCGACGCCTGAGCCCGCCCATCGCCGCCCGGATCGTCCGCGCATCCCCATGTTCCGCCGGGAACTGCCGATCGGCCTCTGGACCGCCACACTCCCGCCCAGTGGAGCCTTCCGGCGAAGCCCGTATGTCTGGGCGCCGGCAACCTTCGGGAGAGCGAGCCATGCCGACCAACGGTGCAACGGTGAAGATGGCGGCGCTTGTTGCCCTCCTCACGCTTTCGGGCGTGCTCCCGAGCGCGGCCGGCGACACGCCGAACAGCCCATCCTCGCTCCTGCAGCTGCGCTCGCAAGGCCCGGCGATACCCTCCGAGGCCGAGCTCGTGGCACTGGCCGACCGGTCGATGCGGTTCTTCATGCTGTCGGTGCGCGAGAAGAGCATGCGCACGTTCTGGAACCACATCTCGCTGCGCTTCCAGGAGAAGTTCTCGCCCGAGCAGCTCGACGATGTCTTCAAGGGCTTCTACGCCGTGCCGATCAGCGGCGATCCGCTGGCCGGCAAGAGCCCCGTCTTCAGGGCCCAGCCCACCGTCGACGCCAACGGCTATCTGGCGATCGAGGGCCTTTATGCGACGGCGCCGAGCCGGCTGCACTTCCAACTCGTGTTCGTTGCCGAAGGGCTCGGCTGGAAGGTGATCGGCATCAACGTCACGCTGAAGGATGCGGGTGCGCCGCCCCCGGCGTCTACTACGCCCTCTCCAACAAAGCGCGTGTACTCCGACGCGTAGAGCCTCTCTCCCCGTCGCGCGCTCGCGCCGCCTACGCCGTCATCCCGTGCAGGTGCAGGGCTGCCAGCCCTGCGCCGAAGGCACGGGACCCAAGTCCCTCCGCAGCATGCGCGAACGGCGCCGGAATGACGAAGCTACCGCCCGAGCACGACGACCGTGCGCCCGTCGGCGGCCGCCAGCGAGAGTATGCCTGCGGTCAGAGTGTAGCTGCGCACCACCCGCAGGGCTTCGAAGTAGCGCTGCTCGGCGTCCATCTTGCCCTGGCAGAACATGCGCGTGGAGGCCAGCTCGCCGATCTCCAGCGTCGGTCCGGCCTGCCTGGCGCTGCCGGTGAAGCGGTTGCAGGCGCCGCGGCCCGACACCTTCGCACCCGCAAACTGCAGCGTCTCGCCATGAGCGGCCGGCGCGCCCGCGATCTCGACCACGGACCAGCGCGCCGACGTCAGAGCCGGGTCGACGGCTTGCGCGCAAGCAGGCGCCGCAACAACAGCCGCCAAGAGCAGGACGACAAATCTGGGCACGGCACGCTCCTTACCGACAGGCAGGAGCCTTGTGCGCCGGAAGAGTTGAACCGCGGCTGAACGGCGCACGGCATCCAGCAACACCCTCATGGGGGACGGTCACTCCTTCGCCCGGTCCAGCTGCTCGAATAGCGCCTTGGGGTCCCGCAGGTGACCGGTCCCGCACGCGTTGTAGACGCGCAACGCCTGGCGCCTCAGCGCCGCGCGCCGCTCCGGCGAGAGCCTCCCCTCCGTCTCGCGTTCGATCTTTTCCAGGGCGCTCGTATACGCCTTGCCGCAATCCACATCCTGGGCGGAAGCCGCCGCGACCATCAGGCCGAGAGCCACCACGCCGCTGAACGCAGCCTTCAACATGCGATATCCTTCGCTTTTGGCTCCGGGCCGTGCCCCGCGGCCAGAGTCCGAAGCCGAGACGCCTCCGACGGGTGGCAGGCATACTGGAGATACGATCCTCGTAGCGTTTTGGATTGCCCGACCTATGGGCCGTCACTTCAGCCGCGCGGGCGCCGTATGCCTCCGCATCCACAGGCGATACCATCGATTCCAAGACATCGATAGCGGTTCGCGCCATGGAGCGCCCATGCTGGGCTGACCCGGCGGTCCCGCCTTCAGTTCGCCCCCTCCAGCAGCCGGCGCGAGATGACGTGGGCCTGGATCTCGGCCGCGCCCTCGAAGATGTTGAGGATGCGCGCGTCGCACAAGACGCGGCTCACGGGATACTCGAGTGCGAAGCCATTGCCGCCATGGATCTGCAGCGCGTTGTCGGCGTTGGCCCAGGCGATGCGGGCGGCGAGCAGCTTGGCCATGCCGGCCTCGAGGTCGCAGCGCCGGCCCTGGTCCTTCTCGCGCGCGGCGAAATAGGTGAGCTGGCGCGCGATCATGGTCTCGACCGCCATCATCACGATCTTGTTGGCGACGCGCGGGAAGGAATAGATGGGCTTGCCGAACTGGTTGCGCTCGAGCGCGTATTTGAGGCCCAAGTCCATGGCCGACTGGGCCACGCCGATGGCGCGCGCGGCCGTCTGAATGCGCGCCGCCTCGAAGGTGGTCATCAGCTGCTTGAAGCCCTGGCCCTCGACGCCACCCAAGAGCTGGACGGCCGGCACCTCGAAGCCGTCGAAGGAGATGTCGAACTCCTTCATGCCGCGATAGCCCAGCACCTCGATCTCGCCGCCCGACATGCCCTTGGCGGGAAATGGGTCGGCGTCGCTGCCGCGCGGTTTTTCGGCCAGCAGCATGGAGAGGCCCTTGTAGCCCGGCACCTTGGCATCGGTGCGCACCAGCAAGGTCATGAGATCAGCGCGCACAGGATGGGTGATCCAGGTCTTCTGCCCCGTCACCTGGTAGACGTCGCCGTCGCGGACTGCGCGCGTCTTGAGGGAGGCCAGATCGGAGCCGGTGTTGGGCTCGGTGAACACCGCCGTCGGCAGCAGCTCGCCCGAGGCAATCCGCGGCAGATATTTCTCCTGCTGCTCCTTGGTGCCACCGCCCAGGATCAGCTCGGCGGCGATCTCCGAGCGCGTGCCGAGCGAGCCGACGCCGATGTAGCCGCGGGAGAGCTCCTCGGAGACGACGCACATCGCCTCCTTGCCGAGCCCAAGGCCGCCGAACGCCTCGGGCATGGTGAGGCCGAACACGCCCAATTCGCCGAGCTTCGTGATCACCTCTTGTGGAATGTAGGAGTTGGTGAGGTGCCACTCGTGCGCGTGCGGGAGCACCTCGGCTTGGGCAAACCGGCGCATCTCGTTGCGCATGGCATCGAGCGTCTCGTCGAGCCCGGTGTCGCCGAAGGTCGTCACGGCAGGCTGGGCCGCGATCAGCTCGGCCAGGCGCGCCTTGAGGTCATCGGCGGTGCCGGCGTCGATCAGCTCCCCGACCTGCTGCTCGAAGCGGGCGATCTCCGTGCGGGGCACGCCGATGGCCGAGAGCCGCACGGTCTCGTTCTGACTCATGGGGATGCCGCCGGCGATCTGGGCCAGATACTCGCCGAACGCGGCCGCCAGCAGCAGGCGCTCCAGCTCGCCGAGCCGCTGGGCCTCGTCGAGGCGGCGCGCCCAGCCGAGCATCTGCCGCAGGGCCTCGACGTAGGTTGCGAGCCAGGCGAGCCCGTGCGCCGCAGCCTGGGCGGCATCGAGGCCGCCGGCGGCCTCCATTGCCCTGCGCACCCCGGACTTGGCGGTCGGCAGCAGCCGCTCGGCCGCCGCCACCGCATCAGCATAGCTCTCGAAGGGAGCCGATCCAGGGCTCGACTGGGCTTTGCGGCTGGGGCTCGCGGGCGTCATGGCGTGCGGCCTTTCCTCTCGCCTCACATCAATCGCGGAGCATCGCGTGGTGCAGTGCACAATAACGCGGCCGTGGCCATGCGCAATCGCAACTTTGGCGCGGGCCGGCGCCGCCCCGAGGCAAACGCTGCCCGTCAATCGCGCTTGGGAGGATCGCCGCCGGACAAGGCGCGCAGAAACCGCTGCACGTCGCCCAGGCGCCGCTGGTCTTGCTTGACCGCCTTGGCGCCCTCTGGCGTGACGATGACGACGTCGGCCTCCTCGGCGGAGGCGTCGAGCGGGGTGAAGGCCTCCTCGGGCGCCTCCACGCCCTCCCGCACGCCCCGCAACCGCTCAAACAACGTCGACTTGCGCTCCGTGCCGAGGTCAGCCGGCAACTCCGCCGACGGCAGCAGGGACGGCCGCGCCTCCCGCAGCACGAACGTGACGGTGGCCTCGTCGGGCTCTGCCATCATGCCCTGGGGCGTTTCGGCCTCGGCGCCGCGCGTGGATTGCAGGCCATCGGTGCCGACGGAGGGCGAGGGTTGCGGGGCTGCCTTGGCGGCCGGCGTCGGGTCCGCCGTTCGTTGGCTCACAGGTTCCGCGGTCGTGACCACGAACGGCCCGACCGAAGGGATCGCCACCAGCCTGTCGAGGGCAGACGCCTTGACGACGGCGACAGGCGGGACCCTCTCTCGGTCTTCAACCGGCTCTGTCGCCGCGGCGGCCGGCGCGCTCTGAGCCTCGGCCGAACTGGGGGGTGGCGCAGGCTCCGGGATCGCGCTGACAGCGGCCGCGGGCGGGACAACCACTATGGGGGGGGCAACCACTTCGATTTCGACGGGCTTTGTTGCTCCGGCCGCCGACACACTGTGCGCCTCAGCCGCGCTGGCCGATGCAGGCCCAACGTGAGCCTCGGCCGCAGTGGCGGAGACAGGTCCCAGGGAAGCGCCACGGCGAATAAGGGTCTTGATGTCCTCGGGCAGCTCCTCGGCCGCCAGCCCATTGGCCAAAGGCGCAGCGTCCGACGCGGTTACATCCGGCGGCGGCCGGGCATGATCGGCCGACGGCCCGTCGAGGTCGCGCGCTGTGGCGTGCAGGGCGGCGATAGCACCGCTCATGTGCTTCCACGCCTGGTAGAGCGGGTTGCCGTCGAGCGCCTTTTCGAGCCTCGCGTCGCGCGCGCGGCGATCGGCGCCATAACTCGCCGCGCCGACGCCCGCCACGGATGTCCTCAGCGCCCGCCAGTTCTCGTCGCCGCTCAAGGCGGCCTCGAGGCGCGATCGCGCCTCCTCGAGCGTTGCCAGCTCGCTCTTCACGTCGACGGCGGCCATCGGCTCCCTGCTCTCGTTGCGTCCGTCCAGCACCTCCGTTTGCCGGACGTCGGGCCCACCTCCCTGCGCCGGCACAAAGACTTACCTGATTACCCCGGTATCTCCGCTGCCTTTCTTTGTCGGACCGCCGCGATCTGGCGATGGGGCTTGGGCGCGACAATGACGGCGAAGCGGGCGAGACGTTCGAGGTTCTTCGGCAGGTTGAAGC
>Ga0247727_10009884_pt1 | contig 17065 bp, 16 predicted proteins | sample WisWelCaveWW1625_FD_202498 | JGI IMG/M metagenome (GOLD analysis project Ga0247727, IMG submission 202498) | Biofilm microbial communities from Wishing Well Cave, Virginia, United States - WW16-25 | ecosystem: Environmental > Aquatic > Deep subsurface > Groundwater > Cave microbial mat | place...
TCGTTTTGTTATTCGGCGTGCGTGCGCGCGTGCGCTTGGGCTTGGGGGTTGGTGGAAGACTGGTTTTTTTCTTGGTGCGTTTTTTCATACCTCACTTTATATCACAGGTTATTCGGATAGGCACTTAACCTGTGGTCTGGTTTTCGGGGTCAATTATAGGGCTGTATGGCGGCGATTTGCGCGAGGTTCAAGAAATTAACGCCCGCGCCGACGCCTTGCGCGCAGTGTTGCAAAATGCCGCGCGCAATAAACGCATCCTCGCCATTCTCGACGGCGCAGTGGACGACCAAGACGACGCGAAACTTGCGCCGCTGCTGCGCGCGTTCGCGGATTGCGCGGTGGTGGTAACGAGCCGCGCGCGGCGGCTCGGCTCGTTCCACGATGCGTGGTTGATTGACCTCGACCCCTTGAGCGAGGAGGAAACATGGGATTTGTTTGCGCGCGTGTTGGGCGCGAACGACGCGCGTCCGCAAGTGATGGAAATCGGCAAGACGGTAGAATTTTTGCCGATGGCGCTCGATCTGGCGGCGCATCAACTCAAGGACGACCAAACCTGGAGTTTGCCGTATTTGCTCGGTCTGCTGCGCGATGAATTGCGGCAATTGTCAACGCTCCATTGGGGCGGCGACGACTCTGAGCGCAGCATCCGCGCGTCGATTCGCGTCAGTTACAAACGGCTCGCGGACGACGAACAAAAATTTTTGGACGCGCTGGGCGCGTTTGCGGGAAACGATTTTGATGCGAACGCGGCGGCGGCGGTGGGCGAGACAGACCTTGAAACGGCGCAGAAGCATTTGCAGAAACTGCGGCGATTGTCCGTGATTCAAGCTGCCCTTGAACCCGAACGCTACAAACTGCACACGCTCGTACGGACGTTTGCGCGTGAACAGCTGCGTCACGCGCAGCGCGAATCTGCTGCGTCACTGCGAATGGCGACCCATTATTGTGATTTCGCTAAATATTTTGGACCGCGTTTGGAGGGCAGCGAGGGGCTGCGCGAGGCGGATGTGCTGCAGGCGAAAGAGGCGTTGGATCGAGAGGTGAGCAACATTTTTGCGGGGCAGGGGTGGGCGAGGGAAAACGAGACAAGAGAAGCGAGAGAACTCACGCGCGATTACATTGTTGAGCTGGCGCCCTATTTTGGTATGCGCGCGAATTGGGCGGAATGGATCGAATGGAGTGACTTTGGGATTGCCGCGTGCGAAAAATTGGACGACGAGCGCGGAGCTGGAACTATTGCTGGCGATCTCGGCTTGGCGTATGCGGACAAAGGCGAATGGGACAGGGCGATTGAGTTGTATCAAAAAGATTTAGAAATCAGTGAGCGCCTCGGCGATGTGCAGGGCATGGCGCAAACCTTTGGCAATCTCGGATATTTTTACCGCGCGCGGGGAAATCTAGCACGCGCGTTAGAATACGCGCAAAATGCATTGGATATTTTCAAACGCTTGGGTGCTTTTGAGACAGCTCAAGCAGAACGCCAACTGGAACAGTTGAAAAGAGAAATGGGCACAACACAATGAAACTTATTCTTTATACTTTGCTCGTTCTGTCTCTACTTTCCACTTTCCACTTACCCACTTCCACCCACGCCGCCGACCCGCGCTGCGTGGACACCTTTATCGCGTCCCCCGCGCCGCGTTCCACACAAAGCGGCGTCATGCTTATCACGGGGCGCGCGCAGCTGGATGGCGCGTTTGTGCGCTATCAAGTTGATTTTTCCACGACGGGCTTGAATTTGTGGGTGCTGATCAATTCTGCGCCGCAAGCGGTGGTGGATGGGACGCTGGCGCGGTGGGATACCACGCTCGTTCCCGAAGGCGCGTATGATTTGCGCGTGCGGACGGTGGATACGTCGGGGAATTATTGTGAATCAGTCGTATTGTCAGTGTTTGTGAAAGGGCAGACGACAAGTAATCAGTCAACAGTTTTCAGTAATCAGTTTCTAGTGATCAGTAATCAGTTGCCCACCGCGAACGTGATTGAAATTGAATCGCTGAATGGGAAATTAACGGTGGAGGTGCCGCTTGCGCCGAATGTTCCGTACTGCACATCCTCGTACGCACTCGGCAGCATCGTCACGCGTTCTGTGCGATTGTGCGCGGGGCAGGTGTATCGTCCGTTCACGATTGTGGGGAATCATGTTTCGATTGTGGGGGATGCGAACGCTACGGCGAGCGTTCGATACAGTGGGCGCGCGTTTGGAATTACGGTGCGCGGGAATAATGCGCTGATTGCGAATGTGAAAATTTTTGGCGCGACAGCGGCGAGTGATGCGGGGACTTGGTTGTGTTTGTATGAACAGTGCTTGCATAAAAATCCGCCGATTGCGGGGGGGGTGAATTATGGCGGCGGGATTTTGTTGGAGGGCAGCAACAATACCGTGATGAATAGTGCGATCAGCGGCGGGGTGATTGGGATTGCGACGCTGAATGGGCGCGGCAATAAAATTCTCAATAATCAAATCACGCATCTGACGGGCTGGGGCATTTTTGGCGTCGGCGCAACCAACTCCGCGTTTGTGGGCAACACGATTCAAGACATTAACCGCGCGTGCCTTGCGCCGAGCGGACAATTTTTTACGGGCGGCTGCGAGAGCGCGGGTATGTTATTGATGGGCGCGGACACCAACATCATTGCCAACAATGTTTGCGCGCGCAGCGGCAATTGTTTTTATCTGAACGGCGAAGGCGGACGCCTCAACAATTTCAACAAGTTGTACGGAAATTATTGCAGCGCCCCCTCGTTCAACTGTTTTGAAATCACCGACGCGCAGGGCATTGAATTTGACGGCAACGTTGCCACGCTCGCGCCCGACAATACTTCTGGCTGTGAAATCTGGCTCGTCCGCGCGCAAATCATTTCTGGCAGAAATAACCGCGTGCCGCAGTGCAATCATCGCGGGAGTAAATTGGAATCTGTGTACGATCCACCAAAATAAGGAGAGGGTGGAGCGTAGAGCGTGGAGCGATATTTTCGCTTCACCCTCCACGCTCCACGCTCCACGCTTTACGTCCCCCATGCCTCGACCCGAAACCTTTCCCACCACACCACCCGCCGAACGCGCGTATCTTGTCGGCGTAGAATTAAAAGGCAAGCCTGGCGCGTTTGCGATTGAAGATTCGATGCGCGAATTGGAACGGCTCGCTGACACCGATGGACTCGCCGTTGTCGGACAAGCGGCGCAAAAAATTGCGCGCTTTCATCCTGCAACCATGATCGGCAAAGGCAAGTTGGAAGAAATTATTGCCGCGCGCGCAGATTTGAATTACGATGTATTGATTTTTAACGACGAGCTGCATCCGAACCAGCAGCGTTCGATTGAACAAATGTTTGCGAACGCGGAAGAAGGACGCGACATTAAAGTTTTGGACCGCACCGCGTTGATTCTCGATATTTTCGCGCAGCACGCGCGCACGCGTGAAGGCGCGCTGCAAGTGGAACTCGCGCAGTACGAATATCGTTTGCCGCGCTTGACGCGCATGTGGTCACACTTGAGCAGACAAACAGGCGGCGCATCGGGACGCGGGGGCAGCGGTGGGGTAGGGCTGCGCGGACCTGGCGAACGCCAGTTGGAATTGGATCGCCGCGAAATCCGTTCGCGCATTTCGCATTTGAAAGAGGAAATCGAACGCGTGCGAAAACAACGCGGGGAGCAGCGCCGCAAACGCACGCGTGAAGGAATTTCGATGGTTTCGATTGTGGGCTACACGAACGCGGGAAAATCTACACTGCTGAACGCGTTGACCAATTCTGAAGTGTACGTGGCGGATCAATTATTCGCCACGCTCGATCCCACCACGCGGCGCGTGAAATTGCCGAGTGGACAAGAAGTTTTGTTTAGCGACACGGTGGGCTTTATCGAAAAGTTGCCGACGCAGTTGATTGCGGCGTTTCGCGCGACGCTGGAAGAGATCATTGAATCAAATGTTCTATTGCACGTCGTTGACATAACCCACGCGAACGCGGCGGAACAGGTGAGCGCGGTGGAGGAGACATTAGAAGAACTCGGCGCTATCGCAAGTCATCGCGCGCAACGTACATTGAGCAGAGAGCGCGATGACTTGCGAATGGACAAGCCAATCGTGATGGCGTTCAACAAAATTGATGAATTAGGGTTACACAAGAATAATTTGGGGAACGGGGAAGAGACGGAAGATGTGGTAGGGGAGTGGATGGAAGAATATCCCGATGCTGTGGCGATTTCCGCGCGGCAACGCGTTGGCTTGGATGCGCTGCTGGAACGCGTCGAACAAGTTCTTGGTACAGACCTCGTGGACATTCGCGTTCGCATCCCGTACAGCGCGACGGAATTGGTGAATGTGTTTCATCGCAAGGGCATTGTCGAGAGTGAAGATTATTCACCAAAGGGGACGCTGATTGAGGGAAAAATTCCGTTGGCGTTGGCGCGCGAGTTTGAGGGGTATCGGGTGAGTGGGTGAGAATCTGATGTGCCAGGCATTTTTGAAATGCGTGGCACGTAAAATTCTTGACACAGGCAGAACACTCATTCTGTTATCATCTTGTATTTATCTCGTTTCTTTAGCATCACAGAACGCGCTCACGATGAAAAATATTTTTGGGAGTATTCGCAAACGCGCGCTGCAAGAGAATTTGAGCAGTGACGAGCTTGGACGCGTCCTCACACATGATGAAGAAACTTTCCTGGCGGGGCTGACGGAAATAGTTTTGCCTTGGCTGCGCGATGTGGCATACAGTCACGGCGTGAATCGTGGGCTGCACGCCAAAAAAAAAGAGAACTACATTACAAATATTGACTCGCGCTTGAATGATTCACGCCTTTCTTGGACATGGCATCACAATTGGCTGCGCGTCGTCGTCAACTCGGATGAACGGTTAAAACGGCGTTGGGAGATTGAGGTTACAGCAGGCACAGAACTTTTTGTGTTACAGCCAAGAGGATTCTCGTCTGATTTTGTAATATTTGTTGCAAGGTATGTAGAACAAATCGCAAACAAATTTTTTGACAAGGCGCGCTTTGTGAACCGCGTGACACACTGCCAAGCGATTGGTCATTTGGATTCGCAAAAAGAACAAATGTTCAGCATTTGTATTCCGCTTGCTGATCAGTGGGTCTGTGATCTATGTGTAGAACGCCTCGCCAAGTTGGAAACAGAAGCGGCATCCCACGACAACCCCAAGACCGCAACTCAAATCGAGCGCGACAAGGTGAGCGGGACGTTGCGCTATCAAATTTTGTTGCGCGATGGATTTACGTGCAGAGCGTGTGGCCATAGTCCCTTAAAAGGGGATGATATAAAATTGCATGTGGATCACATTCTGCCGATTAGCAAAGGCGGAAAAACGGAACCGAAAAATTTGTGTGTGTTGTGCCAAGACTGCAATTTCGGCAAGCGCGATTTGGTGATTGCAAAAGAGGTGAGGGCGGCGTTTGCGCGCAAAGGATAGCTTGATAAATTGCCGAAAATTCGTATACTACGGAAAATTACGTTCACTTGATAATGTTCCTTATCGCTTATTCGCCAAAAAATGGACCTCCAAACCGACCGTCACCCTCTCTCTCATTATGCCAATGAATATCTTGGCTATCTCGCGGATCGTCCGCGCACACAACGCACATATAAAATTGGTTTGCAAAATTTTCAGATTTTCTTATTGGAACAAAAAAGACGCGCGGCAAAAAATAAAACGCGTCCGCACAGCACAACGAAATCAAAGGCTGCGCCAAAACCCCCTGCCCTACTCTATCTGCGCGATTTAAAAGAAAGTGTCCTGGTTGAGTACAATGATTGGTTGACCAAGTACTCTACCTTTACGCGCAATACCTATTTGGCGGCGTGTGTTATGTTCATCTCGTTTTGTATTTCGCGCGGTTTGCTGGACACCTTTTCAATGGAACGCGCCAAAGCGCAGCTCAAGCACACGAAAAAGGAAAAGAAAAATTATCCGATCCCGCGCGTGGAGAATATGCTGCCCAAAATTATAGAGTATTGGGATGGCAAACCCTTGCCGATAGAAGAAGGTGAAAAGGCGCGCCGTCAACGCCTCACAATTTTACGCGCGCGCGCGTTTGTGCATTTGCTCTATGGCACGGCGGCGCGGCTTGCAGAAGTTTGCGAGTTGAACGTCAAAGACGTTGGCAGAGGCAGAAAGAGCGAAGCAGTGATTAAGGGCAAAGGCGACAAAGAACGCTTTATCTTTATCACCCCCGACGCGCGTTTGGCGTTGCGAACCTATCTCGATGAAAGAAACGACGAGTACGAACCCGTATTCATTTCGCATCATATTGATTATGGCGCGCGCGTAGATGTTTCCGTATTGCGCCAAGTGGTTTACAAAGCAGCGGCAGATTTAGGCATGGACGTTTCCCCGCACGACTTTCGCCATTTCCGCGCGAGTCAAATGTTGGAGCAAGGCGCGCCGCTTGAAGCGATTCAAGATATTTTGGGACACAGCGATATTAGCACGACGCGGCGTGTGTACGCGCATTATTCCAAACCCTCCATCCGCAATATTTTTGAACGCACAACGCTTTCGCCGCAAGCAGCGGTACGCGCACAGGCGGAAAAGGATGAGGCGGAATAGAATCTGCTTACGCCTGTCATTTCGAGAGGAATGCGATGTAACCATCGCCGAAATCTCGGTTTTGCCAGCGCGAGATTTCGGCGATGAGTACATCGCGGCAAACGCCGCTCGAAATGACATGTGTAACGCGTGATATAATTCAAACACAAGAGGCAAGATGACAGGTTTTCTAAAATTTCTCGTGCTCGTCATGCTCGGACTATTTCTCGCCATCATTGCATTCACGGCGGGATTTATCACGAATCATTTTTACAGCTTGCATGCGCCGACGGCGGCGAACGCGACGCCGAGTGGTCCGCCCGCGCGTTTTGGTTTGATGTGGGAATCGTGGAATGTTCTCAAGGAACAGTTCTACTATGACATTCCCGAAAAGAACGCGCTGGTGCATGGCATGATTCGCGGCGCGTTAAAAGCGCTTGACGATCCGCACACACTGCTGGTTGAAGCTGCGCCCGCGCAGCAAGAGTCAACAAACTTGCAGGGCAATTACGGCGGCATCGGCGCAAAGGTGGAATTGCGAAAAGGCGCGCTCGTCCTCCTGCCCTTCCCCGATTCGCCCGCGTCCAAGGCAGGTATTCTCGCGGGCGATCAAATTCTCAAAATTGATGACGTGGAATTGAAACCCGAAGATACGCCCGATGCGATTCAGAATAAATTGCAAGGCGAAGTTGGGTCAAAAGTAAAACTCACATTGAATCGCATCGGCGCGCCCGATGATATCGTCGTCGAAATCACACGCATCGAAATCAACATTCCCACCGTGCAATTTCGGATGATCGAAAACACACCCTTTGGTTACATTCAAGTCACACTCGAAAGCGCGGATACCGCCAAAGAATTTGAACGCGCGTTGAATGAAATCAAAAAGAACAATCCGAAAGGGATCATTCTCGATCTGCGAAACAATCCTGGCGGCTTGTTCCCCGATCCCGCGTTGGACATTGTGGGACAATTTTTGCCGAACATCCCTGTCGTAATCGAAAAATATCGCGATGGCACACAGAAAACGTATAATGCGCGGACGGCGAGCGGCGCGCGCGATATTCCATTCGTCGTTCTGGTAAATACCGGCACAGCGAGCGCGGCGGAAATTATCGCGGGCGCGTTTCTCGACAGCGGCAAGACAAAATTGATCGGCGAAAAGACATTTGGGAAAGGATCCGTGCAAGGGTTGTATCCGTTGTCGGATAAATCGGTATTGCATCTCACAACAGCAAAATGGTTGACGCCAAATGGCACGGAAATTGATGGCGTCGGACTCAAACCCAATTTCCAAATTCCATTAACGCCTGAAGACGCGGCAAAGGGTTTGGATCCGCAATTAGATCGCGCGATTGAATTTTTGAACAACGGCAAATAAGAGATCAGAGAATTGAGGGACGCGTATGAAATCAATCCTTAGTATCATATCGTTAGCAGTCGTCACCATCCTGCTCATCGGCGGCGCATTTTTGGGTGGACGCGAATTGAGTCAGATCATTTTAGCGCCGCGCAACAGCGCGCCAACGGCATCAGCCGCGAATTTGAGCGATGGCACGCCTTCGGAATTTCAAAAGGATATGCCCGTCTTTTGGGAAGCGTGGAAAATTATCAATGACAATTTTTACAAGCAGCCCATTGATCAGGAAAAAATGACATACGGCGCAGTGGGCGGCATGGTGGACGCGCTGGGCGATGTGCATACCGCGTTCGTGGATGCGGAACGCGCCCGCTATTTCCAACAGGGTTTGTCGGGTTCGTTCGAGGGCATTGGCGCAACTGTCGAAATGGTGAATGGGCGTCTCACGATCATTTCTCCCATCAAAAATACACCTGCCGATAAGGCGGGCTTGCAAGCGGGCGATGTCATTTTGCAAGTGGATGACACGCTGATTCAAAACATGGACATTATGCAGGCGATCTCGCTGATTCGCGGACCAAAAGGCACGGCAGTGCGTCTCAAGGTCCAACGCGGCACACAGCCGGCGTTCGAGTTGACGATTGTCCGCAACAAGATTGATGTGCCACAAGTGGAAGCCAAAATGCTCGAGGAGGATACGATCGCGTACGTGCAGCTCACCGAATTTGGCGACAAAGCGCCGAGCGAGTTACGCAAAGCCCTTTCGGAAACGCTGGCAAAAAATCCGAAAGCGTTGATCTTTGATCTGCGCGGCAACCCGGGCGGGTATCTGCACACCGCAATCGAGGTGGCGAGTGAATTTATCGAAAAAGATAAAGTCGTCCTCATCGAAAAATTCAAGAGCGGTCAAACGAAATTGTACAATTCGCAAGGGGGTGGGCTTGCCACCAAAATTCCAATGATCCTCTTGGTGAACGAAGGTTCTGCGAGCGCGTCGGAAATTCTTGCGGCGACATTGCGCGATTACAAACGCGCGACGATCATCGGACAAAAAACATTTGGCAAAGGGTCTGTGCAAACGACCCATTCCCTTTCGGATCAATCGCAACTACGAATCACGATCGCGAATTTCTACAGCCCGAACGATCTGACAATTCATCACGTTGGTGTTTCGCCAGACATTGAAATTCCCGATCCCACCGAGTTTGAACGTTCGCGCGGCATTGATCCCCAATTGCAAAAAGCAATTGACCTGATCAAGAACGGCGAATTGCAAGCCCCAAAAACGGGGACGAGCAGCATGGCACAACCCATCCCACAAGGTGAAACGGGAATGTTGGACACGCTGCGCGAATGGATTTCATTCAACTGGTTCACGCCGCGTGTGCCTGCGTAAGGCGAGTTTCAAAAACCCGTTTTCTCAACCGAAAGATGCTAGTGGTTTCGTCGCGCCCAAGAAAACGGGTTTTTGAATCGTCCAACTTTTAGAGGTGGTCTATGAGTCCAGTCCTTTCTATAGTCGAACCCATCGAAGCAATCGCATTTCCGAATGACCTGCCCACAGAGGATGGTGAACCATTGGAATCGAATTGGCATCGCATCCAGATCAATTTGCTGGTGGACCTCGTTAACCAACTGTGGCAAGACCGCAACGATTTTTTTGCGGGCGGCAACATGTTTGTTTATTTCAGCACGCGCCAACTGGTTTCCCATGATTATCGCGGTCCCGATTTTTTTCTGGTCAAAGACGTAGAACAAAAACCCGCGCGGCAGGTCTGGAAAATTTGGGAGGAGGATGGGCGCTTTCCCGATTTGATCGTCGAGCTCCTCTCGCCTTCGACGGCTGAAAGTGACTTGACGACAAAACGACAGCTCTATGAGCGCACGTTCAGAACACCCGAATATTTTGCGTATGATCCTGAGACGCAACGCTTGTATGGCTGGCGGCTCGACGTACGCGCCTATCATGAAATCGCGCCCGACGCGCGGGGGTGGTTATGGAGCGAAGAATTGGGAGTATGGCTGGGTGAATGGCAAGGCGAATACGAGCGCGTGAATGCAGTGTGGCTGCGTTACTATGATCGCGCGGGCAATTTAATCCCGACGGGCGCAGAAGCTGAACGCGAAAAGGCAGAACAAGAACGCGCGTATGCCGAGCAAGAACGCGAACGTGCAGAGCAAGAAGCTGCGCGCGCCGAACAAGAAGCCGCGCGCGCGGAACAAGAAGCCGCGCGTGCCGAGAACGAAAGCGCACGCGCCGAACAAGAAGCTGCGCGCGCCGAACAAGAAGCTGCGCGCGCCGAACAAGAAGCTGCGCGCGCCGAACAAGAGGCGATTGCGCGACGCGAAGCCGAAGCACGCGTACAACAACTTGAATCCGACGTCGAACGTTTGCGTGCCGAGCTCGCAAGTCGCACCCAAGGCAATACGCGCTAACCGCTGTTAAACCCTGCAAAAACGAGTTTGTTTTTGCAAGGGCGAAAATCTGCTACAATGTTGCGCCGTTCTAAGGGACGGCGCAATTTTTTTTCGATGTAACATGGATGATGAATTTAAGGTCGTCGCGACCAACCGCAAGGCGTACCACGATTATTTTATCGAAGAATCACACGAAGCGGGCATCGCCCTTACGGGTACCGAAATCAAATCGGTGCGCGCGGGCGCGGTGAATTTGCGCGACTCGTACGCATTGGTGCGCGAGGGCGAAATGTGGCTGCAAAATGTTCACATCTCGCCCTACGAAGCGGGCAATCGTTTTAACGTTGACCCCTATCGCGCGCGCAAACTTTTGTTGCATCGCAAAGAGATCAATCGGTTAATGGGACGCGTACAAGAAAAAGGTTTGACGATTGTGCCGCTGCGAATGTACTTGAAAAAGAATCGCGCCAAAGTAGAAATTGCTTTGTGCAAGGGGAAGCGGCAGTTCGACAAACGCGAGGCGATTTCCAAACGTGACGCGGATCGCGAGATCGAACGCGGGCTGAAGTGTTAAATAAGACTTTTGTTAAATGAGACTTTCCATTGCAGTAAGGCCCACTTTCCATTGCATTGGCACCAAATCGGCTCGCCTGCCCTTCCTCGCCTGTCACTGCAAAATAACACGCGAAGTCGGTTTGGGCATCTCATGTGCCAGCATCTCGCCGCGTTAGTGGTTTGACATAATGCTTCCAAAGATGGAATCGTGCCCCTTCACACGGAAACCTTTCTCGCTGAATACGCCGAGTCGCCGCAGCTTGAAATCCAAAGATGGAATACCGATTCTTCAAACCCCACCAAAAATATTGCCACCAGCTCCAACACATATTGCAAAGAATGATTTCGAAATGATTGTCCTCCAATACCTCCTCGTCAGGGTCGGGCAATGTATTTCACCGGCTCAATCTGGAACACTTGCTCTTTCCACTTTGTCTCATCCCGAAAAAATCAGTTCGAGCGTCTTTCGTTCGTTAGCGCGCACCACATGAGAAGTCGGGAATTGCTTCGCTGCTCACAAACTGTCAACGACCACACAAAGACTTTCAAATTGAGATGCGAAGGGTTCGCCCTTTCTGATTCAGGCATCAAGTCTTCCCATGTCGCCGTCGGTTTCAGTTCCGACAAAATGGTCGCATAGTGACCATGAATCGCGGATTGGCCCCAATATCCAACCCCACGCAGCAACGCTCGATACATTTCTTCTCTTGCCCCTGGAATCCTGATAAATACGGACAGCGGCGAGTCCGCATGGGCAAATTCACGATAGAGGGCTGAATTTTCGATCCGCGGCGCGCCATTGACCTGCGTCACCTTGTGTCCGCTCAAAACCTGATACGTCATCCCAACGCGCGATGGCGGTTTTATGCAAAGCGCAGCTGTCCGCAATATAGGAAAAATGACTTGCTGTGTAAAGTCGTAGCCGAACAGCTCGATGCCGATGCGAATGAGCGCGAGACGCACCGTTGCCGGGCCCGGCGCAGGCAGCATTGAAGCGCTTGCTTCGGAATGCATTGGGATGCGAATGCTGTACGGCGCGACCATCTGATATTCTGCTGCCAGCCAAAGCATCTCATCACTTTCCACCGCAATTCTCCTTGTACCCTACTTTTTTTCCGCTGTTTTTCCGAGCGGAATTCGACACGCGCTTGACTGCCGCTGCTAAACTGGCGCCCTGCGGAATGTACGGCGCGGATTTTGTAATCAATTCATTCATCACTTGTGCAAAGCGGATCGGACCGTCAAACGTAAAAACCTGGCAAGACTCGTCCGCCAGATCACTCAATACGGCAACAAAATTAGGATCCAGCGCAGACCAATTTGGCGCGCGCCCTGCCCTTGTTCGTACTGCAATCGCGCCAACGAGACCGGTCAAGTGCGGGAGCTGCGTTGCCGCGAGCGCTCCAACTGGATGCAAAAACATATCCCGCAAAACTTGCAACACGTCGCGATGGCGCGCCACTCTGGTTTCTTGATCGGTGAGAACCAGATCCCCTTTTTTTGTGTCCATCCCAATTGCGGCAGCTTTGTAGCAAACCGAGAATGCATATTCCGCCGAGCGCACCGGACGACGGAACCACATCGGTCCAGCCGCTTTGTTTTCACCGCCGCGCGTATAAAGCTGCTCCACTTCATGAAATTGATCCGGGAGCGCCAGTCCCATCGCGAATTGGACAACCGAGTCCTTGTTCACCCGATTTCGCCCAGGGGTTGGTAGTGGACCGCTTTGTTTCCTGCGTTTGCGCGGCTTTGACGGAGCTGCATTCCCGTTCGCCTCCGGCTGCTCTTTTTTTGCGGGGACCAGAAACCCGTGCGTATCACAAATTCCGCACTCACCCACAATCTGCTGCATGATAGTGTGCATATCCCCCTTTCCATCCGTGAGACCTGTTGCGCGCTGCGAACTCCCGCGCGCACAATTTTTGCATAAAGGGATCCCGTTGTCTCTAAAATATTCCGCCAAGAGAAACGCGTGGTGATGTTTGGTCAGATGACCACTGATCGCATCCACCTCAATGCCGTTCGCCAACTGCTGGCGGCGCGGCATCAAGCGAACGCTGGACGCTCCGGCGTTGCTCGCGCTGTGCGCTTCGAGTCGCATTCGCAAATTCAGCGTCAACTCGTAAATGGCTAATGTGTCCGCGATTGTAACTGTGTCAGGACTTTCGCTTGTCATTTCGAGCGGAGCGAGAAATCTCGTTTTGCCCAGCGAGATTTCTCGCAAAACCGCTCGAAATGACAACTAAGCGAAAGCCCTGTGTGTCTTGCTCAGCAATCTTATTTTTTTCAGACATTGTGAGTCTCCTTGCGCGGAAACACTCTTGAGGCGGCGCTTGAACTTGATTTTTTGGAGCGGAGTTCGCGTCTTAGGTATCTGTGCGCGGACAGCGAAACAATTAACCGCGCAATACAGCGCGCACCGTGTCTCTCTGCGTCCAGCACCGACTGTTGCAAATCCTCTTTCGCAGGAACAATAATGAACTGTGACTTGGCTGACATTACTTCACAATCTTCTGCGATCTTTCCCAAGCTGTCGATCAACTGCTCCATTTCGCGAACTGACATGAGCGCGCCGCAATGGTCAAGTCGGTTGTTCTTGAAACTCTGCCCAAGCAAATTCAAGGCACGCGCATACAGGAGCGGACCATGTTCTCGATCCATAATTTCGGATAATGCCGAGCCGGGCGCATCGCGCAGATGCTTTGTGACGGAACGAATTTCATCCAAACCATACAGGTCTTGAAGCTTGGCTCCATTTTTCTGTTGTGCAATGTCCATGAGATGCGCCTCCCAATTATTGGTCATGCGATGGATCAGGGTCTGTTCGAGCAGCGATAGCTCGAGCGGTGAATGTTTCGGCGGTCGGCTGAGAACGCGACGCCATGATCCGAGAATTGATTCACCAGCATCCGTTTTAAGCTGCGTGAGCCAGCATAGATCAAAACCGCCGCGTTCGACGGAGACCGACTGCTGCGGGCCCTGGGTTCGCAGGATCTGATAAGCCAGTCCCGCCCATTGCCAATTTTTCCGAGAGGGTGCCAGCCCAAATTCGAGCCAGCGTTTCAAGACTGCCTGTGTCGAGGAGATGAAAAGATTCTTGTGAACTGGTTCCGCTGTCTTTTCATTCAATGTGACCTTTCCCGCAAGCGGAACGAAATAAACAATCTGGTCTTCGGCTGCGCGCTGGGCGCGTAGAAAACGCGCCGCGCCGCGATAAATGAGCGGTCCCGCTAAACAAGGGTCACTCACCGTGATGTTAGTCCGATCGCCAATAAACCCATCGCGCCCCGCGTGGTGATTCGCAAACGCGCACGCGGGATCGATGGTCAATGGAAGAGTCAATTGTCTCGAACTCTTTCTCTCAAGGACGAGCTGCTTTGGACTTGACTCTGAATAATCTTCCGCGAGCACATCCCACCACGTTTTTCTTTTGAGGTTGGCGTTCCATGTTCTTGCAAGCCGCGTATGCAAGTTGTGTAGCTTGAGCACGCAAGCGGACAGAAACGTTGGATTGAGACGACAACGTGATTGCAAGTCGTAGATGGAAAGCATTCTCGGTCCCGGCGCTGTGATAAGAGCTGCCATCAAGCCATCCATTCCCGCTACCTCTAAAAAATATTTGTCTGGGCGTGACATTCCTTTTTTCAATAAAATGTTCGTCGGACGCGGAAACAATCGCTCAAACAAAGCTTTGGATGGTTCTGAGATGGCTCTCGCTCTGGTGGTCAGAACATACAGTGCGCCCTTGTCATAAAGCGACACGGGCGCGTGGGTTACATTGGCAAGCAACACACCCAACCCGTAGGCATGCAGCGCATCGAGCATTTGCGCTCCCGTTTTCAGAACAACATAGTTCACGCTTCCCCCCTAAACGTGACTCGAACAGCGCCCATTCCGCGCGCGGTCTGATAGCCAATGCCAACGTACACGCCAAAGCGCGCCAAAGCATTCAGCGCCGCCAATTCTTCGGCACATGATGTGTTGCACAGATAGTTCACCCACCCCATCGCGCCTTTTTGTAGATATGGTCTTGTCTGGAAGGTCTGTGTGTGCATCTCGTAATCTGAAACCACGCAAAGCCCCTGCCCTATCCGCACATTCAAGTCGTCGATTTGATGTGGGCCTCCCAACACGTCCCAACGGCTCATCAAACCGCAAAAAACTTGACTTGGCTCCGGAAATAAATCCATGTAGCGCTGTTCCCCTTTTTGCTAAACGCAACTGGAGTCAAAAATTCGATATGGATCTTTCGAGAGAACGGCGGTTGCAATAGACCTACCCAGGTTTGCATCCCGTTGTTTTGCGGACCATTGAAATCTATTCGCAGAATTGGGCACACAGTGCGTCCAATCCGAATCTCCTGATTTTGAGCGAGCGCTTGCAGCAGGATGTTTGTGAGCTGTCCCGCCAAATCGGAAACAAATGTAATGCGGATGCCTACTTCGTGATCCGAGAGTGGAAGGATTGCCAATGAAAATGGCTTTGCTTTTTGCTTCTTGTGTACGCGCAGACCAAGGGCGGGATCAGCACGGGTGATGATTTGGTGTACCGCCGCGTTAAGACTCGCCGCGGCTTTAAGCGGCGAGCATAGAGACTCATTGGGCACAACCAGCAGCATTGAAATAAATTCCATCAGGGCTTTCGCTTAGTTGTCATTTCGAGCGGTTTTGCGAGAAATCTCGCTGGGCAAAACGAGATTTCTCGCTCCGCTCGAAATGACAAGCGAAAGTCCTGTCCATATAGAATCAACCAATGGGCTTTGGCATGTATGAACCATCGCGCCGGAGACATTCACGCGCCATGGCTTCGCACAGAACATCGTCACCAACATAAACCCATGCGCGCGGTTCTGAGGTTTCTGAGAGCTTGACAGTCACTTCTTTGTCCATCCAATAAGCTAACAGCGGGTCCGCATAATGCAAGCCCTCACATTCCACTTCGCCGGGTGGTTGGACAAAACCCGAGCGAAAGCGCAACAAGGCGCGCAGCAGCGGAAATTGCTGTGCTGGGTCTCGATTCAACGCGACGTTATGTTTCCAGCGCTTTTGATACTCTTCCCGCACACTTTCCTTGCGATACGGCACCGAGCTGAATTTCCGCGTAAAGAAAAGATCGAGCGAACGGATCAGTTTTGCCTCCGTGAAAACTTCACCTTGATAGGACTTTTCCCATTCCGCTTGCGTCGATCCCAGCTCCGACGATTCATCGTTGGGTTCGACATGGATTCCGAGAGCCGCACATGCTTGCGAGAGCGCTGGAAAAATCCTCGGCATTCCAAGTTGTAAAGACACGCGCCACCGAATCCCGCCTGCGGAGGGAGTTGCAGAGGAACGCTCCATGAGAATCGCGTCATAGAGGGTGAGCAAGATCGTCTCATCGAGATTTTTTGGCGCGCTCACCCGAAATGATTGAATGGGGTTCGACATCGGCGTTGTCAAAAACATAATCAAAGGTGCTCTGACTGTTCCAGCAGAGTCACGAATCTGGATGCTCGGATTCCAAATGCTTATTTCCCATTTCACCGGCATCTGACGCTGTAATGCGCGTACGGCAAGTGCGCGCTTTGGCGCAAGGCGAGTGCATATCGCCCAGACCGCCGAATAGGAATATGTAACTTCCTCGGATAACTTCTCAACTTCTTCCGGAAATGGAAAGATCGCCTCACTGCCATACCTGCGGCATAGCGCGCGCCAATCTGTCTTGAGCAGCTCGCTAGGCGCTTCGTTGTCATCTCCATGCGCTAGTGAATAAAGCGCATCACCATAGATGCGCTGACAATATCGAAACCCTAAGCTTTGGCGTTCCGATACTGGTTCCTCAAACGGATTATGGACCGCGCCCAGAGCCATTATCCTCTCCGAGTCCTTGCATCTTTGCCAGCGTATCGAACTGGCTCCAAAATTTTATGCAGCGCGGCGCGAGCGCACAGCAACAGCGTGTGGGGATACGATATGTGCCCTTGCGTTGTGGGATGTCCATCGGACACACGATGGAGGATGGTGGCGTTGATCTGCGCCAATTGGATGGGAAAGATTTGGGTGTCGGGCATGGTGGAACCGAGATAAAAAGAACGTACCGAACCATCCAGAAAATCGCGATAGACATGTTCCTATGTGCGATGCACTGGCGGTGTAGAAACATTCAACGCGGCGTTGGGGTGTTCGAGCAAAAGTTCGACGCGCCGAT